>OBLV0100000638.1_pt1 | contig 10671 bp, 15 predicted proteins | sample 1520071 | NCBI WGS metagenome assembly OBLV01 (sample SAMEA3888446, study PRJEB22518) | metagenome | reverse complement strand
ACCGAGATCTACACTCTTTCCCTACACGACGCTCTTCCGATCTCCGGCCCGAGCATGTCGACGTGCGCCCACGGCCCGTCGCCCGCGAACTGCGCGAGGAATGTCGCCGCGACGATCGGGAAGCCGAAGCTCCTGCCGGCGTTGTTGCGAAGGTCGGCCACGGTCGATTCGATCAGCGCCCGGTAGCGCGGATGGAGCGGCCACGGCCAGGCGAGATCGCCGCTCGCGTTGCCCGCGGACACGACCGCTTCGCGCCAATCCGCGTCCGGCGAGAACACGCCGGCGTACAGGTCACCCATGCCCGCGCGCATCGCACCGGTCAGCGTGGCCAGGTCGACGATGTGCGTCGCGCCGTCGCGGCGTGCGTACCACAGCGCGTCGGCCAGGATCAGGCGTCCCTCGGCGTCGGGGTTCATCACCTCGACGGTGAGCCCGGCGGCCGTCGTAATCACGTCGGTCGGGCGGATCGCGGTCCCGCTGAGCATGTTCTCGCAGGCGGGCACGAACCCGGTCACCGAGAGCGGGAGCCCGAGCTCGGCGATCGCGCCGAGCGCGGCCACGACCGCCGCGCCGCCCGCCATGTCCGCCTTCTGACGAAGGATGTCGGCCTGCGGCTTGAGGAAGTAGCCGCCGGTGTCGAACGTGACGGCCTTGCCGACGAGCGCGAGCCGGAGTGACTCGGGTGCATTGGCGGGTTCGTGGCGCAGGACGATTAATCGCGGCGGGATCGGGCTGCTCCCGCCGACCGCCGCGAGCGCGCCGAGCCCGGCGCTGACCGGGTCGACAATCTCACTGACCAGGTGGTCAAACTTCACTGCCCGTTCGGTTAGCCCGGTCGGTGAGATCACGTTCGGCGGCGCGTCGACCAGCTCACGGGCGACGTTCGTCCACCGGGCGACCAGTGCCGCGCGGTCGGCGACCGGCGCGAGCTCGTCGGGGCATCCGCAGATCACGAACCGCTCCACACCGCGCGGTGGCTCGCCGCTGCTCCAACGACGCCCGTAGTAGCCGCCGATGACGGCGCCCTCGCCCAGCGCCCGCACCTGCTCCTCGAGAGCGAGCGGAAGCGAAGAATCCAGCGTCCAGGCGACAGTTCCCCCGCCGCGGCAGGCGCGCACAGCACGCCCCGCGGCCGTCCGAAGCCCCTCGACGTTCGGCTCGAGCGCGACGACGGCGAGCGGGGGTGCGGACTCCCGGTACACAATCGCGACGGGGTCCGCCACCGCGCGCTCCGGAGCGCCGAGTTCGGAGGCGCGCGCGCCCGCCGCGACCGCCACCAGGTCGGCTTCAGTCGACTCCAACCCGGCCGCGGTTACCTCAACGACCATCGATCGGAGGGTTTTCGGCGGCTTGCATTCGATGTGTAAGATGCGGGCGGACCGTTGAACTCTAAAGAGGGAGAGGCAAATGACCTGGACCAAGCCGAAGTTTGAGTTCATCGAGATGTGCTCGGAGATCACTTCGTACCTCTACCACCGGTAGGAGCGTGAAGCTGGCGTGGCCTCCGGCGACAGCCTGAGGCTGCGCACCGCTTCGCGCTACGAGTGCGCGTTCGGATCCTCGGCTCGGCCGCCGGTGGGGGCTTTCCGCAGTGGAATTGCCGCTGCCCGACGTGTGAGGCCGCCCGCCAAGGGGTGCGGGCGAAGCCCCGCACGCAGTCGTCGCTCGCGATTCGTGGCGGCGACGGCCCGTGGTTCCTGGTAAACGCGTCGCCGGACGCGCGCCAGCAACTCGAGGCGATCACCGATCCAGCGGTCGACGGCGTTCGCTCGCCGCCGATCGCGGGCGTGCTTCTGACCGACGCCGAGATCGACCACACGGCGGGGCTTTTGCTCCTGCGGGAGTCCGCCACCCCGGTCCGCGTGTACGGCGAGGCGGGTGTCGAGCGAGCGCTCAGGCACGGGTACCCAGTGCTGTCGATGCTCGAGCACTACTGCGGGCTGGAGTGGCAAACGCTGCAACCGGAACGGGTGTATCCGCTCGAGGGCTCGAGCCTGACCGTCGAGCCGTTCGAGGTGGGCGGCGACGCGCCTCGCTACCTCGACGGCTCCGGCGTCGAGCTCGAGGCGAGCGGCTTCGTTTTCACCGACCGCGTCGGCGGCGGCGTGCTCACGTACGTTCCCGGTCTGGCGCGACTCGACGACGCGGTGATCGAACGCTTCGGCGCCAGCGATCTCGTGCTCGTCGACGGTACGTTCTGGCGCGACGACGAGCTCGCTCGGCTCGGCATATCGACTCGGAGCGCGCGCGACATGGGTCACCTGCCGCTGTCGGGGCCAGGCGGAACGCTCGAGGCGCTCGCCCGGCTCGAGCGGCCGCGTAAGGCGCTCGTGCACATCAACAACACGAACCCGATCCTGCTGGAGGACTCACCGGAGCGAACGGCTGTCGCGCAAGCCGGAGTCGAAGTCGCTTACGATGGGCTCGAGGTCGAGTTGTGACTGACACTGTCATCAGACCGACGGGTAGTGAAGGCCCGCCCGCTCCGCGCGCGGAGTTCATCGCGGAGCTGCGTGCGCAGGGAACTCGCTACCACAACCTGCACCCGTTTCACCGGCGGATGGACGCCGGCGAGCTGACCCGCGAGGAGCTCCAGCGCTGGGTCACCAATCGGTTCTACTACCAGAAGTGCATTCCACTCAAGGACGCGGCGATCATGTCCAATTGCCCCGAGGTTGAGGTTCGGCGTGAGTGGATCCAGCGGATCATCGACCACGACGGCACGAGCGAGGGAACCGGCGGGATCGAGTCGTGGCTGCGGCTCGGCGAGGCGCTCGGCGTCTCACGCGGCGAGCTCGAGTCAGAGAGCGGCGTCCTCCCCGGGGTGCGCTACGCGGTCGACGCGTACGTGAACTTCGCGCGCCAGAGGCCGTGGATCGAGGCGGTCGCATCGTCGCTCACCGAGCTGTTCGGGCCGGCGGCGATCCGGGTGCGGCTCGACGCGCTCGAGCGCCACTACGCGTGGATCGATCCGGCGGGTCTCGAGTATTTCCGGACGCGGCTGGTGAAGGCGCCGCGCGATGCCGACTACGCGCTCGAGCTGGTCATAGAGCGATGCCGCCGACGAGACCAGCAGGAAGCTGCGGTAGCGGCTTTGAGATTTAAGACCGAGGTGCTGTGGGCGCAGCTGGATGCCATCGAGCTCGGCGAGTCGCAGCCGCCAGGACCACAGGAATGACCCACCCCCGTCTCGTCACCGGCGCGCGGCTCCGCTACGACGAAGTGCGCGAGGAGCACCTGCTGCTCGTCCCCGAGGGGGCGGTACGCCTCAACCCGAGCGCAGCCGAGGTACTCGAGCTGTGCGACGGACAGCGCTCGGTGGACGAGATCGTCGGCGTGCTGACTGCGCGCTACGACGGCGCCGACGTCGCGGACGACGTTCGCGAGCTGGTCGGCGGCATGGCCGAGAGAGGACTGCTGATCGATGCCGGCGACTGAGAGACCGTTCACGCTGATCGCGGAGCTCTCCTACCAGTGCCCGCTCCACTGCCCGTACTGCTCCAACCCGGTGGGCATCGGGCATCCAAGCTACCGGCACGAGCTCGAGACCGAGCACTGGATACGCGCGTTCGACCAGGCGCGCGGGCTCGGCGTCCTTCAGCTCGCGTTGACCGGCGGCGAGCCGATGCTGCGGCGCGATCTCGCCGAACTGTGCGTCGGCGCGCGGGACGCGGGTCTGTACTCGTCGCTGATCACCGCGGGCACGCTGTTCACCCGCCAGCGCGCGGAGGAGCTCAAGGCGGCCGGGCTCGACCACGTGCAAATCTCGATCCAGAGCCCGAACGCTGAAGAGAACGACCGCATCGCGGGCAACCGTTCGTTCGAGAAGAAGCTCGCGGCCGCGCGCGCCGCCCGCGAGCTCGACTTCCCGCTGACAATCAACTGCGTGCTTCACCGGCAGAACCTCGACCGCATCGAGGAGCTGCTCGATCTGACACTCGAGCTGGGGGCTCAGCGGCTCGAGCTCGCCAACACCCAGTACTACGGCTGGGCGGTCCTCAATCAGGAGGCGTTGCTGCCGACCTGGGAACAGCTCCGGCGTGGGGAGGAGGCGGTGGGCCGCTTCCGCGATCGAGTGGGACCCAAGGTCGACGTTCTGTGGGTGCTTCCCGACATGTACGAGGATCTGCCCAAGCCGTGCATGGGCGGCTGGGGCCGGACGGCGATGGTGATCGCGCCGAACGGCGACGTACTGCCCTGCCAGGCCGCGTCGACGATCCCGGGACTCGAGTTCGCCAACGTCCGCGACCGCTCGCTCGAGTGGATCTGGAACGAATCCGACGCGTTCACCCGCTTCCGGGGCACGGAATGGATGCAAGAGCCGTGCCGCTCGTGCCCGCTAGGACGCCAGGAGACGGACTGGGGAGGCTGCCGTTGCCAGGCGCTTCGGCTGACCGGCGAGGCGGCGGCCACAGACCCGGTCTGCCGGCTCTCGCCACATCACGAGCAGGTGGTCTCCGTGCGGGAGTCGGCGCAGACGGACGAGTTCGTGTATCGGACTCTGAAGCCGCCGGCGCGGCCGAGGCGCCGTCGCCAGGCGCCGCCGACCATTTCAATCTGAGTCGTGGGCGCCGCCTCCAATTCGGCAAACTATTTCTGAAGATGATCGAGGACCCGTACATTCCCGCCGGGGCAGGCGGTCTCAGCGTTCCCCTCGCCGATCGCTCCGAGCTTTCGATCTTCCCGCGGCTCTCGACGTACTCCCAGATCGTGGCCAAGCTCCAGTGGGACCCGACGGCGATCGATCTCGCTCGCGACGCCCAGGCGTGGGCCGAGCTCCCGGAGGAACGACGCCGCCGCCTGACCACGCTGCTCGCCGGCTTCCGGGTCGCCGAGGATGCCGTCGCAGAGCACCTGACGCCTTTCGCCGACCGTGCCGAGCACGTCGACACGATGATGATGTGGATCTTCTTCCTCCAGCGCCGAGACGAGGACCGCCACGCGCTGTTCTTCGACCGCGTCGCCGCCGAAGTGCTCCAACTGCCCGGGAACACCCCGGCCGAGCGTCTTGCCGCGGCGCGTGAGCACGCCCCGGCGGCCTTTCTCGAGCTGTTCGACGTGCGGCTGCCCGAGATGGCAGCCGAGCTGACGGCGGGTCGCAAGGGCATCCTCGACGGGGTCGGCCTCTACCACATGGTGCTCGAGGGGGCCGTATTCACCGCCGGACAGCGTGCGCTCCTCGACGACCTGGAGGACGATGCCCTGCCCGGCGTCCGCGAGGGCGTGCGTCGCGTCGAGCTCGACGAGCGCTGGCACGTCGGCTTCGGCGTCCGCTGCCTGACCGAGGCCGCGGATCCCGAGATCCTCCTTGACGACGTACTGGCCCGTGCCACGGAGGCAGCAGCCGCTTGGGGCGACGCGGTGCCCGCCGCCACCCGCGAGTTCGCGGTGACGCTGTGCCGGCGGCGGCTGTCGATCGCCGGCATGGGCGAGGCGCTGCCCGCGGCCTGACAGGCCGGCGAGGCGACGGCCACGATCGACGACCTCCGGCCGGTTGCGGTCTGCGAGGTCAAATGACCGCAAATTGCGCAAATTAGAAGGGGCCTGATGCGTTGATCTAGTGCAGAACCGCACTTGGGCTAAGGAGTGCGACGGATTGACCGAAGGCAGGGGGAATGGGACTGATGTACCTCACGGATGGAGTTCATCTATACGAGATCGCCGCCCAGCGGACCGTCCAGAACTACGGGCTGCAACGCGGCAGTATCCGTTACACGATCCTCAGAGATTGCGTGACCGAGGCGGTCGCCAAGATGGGCGAGCTCGACTTGGCGGCGCTGACCGAGGTGGCGGTGAGCGGCGGCGGCCTCGGTTGACGCGCTTGGTTCAGGTCGAAACGGCGATCGCGACCGCGACGCAGGCAACGTAGAGGCCGGTCAAACCGGTCAAAGCGGCGCCCTCGATCCGGCTGAGCCGCTTGCGCACGACGAGCACGACCATTCGGGGCGTGCCAGCATGGACATGTGGAGCCGGAATCCGTCACGAAGGCGGACTTCGATGAGATCGTCGATCGCCTGACCGCGTTCTGGGGCGAGCGTGACCTGTCCCCGATTCATCATCCGATGTTCATCCATGAGTTCGGCGACAGTGCCTTCCTGATGCGGGATGAGCACGGCGGGGTGGCCGCGTACCTGTTCGGGTTCGTCGTCCCGTCCCAGGCACTCGCGTACGTCCATCTCCTCGCGGTCCGGGACGATCAACGGGGGAGGGGCCTCGCTCGCATGCTGTACGAGCACTTCGAGCGGCTTGCCCAGGAGCGGGGCTGTGATCGGATAAAGGCGATCACGACGCCTGACAACGCGGCTTCGATTGCCTTCCACCGCGCGATCGGGATGGACTCGGTCGAGGTTCCCGACTACGCCGGGACGGGACGGGCGCGGGTCGTGTTCAGCGCGCACCTGCGCGAGTAACCGCGCCGCCATGCGGCCGGATCGCTCACGAACCGCGTGGTAGCAGAACGGTGCGCTCGCCAGGGACGTCTGCCATGCTCCAGACAGCCTCCACGTCCGCCAACGGCATTGGGTTCGGTTTGACCGCGATCGCGCCCGCGTTGATCTCATCGACGAGCGCCGGAAGCTCGGCCAGGTAGGTCTCCGGCGACACGGCTCCCTGTCCGCTTCCCTGGAGCCGGAAGTTGGCCGAGCGCAGCGCGACCGAAGGAAGCTCGATCGTCGGGCCGGCGACCGCGCCGATCTGGATCCAGTCAATCGCGCGGCTGCGGTCCGACCGAGCCGTCAGCAGGGCGACGATCGCGTGTTGTGCGGGCTTGCCCCACAGGTAGTCGATCACGATGTCAGCCTCCGCGGCTGTGGCTGCGAGGGCGTCGCCGGTCGCGGTCTGGTCGTCGGTGAGCTGTACGACGTCGTCGGCGCCTGCTGCGGTGAGTGCGCGCAGGCGATCGAAGTCGCGCCCGGCGCCGACCACCCGTCCGGCCCCGAGACGCTTGGCCACCTGGACGGCCATCGCTCCCGCGTTGCCGGTCGCGCCGAGTACGAGAACGCTCTGGCCGGGCTCGAGCGGAACGCGCCGGCGCAGGGCCACCCATGACGACATCGCCGGGTTCATCGCGGCGGCGACCTTGGCGGCGTCGGCGTCGTCGGGCAGTTCGATCGACCGTCGCGCTTCGACGAGCGCCTTGTCCGCCATCGTGCCAATCACATCGTCGGCGGCCACGAAGTAGACGCGTGTGCCGTCGGGTCGCTCGCCGACTCCGTCGATTCCGGGGATCATCGGCAATGTGCCGGTGCTCGTGTAGTGCGCCCCGGCCGCGCCCGTGCGGACCCGCGGATGCAAGCCGACGGCGAGCACGTCGACCAGCGCCTCCTCGCCGGGGCCGGGCTGGGGGACGTCGAACTGCTGGTAGTGCGGAGGCTCATCGAACGATGTCACGACCGCCGCGTTCATCTTGACCATGCTGACGTTGCTCCCGATTTAGTTGGTGGCACGTACTAATTTAGTTGGTGGCACGTACTAATTTAGTTGGTGGCACGTACTAAATCAAGTAGACTCGGGACATGGCCACGCGTCGGCAGTTGAGTCCCGTCGATGGACTGGCGCAGCTGTCGTTCGTGATCCAGGAGATCCTCGAGCGCCTCGCGGCCGAGCACGACCTGTCGATCATCCAGACGCGGCTGCTCGGCGTCCTACGCGACCGCGAACCCACCATGAACGAGCTCGCGAGGCTGCTCGGGCTCGAGAAGTCAAGCGTCACAGGCCTGGTCGACCGCGCGGAGCGACGCGGCCTGGTCGCCCGGGTTCCTTCAAGTACCGATGGACGGGCGGTGCTCGTCACGCTCACTCCCGGCGGCCTGTCGCTCGCGTCGGCCGTCGCTGGCGACTTCGCGGGTGAGGTGTCGGCGCTGCTTCGCCATCTTCCGGCACGAGACCGGCAGACCCTATCGAGGCTCGTGAGCCGGTTACTGGTCGCCCACGCGGCCGATCACGGTGTCGACCTGTTCGCGAACCTCATCGCGTAGTTGGTGAAGATTCGGCGTCCTTGTCGATTTGGGGGGATGCAGTCTCGTCTCTTTGAACGAGAGGCCGGTAACGGGCCGGCGGAACTGGTTTGGAAGGAGCAGCTCATGTCGCATCCAGTCGTTCATTTCGAGATCCGCTCGACGGACCCTGACGCGACCCGGGGGTTCTTCGGCGATCTTTTCGGATGGCAGTACTCCGACGGTGGCCTCCCCGGTTACACGTACGTGAATACCGGAGCGGAGAATGCGATCCCGGGTGGAATCGGCCCAGTCCAGGGCGGTGACGACGCGGTCGTGTTCTTCGTCGGCGTCGACGACGTGGAGGCGACGCTGAAGCGCGCGCAGGAGCTGGGCGGCGCCACCGTGCAACCGGCGACGAGCGTTCCCGGGGTGACGTTCGGGCTGCTATCGGATGCGCACGGGCACGTGGTCGGAGTGGCGGCGATGTAAGAGACTGCCGCTGGGGCCGGCGGTGTCGCGAGCCCCGCGATGCCGCCGGCCAAGGCCGGTGGTCAGGAGAGGAGCGTCGATGCGATATCTGGCGACCATCTGGACGATCTGGAACGAGGAGGACGAGTTCGACCGCGTCGAAGGTGCGCGCTACCGCGAGTTCGCCGAATCGGCCGCGAGGGACGGCGTGCTCCGGGGCGGTGAGGTGCTCGACCACCCCTCGTCGGCGACCCTCGTCCGGGTCCGCCGCGGCGAAACGCTGCTCACCGATGGGCCGTTCGCCGAGACCAAGGAACAACTGACCGGGTACTTCATCTTTGAGTGCGACAACCTCGACCAGGCGCTGGCGCTCGCGGCGCGGATTCCCGGCGCCCGCCACGGGGCGGTCGAGGTTCGGCCCCTGTTGGATATGGATGCGGAGATGTGAATACGTCGACGCGGCGCACCGACCCGTCCGATCTGGAGCAGATCTTCAGAGAGCATCGCGGTCGCGTGCTCGCGTGGTTGATCCGCGTCACCGGGGACATCGCGGCGGCCGAGGAGGCGCTCCAGGAGGCTTTCGTGGTGGCCATTCGTCAGTGGCCGATTGAGGGGGTCCCGAACAATCCGGAGGGTTGGCTGGCCGTCGTAGCGCGTAACCGAGCGCTCGACGGGATCCGGCGCGACCGCAGCCGAACCGACCGGGAACAGGTGGTGAGCTCGCTCTCGGACGCACGCGAAGACGACCTCGAGATCGAGGACGAGCGGCTGCGTCTGATCTTCACGTGCTGTCACCCGGCGCTGTCACTGGACGTACGAGTCGCGCTGACGCTGCGCACGGTCGGCGGCCTCTCGACCCCGGAGATCGCGCGCGCGTTCCTCGTCCCCGAGGCCACTCTTGCGCAAAGGCTCGTCCGCGCAAAGCGGAAGATCCAGGCGGCGCGAATCCCGTACGAGGTGCCCGCGCCCGAGCGGCTGGCCGAGCGGCTGGACGGTGTTCTGGCGGTGCTCTATCTGATCTTCAACGAGGGTTACGCCGCCGGCGGCGGCCCGGCGCTCGTCCGCTACGACCTCTGCGATGAGGCGCTGCGCGTGGCACGGATGCTGAGCCTGCTGATGCCGGCCGAATCGGAGGTTCGTGCGCTGTTCGCGCTGATGTTGTTGACCAATTCGCGCCGCGACTCGCGAGTCGACGAGGATGGCCAGCCGATCCTTCTCGGCGACCAGGACCGAAGCCGCTGGGACGAGTCCGCGATCAAGCTCGGGCTCTCAGAGCTCGAGCAAGCCGCTCGGCATGCCGAGCCCGGCCGCTATTTCATCCAGGCGGCGATTGCCGCCGAGCACGCGCTCGCCGTTGATGCCGACGCCACCAACTGGGCTCGGGTCGCCCGGCTGTACGGCACGCTGATGCGGATCGCGCCGTCCCCGGTGGTCGAGCTCAATCGGCTCGTGGCGGTGTCGATGGCGCAGGGGCCGCAGGTCGCGTACGCGAGCCTGTCGTCGATCGCGGAGCCGCTCGAGCAGTACGCGTACTTCCACGCGACGCGTGCCGAGCTGCTCCGGCGGCTCGGGCGGACCGAGGACGCGATCGCCGCGTACCGACGGGCATGTGAGCTTCAGGACAACGAGGTCCAGAAGGCGTCCTTGCGGCGCGCGATCGCCGAGCTCGAGGAGTAGCGATGCTGACGCTCGCGCCCGGACTCAGTGAACGTCCGAGCGAATGTCCGGATCGAGTCGTGTGAGGCTGCGCAGGGACAATCCCAGGCCGGTGATCCGCTCGAGCAGCCCGGCGAGCTGCGAGGAATCGATGATCGGTCCGCTGATCTCCGTCATCCCGTCGTGGGCCGAGAGCGTCATGCCCTCGAACGCGGACCTGTAGCGGGGGCCGAGTTCTCCGTCGACGATCAGGTGGTACTGCCGGGACGACATGCGACCCCGAGCATGGCTCGCGACAGCCCGCGTGTGGGCACAGTGGACCGAAGATCACCCGGGTGATTCAGTACGGTCGAGCAGGCCGAGAGCCTCGGCGCGGGCGACCGCTTCCGTCTGCGAGCTGACCCCCAGCTTGCGATACAGCTCGCGTGTGTGGGTCTTGACGGTGTTGAGCGAGATGAACAGCCGGTCGCCGATCTCGCGTCGCGAGAGCCCGACCGCGAGGCCGCGCAGCACAGCGAACTCCGCCGGGCTGGGCTCCTCGACGAGGCTCCGATTGCCGGCGCTGCGGCGAGCCGCTGCGAGCTTGTGCTCGACCACATCAGCGAGCGCG
>OBLV0100000637.1_pt1 | contig 10674 bp, 9 predicted proteins | sample 1520071 | NCBI WGS metagenome assembly OBLV01 (sample SAMEA3888446, study PRJEB22518) | metagenome | reverse complement strand
CGGCCGTGGCCGAGCTGCGCAGCCTGGGTGAGGTGAGCGGGCTGGCCTGCGACGTCAGCCAGGAGGCCGACGTCGCGCGGCTGGCCGGGGCGGTCGAGGCGGCGCTCGGCGGGGTGGACGTGCTGGTGAACAACGCGGGCACGGCCTCGCGCTCGGCGTTCCTGGCCGTCGACATCGCGGAGTGGGACCGGATCATCGCGGTGAACCTGCGCGGCATGTTCCTGGTCGCGCAGGCGATCACCGCGCAGATGGCGCGGCGGGGGACCGGCGGCGTCGTGATCAACATGTCCTCGACCAACGGGGTCGCGGGCGAGGAGGACTACGCGCCCTACAACGCGTCCAAGGGCGGCGTGCTGCTGCTGACCAAGACCATGGCGGTGGAGCTCGGGCCGCTGGGTATCCGGGTGAACGCGCTCTGCCCGGGCTTCATCAGCACCCCGCTGAACACCTCGATCTCGGCCGGCATCGGCGGCGACGACTTCGAGGCGGCCTACGCGCGGGACCGGATCCCGCTGCACCGCACCGGCCGCCCCGAGGAGGTGGCCGCCGCCTACGCGTTCCTGGCCTCCGACGACGCCTCGTTCATCCACGGCACCGGCCTGGTCATCGACGGCGGCCAGCTCGCCGTGATGTGACCGGGACGACAGGTCGCGTGCTGCTGGCCATGCCCAGGAAAACAACCAGCGCGCGGTTGAGGCGGAGAACGTTGGCGTCATCGAGCACCCCGACCTGGGCACCCAGGCGTGAGCGCCGCACCGTGGTGACCTTGTCCACCATGATTCGGCTGGGCGCATCCAGGCCGTTGTGCTGGTCTGGCTCAATCAGCAGCCGGAACAGCGGGGCATCGGTCGGGTCGGTTGTAAACGGGCACAGCGTTACCGAGTCGGTGTCGAAGTGATCATCCTGGATGATCACCGCGGGCCGTGGCTTGCCGGCGTAGTCAGCGCCGCCGGAGACTGTCCAGATCTCGGCCCGCCTCACTGGGCCGGCCACTCCGACACTGAATCAACGAAGGCCTGGTCATCGTCAGCCACGCCGCTGGCTGCCACGGCCCGTGATTGGCGGTGAGCCTCTTCGGCAAAGCCCTCGGCGGTCACGTCCGGAACCCAGATCTGCACTGGCCGCAGGCCCTGTTCGCGCAAGCGTTCCCGGTGTGCGCGGACCCGCCGCCGGGACCCGGTATCGGTCATAGCAGGCCTCCCTCCGTTACATGTAACGGTACAGGCCAGATCAATGTTCCGATCAGACGGGTTCGTTGGCCGGGGCCAGGGCTTCGTGATCTGGCTGATCCGCCGGGACGACGCGGCGGGTGGGGCTCTTCCAGCGGCCGGTGGAGGCCGAGAACCAGGCGATCGGGATCGCGGCCAGCCCGATCGCGGCGTCCACCAGCCGCAGCACCGGGAAGGCCAGGCCGATCAGCAGCAGGCCGGGCCGGCGGTCCAGCAGGGCGACCACGCAGGTGAGCGCGAGATCGGGCACCAGGACGCCGAAGAACACCCCGGACAGCGTCATGTGGGCGGCGATCTCGTGGTGCACCTGGGCGAACGGGGACCAGGCCAGCGTGCCGGGGACGAGATCCGGCAGCGTCAGCGTCACCAGCAGCAGCGGGAGCAGCAGGAACAGCAGGCTGGAGATGACCAGCTCGAGCAGCAGCAGCGCCAGCATGGCGGTGAACAGGTTGGCCCGGGGCGGATGCCGCCGGACGGTCTGCCACAGGCCCACCGCCCAGCGCCGGGTCTGCCGGACGTAATCACGGAACGTGCCTGGGTCCTGGGTGACGGCCACGGCCGACAGGGTGAACCCGACCTTGCCGAGCCGCTTCTGGTAGATCTCGAACGTCATGTTGAAGTCCTCGATCACCAGGCCGGGCGGGTTCATCTCGATGTGCGGCAGCACCTCGGTGCGGTACATGCTGGCGAACCCGGGGACGATGTGGGTCGCGTTGGTGCGCAGCCAGGTCTGGCCGAACTTCAGCACCCGCTGGCCGATCGCGTAGATCCGCTGCCGGTGGCCGACCAGCACCCGGCCGAGCGGGGACAGCTGGCGGCCCTCGGCGGTCCTGACGCAGCCGGCCACCGCCACCACTTCGGGGTTGTCGAACATCGGCAGCCCGGCGTCGAAGTAGCCAGGCTCCACCCTGGTGTCGGCGTCGAGCAGCATCACCACCCGGAACCGGTGGATCAGCCCGAACCGATCCATGGCCTCGCGCAGCGCTCCCGCCTTGCCCACGTTGGTGCTGGTCTCGATCACGTTCGCGCCCGCCCGGCGGGCGATGTCGACCGTGCCGTCGGTGGAGGCGTCCGACACCACGTGCACGTTCCCCGGCGGCACCAGCGCCATGATCGACCGCAGCGTGTCCGCGATCACGACCGCCTCGTTGTGCGCGGGAATGAGCACGGCCACGTCCCGCACGGTCAGCGGCCGCGCCCGGCGGGGCGGACCGGCGGGCGACCCGGGCGGCCGGTCCCCGGCTGGGCCGGCCCGGGTGGCCCGCCGGGCCCGGACCTTCGCGACCAGCATGCCGGCCAGGCGGCACACGCCGATCGATCCCCACAGCATGAAGTTCGCGCCGAGGATCAGCACGGCCAGGCCCCACCACGGGATCATGACCGGCTCCGCTGGCTGGCCGGGACGGGCAGGGTGTGGGCCAGCGCGGACCAGGTCCCTGTGTCCTCGTAGCCGAACATCCACAGGTACACGCCGCCGATCTGGGATCCCTCGGCGGCGCCGAACTTCGCGCGGGAGCTGGCCTCGCTCTCGAACCACACCACGTGCCGGCGGCCGGCCGCGTCGGTGTAGCTGAACCAGGGAGACTGGCTGGTGGTGTCGTAGCGCGGATGCACGTGATACGTCCTGGCCAGCCGGAAGGCGCCCAGCCAGCTCACCTCCCGGCCGTGCCCGCCCGACCAGTCGTACCCGTACAGCGGGACGCCGAGGATGACCTTGCGGGCCGGGATCTGGGACTTGGCGTACTTCAGCACCGCGCGGACCCATGGTAGCGGGGCCACAGGACCTGGCGCGGACGTCGCCCAGTGGTAGTCGTAGGCCATGATGCGGACCTGGTCGGCGGCCCGGCCGATGGCGGCGTAGTTCTGCGCCAGGTTGCGCTGGTCCACCCCGGCGTTCGTGGTCTTGGCGAACAGCGCGACCGAGAGCACCTTGCCGTCCGCGTGCAGCGCGGCGGCCAGGGCGGTGACGAAAGCGGTGAACGGCTGCCGGTCAGCGGCGCGCAGGTTCTCGTAGTCGATGTCGATGCCGGCGTAGTGATGCTGGCGGACCAGGCTGACGATGGCCGCGACGTGCTGCTTCATCCGCACCGGGTCGTGCAGGATGCCGGCCACCGGCTGGTAGGACCAGCGGCCGGCGGTGATGTTGGCCAGCGTGGGCACGATCTTCAGCCCGGCCGCCCTGAGCCGGGCCAGCTGCGCGTCGATCGCGGTTCCCTGTTCCTGGCCGTACTGAGTGTCGATCTGGCCGCCCGCGGACAGGCCGTACATCCACGGCGACACCTCGGTGAAGTCGTCCCGGTGGGCCAGCACCGTGCCGCCCCCGTGGGTGATGTTCCAGTACGGCAGCGACGCCACCACCGCCCGCGGCGGCGCCGGCGACGAGCCGGGCAGCAGGGTCAGCGCCACCAGCACCACCCCGGCGAGCACCACGGCCAGCCAGGCCGCGCCGGCCAGCCGCCGGGGCCGCCTGGCTCCCGGCCCTGCTTCCCGCCCGGGCCCGGGGCGACCCTCGGTGAGGGTGGGCATCCTGCTGCGCATGAACCTCCGTTCTGGCTCACCGGGCGGCGGGCACGGGGTTCTGGCTGCCCGCGTGGTCGGCGATGACCGCGGCGATGATGTCGTCCAGCGTCCGCCGCGGGGTGAACCCGGTCAGCTCCCTGGCCAGCGAGCAGTCCGGCACCCGGCGCTGCATGTCCTCGTAGCCCGACCCGTAGGCCTCCAGGTACGAGCTCCGGGTGATGCCGCTGGCCGAGCCGGCCGCGGCGATCACCCGCTCGGCCAGCTGGCCGATCGACACCTGCTCGCTGCTGCCCAGGTTCACCGCCCGCCCGCAGGCGCGGTCCGAGGCGATCAGCGCGGTCAGGGCCGGGATCACGTCGAGCACGTGGCAGAAGCAGCGCACCTGCGTCCCGGTGCCGAACACGGTGAGCGGCTCATTGGCCAGCGCCTGCCGCACGAACCGGGGGATGACCATCCCGTACCGGCCGGTCTGCCGCGGGCCGACGGTGTTGAACAGCCGCACGATCACCGCCCGCAGGCCCATCTCCCTGACGTACGCCTCGACCAGGCTCTCGTCGATCGCCTTGGCCTCCGCGTAACTCCAGCGGGACTTCAGCGGCGACCCGATCAGCCTGTCGTCGTCCTCGGTGAGCCCGACCTTGGTGTTCTTGCCGTAGATCTCGCTGGTGGAGGCGACCAGCAGGCGTGCGCCCGCGCGGTAGGCCGCGTCCACCACGGTCTCGGTGCCGTGGATGTTGGTGCGCAGGCTCTCCAGCGTGCGGTCGCGGATCACGAACGCCCCGACCGCGGCGGCCAGGTGGTAGACCTGGTCCGCGCCGGCGGTGAGCTCGTCCACCAGCCTGGCGTCGGTGATGGAGCCCTGCACCAGGGTGAACCGGGGGTGGCGGGCCACGGTGGCCAGGTTCTCCCGCCGCCCGGTGCTCAGGTCGTCCAGGCCCGCCACCTGATGGCCGTCGGCCAGCAGGGCCTCCACCAGGTGTGAGCCGATGAACCCGGCCGCGCCGGTGACGAAGGCCCTCACCGCGCGAGCTCCTCGTACAGGTCGTCGATGCGGGTGGTGACCGCGCCGATCCCGTACTCCCGCCTGACCGCGTCGGCCGCTTCCCGCGGCCGGGACCCGGCCTGCAGCTCGGCCGCCATCGCGGCCCGCATCCCCTCGACGGTGGACGGGACCTGGCGGGCCTGGCTGACGTCCAGGCCGTCCAGGGCCGGGCAGGTCGTGTACAGCACCGGCGCGCCGTTGGCCAGCGCCTCCAGCACCGACAGCCCGAACGTCTCCTGCTTCGAGGACGCTACGAACAGGTCGATCGCGGACAGCATGGCCGCCACGTCGTGCCGCTCACCGGCGAACACCACCTGGTCGGCCACTCCGTGGTCCCTGGCCACCTGCTCCAGATGGGCGCGCTCGGTGCCCTGGCCGACGATCAGCAGCTTGGTCGCCGAGTCCAGCAGCGGCGCGGCGGCCTCGATCACCAGGTCGAACTGCTTGTTGGGGTCGAGTCGGCCCAGGACGCCGAGCACGTAGTCACCGGACCGGAGGCCGAACTCGGCCCGGACCTCGTCCCTGGCCTGCTTGTCGAAGGCGACCCGGTCCAGGTCCACCCCGTTGGGGATGACCGTGATCCGGTTCGCCCGCACCCCCCAGTTCTCCAGCCGGTCGCGGACGGTGGGGGACACCGCGATGGTCCCGCCGGACAGCCGCTCGCTGGCCAGGTACAGGGCCCGGACCCCGGACGTCATCCGGCGCCGCTCCAGGTGCGTCTCCCCGATCGAGTGCTCGGTGCTCAGCACCACCGGGGTGCCGGCCAGCCACGCGGCGGGCCTGCCGTAGATCTGGGACCGGTACAGGTGGGCGTGCACGACGTCGTATCCGCCGTCGCGGATCAGCCGTCGCAGCTTCAGCAGCGCCGTGAGCTGGGTGTTGCGGGTCATCCCCAGGTCGCGGACCCGGACGCCGTCCGAGCGGATCATGTCCGCCACCGGCCCCGGGTTGTAGAGCGTGAGCACCTCGGAGTCGTGCCGGGTGTGCTGCAGGATCGACCGCAGCTGGAGTTCGGCGCCGCCGACGCCCAGCCCGGTGATCAGGTGCAGGACCTTCATGTCAACCTCTCCTCCTCAGACCACCACGCGATGTGGGGCGTCCTCGAACTGGTAGGTGGCGTCCAGCACCGACGGGCACGCGTTCACCCAGGCGTAGTCCACGCCGGGGTGCAGAGTGTGGATCACGGCCAGGTCATAGGCGGCCCCGTCCGGCGCGGTGACGCTGCGCAGGGCCGGGCCGTCCGGCTGCGGGACCTCCGGCACCAGCGGGTCGTACACGCTGACCTCGGCGCCGCGTTCGCGCAGGCCGGCCACGATGGCCAGGGCGGGAGACTCGCGCAGGTCCCTGACGCCTGCCTTGTAGCTGACGCCGACCACGATCACGCGGGCCCCGGCCAGGTCCCGGCCGCTGCCGGCCAGCACCTCGCTGGCCCGCGCGACCACCCGGTCCGGGCGCTGGCCGATGGAGGCCATCGCCTGCTCGATGAGCGGCGAGCGCCGGTCGGCCTGGGCGAGCTGCCACAGCAGGTAGTGCGGGTCGCAGGGGATGCAGTGGCCGCCCACCCCGGGGCCGGGGAACACGCCCAGGAAGCCGTACGGCTTGGTGCCGGCGGCCAGGGTTATCTCGATCGGGTCCAGTCTCAGCGTGCCGCACGCGTCCGCGAACTCGTTGGCCAGCGCCAGCGAGACGGCCCGGAAGATGTTCTCGTACAGCTTGGTGGCCTCCGCCGCCTCCGGCGAGCTGACCAGGTAGACCGAGGCGGTGAGGCGGCCGATCACCGACGCCGTCCGCCTGGCGCAGGCGGGGGTGGCCCCGCCGACCACCCGCGGGGTCTCCTGTTGCAGGTGGTCTGGGTTACCCGGGTCGATCCGCTCCGGGCTGAAGGCCACGGACACGTCCGCCCCCGCGCTCAGGCCCCGCTGGGCCAGTGGCTTGATCACCAGGTCACGGGTGGTGCCGACGTACGTGGTCGAGGTGAGGATGATGGCCTGGCCCCGGCGGGCGTGGTGTACCACGTCCGCGCAGGCGCCGCGGAGCGCGGCCAGATCGGGCACCCGGCTGTCGTCTACCGGGGTGGGCACGCAGATGATGACCGCGTCCGCGGCCGTGATCGCGGCCATGTCGCTGGTCAGCTCCAGCGTGCCGTCCGCCAGGGCCGCCGCCAGCTTCGGCTGGTCGGTCTCGGCCAGGTCCGCGTGCTGGGCGGCGATGGTGTCCAGCCGCTGCTGGCTGATGTCCACGCCGATGATCCGGTCGCACCGGCCGTGCAGGGCCAGGGCGGTGGGCAGGCCGACATAGCCGAGCCCGACGATCGCGACCGACATGGTGTCGGCCGCGTGGCCGTTCCCGTTCCCGTGCCCGTTCCCCGCCGCGGGGCCGGGCACCTGGAACGGGACCAGCTTGCTGTGTAGTTGACGCTCCCGGCCGTTGACGGCGAGAGACAATTGATGATCGGCCACGTGTTCCCCCCAGGTGTCATGGCCATAGAAAGCACTGGTCAGTGGGCGCAGTGTTAATCTGCCAGCCGCGTACGCCGGGCGGTTCGGGTAACTGGGGTAACCCAACTACGCAGGGTGACGGAAACGGGGGAGTGCGCTGGCCTAGCCCGCGCTCAGAAGAACGTGCGGATCACGTCCACGATGCGGTAATCCTCGTCTACCACCGGGATCAGCTGCCACTTGTCAAAGGCCGTGCACGGGTGAGAGATGCCCAGGCACACCAGGTCCGCGGGGCGCAGCTCGAAACCGGCCGGGAGCCTCAGGTAGGCGTGCTGGTCGTCCAGCTGGGTGACCCGCAGCCCGGACGCGTCGCATTCCTGGCCGTCGGGACGCCGGACCCGCAGCGGTATCGGCATGCCCTGGTCGAAGGACGAGTCGCGGCGGCCGGCGTCGGCGATGGCCAGCCCGGGCTCGGGCGCGGACAGCACCCGGGCCCAGAGCTCGAGCGCGGGACGCAGCTGCGGGCCGGACCCGCCGGGCTGCTCGCTGGGCGTCATCCGGGCGTAGAAACCGTGGTCGTGGGTGACGTAGGCGCCGCTGCGCAGCACCACGGGCGGGGTGGGTCCAGACCCGTTGTCCGCGGTGAGCTCGGCCACCACCACGTCGAAATAGGAGCTGCCGCCGGCCGAGACCAGGTACCCGTCCTGGCCGTCAGGGGCGGGCGGCAGCTGCCCGGCCAGGGTGCGCAGCTCGCGGCAGAAGGCGGCCACCGCCTGCACCGTGGCCGGCTCCCTGTCGTGCCCGATGCTGCCCTCGTAGCCGGACACCCCGGCCAGCCGCAGCCCGGGTGCGGCGGCGACCGCCGAGGCCACGGCGAGGGCTTCGTCGATGGTCCGGCAGCCCGCCCGGCCGCCGCGCTGGCCCAGCTCGACCAGGACCGGCAGCGGGCGGGCCCGGGCCTGCGGCCCGGCCTCGAGCAGGCGCACGCCATCCAGGCTGTCGGCGTAGACGTAGCACTCGAAACCGGGGTCGGCGGCCATCTCCGCGGCCAGCCACTCCGCGCCCGCGCGGTCGGTGAGCTCGTTGGCCAGCAGGACCCGGGGCACGCCGAACTCCCGGTAGATCTGCACCTCGGTGATGTTGGCCGCGGTGATGGCCCAGGCGCCCGCCGCCAGCTGGCGGGCGAAGAGCTGCGGCGCCATCGTGGTCTTGCCGTGCGGGGACAGCCGGACCCCGGCCGCGGCGCAGTAGCTGGCCATCGCGGCGATGTTGTGCGCCAGGTGGTCCTCGCGGAGCACCATCAGCGGCATGGTCAGCCCGGGGTCGAACATGCTGAGCCGGTCCGCGGCCAGGCTGGCGGCGGTCACCGGCCCGCTGCGGGCGAGCCGGCCGAGGCCTTTGGCCGTGCCGGGCAGCGGCTGCCGCCGCAGCGCCTCGATCGGCGCCTGCATCGTGGTCATCGGGCCGCCCCGGGGTCAGAGCTGGGCGAAGGCGTCGTCGAGGACCGACAGGCCCTCGGTGAGCAGCGCCTCGGAGATGACCAGCGGCGGCAGGAACCGCAGCACGTTCCCGAACGTCCCGCAGGTCAGCACCAGCACGCCCGCCTGGTGGCACGCCTTGGCCACCTGGGCCGTGGCCTCCGGGTCCGGCACCAGGGTGCCGGGCTTGACCAGCTCGATGGCGATCATCGCGCCGCGGCCGCGCACGTCGCCGATGACCGGATGGGCCTCGGCCAGCTTGCGCAGCCTGGGCAGCATGATGTCGCCGATCCGGCGGGCCGTGGCGGGCAGGTCCTCCTTGCCCATGGTCTCCATCGCGCCGATCGCGGCCGCGCAGGCGACGGGGTTGCCGCCGAACGTGCCGCCCAGCCCGCCGGCGTGCACGGCGTCCATGATCTCCGCCCGGCCGGTCACCGCGGCCAGCGGCAACCCGCCGGCGATGCCCTTGGCCGTGGTGATCATGTCGGGCACCACGCGCTCGTGGTCGCAGGCGAACCAGTCGCCGGTGCGGCAGAACCCGGACTGGATCTCGTCGGCGATGAACACGATCCCGTTGTCCTTGCAGTACGCCGCGAGACCGGGCAGGAAGCCGTCCGGAGGCACCACGAAGCCGCCCTCGCCCTGGATCGGTTCGATGACCACGGCGGCCACGTTCTGCTCGCCGACCTGGGCGTGGATGAGGCCGGTGATCACGTCAAGGGCATCGGCCTGGCAGGCCGCCGGGCCGCCGGGCCAGCGGAACGGGTAGGCCATGGGCACCCGGTAGACCTCGTTGGCGAACGGCCCGAAGCCCTGCTTGTAGGGCATGTTCTTCGCGGTCATGGACATCGTGAGGTTGGTGCGGCCGTGGTAAGCGTGATCGAACACCACCACCGCGGTCCGGCCGGTCGCGTACCGCGCGATCTTCACCGCGTTCTCGACCGCCTCGGCGCCGGAGTTGAACAGCGCGGACCGCTTGTCGTGATCGCCGGGCGTCAGCCGCGCGAGCTCCTCGCAGACCTGCACGTACCCCTCGTACGGGGCGACCATGAAGCAGGTGTGGGTGAACCGCTCGACCTGCTCGGTCACCCGCTCGACCACGAGCTCGGCGCTGTTGCCCACCGAGGTCACCGCGATCCCGGAGCCGAAGTCGATCAGCGAGTTGCCGTCCGCGTCCAGCACCACGCCGCCGCCCGCCGCGGTCACGAAGACCGGCAGCACATGGCCGAGCCCCTTGGCCACGCTGCGCTGCCTGCGCTCGAACAGCTCCCGCGACGCGGGCCCGGGAATCTCGGTGACGATGTGGCGCTGCTGGGCGAGCCCGGGGCCGCCCTTGGTGGTGTCAGTTGTGGCCATAATGCTGACGATAAGGCACGACGGCGGTTCCCGGCTGAACGGGGGTTTACCTGCTCACGCGGGCCAGCGGGCGCGGCCGGGGCCTACAGCTCGTTCCGGTAGACCGTGCCGTTCTTCATGATCAGCTTCAGCGACCGCTCCGGGGTGGTGAGCACCCGGATGTCGGCCAGCGGGTTGCCGTCGACCACCAGCAGGTCGGCCAGCGCGCCCGGGGCCACCACGCCCACCTCGCCGTCCAGGTCCAGCAGCCTGGCCGCGGTGGTGGTGGCCGACCTGATCAGGTCGGCCGGGGGCTGGATCTCCGACCGGATGACGAACTCCTGCAGCTGCTGACCGTGCATGTCCGCGAACAGGTCCGTGCCGTAGACGATCGGCAGCCCGGCCGCGTGGGCCATCTCCAGGGCCGCCATCGCCCCGTGGATCACCTCCTGCAGCTTCACGTCGATGTCCTCGGGCAGCGCGCCGTCCCGTGACTTGGCCGCCAGGGCCTGGTAGGTCACGATCGTCGGGACGTAGAACGCGTCGTGCTGCCGGAACAGCGGGATGCTGCTGGAGTCCATCAGGTTCCCGTGCTCGATGCTGCGGACCCCGCACTCCAGGCCGCGGTTGAT
>OBLV0100000636.1_pt1 | contig 10676 bp, 9 predicted proteins | sample 1520071 | NCBI WGS metagenome assembly OBLV01 (sample SAMEA3888446, study PRJEB22518) | metagenome | reverse complement strand
AACCAGATGCGCTCCTACGTGCTGCACCCCTACCAGATGGTCAAGGACCTGCGGACCGAGTATGAGGTGGGTAACCCGGCTGCGGTGCTCGACGGGGACATCGACGGCTTCCTCGAATCCGGTATCAGGTGGCGCCGTCAGCAGGAGGCGCGGGTATCTGGTTGACCCGGTTGAGCGTGGGCATTCGGGTTAACGAGGCGACCTGTGCCGTGTTGCCGGGTGCAGGCCCGGGGTGCATGAGTACACTCGCCGCTCGTGATCCGGCTCAACCATGTGAGCAAGTCCTATCGGACTTCTACCCGACCCGCCCTCGACGATGTCACCGTCGAGGTGGAAAAGGGGGAGTTCGCGTTTCTCATTGGCCCGTCCGGATCGGGTAAATCCACATTTCTGCGCCTGTTGCTGCGGGAGGAAGTGCCCAGCAAAGGTGAGGTGTACGTGGCGGACCTGAACGTCAGCAAGCTCTCCCAACGCCGCATCCCGCAGCTGCGGCAGCGGGTGGGCTGTGTGTTCCAGGACTTCCGCCTGCTGGGTAACAAGACCGTTGCCGAGAATGTCGCGTTCGCCCTCGAGGTGATCGGCAAGCCCCGGCACACCATCCGCAAGGTGGTGCCCGAGGTGCTGGAGCTGGTCGGGCTGGAGGGCAAGGCGGACCGGATGCCGCACGAGCTCTCCGGCGGCGAGCAGCAGCGGGTCGCGATCGCCAGAGCCTTCGTCAACCGCCCTCTGGTGCTGCTAGCCGACGAGCCCACCGGAAACCTGGATCGCGACATCAGTCACGAGATCATGCTGCTACTGGAAAGGATCAACCGAACCGGCACTACGGTCCTGATGGCCACCCACGACCACGCGATCGTCGACTCGATGCGCCGTCGCGTTGTGGAACTCAACCTGGGGCAAGTGATCCGGGACGAGAGCCGCGGCGTGTACGGCGTCGGCCGCTGAGACCCCCACCACCGACTCGAGGAATATCCACTGCCCATGCGTGCCAGCTTCGTGTTCAGCGAGGTCGCGACCGGCCTGCGCCGCAACGTCACGATGACCGTGGCGATGATTCTGACGACGGCGATCTCACTCGGCCTGCTGGGTGGGGGGCTGCTCGTGGTCCGCACCATCGATCGGATGCAGCAGGACTACTACCAGCGCGTTGAAACCGTCGTGTACCTCAGTGCCGACATCAGCGGGAATGACCCGAACTGCACGTCCAGCACGTGCTCGGGCCTGCGTCGGCAGCTGGAGTCCAGTCCCGGCGTGCAGACGGTGATCTTCGAGAGCAGGCAGGCTGCCTTCGCCCGCTTCCAGCGGATCTTCCAGGGTCAACCGGAGCTGTTGCAGCTGGCCAGACCCGAAGCGCTGCCGGCCTCGTTGCGGGTCCAGCTCTCCGATCCAGCTCGCTTCCCCTCGATTGCCAAGGCCTTCACCGGTCGACCTGGGGTGGATCGGGTCACCGATCAGGGCGAGTACCTCCGCCAGCTGTTCCGCGCTCTCAACGGGTTGCGCAACGCCACTTTCGTGATCGCCCTGATCCAGGCGCTCGCCGCGCTGCTGCTGATCTCCAACACGATCCAGATCTCGGCCTTCACCCGGCGCACGGAGGTCGGTGTCATGCGGCTCACCGGTGCCTCCCGCTGGTACACCCAGCTTCCCTTCCTGCTGGAGGCGGTGGTCGCCGGTGTGGTCGGTGCAGTCCTGGCTATCGTGGGACTGGTGGTCGGCAAGGTTGCCTTCGTCGATCGGGTGCTGGCCAGCGTCTTCGATGCGGCCATCGTGCCGCGGTTGAGTTACGGGGACATCGCCGCGGTCGCTCCGATCCTGCTCCTCGTGGGCGCTGCGGTTGCCGCGTTGACCGGTTATGTCACGCTGCGGTTCTACGTGCGGACGTGATTCGCTGCGCACCTGAAGGTGAAGGATGAAGGAACGCGGCCGGAAGGTGATCGTGTCCAACCGGCGCGCCCGGCACGACTACGAGATCATGGACACCTACGAGGCGGGCATCGTGCTCACCGGCACCGAGGTGAAGTCACTGCGCGCCGGTCGCGCCTCGCTGGCCGATGCCTATGCCAGCGTCGAGGATGGCGAGGTGTGGTTACGCGGCTTGCACATCCCCCAGTACACCGAAGGTAGCTGGACCAACCACGAGCCCCGGCGGGTCCGCAAGCTGCTGCTGCACCGCAAGGAGATCATCCGGCTGATCGGCAAGACCCGCGAGCAGGGGCTGGCCCTGGTGCCGCTGTCGATGTACTTCGCCGACGGCAAGGTGAAGGTGGAGATCGCGCTGGGTCGCGGCAAGCGGTCCTACGACAAGCGGGCAGACCTGGCCACGCGGGACGCGAACCGCGAGGTCCAGCGGGCCCTGGGACGGCGAGCCAAGGGCATGGAGTGAGCGCCCCCGGTGCGCCCCGTGACCCGCTGGTAACGCCGCCCGGAGACGATGCTGACGTCGCAGCCTGGGTGGCGGCTCTCGGCTTGGACGGCCTGACCGACCTGCACGTGCACTTCCTTCCTGATCAGGTGATGGCCAAGGTGTGGGCCTACTTCGACCGGGCCGCCGAGCACTACGGCACGCCCTGGCCGGTGCACTACCGGTTGCCGCAGGAAGATCGGATTGCGGCGCTGCGGGAGCTGGATGTCCGGATGTTCGCTCCGCTGGTCTACCCGCACAAGCCGGGGATGGCGGAGTGGCTCAACCACTGGGTCGCCGACTTCGCTTCCGCGGTCCCGCAGGCCGTGCCCACCGCCACCCTCTACCCCGAACCTGGCGTGGCCGGGTACCTGGAGCGGGCGCTGACCGGTGGCGCCCGGTGCGTCAAGGTCCATGTGCAGGTAGGTGGTTTCGACCCACGGGACCCGCTGCTCGATCCCGCATGGGCGATGCTGGCCGAGGCGAGCGTGCCGGTGGTGGTCCACTGCGGGCACGGCCCGATCCCCGGGCGCTTCACCGGGCTGGACGTGTTCGAGCAGGTGCTCTCCGCTCACCCCCAGCTGGTCGCGGTGCTGGCCCATGCCGGGCTACCCGACTACATCGGCGCACTGGACCTGCTCCGCCGATACCCCAGGGTGCATATGGACACCACAATGGTGGGGGTGGCATTCACCGAGGCGTTCGCGCCGGTGCCACCGGACTGGCCTGCGCGACTGCCGGACGTGGCGGACCGGGTCGTGCTCGGGACCGACTTCCCGAACATTCCCTACGACTACGCCACCCAGCTGCGTGCCATCGCGGGCTGGGCCGCAGCCGACGACCGGCTGGGTGCCGGGTTCCTGCGCGCGGTCCTGCACGACACTCCCACCCGGTTACTGCGGGGATGAGAAGTGGACGTCCGGGCGTTATCCTGTGCGGGTTGTCCAGCCAACGCTGTCCAACCAACGCTGTCCAGCCGAAGTTTGTCCGACCCAGCCAGGGGGTGAACGGTTTCGACTCCGGACGTTGAGTCAGTGGGAAGCGTGCCGGTGCAGGCGAGAGACCACCGTAAGCGTCATCGCACACCAATAAGCGCCGACACCAGTCAGCGCGATCTCGCACTCGCCGCCTGAGCGAGTAGCGGATCTGTCGGACCGGGGGCCGTCCCCGCCCCGGACTCCGGCATCAGCTAGGGGACTCACCACCAGGCCCGGTCGCGGGGCCTGAGCGGGACACCTACAGCGACTGGGATCGTCATACCGGCTTGTCCGCGTGACCGGTGGATCCAAGTAGAGGCGTAGCGGACTGCGCACGGAGAAGCCCTGACCAGGCGACGGAGGACCCGGGTTCGATTCCCGGCACCTCCACTGTGAATGCCCAGGCCGATGGCCTGGGCATTCACGCTTCTCCGGTGTGCGAACCCCATCTTTCGCCGACACGGAGGAGGTGCGGTCCGCGTCCCGTTCGCGCGGCTGGGCGACCCGAGTGCAACGCTCATGCCGATGAGCGTTGCACTCCCACAGTCCACAACCCAGATGAAGAGCCTGCCCAGAATCGACACCGTCCAGCCATCCTGAGTTTGCGGAAGGTGTACGTACGCTGCCGGGTATGGATGAGACGGAGGAGAGGGCGGTGGATCATCCGCTGGCCCGGCTCACCGCTGAGGAGATCCGAGCGGCGCGGATCCTGCTGGACCACGCCGGTCTGCTCACCAAGGCCACCCGGTTTGCGGTACTGGCGTTGGAGGAGCCACCCAAGCAAGAGGTTCTGGCGTTCACCGAGGGGGAGCCGATAGAGCGCCGGGTGCGGGCAGTGCTGCTGGACAGCGACACCGGCCGGTCCCGGACGGTGCTGGCCTCGATCAGCCGCGACGAGATCGACCAGGTCACCGATGTCGACCCGGCCGTCGACGGGCAGCCGCCGATCCTGCTTGAGGAGTTCGGTGCGGCCGACGAGATCGTGAAATCCGACGCCCGTTGGCAGGCGGCAATGGCCCGGCGTGGTATCACCGACCTCGACCTGGTGTGCGCGTGTCCGCTGTCGGCTGGGTCGTTCGACGTCCCCGGAGAGCCGGGACGCCGCATGCTGCGGGTGCTGTCGTTCCTGCAACATCACCAATCCGACCATCCGTGGGCGCACCCCATCGATGGTGTGGTCGCCTACGTCGACCTGACCTCCCAGGAGGTGGTGGAGCTCATCGATCACGAGACAAGACCCATACCCCAGGAGGAAGCCAACGTCGATGACCCCGGCTACGTCGGCCCGGCCCGGATGACGCTACGGCCGATCGAGATCGTTCAACCGCAGGGCCGCAGCTTCGTCGTCGAGGGCGATGTCGTGCGGTGGGAGGGCTGGTCGTTGCGAATCGGGTTCGACGCCCGAGAGGGCTTGGTGCTGCACCAGATCGCATTCCGAGACGGCGAACGGGACCGGCCGATCATCTACCGGGCGTCCATCGCCGAGATGGTGGTGCCCTACGCCGATCCAGGGCCGGTGCGGTACTGGCAGAACTATTTCGATGCCGGGGAGTACCTGCTCGGTCAGCAGGCCAACTCCCTGACCTCGGGCTGTGACTGCGTCGGGGATATCCACTATCTGGACGTCGTCGTCACCGACGGGGACGGTGCGCCGCGGGAGATCCAGAATGCCGTCTGCCTGCACGAAGAAGACTTCGGCGTGCTGTGGAAGCACACCGACCTGTTCACCGGCTCCGCCGAAACCCGCCGCCAGCGGCGGCTAGCGATCTCATTTTTCGTGACGGTGGGCAACTACGACTACGGCTTTTACTGGTACCTCTACCTCGACGGCACCATTGCGTTGGAGGTCAAGACGACCGGCGCGCTGTTCACCTCCTCCTACCGCGAGGGCGACGAGTGGGCCAGCGAAGTGGCACCCGGTCTCGGCGCGCCGTACCACCAGCACCTGTTTTGTGCTCGCCTGGACATGACGATCGACGGTGTGACCAACGCGGTCGAGGAGATCGACGTGCGGCGCGAGCCGGTCGGTCCGCGCAACCCGCAGGGCAACGCTTTCGCCCGTTCGGTCACCCGGTTGACCCGGGAGTCCGACGCCGCGCGCGTCGCCGAGCCGGCACTGGGCCGGAGCTGGCACATTGTCAATCCCCAGCAGACCAACCGGTTGGGTCGGCCGGTGGCCTACGCCCTGTACCCGCAAGGCCAGCCCACGTTGCTGGCCGATGAGAGTTCGTCCATCGCCCGCCGGGCGGCGTTCGCGACCCGGCACCTGTGGGTGACGCGGTACGACCCGGCGCAGCGGTATCCGGCTGGTGAGCTGGTGAACCAGCACCCGGGCGGTGCAGGCATCCCACGCTGGACCGCGGCGAACCGTGGCCTCGATGGCGAGGACCTCGTGGTGTGGCACACCTTCGGCACCACCCACATACCCCGTCCCGAGGACTGGCCGGTGATGCCGGTGGACACCTGCGGGTTCGTGCTCAAGCCGGTCGGCTTCTTCGACCGGAATCCCACCCTGGATGTCCCGCCTCCGTTTGCACCCCCATGTGGCTAGCGCCGCATACTCAACAAGCGCGCGGCCACCGCGGCCTCGAATCCCGCGACCAGCTCCTTGAGGTCGGCGGGCAGGCCGTTGGCCAGTTCGGCGACGCTGGTCTGCACCCGTTCCCGGTCCAAGTCGGTGACGAGCACATGCGTTGCCCCGACCGTGGCAATCAGAACGACGGACACCGCCCCGTGCAGGTCAGCGCCAGCCGGATTTTTGATCACGGCATTCAACCGCAGAAGTGACTCGACCGGTGTGGACAGGGCGGCCGGGAAGAGATCCCGGCGTGGCCCTATGAGCCGCCGCGGCTGGACCCTGCGTACCGTGCCACACTCGATCAGTCTCCGAGCGGTGAGTTCATAGGCCGTGTCGTCGAGGTTCTCGGTCCAGGTCCGCACCGGGTAGGTCGCTCGCTGGGCCGCAATGCTGGTCACCATGAAATCAGTGGCCTGGTTGTCATGGCTGCCGCTGTCCAGCACCGTGACCCGACCGTCATCCATCGCTAAGCGACCGTCGATGATCAGTTCAGCGAGCAGCGCCGCGACGAGACCCGCCCCGAGAAGGTCACGGCGCATCACGGGTTTGCCCGTGTGGTGATCATGATTGATGAGGAAAAACTCATCCGCTAACCGGAAGTTCTGCATTACGTAACCATCACCCACCTGATCTCAGACCTCACCTTAGAGTACCTTTTCCGCGTATTCGGGCGAAGCCTCTTTCGTCCAAATGGGGGGTACGAGGTCGAAGTGAACACTCATTGTTAACGATTGGGAGCTTTATGCCTACCCAGACCCCCCAACACGCAGCCTTCCCCCAACTCAAGCGTCGCCGACTCGGCGTGTCACACCTGGTGTTCTTCACCGTCGCCGCCTCAGCGCCCCTCACGGTGCTGGGCGGGGGAGTGACCACGACTTTCGCCGTCACCGGCATACCTGGCGTTCCGCTGTCGTTCCTCGTTCTCGCGGTGGCGTTGGGCCTGTTCACGGTGGGTTACGCGGCGATGAGTCGTTACGTGGCCAATGCCGGCGCGTTCTATTCGTATCTCACCCAGGGGCTGGGCCGCACCTGGGCCGTCGCTGGCTCATTTGTGGCGCTGCTGTCCTACAACGCCATCCAGATCGGCCTCTATGGCCTGTTCGGCGTGAGCTTGGGTGACTTTGTCGCCGCCAAGCTGGGCGTGGATCTGCCGTGGTGGGTCTGGGCGCTGGCGGCGCTGGTGGTGGTCGGCGCTTTGGGCGTGGCCCGTGTCGACCTCAACGCCCGCGTCCTCGCCGTTTTCCTGACCCTTGAGTGCATCGCGGTGGTGATCTATGACATCGGCGCCTTCACCCACCCCGCGAGCGGTGCGGTGTCCACCGCGGCGCTGCAGCCCAGCCAGCTCTTCGAGCCCGGGATCGGCGCGGTTTTCGCGTTCGGCGTCGCCGCCTTCATCGGGTTCGAGTCCGGCGCTCTCTACAGCGAGGAATGCGTCGAGCCCCGCCGCACCGTCGCCCGCGCAACCTACACTGCCGTCGCCTTTACCGGTTTGTTCTACGCCTTGTCGTCCTGGGCGATGACGGTGACCGTCGGACCGGAGAACCTCCAGGCGGCGGCGACCCAGGCCGGACCGGGGCTGGTGTTCAACGCCATCGCCGAGCATTCGAGCCCGCTCGTCGCCGATCTGGCCAATGTGCTGTTCCTCACCAGCGTGTTCGCCGCGCTGCTGAGCTTTCACAACGGTGTCGCCCGCTACTTCTTCGCGCTCGGTCGCGAGCGCGTCCTGCCCACGATGCTGGGTAAGGTCGGCGCTCGGTCCGGCGGCCCGCTGGCCGGTTCCTTCGCACAATCAACGATCGCGCTGATCGTGGTCGTGATCTTCGCCCTCAGCAGCGCCGACCCGCTGCTTCAGCTGTTCACCTGGCTCAGTGGGCTGTCAGCGGTCGGAGTGATCACGCTCATGACCGGCACGTCAGCAGCGGTGCTCGTGTTCTTCGCGCAACACCACACCGACGAGAGCCGCTGGCATCGGTTTATCGCCCCCGGGCTGGCATGCTTGATACTCGCCGCCCTGGGCACGCTGCTGGTAGTCAACTTCGACACGCTTCTCGGCAGCGCCGAAACATTCTCACCACTCGCCTGGATTCTCCCAGGGTTGGTACTGGCCAGCGCCGTGCTCGGGCTGATCTGGGGCTGGACCCTGCAGACCATCCGTCCCGACGTCTACGACGGCATCGGTGGAAGTGTGGTCACGCCGGTCGCTGAGGACGAGAACCTCGTCTTACCCAGGTTCCGCAAGTAGCCGCCTTCCAGCGGCGCGACCGGCGGTGTGCCGGAGGTGACACTCGTGATGCTCAAGCCGTGGACAGCGGTGAGGGAGCTGGCGCTCCGGCGCGGAGAGGAGGCGCCCGTGTGGCGGTTGGCATCACTCGTTAGGGTCCTGCCCGGTCCGCGCGCGGTTCGATGGAGTCGCCGTCCTGTCGTGAGCGATGGTCCGGGTCTGGTGAACTATCGCGGTCGTCTCGATGCCGAGGAGGAATCAGGGTTTCCGTGGTATGCGCAGTGTCGGGACGATGGACGGTCGGGTGACTGCCGACGGGCCACGGGCCGCTGGCTCCCTGCGGTTGACCGGTCGCCTGCGGGGATCGGTCTGGGCTGTTGCCGCCGCCACGCTGCCCAACGGCATGGTCGTCGTCGCGGGCGCCGACTCGAAGGGCAGGGTCGCCTGGTGGAACGGCGTGAGTGGCGAGTTGCTCAGCGACTCGAGGTCCGCGGACCCGGCCGTGATGCGGTCGATAATCGCCATGATGCTGCCCGATGGGAGGATCCGGTTCGCCACCGCCGGCAGCCAGGGCACGGTGCAGCTGTGGGACGGCGCCCAGGGCGTGACGACCGGAGGAGCGATCTCGTCGGAGACCGGCAACGTATGGTCCATGGCGGCACTGACGCTCCCTGGGTCGAGGGCAGTGCTGTTCACTGGTGGAGACGACGGGCGGATTCGCCGCTGGGATGGTGAGACGGGGGAGTCCGTAGGTGACCCGTTCGGTGACCACGAGGGTGCCGTGCGGGCCATGGCGGCCGGCCCGCTGATCAATGGCACGTCCACGCTGGTGAGCGGTGGAGACGACGGGCGATGCTGTGACCGGACAGCAGCTTGGGTCGCCGCTGCTCAACGAGGGCGCACCGGTGTGGGGGATGACCGTCGCGAGATTGCCGTCCGGTCCGCCCATCGTGGTGAGCTGCAGCAACGACGGCGCCGTGTGTCGATGGGACGACACCGGCGCACCTCTGGGCACCCCGATCGTCATCGGCCCCGGGGCGCTGGTTGCCGTCGTCGCCGTCACCCTGCCGAATGGCCGTGTGGCGCTGATCGCCGGCAGCACGGCTAGTCGGCTGTTCTGCTGGGACGCCCGCGCCGGTGAACCGATTGGCCGCCCCGAGCTGGCTTCCGGTCGTGGCCTGGTCTCGCTGGCCACCGTGCCGGACGTGGACGGCCGAGCTCGGCTGGCATTCGGCGGGATCGACGGAAGTGTGACCGTCGCCCCGGTGCCGTGGGATTCAGAGCCGCGCATGTCCGCGCCGGCGCAGGTTGACTCCACCCGGGTCCGGGACGGGCTGGGTCGGCGGATCCTGGCGACACACCTGGGTGAGCTGCTGAGCCAGCTCGCCGCGAACTCCGACAGCACGAGCGCGGTTGTGCACGTCGACGGGCAGTGGGGTGCCGGTAAGAGCACGTTGGTCAGGCTTCTCCGTGATGATGAGCAGGCGCACGGCCCGGACTGGACGCCTCCGCTGGTCGTGGACTACGAGGCATGGCGAGAATGCGCGATCGCGCCCGAATGGTGGTCGCTGGCCGCCGCGATCGAGAAGGAGGTGCACCGGTCCCGGTCCTGGCCATCCGCGCGTTCATGCAGGTCTGGTCGGTCGTGGTGCGGACGATACGGTCGCCCGCGACGCTGACTGCTCTGGTGGTGGCCCTGGTCGGTGGGTTGGTGAATGCGTTCTTCCTGTCGTCGTGGGTGCAGACTGTGGCTGCCGTCGCGGCGGTGATCGGCGGCCTGGTCGGCATTTGGCCAGGTGGTCGGGCGGACGCTGTTCTGGCACTCTGCTCCGTTTGGCCGTCTGCACCTTCAGACGGAGGACAACCCGCTGGGTCAGGTCGCCGGCATGATCGGCTGGTTGCGTGACTGGGCTCCGCGTGTGCCCTGCCGGGTCGGTCAGGACCGGCGCCGGCCGATCCTGCTGGTCATCGACGACCTGGACCGATGCCCCGCGGAACGGGTAGTGAAGATCCTGGAGGTGCACACGATCCTGCGCCAACCACCGGCCCGGCGCCGGCCCCGGCGTCCGGAGCCGGCGCGCCTGTTCGTCCTCGTCCTCGCCGACGGCCGCTGGATCAGGCAGGCCTTCACATCCCGGTTCGCTGAGTTCCAGAACCCCGGATCCGTCACCCGCGACCTCGGATCGGATTTCGCCCAAAAGGTGTTTGACCACGTGGTACTCGTTCCGGACCTGGTCGCGGAGCAGGTCTCGGCATACCTCGATGACGTGGTCGAAGCGTGGACCGACGGTGCGGCGGACGGGCTGGAGGTGTCGCCGGAACGGAGGCCCGTCCGGACGGGCAACGACGACACCAGCCCCCGGGAAGACGCAGCTTCGGCCGACGCGGCACCGCCCGTCCGCGACCAGGAGAGTGAGGAGATCGACCAGGTGCGCCAAGAGGCCACCCCCGCGGCGACCGACGTGCGCAGTGCCCATCTCCTACACACCTACGCAGGCC
>OBLV0100000635.1_pt1 | contig 10677 bp, 11 predicted proteins | sample 1520071 | NCBI WGS metagenome assembly OBLV01 (sample SAMEA3888446, study PRJEB22518) | metagenome | reverse complement strand
CGTCGCTGGTCTCACCCGACGGCTACACCCTCGACAACCACTACCTGGCCCGGCCCGGCGCCCACGAGATCCAGCTCGACCTGTTTCTCGACTACGCCAGCAACATCGAGCTCTACCCCGCATTCCAGGACTACTTCCGGACTCGCCGGCCACCGCTGCTCGCTGTCTGGGGCCGCAACGACCCGTTCTTCCTGCCCGCCGGCGCCGACGCCTTTAAGCGCGACATCCCTGGCGCCGACGTCCGGCTGCTCGACACCGGCCACTTCGCCCTCGAGACACACGCCGATGAGATCGCCACAGCCATCCGCGGGTTCCTCCCCGGCTGAACGCTGTGATCCAGTATGCGCGGGGTTTCGGCGAGCCCGCTGCGGTCGTTCGTGCACACGGAATCTGCCAGCGCCCGGTTGCTGGTAGCGGCCGTCGCCTGGGCGCTGATCTGGGCCAACGTCGTGCCAGCCGGGTACAACGGCTTCTGGGCATGGGAACTCCCGGTCCGCCTTGACCCGCTCGCCACGACGCTCGACCTCCGGGGCTCGGCAATCAATCACTCTGGCGCCGCGGCCCACGGCTGGGGCACCGCGATGTCGACCGACACCGCGCTGCCGCTAGGCGTCTTCTCGGTGGCGGCCCGCGGACTGCCCGACCGTCCAGCAGCGCTGCTGTGCGCTTCATAGTGCGATCAAGGGCAGGGACTGTTCGGTCCAGATGCACTTTCCTGCTGTCATGTGCCGGGTTCCCCAGCGGTCGCATAGCGCGGCGACGAGCTGAAGGCCACGGCCGCCTTCATCGTTCCAGGAAGCCCGGCGCGATGGTCATGGGCGCGACGACTGCCGGAGTTGCCGGGCTGGCTCTTGGTTAGCGTGCCGCTGCCGGAGTCTGCGGTTCTTGATCCGGTTGCCGCAGGTGGCCATGTCGCACCAGGCGCCCGCCCCGCTGTGGGAGCGGTCGTAGAAGGCCCACCGGCAATCCGGATTGCCGCAGGCCTTGAGGCGCTGCCAGGTGCCGTCATGCTGGGCGTCGCGGATCACTAGCAGCAGGGTGAGCAGGCCTGCGCCGGACTGGCTGGCGGGGTCGACGCCGAGGGTGACCTGCCCGGCGGCCCCTACTTGCAGTGCAGGCCGGGAGGTCTGCGCGACGTCCTGCAGGGGCCGCAGGCCGCTGGCCGTGGGCGGGGGACCGCCACTGTTGGCCACCAGCATTGCCCGGATGCCCTCGCGCATGCCGCGGGCACGGTGCAACTGGTCCGGGTCGGGCGCTCGCTCGGCGCTCCACAGGCCGGCCTGGGTCAGCCAGTCGCGGGCAGTTTCGGGATCGAGCAGCAGGTCGGAACCGTAGTCACCGTCCCAGGTGTTGACGAACGACTGCACCAGCAGCAGCGGCATCGGCGCGGGCTTAGTTTCCTCGCCGGGCACCCACGCGGGCATGGTCACACGACACAGCATACCACAGCGTGACCAGATAAACAGTTTGACCAGTCTCGTAGTGACCACTAAACTCGCTTTAATAGTCACGGTGAGAAGCGGGGCCGCCAACCCCGGGCGGCCTGGCCGATCGGAGGTGCACGCCATGGTGATCCTTCTGGGCCTCGCCGCCGCTGTTCTGTACGGCAGCGGGGATTTCCTCGGCGGCATGGCCGCCCGCCGGGCACACGTGCTGATCGTGCTCGTGGTGGCCCAGGGCGCCGGAGCGATCGTCGCGCTCGCCGCCGCGGCCATGTCGCCGGGGCCGGCCAGCCTGACGGGCGTGGTCTGGGGAACCGGTGCCGGCCTGGCGGGCGGGCTCGGGCTGATCGTCTTCTACACCGGCCTGGCGGCCGGGCCGATGAGCGTCGTCGCGCCGGTGTCCGGGCTGGTGTCAACGGTCTTGCCGGTCACGGTGGCGCTGGGTCAAGGCGAGCGCCCCGGCGTCGGCGTCTATGCCGGAGCGCTGCTCTGCCTGATCGCCATTGTGCTGGCCAGCTCCGCAGGCGACACCGGGGCGCCGCGGCGGCCTGGTCGGCCAGGGCGCGCCCGCGCCGTCATCTACGGCGTGGTCTCGGGTGCCTTGTTCGGCCTGTTCTTCCTGCTGATACGTAACGCCGGGCAGTCCGGGGAGCTCTGGCCGGTGGCAACCGCGCGAATCGGTGAACTGGCGGTCGTCCTGGCCGCCGCGGCCGTGCTGGGGCGGCGCTCGCGGCTACGCGGCGCGGGCGGGCCTCTCCTGGTCGCCGCGGCCGGCGCAGGCGTGATCGATGTCGTCGCCAACATCTGCTATGTCGCAGCCACCAGGACCGGCATGTTCGGCTTGGCCGTCGTCCTATCTTCGCTTTACCCAGGGGTCACCGTGCTGCTCGCCAGAGTGGTACTCCGTGAGCGCCTGCGCTGGGTGCAACGGGCAGGTCTCGGCCTCGCCGCGATCGGCATACTCCTCGTCACCGCATGACCCCCGGTGGTCGGCCCAGCGGTGCAGGGTAGTGAGCCTAGGTCACGCCGGTCAGTGCATTGAGGAGCGTGCTACGCCGGGCTGGGCTGGCGCTGTTCGATGAGGCGCCGTCCGTGCTCGTAGTCCTGGTCGGCGCCATGGGTGAGAACGCCGGCCGTCACACCTTCCTGCGAGTACCAGATAGTGAACGCTCCGTCGCCGTGATCGGCGAGGCGAGCATCGTCGAAACCGTCTCCCCAGGAGGCGTATTTGAGCGTCCGGTCACCGATGGTTGACCAGAATCCCGGCACCTCGGCCCACGAGGCTTCCGCGCCCGCGGCGGTCTGGCCGGCCACCCGGCCCATGGCCAGGGCCTCTCCCCAGTGCTCGACAGCCAGGTGGCGTCCGGCTGCGGCGTTGAAAGCGAAGGCCACGTCACCGGCGGCGAGGACACTGGCCACACTGCTGCGCATGTGCGCGTCGACCTGCAGCCGCCCGGCCTCGACGGCCAAGCCAGCCTCGACGGCAATGCCAACCTCCGGTTCGACGCCTCCGGCCACCAGAAGCAGGTCGCCCTTGGCGGCAGCCTCCCCGGCGAGGCGGACCCGGCCGTCCTCGATCGCTTCCACCTGCACCCCAAGCCGCAGCGATACGCCTTCATCTTCCAGCCATGCCCGGAGAACCTTGCTGGCGGCGTCGCCCAGCCGGGCGGCCTGGGGACCTTCCTCCATGCTCACGAGCGTGACGGCCAGACCCCGGCGGGCCAGTGAGGCCGCAGCCTCACAGCCGATGAAGCCGGATCCGACCACCACCGCCGAGCGGGACGCCGCGGCGGCCTCGCGCAACTCCCTGGCCTGGCGCCGGGAGCGCAGATAACGGACACCGGACCCCTCCGCACCCGGGACCGGCAGCGGTTTCGGGGAGGCCCCGGTGGCCAGGATGCACCGGCCATAGCTGAGGGCCTCACCATCGCCGAGAGTGACTACGCGGTGGTCGGTGTCGAGCGCCTGTGCCCGGGTCCCCAGCCGGACCTCGATGTCGTGGTGGCGATAGAAGCCCTCTTCTTCGAGAGCCAAGGCGTCCTCTTCTGACTCACCACGCAAGAAGTCCTTGGACAGCGGCGGGCGGTTGTAGGGCAGGTGCTCGTCGGCGGATACGAGCACAACTTCCCCGCCGGAGCCCGCTTCCCGGTAGGCCCGAACCGCCTCGAGCGCGGCAGGTCCTCCGCCGACGACGACCAGCCGCTCAGCGGTCACAGCCGGACCGCCGTTGCCGATAGAGGCCATGCATGCACGCTCATCGGATCATGCTATTGGCTTACGGACCAGGGCAGCACGGCAGGCTGGCCGCGGCGGACAATGGGCTCTATGACACGGAACGATGACGCACCGATCACGAGAAACGGCCGGTACATCATCGCGTCTGGCCGGCGCTGGCGAGCCACGGATCCGGGCATCCCGGACTCACTCCGCCGGGAATTGGTGGCTGAGCTGATGGCGGCCCGTCGAGATGTGCGCAGCGATCCAGCCAGAGCGCGTCCGCGGGTGCACGATGCCAAGGTGGCCCTGGGTGAGCGAGGCGACCCGTGGTGGGAGCCGACTACCGGCGCTCAGCGTCTGCGGCTTGCCGCGTCCATGCGTGCGCTCTTGCGGCACCGCAGCCCCGAGGCCACAATCTGCCCGAGCGATGCGGCCCGGGTCGTAGGTGGCGAGTCGTGGCGGGATCTGATGGACGCGGCGCGCGAGGTTGCTGCGGAGCTGGCGCGAGAGGGGATCGTGGCTGTCCGTCAGCACGGTGCCGACGCGGACCTTGCCGCTGCAGTCGGGCCTGTCCGCCTCGCCCGCGGCCCGGACTGGTTATTTCACCGTTCCACGGATTAGATCAATCGGTGGGCAGCTCACCGGTTTCGACTAGGTTTCGGGCCACGGTGATGAGTTTCAGGTTGACGCGCTGGGATGCCTGCGACAAGCGGGTGAATGCCGCGTCAGGGGTGAGCTTGAGTCGTTCGATGAGGATGCCTTTGGCCTGGCCGATGATGTCTCGGTTGCGCATCGCCTGCTGCAGCTGCGCGGTGCGCTGGGCGTCGGCGAGCGCGATGGCCGCGTGGGCAGCGTAGAGGTCCGTCAATTGGCGATGCTGCGAGCCGAACGCATCCGGTTTCTCGCCGTACAGACTGAGGGTCCCCAGCCGGAGACGGTCGACCCACAGCGGCAAGCACAGCATGCTGAATACGCCGAGGGCCGCGGCTCGCTCGCTGAACTGAGGCCACCGGGCATCGGTGAGGGTGTTGTCGATGTTGATCACAGTCTGATCGCGTGCGGCGTCGATGCACGGTCCGGTGCCCGTGTGCTGTTGAAGCAGGTCCAGCACATGCGGCGGCTCCCCGAGCGTGGCCTGAGGGACCAGCCGTCCGCTCAGGACGAGGATGAGGCCCGCGTGTTCGGCTGGCTCGATGGTCTCGACCGCATGGGCGATGATCGCGTCCAGCGTCGGCTGGAGCTCGGCGTTCTTCAAGTGCAGCGCACGAGCGAGATGAGCCAGGGCGGGGCCGGTGTCTTCGTCCAGATCCTCGAGCGGGTGCGAGCGCTCGGCCATCTCTCATCCTTTCGGTCGATGCTACGGAGGCCGTCACCGAGCTTCGGGATTAGCCGCGTGGTAGGGTCCAAGCTACAGGTGAAGACCATCGCCTCCACACCAATGTTCCGTGGAGCAACGTCATGCCTTCACCCCGTAAGCCCGACCAAACCGCGCCGAAGCAGACCAGTCCTGTCGGCGTCGGGGCCGACGACCCGGGCGCGTCGGACGCCCTCGCGCAGGCCGGTGAGTTCCTGACCACTGCGCAGGGCGTGCGCCTGCCTGACACCGATCACTCACTGAAGGCGGGGAACCGCGGGCCGACGCTGCTCGAGGACTTCCACCTGCGGGAAAAGATCACCCACTTCGACCATGAACGCATTCCGGAGCGGGTTGTACACGCGCGGGGCGCCGCGGCCCACGGGGTGTTCGAGTCCTACGGAACCGCTGCGTCGCTGACGAAGGCCGGCTTTCTGGCCAAGGGCAAGCGAACCGCCGCGTTCGTGCGATTTTCGACGGTGCTGGGTTCACGCGGGTCCGCCGACACCGTGCGCGATACCCGCGGCTTCGCGGTCAAGTTCTACACCGACCAGGGGACCTTCGATCTGGTCGGCAACAACATCCCGGTGTTCTTCATCCAGGACGGCATCAAGTTCCCTGACATCATCCACGCCGGCAAGCCCCACCCGGACCGCGAAATCCCGCAAGCGCAGTCCGCGCACGACACGTTCTGGGATTTCGTCTCCCTGCACACAGAGGCTACGCACCACGTTTTCTGGAACATGTCCGATCGGGGCATCCCGCGCTCCTACCGCACGATGGAAGGCTTCGGCGTCCACACCTTCCGCCTGGTCAACGCCGGCGGCGAGACCAGCCTGGTCAAGTTTCACTGGAAGCCGGTCGCCGGCGTCCATTCCTTGGTATGGGAAGAGGCGCAGATCGCGGCCGGTGTTGACCCGGACTTCCACCGCCGCGACATGGCGGACGGCATCGAGGCCGGCGCGTTCCTGGAGTACGAGCTCGGCATCCAGGTGATGCCCGATGACGGCACCGACAGCTTCGAAGGTATCGACTTGCTGGACCCCACCAAGATCGTGCCCGAGGAGCTCGCCCCGGTGCAGCTGATTGGCAAGCTCACCCTGAACCGCAACCCCACCAACTATTTCGCCGAGACGGAGCAGGTCGCGTTCCACACCGGACACCTCGTTCCGGGAATCGAGGCCACCAACGACCCGCTGATGCAGGCCCGGCTGTTCTCCTACCTCGACACGCAGCTCACCCGCCTGGGTGGCCCGAACTTCGCGCAGCTGCCGATTAACCGGCCGCACGCGGAGGTCAATGACATGCTCCGCGATGGCATGCACCAGACCGCGATCCACACCGGCCTGGCGCCGTATCACCCCAACAGCATCGATGGCGACGAGCCGCTGCTCGCAGGCAAGAGCGACGGCGGTTACGTCCAGATACCCCGCCCTGTCGAGGGGAACGTCACGCGCTCGGCACCGGCCTCGTTCGAGGATCACTTCTCTCAGGCGGCCATGTTCTACCACAGCCTTAGCCCAATCGAGCAGGCGCACATCGTTGAGGCGTTCACCTTCGAGCTGGGCAAGGTCTACGAACAGGCGATCAAGGAGCGCGAACTAGCCGTGCTGGCCAACGTCGACGCCGACCTGTGCGCTCAGGTCGCCGCCGGACTCGGGCTGCCCGCGCCGAAAGGCAAGCCGGCCAAGGACAGCCTTGTGTCGCCGGCCCTGTCGCAGATCGTCACCACGCCGGGCCCGGTCGCGGGCCGCAAGGTCGGCATCATCGCCGACGCTGGCTCGGACCTGGCCGCAGTGAGCCAGATCGTCAAGAGCCTGGCGAAGGCCGGCGTCACCGGACTGGTGATCGCGCCCGTCGGGGGTGTGCTGAAAGCCGGCCGGCAGAGTGTCACCGTCGAGCGGACCTTGCTGACGGCGCGGTCCATCGAGTTCGACGCGGTGATCGTCGCGGCCGACACGACGCCCAGCACCGACATCAAGCTGATCCTCCTGCTGCAGGAGGCGTACCGGCACTGTAAGGCCATCGCCGCGTGGGGCGATGCGACCGCGCTGCTGGAGGCGGCCGGTATCCCATCTGACGGTCCCGGCGTGACGGTTGCCGAGACCGCTGGTAAACCGTTTACCGACGCGCTCATCACCGCCCTGGGCTTGCACCGGGCGTGGGACCGGGCGCCGGGCGTGATGGCCTCCGCGGTCGCGCCTGCAGCAACGACTACCCGGTGAGCGATGAGGATGGGTCCGGGCTGACGGCCGTCGAGCTGGACTGGCTGCACAGCCAGCTCGACTTGGCCCGGGCTGGGCAGACAAAACTCCTCGAGGAGTCGATTAACGCCGGGCTGCCGGTCAACCTCACCGCCAGCACCGGAGACTCGCTACTCATTCTGGCCGCCTACCACCGCCACCCCGGCACCGTAGAAATGCTGCTCGCCCGCGGCGCCGACACTCAACGGGTCAACGACCACGGCCAGACCGCCCTTGCGGCGGCCGTGTTCCGCCGCGACTGGCGAATTGTCGGCGCGCTGCTCGCCGCCGGAGCCAACCCCGCCACCGGTGAGCGATCCGCCTTGCAGGTCGCAAGCTTCTTCAACCTGACTGACATGACGGAACTGCTCACGTGGCCGGCATCAGCGACGGCAGGACCCCGGGACCCCGCAGAAGGCGCAACGACTGAATGACGAACCACCCGCCCATGGGCCACCCCGCCCAGCCGGCGCAGGACAGTGAGCAAGCCGCTCGCGACGCGATCACCGCGATCGGCATCGTTATCCCGGCCCGCAACGAGCAGGCCCATATCGGCCGCTGCCTCGACGCGATCCGAGGAGCAGTCACCCACCTGCGTTCTTCCACCTACCCCAAGATCGGGATCCGGACCGTCGTCGTCCTCGACAGCTGCACCGACAGGACCGCCGACATCGTCTCGTGCTACAGCGAGGTCGAGGCTGTCGCCGCCGATCTCGGCACGGTGGGTGCCGCCCGTGCCCTCGGGGCGCGGGCTCTGCTGTCCACCTCGACCGACCCGCCCCAGCACCTGTGGCTGGCCAACACCGACGCCGACTCCGCCGTACCCGCCCAATGGCTCACCCACATGATCGACCAGGCACACCGCGGCGCAGACCTCATCCTCGGCACCGTAAAGCCGGACGCAACCGCAACCCAGCGACTACGCCTGGCCTGGAATGTCCGGCACGTCGACGAGGACGGCCATCCCCACGTGCACGGTGCCAACCTCGGCATCCGAAGCTCCGCCTACCTCACCCTGGGCGGATGGAGCCACGGCGCGAGCGGGGAAGACGCGAGCCTTGCCCGCGCGGCCGACGCCGACCCCACCATGCGCACGCTCCGAAGCAGCGCCATCCCTGTCGTGACTAGTGGTCGGCTAACCGGCCGCGCACCCGGCGGTTTCGCACGCTACCTCCAGCTGCTCACCCACGACATCGAACGCCCGGCACTAGCAGGGGCGGCCTCATGCCGATGACCGACGACATCAAAAGCGATTCGCCGGGGCGTGTAAGCATGCGTGCTCACCGTTAGGCTGGAGTCCCTCAGGCCCGCACGTCGGAGTGGTTCTGATCAATCTTCAGCGGCGTAACGAGTGCCGACTGCATAGACGGTGCGGATCGTATCCTCGCCCACGGCTTGCTGTCGCCGCCGGTGCCCAGTACTGGCGCGCTCCTTCGCTCCCGCGCCCACAGAAAAATATGCCTCGTTTGCGTGGGTCTGCGAGTCGTAATCCCCAAGTCGGCCGATTCCGGTGAGCACCCGGCAAGGACCGGGGCGCCGCGGGCCCGGGTAGCTCGCGGCGCCCCCGGAGCGTGCCCGGCTAGGCCGTGACCTGCTTGTGGTCCTCGTGCCCGGTGACAGCGATGGTGCGGGGCTTGGCCTGCTCGTGTACCGGGATGGTGAGGGTGAGGATGCCAGCGCTGTAGTCGGCGGCAATGCTGTCGGCGTCCAAGGTGTCGCCCAGGAACACCTGCCGGGTGAACACGCCGGCCGGGCGCTCGGCGACGAGCATCTCGGCACCGTCGACCTGCTCGGGCCGCCGCTCGGCCCGGACAGTCAGCACGTTCTGCTCCACGGTCAGCTCGATCGAGTCGGCACTGACGCCGGGCAGGTCAAAGTGAATATAGAAGGAGTCGTCCTTGCGGTAGGCGTCCATCGGCATTGCCGCCGGCCGGGCAGCGGTGCCGAATACCTGCTGGGTGAGCCGGTCGAGTTCGCGAAACGGGTCGGTACGCACAAGCATGGCTGCAGTCCTCCTTGCCAGCGGTCGTCTGTCTTGGGCGCGGTGCCCGCTCATGTATATAGCACGCCATCCGACTACCTGACAAGACTCGACTCAGGTTTTAATATGCCGCATACTGAGGTAACCGCAGTGAAAGAATTCGCGGACTGGAGGAGGCAGCAGTGCGCAGCGACCGCGACCCCTACCAGGTGCTGGGCGTCGGCGCCGACGCCAGCACCGCGGACATCTCGCGCGCCTACCGGCGGCTAGCACGGGCCCTGCACCCCGACTCACAGCCCGGCGGCGCCACCGCAGCAGACCAGTTCCGGGCCGTATCGGACGCCTACGAGCTGCTGTCCGACCCGGCTCGCAGGATCGACTGGGACCGGCGCCACCCCCGTCCGTCCGGCCGCCTGCCGCGGCCCCCGGGCCGCTCAACCCTCGTCGGGTGGCCCGCAGGGCCGCAGGTCTGGCCGCTTCCCCACGCCGCGGCGGATCCGCCGCCCGCGCCCGGCAGCTCGCGCCCGGCCCTATGGGCCGGCCCGGCCCACGTCCAGCCCATTCCCGGCGCAGGGGGCCCCGCCGGGCAGACACGCCCTGAGCCGGCACGCGGTGACCTCGCCTGGCTCCTGGGACGGCTGCTCGCAGAGCCCTGGGAGCAGCGATGGTGAGCCCCGGCTGGGCGGCCAACCCGGCCCAGGGCCTGTACAGCATCTCGGTAGCCGCCGAGCTTGCCGGGCTGCACCCGCAGACGCTGCGGATTTACGAGCGCGAAGGCCTGCTCGATCCCGGACGCAGCGCCGGCGGCACCCGCCGCTACAGCCAGAACGACATCACCCGCCTGCTGGAGATCACCGCTCTCACCGGCGATGGCCTCAACCTGGCCGGCATCCGCCGCGTCCTGGCCCTGCAAGAAGAAACCCGCCAGCTGCAGGCCGAGATCGCCCGGCTCAAAGCCATCCGCCGCCGCACCGCAAGCCCGACCGCCAGTGCGCCGGACCGCCCATAACACGTTGCCGCGCTTCGCGTGCCAGCGACGATCTGGGGGCCGACGCGGCCCAGCCCTCGGAGTGAGTGACAGATTGAGTGTGTCAAAACCTAGCTCGTTCGGGCCTGTCTCGCGCTTGTGAGCACTCATGTACCGGGCGTGCAGAGTTGGCACCCAGCCTCACGGACTGACTCGCGATGGCACGCGGTCTGGTGCGCCGTTCCGGCGAGGTTGAACTGGCAGGGAGGGCGCAAGCCGAGATCAAGAGCTGCTGTCGGATCGGTGTGATCATGGGCGGGTGACGGTGTGGCGGGATCTCGAACGAGCCGCGCCGGAGTTCGCGCAGCGGGGTGCGGAAGGTGCGTGGGCGTGTGTGGACGGAGGAGTTGACAATGCAGCTCCGCTTCAGGACGGCGGCCGCTGACCGTGCTCTCTGGTCAAGCGCGCAACGG
>OBLV0100000634.1_pt1 | contig 10684 bp, 9 predicted proteins | sample 1520071 | NCBI WGS metagenome assembly OBLV01 (sample SAMEA3888446, study PRJEB22518) | metagenome | reverse complement strand
GAGTTCAGACGTGTGCTCTTCCGATCTCATCCATAGCGGCAGCTAACCACATGGGGCCATTGTTAACTCCAAGATTGACGTGCGCAGATCGATACAAGCCAGCCCTTGCATAAAGGTCGCGTGAAGCTTCCGGACTTGTTTCCAATAGATTGCCTAGTGGTAGATCAGCGCAAAGCGTGTCTCGAATAAAGACAACTCGTAACCCAAGCTTTTTCAAAGTATATGCTACTTTGATCCATTCTTTTATATTGCTATTACGGCTCGGCCAGTGCGATGCTTCACGCAACGTAATAGTAACTAAATCGGGTTGTCGCGACCAATCTTCTAATCTTGCTCGGAGCGGCCTAACACCAGAGTTGATTTGTCGTTTCAAGCCATGGGTTACTATACCAAAGCCATACATCGGCTCGATCCATACCGGATCATTAGGATCTGGTCGCCATACTTTCCTGCATGTTGGTAACATATTGAAAATAGGAATGACAACGCTGTTAAGCATTGCCTCTCTAACCTCGATCCCATAAGGCCAAAGCTGATCACGTCTGAAACCGCCTTTCGGACCAGGGGAAATGATTATTTCCATTTCAGGAGCGCGATGTTTAATTCGCTCACTTTCAAATAAGCAAGCTGCCGCTACAGCGTCGAACGTTGGCGGACAACACGAAAGATCATAGCAAAACAGCATTGGTTAAAACCTTGGAGTTGTAGCGTTAATTCGTTCGATTTCAGAAACGAGTTGCTTCTCAGTTTCACTTACTACACCACCATTGCCAGTTAGTGTCAACCGTTGATTGAAGTTTCTGAAGTGGCATGGCCAAAGATAGTGTTTGCGCCAAAAGTCACTGATTGTTTTAACAGTCATTGGATAAGGCAAATAAGTATGCCGGCGACCAACAGGGGAAATCTCTGCAACTACAAATTCGCCATTGTGAGGGTAATAAATTTCATCGTCCCGATAGTTTGCAAGTAAGTCATCGTCAATCGAGTTGCCTTTAAAATTGATCGTACGGCCATCCGAAATAAGGAACATTGGGCACAAATGGAAGCATCTCATTGCGACATTGCTATCGTTATTACCAAAAAGCAGAATAGTAGGATGCCCGCTATTACCTTGCCCGAATATAACGTCCTGACTGATTTGGTGCAGATTACCCACCATCCACTTTGCAAGTGAGACTGAAGAAAGTCCATCCGTAGAAACAACAGGCTCGGATTGATCGATTTTAGTACGTACTCCCGTAGTTGCCGCTACTTTTTTACCAGAGGAAAATTCACGATGAATAACGCTCATAGTCTCAATCGAAATAACCGTATCGGAATTAAGTAGAGCGCAAACTGCGCCTTTTGGCGTGTTAGAGATTGCCTCGGTATGAGCTTTTCGGAAAACTCGCCATGATGCATTATGCACCGCTGTGGCTGCTTCCTTTTTGACATTCTCGGCACTAAGTTCTATCGTCCCGAGTTTAGGCGAATAGAACTCAAGATTTATTCCGTCCTCTGTGAGTAATTTTGCAAAGCGCAACGGCCTATCAGTAACAATCCGCAAAGTAACATTTTTCCATTCTTTGCAAGCCCGCACTGACATAAGGAAAGCAGGAATTGTAAAGCGCAACGCGATGCCAATGTACCAGTCGCCCCATGCCGGAATGACTGCATAGATAGTGTCTAAATTAGTAATAGGCTCTTTGGGAAACACATTAACATGCACTGGCCATGGGGTTGATGGCCGATGCTTTGGAGTTTGCTGTTTAGGTTGTGTCCGTAGCTGACGTTCTAAGCGTGCTTGCTCCATCATCTCAGACAAAGGACGTGCCATTTTTTGTACTCCAAAGTTGGTCTAGGTAACTGGATTCGAACCAGTGACCCTCTCACTCCAAATGAGATGCGCTACCAGACTGCGCTATACCTAGATTAACTTTCAGTAACCAACGATGAAGTTGTCAATTCGGGAGTGACGCCGTTCGCAACCGCGATAGTAGGAGAGATCGAGCCAAACCAAAGCAGCACGCCAGCCCCGCTTGAAGCTGTTCCGATACCGGCATAAGTCTCGGTTTCGCTACCGCCCGTAGCGGCAGGGAAAACAATAGTTGAATTAGGCGAAACACTTTGACCACTGACAGTCCATCCGCCTGAAGTACGAGCTACGGCAACGCGAGCGTAACTAGTGTAAGCCGCTTCATTCGTCCCTTGATTGCCAGTCGCGCCAGGGGAGGCAGTATGAAGAGAGACATATAAGTTAGTGATCGGAGAAGAGCTTGCATTCTCCATCACGTTGCTCATAGTCGTGCCGTTAAATATCAAATTCAAAAATGAAGTGATGAAAGAGTTGCCCTTACCGGATGACATTTTTCTTTGATCCTTTTTTGTTTACTTTATTACTACCATTAGAGAGTTTGTCAAGTCAAAGCAACGCGATTAATCGCATTGGCTAACTTATCATGAATATCCGTCGTCGTGGTGGCGTGACGGGGCGGAAAGAACTTGATCCTGCCATAGTGAACTTTGATGTACTTCCACCGGGCGGGCCAAAAGATGCGGTTGAGTTTCCTGTTATGTTGAAATAAGCTTGCTTTGCTGCCTTACTTATTGGATTAAAAATTGACGAAACAGAGACGGAAAACGCCGCTGGATAGACTGATGAAATTGGCGTAAACGATCCTGATCCATTTATTGATAAGATCGATGGCGATCCGCCCGGTGGAGCGAACGCACCATAACCCTGCCCGTTGGATTGAAATGATGATTTTTTAATCGCGTTGGCGTTGAATGTAACTGTAACTGATCCGCCACTAGTCAGCTTGGCATTATCTATCGACTCACCAACAAAGCTAATAGAGGATGAACCAATATCACTGAAGGATGCTTTGCTTATCGGCGAGCCAACAAAACTAGCTGTTGCTGATCCTGAAATAGTGAATGAGTCGAGAACTTCAAAGAATGAAGCAGATGAAGTTCCCGCAGCGGTGAAAGAGGATTTAGCAAGTTCCTCACCTACAAAGTTAACAGTCGGCGATGGCAATACTTTAAGGATCGAACCAGACTGAAACGATACGGATGATGCGCCCGACGCGCTTAGTATTGATCCACTTGTAAAGCTCGCGGTGCCTGCCGCTGTAACTGTAAAAGCACCTGTGATAGTAGAACTGCTACTCTTGTAGGTGAATACGATTAAGCCATTAGCGCCATTGCCGCCCGATCCGCTTACGCCGCCTCCACCGCCGCCTCCACCATATAATCCACCATTGCCACCCGCGCCTGAATTACCGCCTCCACCGCCACCACCTCCGGCGCCAGCAGTGGAACTGTCTGATGTTTGTGTATACTCGCTACCATTTCCGCCGTTGGCACCAATACGTTCGGGAATGCCGCCACCGCCAGCCGTATTACCGCCGCCACCACCTGATCCGTTGGATCCTGCCACTGCATTAACCGAGGCTGTGGCACCAGCGCCGCCAGAACTGTTGGATATGCCTCCCGTACCGCCAGCCGCGCCACCGTTCGCTGAGGTGCTGCCTCCGGCTGTAGTATACGTTCCACCAGCGCCGCCTCCGCCGCCGCCTCCAGCCGCCGCGTTATTTGCACTAGTCCCACCAGCAGAACCGTTGCCAGCCGACGATGCTGCGCCGCCGCCACCACCGCCGTTAGAGAAGTTACCAGACCCCGCGCCATTGCCGCCCGCGTAAGTCGTGGTGCCTACTGAAGTTCCGTTGGATCCTGTTACGGTCGCGCCACGATCCGTTCCGCCGTTACCTCCTGCTGCGCATCCGCCTTGACTTGTTAATGTTGGCGCGCCGGATCCGCCGTCAATACGAAACCATGTAGGCGTGCCGTTGCCACCAGCGCCGCCGCCCGTGCCACCAGATCCTCCCTGACCGATCTGGATATTGCACGTCGTGCTTGCTGATAGTGTCGGGTTGTTTAATATTGCATAGTCGCCAGATCGCCCAGCAGCCGCGCCACCAACGTTAGAACTATCTGATCCACCACCGCCGCCGCCACCAAAAAATTCAATAGTGTTGCCACTATCGTTAACGTAATCACTAGGAGTTGTGTACGTCGTGCCAGATTTTATAAAGACGACTTTGTATGTCATCTAAATCTCTAAGAGAGTATGGCTTGCAAAGTAATAGACACATTCGCCTGAGTGTTGTCAGGAACGGCAGGAGCTATGATAGAGAGAATGTCTCCTATGGCAAAACTAACTTGTGCGGTGAAAGTGAATGAAACACTTGTAGGAGTGAAATCAACGCTACCGATTACGGTTCCGTTTTTCGCAATTGAGTAACTCACATTTGTAGTGGTAGCAACACCCTGAACAGCTTGCGAGCCTGTAAGTCCATAAGGAAGGGTAAAGGCGTCCGTTGTTATATACTGTTGCAATACCTCATTCGCCTGTACCGATCCTTGAGCATAAAGAGCAAAGTTTCTCGTTTGCTGTGCGTCTTGGAAAATCAGTTTATAGTAAAAATGTCCCGATCCATCGTTTGCCGTGGGGCTAAAAGTCGTTCCACTTGTATGAGCAAAGATAACAAGATAGACGGCATTACCATCGTAAATAACATCATTGACAGCGTATGGCGTGCTTGACTGCCATAGACCGCGCGGATTCCAGCTTGAAGTTGGTAGAGTGTAAGGACCGAACACAAGCCCGCTGTTCATGGTAACGTAAAGCGAGTTACCAGATACAGAGAAAGAGGCTATTCCGTTTAACCCACCGTTGTGGTTAATCTGCTCATCGAGCAAAGTGATAAGCGTGTAGAGATACCAAAAGTTAATATCAACTTGTGTAGCAGATAAATCGGAACCTTGGCCAATTCCCCATCGTGTATTATCACTTGTGCGGTAGGTAATTTGATCCATTGAAAAACACTTTCAAAGTCAAAGCAACTTTGAAGTAGTAGCTTTTATTAGAGAAATAGTCAATCTAATACGATATTAGCCGGCGCTAATCCTATACGGAACGTAGCGTCAGTATCGGAAGGATTAAAACTAACCCACCTTTGAAAGGATGCTTGTAATGCATCGTAAGTCCCAACAAACCATCCAGCGTCAGACGCTTGCGATGGTGGAGGTGGAACAGCGATCCCTATGTTGCCGTTATACTCACTTTGAATACTTTCCATGCTTGATAACGATCCGCTAAACAAAGCCTTGTCAGTGGCGAATGTTATCGTTTCGTAAACGTCAACTACTCCAGTATTATCAACTTCATAAATGTTGTATGTCCCTGCTGGGATAACCAAAGAGTACGATCTAAAATCAACCGAATATCCCAAACTTTTTATGTACCACAACGGACCTTGATTTATGATCGGGCAAAACTGCGGAGACGGCGATGGACCAGTAAAGCTAAAAGTGCTACAATTTCCATTGCCAGTCCACGCACCTTGCGTTGTCAAGGTGTTTCCAAAACTGTCTGTTACTGTGGTAGATGGCCATACTATGTATGGGTTAGGATCGGTATTTTCAGGAGGATTACCGTTACCGTCATATTGAGTGGTATCAATTTCAACGGCATCTTTCCATGGGATATAGAGCAAAGTCTCATCACCGTTAGGACCGATAAACGCAATAGCGTCAGTCTTTTGAACAATGAGGCATTGACCCGTTGGATTTCCCGTTGTGCCGCCATCATCCGAGTTAGTACTGATTGTGCCGTTAAATACATTAGTTGCATTTATCGTATCAGCGTACAAAGTCTCATTGTAATCTAACTCGACGATATGTCCTGATCGAGTAGCGTTCGCTTGTGTTTGTGCGAGATTATTTCCAGTGTTATCGATTATGTTGATGGTTGACTGATTTTTCGGAAACGAAAGGGTTATCTCTTTTCCGTTTTCACCACGAAAGGATAAAGCATCAAGCACCTCAGCATCGAAAAAATATGCAGGACGATTTGTCTCATTCCCCGCAAAACCATCGCCACCAGATCCAACGCCAAAAGTGATACGCTCCAAATGACTGACGCGACTGCAACTATTGGGAGCGCCAACGTCGCCCCTATCTCCGGTATCGTCTTTAATATACGGACTGGCATTAGCGGCTGTGACGTTATATCCGATTTCATCCCCGTTAACTGATCGAAGCGTAATCGAATCCACAACGGCAACATTAACCCAAAATGTTCCTCCCGATGTATCCTGAGTAGGACAAGTAACTTTGACTACATGGATTTTGCGAGTAGCCATTAACTAGTGCCAGAAAGCAAGTTCTTTAAAGCTCCACTTGTAGGAGCGCGTTCTCTATGTGCCGTACCCATACGAGTAGATACCGATCCTGACGCGGACGTGGAAAAAGTCTTTGTTCCGCCCGGATAACCAATCCTTAGATGTACCAAAGGCTGAGGCGATGCGCCCGATGGATAAACAGGAGTGGGGAAAACATCCTGTTGAGTAAACGGTCTGATAATTTGTTCCAAAGCGGGCATTTTATATCCATTTCAACGCGACAAGTCGCGTTGCTTATAACAATCCATTATCAGCAGTCCAGTGGACTTGTAATTGATCACCCAAAGCATCGCCGGTCACTGTGGTGCAAGTTAGTAGGAAGCCTTTATCGCCTAGATTTACTGCCGCCGCTGCGCCAGCATTCGCAGACTGTGTGTTGTCATAGCAGTTAGCAGATGCAGAGTTAGGCGAGTAGAACGTCATAGTGGGATTGGTGACGTGGTTGTTACGGAACATCGACACAGGGAACGGCACATAAGTCCCAGCCGTGGCATTAGTGGCAAACGCATAAGGAGCAAGGAACGTAACCGCTCCCCCTGCTCCCGCATTTTGCGCTGGCTGAGTTTGCACAGGGAACGACTTTGCGTAGTAGCGCCACGCTAAGTGCAGTTCATCACTAAGGGCGCGAGGCTGATATGGCGGCACTATAGAACCAGGATAGCAATGTATTCCCGTGATGTTAAACGTGCCGCCAGTCGTGTTTTCCAGATTAAAAGCGGTCGTGGTGTTGAGATAGTTCCCCGCTTGCCACGCGCCGGACGTGGTGTTGAAGTTCGAGCCAGCCGATTCGGTAAACACGATAAAGATGCCAGCCACGTTAGGGCCAAACGACCATGACCCTCCAGTGTCGCCTGGGATTGTCGCAGTGAAATACTGCCAAGTGTTAGCGGTGGAGATAGTATATGGCTGCACATAACTGCGGGTAGCAGTTGCGAGGTTACGCACTGCCATGTCATATTCGCCAGTGTTATTGGCTTTGGCATACCACTCACACGATATAGGGATAGCTGCCGACGTTCCCCATAAGAGATTGCCCGTCCCTTGAGCCTGCCCCCATGATCCTTCAACCGCTTGATAAACAAATCGCGCTAGTGTTGATGCCATGTTGTTCGGATTAGTGACAGAATATGACAGTGAATAATTATACCCTGTTGGAGGCGAGTTGGTAGTCTGTTGGAAACTGACACGATTGGCACCAGGGCCGCCAAACGCACCTTGCCTCCATCCATCAACTAACAGAACTTGGCTGGAATTAGAGTTGAACGAATTACCCACATTTGCCTGATCGATCACCATATCAGGGTTGCGGGTAAATGGTATCGTAGGGACAAGTGCGGTACAGGTAGAAGCTAAACAGATAGAGCCACCAGGGGTTAGTGGCGATCCGGGTTGTTGCCAATTAGCCGCAGCGGGAAGCTCAATTCGGTTAACTGAGACAGTCCATAACGATGCGTTGTCAAATAGTTTCACGGTAGTGTTTGTGCCGATTTTAATCTCAGCATTAGTCAGCGTGACCGCCGTTATGTTGGTATCGGCCTTCAAAACCGAATTGGTATAAAGTGGATCATGGTCCTTAATGCTTAATGAAAACATCGTTGGCGTTGCGTAAGGACCAGTGATAAAAAACCCATCCGTTGCACTAGTTGTTTCGATATGGATATCATAATCACTCTGAATAGATTGAAGTCCCGATCCACCAGTATAGATGGCGACTCCATAGTGATTAGTTGCGAGATATCCACTGATATATTTATGCCTTGATGTTTTCTCAACCCAAATTCCAATTCCTGCCGTTCCAGTTGTTACGCGAATATCCGGCTGAACGAATAAATTCTCATTAAAACTTGCTCCGGTATCAATCGCCAAAGTCTCAGTAACAAACGTCGATGACCAATTCCAGTGGTTCGCGCCGTCTTGGATAATGCCGTAGTAAGTGGAAGTCGTGGATGGATTATTGTTAAAGAATTCAGGATGATCCCACTGAACAGTTTCAGCAGCAAGGTTATACTGATTTGCTAATGTAAAGCATCCACTAAACTTAATGTTTGATATTTTATGAACGTCTGCCGATGCATTGGATATACGACCAATCACCAGCCCTACGTTGGGAGTGTTGGTGCAATCTCCTTGAATTGAAACGTTTTCCCAAACGATGAATTTGTTACCAAGCGCGTCAATAACTCCACCACCGCCAATTGACGCAACAGGTACGGAAAAACCAGTCGTGCTACCAATGTTTGCAGAGGACGCGGAAAGAGTATCTGCGACTTTGTATCCACTGCCGCAAGCTGTACTTAGCACAACGGAAGTGACCGCATTACCAGATACAGTTACACTCGCCGCTGTGCAACCTGAGCCTGAGCCGCCTGTAAGTGGTACGTTGGTGTAAGTCCCATTAGTTCCGCCAGATCCGCCAGTGATAGTCCCTAGCGTCCCTACCGATCCAGATCCAACAAAATTACCATAGACATAGAGATCTCGGACAGTGCCAAATTGCGGAGCAGGAGTTGAAGCGGTAAAATTAACCGGACCAGTTACCTTGCAAACCTTGCCGGATGGTCCTAGCAAAATAGGGTTACCGCCAGCCGCTCTTGCAGTATTCCAAGCAGCAACGGCATTATTCAAAGCGGTTAAATCATTCGTCGATCCATCGCATTTAGCTTGATAATCGAGAACGTTGATGATCTGTTGCGGAATGAATGAAAGTCCGTTGGGCGATGTTGAAATTTGCCCGATACCAATAGAGCAAAGTGAGAGTATCGTAAGCCCGATCAAAAGTGTTTTAATTGCTCTCATTACTGCACCTGTGCATGAATAAAGACTGACGTAGTTTCAACCGTCAAAGTAGGGCAAGCCGTAGAACTAAGTGCTATGACAATGCCAACAGTGAAAGCTTCCCATGGTCCTGAATTGTAATTGATTGTTCCCTGATAGTCAGTATTTGCCTTAGCAAGCTCGAAGCATCCTTGGAGATTTCCGCTTGCAGTTCCAACGGTAAGAGTGGAATTAGAAGGGAGTGACGTTGCGTTAATCACAAACAACCAACCGGCTGACGATGAAGTGGCGTATGCATTTAATAGATTACCCGAACTCGACTTTGCTACAAGGTTAGATACACCTGATCCAGCAACCGCAGTCGTTCCGGTAGCAGTCGGCGCAGAGCTTGGCGCAACGGTAGGAGAGGGAATGAACCTTCCGTTACTGTCACATAGCACAGCAAAGAGGCCGCCCGGAACCTGATTTGAGTTGGTATTAGCGCAAAGCATAATCGTCCCGTTACCGGGATTAATATTCTGCGCATAAACAGGGAGAATGAAATAGTAGAGGAATAAAGACAAAATCCCAAATACTGCTAATTTAGCTTTCATTCTACCAACTCCCAAAATGACACTTCACTGTATCACATACAAACTTTCATTTCAACGCGACAAATAACGTTGCTTAATTCGACGGCGCGGCTAAGTTAATCCCCATAGGTATCTGCAATTGAGTGCATGTCACTGTATAGGCACCAGTGAAAGGACCATTAGTCACCGGACCTATATCAATATCATAGATGATAGGGTTAGCTTCCATATAATATTGCACCGTGCTACCAGACAAAGCGATTTGAGCAAGCGCATCGCCCCATCCTCCAACGGTACCCCACTTTGCTAATGCTTGTGACGCTGCGGCACCTGCCATGATAGCGTTTGCCTGACTTGTGAGATCGCCACTAATCGTTTGCGCATCTCCTGTTGGCGGATAAAGGCTATTCACAGTTTGATTTGCTGGCGACGTTCCCGGTAATACACTCAACGGGAAGGCAAGACCATCATCGTATGGAACAAAGACCGGAGGCGTATAACCAATGTCACTTAGATTGCCGATTAACTCTGTTCCGCCCGTCATCTGTTGATAGCCGGATTGAACATATCCGCTTTGTGCGTATACGCCAGTTCCGTTTACCGCAGTAACGGTTCCTCCTAGACCAACAGCAACGCCTATTTCAACATGCCCGATTAACCGTCCTTTTGATGCCTTTAGCGAGTAAGCAATCACTTTGCCAGTAGCCACGCCACCGGGTAATCTTTCGTCGTACAAAGTAGCATTTTTTCGGCATGACAGATTGACAATATCCTGCCATCTGCATTCCCATCCGATCTTAATTGCCCGCGCACGCATACGATGCCTAGCCCTAGCACGGCAAATGCCATACTGAATTGCTAATTGACCTCGATCAGAGGGGAAGTAACAACGCGCCGTGACGTTATCAGGCGTTCCTCCAATCGGGATATTTAGAAACGATGGAGCGGAACCTAAGTAAGTCCACACAACAGATCCATTACCGCTTTCGGCAAAAGTAGTCGTTGACGGACCTGGGATATACGTAACTTCTTGTTGCGATGGTACGGCCTGAATGTTATCAGTCTTTGGTGGCGTGTAAGTGAGTATGGACTCCTGACTGTTAGTTTCTC
>OBLV0100000633.1_pt1 | contig 10685 bp, 12 predicted proteins | sample 1520071 | NCBI WGS metagenome assembly OBLV01 (sample SAMEA3888446, study PRJEB22518) | metagenome | reverse complement strand
GGGTTCGGCGACGTTCCCTACCTGCGCTCGACCGAGCAGCGCCTCGACGCGATGCTGGCGACGCAGGCGGCGGCCAACGGGGCGACGCTGGTCAACTGGTACAACGCCAGCATCGGCCACGACGCCTGCAAGGGCAGCTCGACCCGCTGGGTCGAACCGCTGGTCCCGGGCGAACTCGCGGCCCCGATCCATCCCAACAAAGCGGGGATGCAGGGCGCGGCCAACGCCCTGATCGCGGCGGCGAAATGATCGCCTGATCCGATCGTGGACGGGTGGCGGATCCTTCCCCGTGCGTGGTAACAGGGAAGATTCGCCACCCGGCCCTTGGAGTGGCATATTGCATCGATGCGCATCGCGAGCCTGGTTCCCTCGGCGACGGAGATGCTCTTCGCGCTCGGCCTCGGCGACGAGGTTGTGGGCGTCACCCACGAGTGCGATTGGCCGGCGCCGGCCCAGCGGCTGCCGCACCTGACCGCGACCGTGATTCCCGAGGGCCTCAGCGCCAGCGAGATCGACCGCACGGTGAAGGCGACGGTCGCCGAAGGGAAGGCCCTCTACACGCTCGACGAGGAGCGGTTGGCCGAGCTCGAGCCGGACCTGATCGTCACCCAGGCGGTCTGCGAGGTCTGCGCCGTCTCCTACGAGGACGTCGTCACCGTCGCCCGGCGCCTGCCGACCCGGCCCCGGGTCCTGCAGCAGGACCCGCGCACTCTCGGCGACGTCCTTGCCGACGTGATCCGCCTTGGCGACGCCGCTTACGTGCCCGATCGCGGCCGCGAGCTCTGCCGCTCCCTGGAAGCGCGGTTGGCGGCGGTGCGGATCGCCGTCACCGCGACCAGCCGTCCCCGGGTGATCGCCCTCGAGTGGCTCGATCCGCCTTTCGTCGGTGGCCACTGGGTGCCGGAAATGATCGCCCTCGCCGGTGGCGAGGACCTGATCGGCCGCGCCGGCGTCAAGTCGGCCGAGGTGACATGGCAGCGGCTTGAAGTGCTCGAACCCGACGTCGTCGTGGCGATGCCGTGTGGCTGGTACATCGACGACTCGCGGGCCCAGGCCGTCGCCTGTCGCGAGCAGCTCGGCCGGCTCGGGGCGGGCCGGGTCTACGCGGTCGACGCGGCCTCCAGCTTCTCGCGCCCGGGCCCGCGGCTGATCGACGGCATCGAGCTGCTCTCGCACCTCCTGCACCCGGAATACATCCCGGCGCCAGAGCAGCTCGAGTTCGAGGACGTGACCGCCGAGGTGATGGCCTGGTAGCCGACGAGGTGCGGTCGGCCTGCGCCTGGGTCGCCGCGCGCGCGGAGTTCGTCGGGATCGAGGAGGGGGCGATCGCGGGCTATGCCGCGGAGCTCGAAGTCGCCGCGTCGTCCTTCGGGCTGACGAAGACGGGCGATCCCGCGGACGCCGCACTCGACCTCGGCGACGCCGACCGCGAGGCCCGCGCCGCCTTCGCCGTCTGCCTCGACGCGATCAACTTCGGCTCCGGCTGGTGGCCGACGATCCGCAAGCGCCCCGGCCACAGCGGCTTCTTCACCGTCGCCGCCGGCGTGGCCGAGCGATTCCGCCAACGCGGTGCCTGGACCACCGCCGAGCTGGCGCGGATCGACCCTGTCGAGGTCGCGGCGGCCCTCGGCCAAGATGCCGACCATCCACTGATGGAGCAGTTCGCCGCCTCGCTGCGCGACGTCGGCGCCCGCGTCGGCGCGGACCACGGCGCCAGCTTCGCCCGCCTCGCCGATGCCGCCCACGGCTCGGCGCCGGCCCTGGCCGACCTGCTCGCCGGCTGGGCGGCCTTCGCCGACGCCTCCGAGTACGCGGGTCGGCCGGTGCCCTTCTTCAAGCGCGCCCAGCTCGCCGCCGCCGACCTCGACCGCGCCGGCGTCGTGAAGCTGGCCGACCTCGACCGTCTCACCGCCTTCGCCGACAACCTCGTCCCGCATGTGCTGCGAGTCGACGGCGTGCTCCGCCTCGACCCCGGCCTGCGGGCTGCGATCGAAGCCGAGCGGCTGCTCGAGCACGGCAGCCCGGCCGAGGTCGAGCTCCGCGCCTGCGCGGTCCACGCCGTCGAGCTGCTGGCGACCGCGACCGCCGACCGGCTCTCCCCGCCGCGGATCGACCAGCTGCTCTGGAATCGCGGCCGCGGCGCCCGCTACAAGGCGCGTCCGCGTCCGCGCTGCCGGACCACCGCCTACTGACCGAGTGCCTCGCTCAGGTGAAGCGCCTGACGAACTCGAGCGCCTTCTCGCAGACCTCGCGCCAGCCGCTGTCGATCGTCAGCGCGTGCCCGCGCTGCGGCAGCTCGACGATCTCGGTCACGCTTTCGTTGCGCTTCTGTTTCTTATAGGAGGCGCGGGCGATCGCCCAGGGCACCGTGTGGTCCTCCTCGCCGGAGACGATCAGGAGCGGGCCGCGCTCGGGGCTCTTGCTCTTCACCTTGGCCTCGGTCCAGGGGTTGAGGTTGGCGGTCGCCGCCTGGAACAGCGGCGCCCCGGCGGCCGGCACCGCGAACTCGTTGTAGAGCTGTTTCGCCTCGTCCTCGGGGACCGCGTTGGCGAAGGCGTAGCGGAACTGCTCGTAGGTGAGCGGCACGGCGCGGTGCGGTTGGCCGGGTTGCCGAGGACCGGTTGCGACGATTTCAGCGCCGAGACCGGCAGCGGCAGGACGCCGCGGAAGGGGGCCGGCGAGATCGCCACCGAGACCTGGGCGAGGCCGCGCCCGGCGAGGATCTCGGTCAGCAGGCCGCCGAAGGAGTGGCCGACGACGGCCGGCTTGCGGTCGAGCCCCTCGATCGCCTCCTGGAAGTGGTCGGCGACCTGGCCGACGGTCTTCTTCGCGAAGCTGTCGGGGTTGGCGTTCGCCTCCTCGACCGTCTGCGGATCGTCCGGCCAGCCGGGGGCGAGCGGCGCGTAGCCGGCCTGCTCGAAGGCCTCGATCCAGCGGTCCCAGCTGCTCGGCAGCAGCCAGAGCCCATGGATGAAGACCACCGGCGTCTTCCCGGTCGCGTTGGCCTTCGCGATCTGCTCGGCCTCGTACTGCGTGATCGTCGCCATCTCGTTCCTCCTCTAAGTGGACGGCGCCCCCGACCGCCGGCTAGGGAGCGATCATCGCAGCCCACCGACCGCCGTTGCGAGCGATCTCGAGCTCGACCCCGAGGCAGGCCGAGAGCGCCGGGCCGGTCAGCGTCGTCTCGATCGGCCCGGCGGCGCTGACGCGGCCCTCGGCGAGCAGCAGCACGTGGGTGGCGCTGGGCGGGATCTCCTCCGGGTGGTGGGTGACGGTGACCGTCGGCAGGGTCGGGTTCTCCGCCGCCATCGCCACCAGCGAGGCGATCAGCCGCTCGCGTGAGGGCAGGTCGAAGCCGGCGGTGGGCTCGTCGAGCAGCAGCAGCTCCGGCTCGTCCATCAGCGCCCGCGCCAGCAGCAGCCGCTGGCGCTCGCCCTGCGAGCAGCTCTCGAAGCGCTGGTCGCGGAGGGCCGTCGCCCCGACCGTCTCCAGCAGCGACTCGGCCCGCTCGCGGTGGACCGGCTCGATCCGGTCGTGCTGCAGGGCGATGCTGCCGAAGGCGCCGGTGAGGACGATCTCCAGCGCCGTCAGCCGGCCCCGCAGGCGGCGCGCGACGCCGGGCTCGATCGTCCCGATCCGCTCCCGCAGCCTCCGCATATCGACCGCGCCGAGGCGCCGGCCGAGCACCTCGACGGTGCCCGCGGACGGATGTGACACCGCAGCGGCGAGATTCAGCATCGTCGTCTTGCCGGCGCCGTTGGGCCCGAGCACGATCCAGTGCTCGCCCTGCCGCACGGTCCAGTCGACGTCCGCCAGCAGCACCGCCCGACGCTGTTCGCTCGCGACCCAGCGCCAGACGACCACGCCGCTCATCCTGATCGCCTCGCTCACGGGCGGCGACGTTACCTCGCCCCGCCGAATATGGTTTGGCTGGTGAGCCAGCTTGGACCGACGACGCCGGCCTTGGAGCTGGCAGCGGCGCTGCGAAGGCGCGAGCTGTCGGCGCTGGAGCTGCTCGAGTCCTGCCTGGCCGCGGTCGATGAGCGCAACCCCGAGCTGAACGCGGTGATCTGGCGCGACGACGAGGCCGCCCGCGCCGCCGCCCGCGCCGCCGACGAACGGCTCGGCGCCGGCGAGGAGGCGCCCTTCCTCGGCGTGCCGATCCCGATCAAGGACCTGACCGCGGTCGCCGGCTGGCCCGTCACCTATGGCTCCCACGGCGCCCCCGAGGGCGCGAGCGAGGAGAGCGAGCCGGTGGTCGACGCTTTCCGCCGCGCCGGCTTCGTCCTCTGCGGCCGCACCAACACGCCCGAGTTCGGGCCGCTCACGGTCGCCGAGAACTCCCGCTACGGCATCACCCGCAACCCCTGGGACCCCGAGCGCTCGCCGGGCGGCTCCTCCGGCGGCGCCTCCGCATCGGTCGCCGGCGGCATGTTCCCGATCGCCCACGCCAACGACGGCGGTGGCTCGATCCGCATACCGGCCGCCTACACCGGCCTGGTCGGGCTGAAATCGAGCCGCGGCCGCGTCCCCCGCCTCGCTCAGACCTGGATGGGCGCGGTGGTCGAGGGCGTCGTCAGCCGCACCGTCGCCGACACCGCCGTTGCGCTCGACGCCACCGCCGGCCCCGACCCGCTCGCCTGGAACAACGCCCCGGCCCCGGCTCGCCTCTTCGCCGAGGAGGTCGGCACCGATCCCGGCAGGCTGCGGATCGGCCTGATGGCCGAGGCGCCGCTCGGCATCCCCACCGACCCGGCCTGCGTCGAGGCGGCCCGCGGCGTTGGCGCCCTGCTCGAGGAGCTCGGCCACGAGGTGGTCGAGACCGAGGTGGCGACCGTCTCCGAAGAGCTGATGGGCTCCTTCATCACGATGACCGCGGGCGGCCTCGCCGACTACGACGGCGTCGACTGGGACAGGGTCGAGCCCCACAACCGCCACGGTTACGAGGCGGCGACGAAGGGCGTCAGCGCCTACGACTACGTGGTCGCGGCGCGCAAGCTGGAGAGGCTCTCGCGCCAGGAAGTCGCCCACTGGGGCCGCGACTTCGACGTCCTGCTGACGCCGACCTCGGCGATCCTGCCGCCGCAGGCCGGCGCCATCCTCGCCGCCCAGCACGCGGCGCCGGAGCAGCCGACCTTCGAGGTCGTCGCCTCGGTCTCGTTCACCGCCTTCGGCAACGTCACCGGCCTGCCCTCGATCTCGCTGCCGCTGCACTGGTCGGCAGAGGGCCTGCCGGTCGGCACGATGCTGACCGGCGCCCCTTTCGACGAGGCGACGCTGATCCGCCTCGCCACCCAGCTGGAAACGGCCCGCCCCTGGGCCGACCGCCTCGCGCCCGCCGCCGTCTCCTGAGACGGCCACGCCGACTCCGGCTGGCCGACGACTGCCCTTCCCTAGACTCGCGTCGATGTCCCGCTACGCGGTCACCAACCTGAAGCAAGCCGAAGACGTCGTCGAGGCGCCGGACCGGGAGATCCGCTTCGGCCGCGAGCATCTCGACTCGGAACAGCTCGGCGTCACCTACGAGCGCTTCGACCCGGGGTACGTCTCGACCGACGGGCACCGTCACGAGGTCCAGGAGGAGGCCTACGTCGTCGTCTCCGGCTCCGGCCGGGTCAGGCTCGACGACGAGGTGGTCGAGCTGCGCCAGTGGGACGTGATCCGGGTGGCGCCGGAGGTGGTGCGGGGCTTCGACGCCGGCCCCGACGGCCTCGAGCTGATCGCGATCGGCGGCCCCAAGCCCGAGGGCGGCGACGGCGTCCCGGTCCGCGACCGCTGGCCGAGCGACTCCTAGCCCGAGCCAGCGATGCGCCGCATCTCGTCCTCGGCGGCTTCGGGGCCGAGGTAGGGCATCAGCACCGCGAAGACGAGGTCCGGCAGGATCCGGCGCAGTTCGGGGCCGCGGCCGGCGCGGACCTCGTCGAAGATCATCGAGGTGGCGCCGCCGATCGCGAAGCCGGCGGTGTCGGCCGGCAGCTCGTCGCCCTGCGGCGAGGCGCGCCGGCCTTCCTCGAGGAAGTAGGTGAAGCGGCCGAGCGCCGTGCGGTAGCGGATCCGCGCGTCCTCGCCGACCGCGGTCACCTCGACCATCGCCATCCGGGCGATGTCGTGCTCGCTGGCGAGCAGGCCGACCAGCGCCCGCATCGCCGCCGCGACGCGGTCGGGCCAGGGCTGGCCGACGGTGCTCTCGAAGGCGGCGGTGACGTGGGCGACGAGGACGTCGATGACCGCGTCGTAGGCCTCGAGGAAGCACTCCTCCTTGTCGGCGAACATCGAGTCGAAGGTGGCGCGGGGCACCGTTGCGACCTCGACCACGTCGGCGACGGTGGTCGCCTCGTAGCCCTTCGCCGCGGCGACCCGGACCATTGCCTCCAGCACCCGCTCGCGCTCGGACCGGACGGCGTAGGCACGGGCCAGTGCGGGGGCGGAACCGGAACGAGACCCTGGATCCGATGCCGATGACGAATCCATCCCAGTCAGCGTAGGGCAGTCCGGTCGGCCTGTCCAACCGCCTTATATTGCCCCGATGCAGATCGGGATCGTCGGGCTCGGCTACGTCGGCCTGCCCCTCGCAGTCGCCTTCGCTGAGGCCGGTCACGAGGTGATCGGGCTCGATGCCGACGCCGCCAAGGTGGCGGCGGTCGGGCGCCGCGAGAGCTACATCGAGGACGTCCCGAGCTCGACCCTCGACCCGCTCGGCGAGCGCCTGCGGGCGACCGTGGACTACGCCGAGCTGGCCGCCTGCGAGGCGGTCGTCCTCTGCGTGCCGACCCCGTTGACCGGCTCGCGCGAGCCCGACCTCACCTACCTGGTCGAGGCCGCAACCTCGCTCGCCGCCGTCCTGCGCTCGGGCCAGCTGGCGGTGCTGGAGTCGACCACCTATCCGGGCACGACGCGGGAGCGCCTGCTGCCGATCCTCGAGAGCTCGGGCCTCACCGCCGGCAGCGACTTCCACCTCGCCTTCTCGCCGGAGCGCATCGACCCCGGCCGCACGGACTTCACCATCCGCACCACCCCGAAGCTCGTCGGCGGGCTGACCGAGGCCTGCGCCGAGCGGGCCCGTGCCCTCTACGCCGAGATCTGCGACCGGGTGATCGTCGTCTCGACGCCGGAGGCGGCGGAGCTCTCGAAGCTGCTGGAGAACGTCTTCCGCTCGGTCAACATCGCCCTGGTCAACGAGCTGGCCCAGCTCTGCGACCGGCTCGGGATCGACGTCTGGGAGGTGATCGACGCCGCCGCGACCAAGCCGTTCGGGTTCATGCGCTTCGACCCCGGTCCCGGGATGGGCGGCCACTGCCTCCCGGTCGACCCCTTCTATCTCGCCTACAAGGCGCGCCAGCACGACTTCTATCCCGAGTTCGTCGAGCTTGCCGGCAAAATCAACCAGGTCCAGCCGGCCTTCTGCGTCGAGCGGATCGAGCGCGCCCTCAACCGCGCCGGCAAGCCGGTCAACGGCTCGCGCATCCTCATCCTCGGCGCCAGCTACAAGGGCGGCATCGGCGACACGCGCGAGTCGCCGGCGCTGAAGATCATCGGCCGCCTCCAGGACCTCGGCGCCGACGTCGCCTACCACGACGCCCACGTCCCGGAGCTGCCCGGCCACGGCCTCAGCTCGGTCGCGCTGGAGGAGGGTTTGGCGGGCGCGGACCTGGCGGCGATCGTCACCGCCCATCCCGACCTCGACTTCGAGCGGGTCGCCGCCGCGGTGCCGCAGCTGCTCGACTTCCGCGGCGTCACCCGCGGCAGCAGCGCCGAGAACGTCGAGCGGCTCTAGTCGCCGCTCACGGGGCCGAGGCGGCCTGCATCGCCTCGTTGGCGGCGTCGGCGCCGAAGTACGGCATCACCGCGAAGTACATGAACTCGGGCAGCAGCTCGCGAAAGCCACCGTCCTCGCCGGCGGCGAGGCGGGCATGGATGACGGAGTGGATGCCGGCTGCGACGCCCTCCGGGGCGATCGCGGGAGGGGCCTCCTCGCCGAGCTCGGCTCGGGCCCGGTCGACGAACGCGGTCGCGCGCTGCATCGCCGCCGACCGCAGCGCCAGCGCCTCCGGCCCGGCCGCGTGCACCTCGACGATCAGGCCGCGGCCGTAGTCGGGATCGGCGTCGAGCAGCTCGAGCAGAGCACCGAGGCCGGCGCGAAGCTGGCCCTGCCAGGTCGTCTCGCCACCGCCGGCGGCGCGGACGACCTCTTCGACCCGGGCGATGCCGGATTCGAGCGCCTGTATGTAGCACTCGTCCTTGTCGGCGAAGTGGTCGTAGAAGGCCTGCCGGTAGACCCCGGTGCGGTCGATCACCGATCGGACGGAGGTGCGGTCGTAGCCTTCCGCCCCGGTCGCCTCGAGCATGCCGTCGAGGATGATCTGCCGCTTCGACGAAGTCACGAGCTTCAGCGCGGGAGCGTTGTCGAGGCCGGTCCCCGCAGCCCCTGCCAGGACCTTGGTTTCGGCGCTCTTGCCCATCGGAGGCCTTTCTGAATCGATTAAGGGAACCGCTTGTCTGGAGTTCGGTACTGTAGCGGTATACAGGTCCAGCGTCCAGTGTTGGCAGTTCCGGAGGATCAAGGTACTCTGGCGTTCGTGGCCGAAAATCCCTCTACGATGCGGCCTCCGCCCGGTCAGCGTCGGCTGCCGAAGGAGTTCATCGCCCAGCATCAGCGGGCTCGCATCATCTCCGCCCTGGCCGAGGAGACGGTGGAGAAGGGGTATCGGGCGGTGACGGTGGCCGACATCGTTCGCCGCGCCGGCATCGCCCGCAACACCTTCTACGAGAACTTCTCCTCCAAGGAGGATTGCTTCCTCGCCGCCTCCGAGTTCGCGGTCAAGGAGGCGCTGCGCCGCGTCGTCGACGCCGCCAGCAAGGTCGATCACTGGCCGGAACGGGTCGATGCCGGTCTCGCCGCTTTCCTTCATTACGTCGCCAGCGAGCCAGCTTTGGCACGCACCTGCATCGTCGAGGCGCTCTCCGCGGGGCCGGCCGCGGTCGAGCGCTACGAGCGCTCGTTGCAGGCCTTCGTGCCGCTCTTCCGGATGGGCCGAAAGGTCTCGCCGCACGGGGAGCAGCTGCCGGAGACTCTGGAGGAAACGATCATCGGCGGCATCTTCTGGATCATCTACCAGCGCATCATCATGGGACAGACGGAGCAGATCGAGGAGCTGCTGCCGGAGCTGGTGGAGTTCTCGCTCACCCCGTATCTCGGCGCCGAGGCGGCCAAGCGGGCGGTGGCGGAGCACGAGTCGGCCCCGACGGGCTGAACGCGAAGGCAGGGACTGGAGTCCCATGACCTAGTGCTCGAGACGGAGACCCGGACCGCTTCCGCGTCCGAGCGGGAGCGCCTGATCGAGGCGCTGATCGAGGTCGGCGCCGAACGGGGGTACATCGAGACCTCGATCGAGATGATCGTCGAGAGGGCGGGCCTCGACCGCGCCGCCTTCGACCGCCACTTCCGCGGCAAGTACGACGGCTTCCTGACCGCCTGGCAGGAGATGAATGAGGAGTGCATGCAGTCGCTGATGCACGCCTTCGAAAGCGAGAACTACTGGCCCGACCGCTTGCGGGCCGTCGCCTACGAGGTGGTCGGCTCGCTCTGCCATGACCCCCAGCGGGCCACCTTCGCGGTCGAGGTCCTGGCCGCCGGCGACGCGGCGCGGGCCCGGCGCGACATGACGATGCGGGTGATCGCCGGGCTGATCGACGCCGGCCGCCGTGAGATGGACGATCCCGAGTCGGTCCCGCACACCACCGCCGAGGCGCTCGCCGGCTCCGCCTACGGGCAGCTCTACGCAAAGGTCGTGCGCGGCGACACCGACGATCTCCATGCCCTGGTGCCGCAGCTGATGTCGGCGGCGGTGATGCCCTATCTGGGGGTGGAAGCGGCCCTGGAGGAGCTGAGCAACAACTCAAGACCTTCCGACCGGTATCGTCGCTCCGTGGCCGTCGATCCCGCCGATCCACCAGTGGAGTCCGCCCCCGAGTACCCACCCGAGCTCGCCCGCCTTCCCCCGGGACGGCACGGCCTGCCACGCGAGTTCGTTGCCCACAACCAGCGGGAGCGGCTGATCGCCGGCCTCGCCGAGGCGATCGCCGAAAACGGCTACGCCGGCACCACGATCGCCCACATCACCCGCCACGCCGCGGTCTCGCGCCGCACCTTCTACGAGCACTTCGCCAGCAAGGACGAGTGCTTCGTCGCCGCCTACGACACGGTGATGGCGGAGCTGCGCGAGCGGGTCGCCAAGGCCTTCGAGGAGGAGGACGACTGGCCGCACGCGGTCAAGGCGGGGATCGCGGCGATGCTGCACTTCCTCGCCGCCGAGCCGAACCTGGCGCGGCTCTGCATCGTCGAGGCGCTGGTCGCCGGGCCGGTCGTGGTCGAGCGCTACGACTCCGCGATCCAGAGCTTCGTGCCCTATTTCCAGAGCGGACGCGAGGGCCGCTCGCCCGAAGTCCTCGCCCGCCTCTCGCCAACCACCGAGGAGGCCCTGGTCGGCGGCATGGTCTCGCTGATCTCGCGGCGAATCATCGCCGGCAAGGCCGAGGAGCTGGAGTCGCTGCTGCCCGACCTGGTCGAGTTCACGCTGACGCCCTATCTCGACAGCGACGAAGCGGCGAAGATCGCCCGCGAGGGCTGAAGGCGCTCAGCCGGTCTGCGCGGCCGGCCCCTCGCTGCGCAGCTCCAGCCAGGCCTC
>OBLV0100000632.1_pt1 | contig 10689 bp, 11 predicted proteins | sample 1520071 | NCBI WGS metagenome assembly OBLV01 (sample SAMEA3888446, study PRJEB22518) | metagenome | reverse complement strand
TGGCTGTAGGGGTGGGCGGCGGTCGCCTCGCTGAACATGCCGGCGAGGCCGCCTTCCCGCGCCCAGTCCATCAGGTAGCGCTTGGTTTGGGTGAAGAGATGCTGGCCGCGTGCGGCGGGCAGCGTCACGGCCTGCCCTGAGTGGCCAACCGCATCGTCGGGCGCGGTCCGGCTCATGCCGATGTGGCAGAGCAGGCCGCCGTCCTCGCCCTCGGCGACGCAGGAGACGTAGCGCCCGTCGGCCAGCCGTGCCGCCACCTCGTCGCCGTCGTAGACCCAGCGCACGTCGTAGCTCTGCCCGTAGGCCGCTTCGATCGCCGCCGTCAGCACGGTACCCTCATCGTGTCCGAGGAATCGGAAGTTCGCCTGCACTTCACGCATTCTTGCCACCCCGCCCCCCTAGCTCAACCTGGGAGAGCGCTCGATTTGTAATCGAGAGGTTTCCGGTTCGAACCCGGAGGGGGGCTTAGCGGCCAAGGTCTTTGGACGACAATCCCGAGGTGACGAGCCCAATTCGCCTCTTGAGAAAAGTCTTCGGGTGGCTCGTCCGGTTCGTCACCTGGCCACCGAAGCCGATCGTCTCCTCTATCTGAAGCAGTGGAAGAATCTGGCCAACTTTTGCAAGGGAGCGCTCGTTTTGTTCCCCTGGATGAAGAGGGCTAAGTCGCGGCGTCTCCGCCGCCCAGGAGGCGGGCCTTCTCGGCGGCGAACTCCTCGTCGGTGAGGATGCCTTTCTCCCTCAGCGAGCCGAGGCGCTCGAGGCGGGCCAGGCGGGCGTCCTCCGAGTCGGCCGGCATCGCCACGGTTGGGGCCTCGGCGGTGGGGGGCTCGGAGCTCGGGGCCTTGCCAGTCTCCGGCGCGCCTGGGCCGGCAGGCCGGCGCACTTCGGGCAGGCGCAGTTTCGCTGCCCGCTCGGGGATATTGGCCTCGCGGACGGCGCCGACGACGCGCTCGCGGGTACGGCCGAAGTAGTCGCCGTAGGTGACGTCGGGGAACTCCTCCGCAGTCTGCTTGCGCAACTCGTGGATGCCGAAGGCAGCCATGCCGGCGACGATCAGCGTCGTCAGGAAGGAGCGCAGGCCCTGGGTCGGCGCCGAGAGGAAGTAGAGGCAGACGACGATCGCCAGGCCGGCGTAGACCCAGGGCGCCCAGTCACGCAGGGCCGGGGCGAAGAAGCGGCGGACCGAACGGGCGGCGCCGGTGGGCGAGGCGAGCCAGCCGGCGATCGCGAAGAGGACGCCGACGACGATCAGGGTGGTGGCGATGCTGATCATCAGCGAGGTGCCGATCGACCAGGCGGCGTTGGCCGCCGGCCTGATGCTGTCTTCGGTCACCAACTGGCCGACGACGATGCCGCCGGCGACGTGGCGGGCGACTATCGCCGCGAACCCGGCCGCGACCAGGCCGATGCCGCAGGAGAGCACGGTCACCCAGCGGCTGTCGCGAGCTAGGTAGATCGCCCCGGCGAAGCAGAGGAAGGTGAGGATCGAGAGGACCAGGGCCAGGCCTTTGACGGCAGTGGTGATGTTCTGCGCCGTCTTCAGCTGGTCGGAACGGAGGATGCGGATCTGGGCGGCGTCAGGGGGGAGTTTTTCCGCCAGCGTCCCGCCGACGCCCACCTGGTCGGCGAGATTGGTGAGGAGGGCGCCGAGGTTGAGTTTGACTTCGCCGTTTTCGGTCGAGACCGTGTCGCCCTTTTCTTCCAGGACTTCGACCAGCTGTTCGTGGGTGGAGCGATTCGCTTTTTCCCAGAGGCCCTGTGCGGTCGAGGTTTCGAGGACCTTTTCGGCCCCGTCGCCGGCGACCTGACGCAGCCCGCCCGAGAGCGGCCCGGAGAACTGCTTGGTTTCGCCGGGGAGGATTTCCTTCAGTTCTTTTTGAACGTCGACGTTTTCGTAGAGCTGGTCGACGAGGTAGTTGGCGAGCGCCTTGCGGATCGTCGAGTTTTCCAGCAGCCGGCCGCTGGTCGAGACCCAATCGCCCGTGTTGAGCCCCTGCCGCTCGACCCAGATCGCGAAGACGCTGAGGAAGGCGAGGACCGAGCCGAGCGCGACGAGTGCTTTGACGGTTCGTCGCCGAGCGCGGCTCATCAGAGGGGATGCTATACGTGGGCCATGAAGCTAGAGGGCATTCACCACATCACCGCGATCACCGAGGACGCCCAGCGCAACGTCGATTTCTACGCGGGAGTGCTGGGCCTGCGGCTGGTCAAGAAAACCGTCAACCAGGACAACCCGACCGTCTACCACCTGTTCTTCGCCGACGAGTCGGGCGACCCGGGCTCCGACCTGACCTTCTTTGAGTACCCGGGCGTGCCGCGGGGCCGACCCGGCGCCGGCATGGTCCACCGGATCGTCTGGAGGGTCGCCTCCGAGGAGGCGATCGCCTTCTGGGAGGGCCGCCTGGCCGCCAACGGGATCGAGACCCGGCGCGAGGGCGCCGGCATGGTCTTCGCCGACCCGGAGGGGCTCGACCACGAGCTGCTCGTGGTCGACGTCGCCGACACGCCGCTGGTGGCCGACCATCCGGAGATCCCAAGTGGGCTTGCGCTGCAGGGCTTCCACGCGGTGCGCGCCTACAGCGCCGCTCCGGAGGCAAGCAGCGGTCTCCTCGAGGCGCTCGAGTTCGAGCGGGTCGACGGCGCCTGGGAAGCGCGCGGCCAGCAGCGCGGCGGTCGCTACCTCTACGACGAGCCCCCGGCCGAGCGCGGCCTGCAGGGCGCCGGCAGCGTCCACCACGTCGCCTGGGCCTCGCTGCCGGACGAGCACATGCAATGGCGCGACAAGGCGCTGGCCGCGGGCGCTCAGCCGACGCCGGAGATCGACCGCTTCTACTTCCGCTCGATCTACTTTCGCGAGCCCAGCGGCGTGCTGTTCGAGATCGCGACGATCGGTCCCGGCTTCACCGTCGACGAGCCGCTCGAGCACCTCGGCGAGAAGCTCTCGCTGCCTCCCGATTTCGAGCACCTGCGCGACGAGGTCGAACCGAACCTGAGGCCGGTGGCGAACCCGCGCGTGACCGCGGCCGAGTGAGCGGCGACTTCATCTGGCGGGACGCCGGCCGCACGGTCGTCTTCCGCCGCCACGGGATCGCTCAGGCGCCGCAGCTTCTGCGCGAGCACGGTTTCGAGGGCTTCGCCCTGCTCGCGACCGAGCGCTCGCTGGCCGGCGCTCCGTCCCTTCGCGAGGCGGCGGCGAGCGTCCACGAGGTTGCCCCGGGCCAGGTCCCCGAGCTTGGCGCGGCGCTCCTCGACAGGGTCGGCGACGGACCGCTGGTCGCGCTCGGCGGCGGTCGGGTGATCGACGTCGCCAAGGCGATCGGCGCGGTGAGCGGCGCCGAGGTGGCGGCGCTCCCGACGACGATGTCCGGGGCGGAGATGACCGGCATCCACCGGCTTCCGGCCGGCGCCGAGTCGAGGGTGCGGTCTCTGGTCCGCCCCAGCCTCGTCGTCGCCGAGCCCGAGGCGATGAGCAGCCAGCCGGAGCCGGCGCTGCGCGCCAGCTCGATGAACGCGCTCGCCCATGGCATCGACTCGCTGTGCACTCCCTTCGCCAACCCGGTCTCGGTGATGACGGCCCTGCGCGGGGCCGAGCTGATCGCCGGCGCGCTGGACCAGGAGCGGGAGCGGCGGGAGGCCTCCGACCTCGCGCTCGGCTCGATCCTCTGTGGCTACGCGATCGACTCGGCCGCCTTCAGCGTCCACCACGTCGCCTGCCAGACCCTGGTCCGCGTCTGCGGCAGTCCCCACGCAGAGACCAACGCGGCGATCCTGCCCCGCAGCGCCGCCCTGCTGGCGTCGCGGGCGCCGGACCGGCTCGCGGTCCTCGCCGAAGCGCTCGCCACCGACCTCGCCGACCTCGAAGTGCGGATTCTCGAGCTGGGTGGAAATCCGCCTGGCCTGGGCGCGGCGGGCGCCGACCGGGCGAAGCTCGACGAGGCCCTGGAGGCGATGCTGGCCCGGCCTGAGCTGGCCTTCATGCCCGACCCACCGGACCGGGCCGAGCTGGCGGAGCTGATCGAGGCTGCCTGGTAGCGGTAACCGCCGCCGCCTCCGCGTGTAGCGCTCTGCGTGTCGCCAGAGCGGCTCGCCGCCTACCACCGCTACACCCGCGAGCACGGGGTCAACTGGCCCCTCTACCTGCTTGCCCGCGTCTTCCTGACGCCGTTTTTCCTCGTCTACTTCCGCTACGGCCGCACCGGCCGTGAGCACGCCCGTCCGGTGCGCGGCGGCCTGATCGTCGCCTCCAACCACCGCAGCTTCCTCGACCCGTTCGTCGTCGGCGGCTGCCTGCCCTGGCGGCGGCCGATGAACTACGTCGCCAAGGTCGAGCTCTTCCGCCGTCCCCTGCAGGGCTGGATCCTCTCCCGGCTCGGCGCCTTCCCGATCCGCCGCGGAGAGTCCGACGAAGAGGCAATGGATACCGCGCGCGGAATCGTCGAACGCGGCGGCACCGTCTGCATCTTCCCGGAGGGCACGCGGATCCGCCGCGGCACCCTGGCCGAGCCGAAGCGCGGGGTTGGGCGCCTGGCCCTGCAGACCGGGGCGCCGGTGATCCCGACCGCGGTGATCGGGACGGAAAACGTCCGACGCGGCTGGCGCATCCGCCCGCGCAAGGTGAAGGTGCGGCTGGGCAGGGCGATGACCTTCCCGCAGGCCGAGGAGCCCTCGCCGGCGCTGGCCGAAACCGTCACCGCTCGCATCTGGCCGAACGTGCAGCTGCAGTGGGAAGACCTCGGCGGGCTGCCGCCGATGCGCCGAGCCGCCGTGATCGGCGCCGGCAGCTGGGGCACCGCGGTCGCCGTCCTGCTCGCCCGCGGTGGGCTCGAGGTCCAGCTCGGCGCCCGCAGCGCCGAGCGCGTCGCTGAAATGGTCGAGGCGGGGGAGAACGCCCGCTACCTGTCGGGAGTGCCGCTGCCGAGCTCGATCGACGTCCGCCTCGCCTCCGAGATCGAGCTCGACGGGCTCGACCTGATCTGCCTCGCGATCCCCTCGAAGTCGCTGCCGCAGGCGGTCGGCGCGATCGCCGACCGGGTTGGCGGTCGCTCCTCGATCCTGCTCCTGACCAAGGGCCTGATCGCGCCCCAGGTGCAGCTGCCCGCCGAGTACGTCGGCGCGCGCGTGCGGGCGCGGGCGATCGCCTGCCTCGGCGGCCCCGCCCACGCTCGCGAGGCGGTCTCGGGCTCCGCCGCCCTCGTCCTCGGCTCCGCCGATCCCGACCTGCGCGACCAGCTCGGCGAGGTCTTCGACCGCGCCGGCCTGGTCTGCGAGCGCTCCGGTGACGTGACCGGGGTGGAGATGGCCGGCGCCGCCAAGAACGCCGCCGCGCTCGCCGCCGCCGCCGCCGAGCCGCACGGCCTCAACGCCGCCGGCATCGCCACCGCCGAGATCTGGCGCGAGTGCATCGAGTACGCGCTGGCCCGCGGCGCCCAGCTCGAGACCTTCTCCGGCCTTGCCGGGGTCGGCGACCTGACCGCGACGATGATGGCCCCCACCGGCCGCAACCGCCGTGCCGGCGAGCTGCTCGGCAGCGGCACACCGGCGGAGCAGATCCCCGAAAAGATCGGCCAGGCGTCCGAGGGCCTCGACACGACGCCGCTGCTGGCTCAGGCGGTCTCCTCGGCGGGGGTGCCGGCGGAGGCGCTCGAGGGCCTGGCGGCGTTGATCCGCGGCGAGGTCGGCGCCGAGGACTGGGTCGCGGGGCTGCGGCGGGTGGAGCGCTCCAGGCGGGCGGCCTGATGGCTCTAGGAGGGATTGGCGAAACCCCCGCCCGCGCCCGGCGGCGGCGGACTCGGCGCGGTTCTGCGTCCTCACTCGTCTGCATAGCGCTGCTATGCGGACTCCCTGCGTTATTGCCCCGCTTGGTCCGGCGCTCGCCGGATCGCAGACGCGAGTTTCGCCAATCCCTCCTAGGCTTGCGGGGTGAGCGGCCCCGAGCAGAATGTCGAGCCGAGCGAGCTCGGCCCGGCGGCGAAGGCGGAGCTGGACCGTGCCTTCGAGGACTTCTACCGCTCGCACCTGCGCGACGTCTACTCGTACTCCTACTACCGGGTGGGCAACCATCACGACGCCGAGGACCTGACCGAGCAGGCCTTCCTCCAGGCATACCGTCACTTCGACCGGGCGCGGCGCGAGTCGGACGGGCGGCCACTGCGGCCCTGGGTGATCCGCATCGCCCACAACCTCGCCGCCAACTACTACCGCGACCGCTCGCGCCGGCCGCAGACGCCGCTCGACTCGACCGAGCCGATCGCGACCCAGCACGACACCGTCTCGATCGCCGAAGGCAGGGAGGAGCTGCGGCAGGTGATGGCCAATCTCGAGCACCTCTCCGACGACCGCCGCGAGGCGCTGATCATGCGCTTCGCGCTCGGCATGGACAACCGCGAGATCGCTCGCGCGCTGGGAAAGTCCGACGGGGCGACGAAGGTGTTGATTCACCGCGCGATCAAGCAGCTGCAGGAGGAGATGAGCGATGAGCGGGACAGCTGAGGGCCTGGGAGCGGGCTGGGACGTGGAAGCGCTGCTGAGCGACGCGCTGCGGCCGATCGAGCCTCCGGAGCGGCTCTCGACCAGGGTCGAGAGCACCTTGGCCGCGGTCACCCAGGCGGCGGCGGAGGAGCTGTCCGAGTGGGCCGAAGAGCTCTCCGAGGAAGAGCTGCGGGCGCTCCGCGACCCGCGCAACTGGGTCCGCCCGGTGGTCGCGGTATCGGCCGGCAGCGTCGCCACCGGCGCCCTGGTGCTGCTGGAGCTGCGTCGTCGCAGCAAGCAGCAGAGCGAGAGCGGCCTACGCGCGCTCGGCAGCAGCCTGCGCTCGCGACTCTGAGCCGGCGAAGGCGGCGAGGCCGAGCAGTCCCAGGGCCAGGTGCGGCCACTGCATCCCAGGGTGGGCGCCGCCGGAGAAGCCCCAGACGGCGAGCCCGGTGTAGAGAAGGCCGAGGCAGAGCGCGACGAGGCGCGGGGCGGCACCGGCAAGCAGCAGCGCCAGGGCGCCGGTCGCCACGTGGGCGAACTCGATCCAGTCGCGGTCGGCGAAGAAGCCGGCGATGCCGGCGACGAACAGCAGCGCCCCGGCGGCTGCGGCGTAGAGGCGGGCGGGGCTGGGGGGCTGCATCGGCGGCGATTGTAGGCTGCCCCTCCCGATGGCCGAGACCTGCTACCGCCACCCCGACCGGGAGACCCGCGTCTCCTGCTCCAGCTGCGGACGGCCGATCTGCCCCGATTGCATGACCCCGACCCCGGTCGGGATGCGCTGCCCGGAGTGCGCTCAGCAACGGACCAAGGTCGTTCGCAACCCGACCGGCGTGCCGAGCGGCGCCAGCGCCTTCCCGGCCACCGCGATCCTGATCGCGGTCAACGTCGTCGTCTACCTGGTCGAGATCGCGAGCGGCCCGGGGGGGCTCGAAACCAGCGGCGGCGAGGTCGCTCTCCACTTCGGCCTCTTCGGCCCGTTCGTCGCCGAAGGGGAGTGGTACCGACTCGTGACCGCGGCATTCCTGCATGCCGGCATCTTCCACATCGGCTTCAACATGTTGCTGCTGTTCCTGCTCGGCCGGATGCTCGAGCCGGCGCTCGGCACGCCTCGCTTCGTCGCCCTCTACTTCGCGGCGCTCCTCGCGGGATCGTTCGGCGCCCTGGTCCTCTCGCCGGACGCCCTCACCGTCGGCGCTTCCGGGGCGGTGTTTGGCCTCTTCGGGGCCGCCTTCGTGCTCGCCCGCGGTCGAGGCATGACGGCGCTGGCGACTGAGCTTGGCTTCCTCATCGTCCTCAATCTCGCGTTCACGTTCGGCGCCAGCAACATCAGCATCGGCGGTCACATCGGCGGTCTCACGGCCGGCCTGCTCAGCGGGCTGCTGATCGTCGCCGGCGACCGGGGCAGGCTCGGTGCCCGACCTCGCGAGGCCGAGCTCGCCGCGATGGTCGCGATCGCGGTCGTCTCAGTGCTCGGCGCCGTCGCTGTCGCCTAGTAGGGATTGGCGAAACTCGCGTCTGCGATCCGGCGAGCGCCGGACCAAGCGGGGCAAGGACGCAGGGAGGCCGCATAGCAGCGCTATTCGGCCGACCGAGGACGCAGAACCGCGCCGTGTCCGCCGCCGCCGGGCGCGGGCGGGGGTTTCGCCAATCCCTACTAGGTGACTTTGGCGAAACGGTTGGCGAAACCGTTGCGCCGGATGGATAAGTAGCTCAGGGTCGCCGGGGTCCGACAACAAGTGACCCCGGCGACTGCGCTAACAGCCCCGGGGTCGTGACACCAGGAGGTCAGTCCTGATGCATGACCACGATAGCCCCGAGCGGGAAGACTTCCGCATCCAAAACGGCGTCCTGAGCCTGCTCCTGCACGAACCACCCGGCCTTCTCACGATGCGAGACGTGGTGGCCGAGATCGGCTCCGAGATCGCCGCGATGGACGCCGTGCGGGCGCTGAGCAACATCGGCCTGCTGCGTCGGGAGGGCGAGTCGGTCCTGCCGACCCGGGCCGCGATCCACTTCCGCAAGCTCTCGGCATGACCGTCGCGGAGAAATTCGGTCGCAACCTCTTCATGGCGAGGAGGCGAGCGGGCTTATCTCAGGAGCAGGTGGCCGACCAAGCCGAGCTTCACAGGACTGCGATCAGCCTCTTGGAGACCGGCCAGAGGCTCCCTCGGCTCGACACCCTCATCAAGCTCAAGGGCGTGCTGGGCGTCAGTGCCGACGAACTACTGCGCGGGATCGAGTGGCAGCCGGCGGTGATCCGCGAAGGGTGCTTCCGGGCCGGGACGCTGGAGCCACAGAGGCTGCTCGCAGCCTCGCCAGTGCGCAAGCCAGCTTCGTAAGAATCGTCAGGTCAGCGTGGAGGCGGACGCGCTCAAGGCCACGGACCCGCAGGGGACCGAGGCCCCAGTTGTGCTTGAGCCGTCCGAACTCCCGCTCGACCGCCGAGCGCTTGCGGTAGGCGTCCTTCCAGCGCTTTGACTCGCGAGGGATCAGCGGGTGCAGGCGGTCGGCCTTGACCCACGTTGAGGCCGGCTTGCACTCGCCGGTCGGGCAGCGCCACTTGGTCGCCCCGCGCTTTCGATCAGCGCCCGCGAAGGTCCAGACGCCGTGCCGGCAGCCGGGCGGGCGATGGGCGCCGCGCTTCACGTCGGGGGTCTGCCGCAGGGGGATGACCGGCAGGCAGTCCCGCTCCATGCACTCGGCGTAGACGCGGTTGTTGTCATAGCCCTTGTCGAGCGCGGCGGTGGCGGCCATCGCTCCCCGGCGCATCGCCGTGTCGATCAGCGGAGATACCGACAGGGTTTCGTGGGCCTTCGCGGTCTCGACGGTCCATGCGACCGGCAGGTCAGTAGCGGTGCAGACGGCGGCGTGCAAGCGAAAGCCGTAGAAGCCGCCGCCGCGCCGGGTCGCCACCGCTGACCGATGCCCCCATGAGGCGTCAGGGTCGGTGTGCCAGTTGCGTTCCGGGCCGCCCTTCCAGACGTAGCGCTGGCCGTTGGCATACGCCGGCATATCTGAGGCGTCAATGGCGAGGTCTCGGCCGTAGAGCGGCAGCTTGGCTTTTAGCCCTTCGACCACGCCGTCGATGCAGCGCTCAACTGCGGGCGCGTTCTGCCGCAGCTTCGCGGCGAAGCGGTAGGCCGCCCACTGGCTCGGGGGATTTCCCTCACAGCCGAGCGCCCGTTGCAAGCGCCAGTGGTCGGCGACCAGGGCGACGATGCGCGTCCACGTCGGCAGGGCGTAGAGGGACTTCGCCAGCGCCAGCCCGACCATCGTGCGGATCGGGTGGCCGGGGCGGCCCGTCCAGCGGGTAGCTTCGAGCGCCTCGATCAGACGCCCGATCTCGGGCGAATCGAGAAGACTTGCGACCGCTTCAGCCGAAGGTCGCGGTGCTACCTTGGGAACTGCCATCGAGCTTCTACCTCGTTTGGCCTGGCCCTCGGACGCTCCAACGTCGCGGGGGCCGCTTTTATGACTGGGAGGAATGCGATACTACGGCTTAGATCGGACGGAAAAAGCGCTCTAGAATGCGGAAAACGGACAAATGAGCGACACGGTAACCCTCGCCCTGCAAGGGCAGGTGTCGCTGGCCGAGTTCTCTGCTGCGGTCGCCCGATTCAACGCTTTGATAGCTGCGCTAGCCGCCGACTCCCATGTCGAGGACGTGGAGTGGCAGATCGACGCGCTGGAGTACAGCAGCGCCATCACTACCGCTCGCGGTGTGCCTCTGAACGGTGGCGATCCTCAGCGAATCGAGCAGGTGGTGGCCGCATACCACGAAGTCGGGGAGGCCCTTGAACGAGGCACCACGATTCCATTTTCCGAACCCGTCCAAAAGGAAGCTAGGGGAATCGCGGAACTTCTCAAGAAGTCGTCTCACATCGAAGCAGTTCGATTCGAGACGGCTGAGGCTGACGCAACGATCCGCGAACTGGCTGACGAGGACGAAACTCCACAAAAGGCTGTCAAACCCAAAGGCTCTTATGGCTCAGTGACGGGCCGCGTCCAGACGCTGACCAGCCGAAACGCATTTAGGTTCACTCTCTATGACCACATCTATGACCGCGCCGTCTCCTGCTACCTCGTCAAGGGGCAAGAGTCGATGATGCGCCAGATGTGGGATCGGGTGGTAACGGTCGAGGGTTGTGTGAGTCGCGATCCTGTGACCGGTCGGTCTCAGAACGTGCGGAAGATCTCTGCCGTCACTGCATTGACCGA
>OBLV0100000631.1_pt1 | contig 10705 bp, 11 predicted proteins | sample 1520071 | NCBI WGS metagenome assembly OBLV01 (sample SAMEA3888446, study PRJEB22518) | metagenome | reverse complement strand
TCTTACCGAGCGTCGACCACAGCATGGCTGACCGTTCGTGGTCGCGCGTTCCTCGGCCCCCGGGAGCTGCTGGTCGATCCCGGCTGGTCTGGGCGGTTTGAGCCAACCCATCGGATCAGCGGCCGACAGCTCGGTCATCGCCCGGACCTCGTCGGCCTACCGGACGACGGCCGGATCGCGGTCGAGGTAGAGCTCGCCGCAAAATCCACTGATGTTGTCGATCCAGATCGACTGGCCCAGGGCCTCGATCTCGCGCAGTCTGTTACTCATCTCTTCCGCTCCGTCCGTCGTGTCATTCTCTTCAGCTGTCGGTTCTCCAGGTCACGCGCGTTCGCTAACCGAAGGTGAACGAGTACGCCTCGGCACCGGGCTCGCTGAAGGTGATCTCGACCGTCCGTTCGCGGACGCCGTCATGTTGACGCGCGAGCTGATACAGGCGGCCGTCACGGAGCACGCCGTTCCCGTCTTCGTCGTCGTCGGCGCCGGCTGACGCACCCGGAGCCTCGCCGTCAAGAAGTACACGGAAGGGGATCTGCTCTCGCGCTCCGGCGGACAGCACGAGATGTACGTCGCGCGCGTGAAACCGGAACGCGATGCTGCCGCCAGCCTGGTCAAGGACGACGCTTTCGCGCCCGATCGTCCACTCTCCGTCGAGACTCCAGTGGTTGACGCACAGCCGCTCGGTGAGCTGGTACGCGCGGCGTTCGTCGAACGCAACCCCGGCCGCCGAGGAGAAGCGTTCGCTGCGCCCGTAGCCGAGATATGTCTCGGGTGTTCGGAGGTGGTCCCAGTCGGCTGGCGCCTCGATGCAGTGTCCTTCGACGGGGACCACCTCGCGCTCGACCCCAAGCAGCCGCTGGATGATCCGCTCGGATTGCTCGTAGCGTCCTTCGCCGAAGTGCTGGTCGCGGATGACGCCTTCGCCGTCGATGAAGTAGAGCGCGGGCCAGTAGCGGTTGTCGAACGCGCTCCAGATCTCGTAGTCGCTGTCGACCGCAACCGGGTAGTCGATCTCGCGCTCCTTGATCGCCTGCCGGATCCCGTCGATCTCGTGTTCGAAGGAGAACTCCGGCGTGTGAACCCCGATGACGACGAGCCCGTCCCGGCGGTACGCGCGCGACCACGCCCGGACGTGCGGCTCCTGACGCAGCCAGTTGATACAGGTCAGTGTCCAGAAGTTCACGAGCACGACGTGGCCGCGTAGGCCGGCCGGACCGAGTGGCTCAGAGTTGAGCCACTCGGTCGCACCGTCCAGCGAGGGGATGTGCACCCGGCCGAACATCTTCGTCTCAGCGCAGCGAGCGGAACGTCGCTCGGACGTCTTGTGAGAGCAGCTGCGGCTGCTCCCAGGCCGCGAAGTGGCCGCCCCTGTCCTGCCGGTTGTAGTAGACGAGGTTGGGATACGCCTGCTCGGTCCAGCTGCGAGGAGCCCGGTAGATCTCATCGACGAAGGTACTCACGCCGACCGGGACCTTCACGCCCTTGACACTGAAGAAGGGGAGCTTGTTCTCCCAATACAGCCGCGCTGAAGACACCCCGGTGTTGGTCAGCCAGAACAGCGTGATGTTGTCGAGGATGTCGTCGCGCGTGAGGTCGCTCGGCCTCACTAGACGCTCCTCGAGGACCTGCTGAACGATTCCGGGCTGACCGCTGCCGTCGCCGTGATCGAGCATGAACGCCGCGAGGTCGATGGGAGAGTCCGCCAGGCCGTACAGCGTCTGCGGACGCGTCCCCATGATCAGACCGTAGGCGACGTGCGTCCCAAAGAACTCGCGCGCCTGCTCATACGAGCTCCGCTCCTCGTCGGAGAGGCCGGCCGGCGCCGGACTGCCAACGAAGGCCGCGGCGAAGAGCTCCGGCGGAAACACGCCCGGGAAGTTGGTATGGATGCCGACCAGCGCCGGTGGCGCCGGCTCCGCAGTCGCGGGGTCGGCGCGGCCGCCCGCCATCGCGTCAACCACAACCCCGCCCCAGTCGCCGCCCTGCGCCACGAACCGCTCGTAGCCGAGGCGCTTCATGAGCTCGACGTAGGCCTTCCCGATGCGCACGGGATCCCAACCGGCGCTGGTCGGCTTGCCCGAGAACCCGTATCCCGGCATCGACGGGATCACGATATGGAAGGCGTCCGACGCGCCGGCACCGTGCGCGGTGGGATCGGTGAGCGGGCCGATCAGCTTCAGCTGCTCGATGATCGAGCCGGGCCATCCGTGGCAGACGACCAGCGGGAGCGCGTCCTCGTGCTTCGAGCGGACGTGGATGAAGTGGATGTCCACCCCGTCGATCTCGGTGACGAAGTTCGGGACAGCGTTCAACCGCGCCTCGCACTTGCGCCAGTCGTAGTCGGTCGCCCAGTAGCGAGCGAGGTCCTGCATCACCGCAAGCGGCACGCCCTGCGACTCGTCCCCGACCGTTTCCCGGTCGGGGAAGCGCGTAGCGGCGATGCGTGCACGCAGGTGCTCAACATCCGCATCAGGAAACTCGACCTTGAACGGCCGGATCGCCGTCGCGCCGGCTGACCTCTCGGTGGTGACCGCCATCTGAATCCTCCTTGGTGGGGTAATGGATGACGCCACGAAGCCTGCTCGCCGGCTGCATAGCTCGCGCCCGTGAGCTCGCTGGGTTTGCTCACGGGGGTTTGCACCCGGGCGCTCCAAGCGCCGTGCGTATGGAGGGATCTCGCGGCGAGCGACAGTCGACGTCCTTTCCCCGATGCCCCGCGCACCCGACAGATCGACACGCCGAACTCGCGCCCTCGGCGGCAGCCGTCGCCGCCGCACCGAGGCGCTCCGAGAGCTCGGACTCAGGCCGGGATCAGTTGGCTGTCGGAGCTCTCCAGTGCCTGCGCTAAGTCCTGGCGAGAGCCGATCCCGAGCTTGCTGAAGACGTTGCGCAGATGCCACTCCACAGTCCGCCGGCTCAGAAAGAGCCGCGCAGCGATTTCCGGATTCGACACCCCATCACGGGCCAGCTCGGCGATCTGCCGCTCCTGCGCGGTCAGCTCATCCCGCGTCGCGACCGTCCGCTTGCGCACCTTCTCGCCCGTCGCTAACAGCTCACCGCGCGCCCGCTGCGCAAATGCCTCCATCCCGATCGCGATGAACATGTCGTGCGCCGCGTGCAGATGCTCGCGGGCCTCGACACGGCGCTTCTCCCGGCGCAACCACTCCCCGTAGAGCAGCTGGGCCCGGGCGAGCTCGGGACGCCGCCGTGTCCTTGCCAGTCTCTCGATCGCTTCGCGATGCAGACGCTCGGCGCTCTCACCCTCGCTCAAGAGTGCACGGCAGCGCGCTCGGATTCCCCGCCCCCAGTCGCTGCTGGAGGGCGTGGTGGCCGCCATCACGCGCTCGAGTGCACGGGCCGCGAGGTCGGGCCTCGCGGTGTGGACCGCCGCTTCGATCAGCTCGGTCAGTGCCCAGGGGGAGACGTGATGCGGTGGCCCCTCCGCCGCTCGTTGGGCCGAGGCAAGCGCCCGGTCATAGCGACCAAGGCCGTTGAAAAGGATCGCGTTGGCCCACTCAGCCCACTGGACGCCAAGTCCCTGACCGCTTGTTCCGGCCTCACGGATCGTCGACTCGACCAGCGGCGAGGCGTCCGGTTGGCCTCGGAGCGCGGCGAGCAACAGCTGGGCATACGGTGCAAGGTGGCTTCCAGTCGCCTTTGTGATCGCGTTGGCCTCCGCGATCGCGACGGCAGCCGCGGCAAAGTCGCCGCACCACGCGCAGAAGATTCCCCAGTCGGCCAGGTCGATCGGCAGCCGAGCCAGCGCGCCCGTGTCGCGGGCCTCCTTGAGATGGCGCGCGCTGATGGCATGCCAGCTGTCCTCATCCCAGAGGATATTGGGCGGGATTGTCGTCATCCAGCCCCAGCGGAAGTTCTCCTGGGCCGGTGACGCTTCGTCCGACGCTTCGTCCGCAAACGCGGCCGTCGCCCGCAGCAGCATAGGCGCGGCTGCCGCCGGTCCTTCCGTGACAAAGGTCGCGAGGCCATCGAGCAGCACATCGGATGGCCGCACCGGGCGGGTCGGCCGCGGAGCCGATCTGGCGGCACGGGATACCTCTACCAGACTGCCGGCAGCGGCCAAGCGACCGGCGAACAGCGCAGCTCCCCACGCGTCGAGGTAAGTCTCGCGCGCAAGCTCGGGGTCGAGCCGCTCAAGCCGTTGGGCCGCCTTCAGGAGCAGCGGCGGCGCAGTCGTCCCCAGGCTCGACGCGAACGCGATCTGACCCCTGAGCAACTCCACATGCGCCATCTGCAACTCGTCCGGCGTGGCGGCCTCGGCCAACACCAAGAGCTCGAGCGCGCCGTCGAAGATGCCGGCATGCAAGCTCGCTTGGGCAGCGGCAAGCGCACGCCGCACCCGCTGCTCGGGGTCACCCGACAGAACGACAGCGCGATGCAGGAACGCGGCTGCCGCGGCCAAGCCGCCGCGCGCCTGCGCGCGGCTGGCGGACTCCTCCAGCTCCGCGGCGACCGCCTCATTGGGCCCCCCTGCAGCTGTGGCCAGATGCCACGCGCGACGGTCGGGATCGACGCTGCGGTCGGTCGCCTCGGCCAGAGCCAGATGGACCTCCCGGCGTTGCTCTCTGGTCGCTGTTCGGTACACCGCGGAGCGCACCAGCGGATGACGGAAGGTCACTCGCTCCCCGAGCGCGAGCAACCCGTCCGTCTCCGCGTCCACGGCGGAGACCGCGATCCCGAGTCGCTCGGATGCAGCCAGCAGCAGCAGCGGATCGCCGACCGGCTCGGCCGCCGCGACCAACAGCAAACGTCGCGCGTTCTCGGAAAGCGTCTCAACCCGACGAATGAAGCTTTCCTCGATTCGCCCTGCGAGCCCCTGCGCCTCCACCAGTCCGAAGCCGCCCGCCAGCTGCCTTGCCGTCAACCCCCGCGGCAGCTCGAGCAACGCCAGCGGATTCCCGTGCGTCTCGGCGACGATCCGGTCGCTAACTCTCTCATCCAACCTGAGCCACACGGTCGCGCCCAGCAGCGCCCGGGCGTCGTCCCTGAGCAAGCCGCATACCTCCAGCTCCGGAAGGTGCGCGAGCTCCGCGCCCGGCTCGCGTGCCGCGAACACGACCCCAACCCGCTCGGCCAGCAGGCGACGGGCGACGAACGCGAGGGTCAGCGCCGAGGCCCGATCAAGCCACTGCGCGTCATCGACCAGGCACAAGATCGGTCGTTCATCAGCAGCCTCTGAGAGGAGGCTCAAAACGGCCAGCCCGACAAGGAACCGATCTGGAGCTCCACCGGCGCTCAGACCGTACGCGACCTCCAGCGCCAGACGCTGCGGAGCCGGCAGCCTGTCGAGCCGATCAAGCAGCGAAGCGCAGAGCTGATGGAGACCGGCGTATGCGAGCTCCATCTCCGACTCCACCCCCACCGCCCGGAGAACGGTCAAGTCCGACGCCGACCGGACCAGGTACTCAAGCAGGGCCGTCTTCCCGATCCCAGCCTCCCCGCGCACCACCAGCGAGCGGCCCTCTCCCCGGCGGACCGCATCGGCCACCGCGTCGAGCAGCGCGCACTCGCTCGCCCGGCCACGCAGGTCGGCCGACTGCCCCGGTCCGGGAGGGTTCACCATCGGCAGGCGTCACATATGCTACGACGGCCCTGCCAGCACAACAAGATCCGCAGTCCGCCGACGCCCGCCTCACACCGGCGCCCAGGGTCGCCATCCGCCCGCCTGGCAGAAACCAAGCTCTCCCCACCGTCTGCCCTGCATCTCGCTCCGAGCTGAGCCCGACGGTCGTTCCCGGGTGAAGTTACCCGGCGCGTAACGTGAACTACGCCGAGCTTCCGAGTCGGGCGAGAGACAGGAGCGTCCCCGATCGACGGTTTGGTAGCGCCGAGTGGTAGCCGGCCAACCCAGTACCTGTCCGCGCCGTTAAAAAAAAGAAAAACCCTCCGATTTGGAGGGCTTTCAGGGCAAGCGGCTGAAGGGACTCGAACCCTCGACCTTCTGCATGGCAAGCAGACGCTCTAGCCAACTGAGCTACAGCCGCGCGAACCCTGGATTATAAAGCGGGGTTGGGTCGCCGGGGCGGAGGGCGCTTCATCGGTGGCGCGGGCTCTCCGAGGACTCGTCCGCGCGCGCCAGACCGAACGGGCTTCCCTCGGAGTCCTTGCAGATCGCCCAGCGCTCGCCCGGGTGGATCACCGTCCCGCCGAGTGCCTTCACCCGTTCGAGCGCGCCGCCGAGGTCGTCGACGGCGAAGTAGGGCAGCGAGTAGGAGTCACCGGGTCCGCGGCCGCGGGCGTGGACCCCGAACGCCGGGGCCGGCTCGTGCGTCTGCCAGCCGTCCCCCTCGGTCTCGGCGCGATTCTCGAACGAGGCGCCAAGCAGTTCCGACCAGAAGCGGCGGGCGCGCTCCGGATCATCCGCGGGAAACTCGAGCAGAGAGAAAACCGGGCGCATCGACGACACCATACCCAGGGCGGCTACGCCGCCGGCGTGGCTCGCTTCGGGCGGCGGGCGGCCGGGTGCGGCGTGTTGCCGTTGTTCGCCTTCTCGAGTTGGCGCCACAGCGTGCGCATCGTCGGGGCGAGGTGGGCGATCTCCTCGACGTGGGCCTCGGCGAGCGCCTCGAGCTTCGCGGCGCCCGCCGAAGTGAGCGTCACGCGCACGACGCTCTTGTTGACTGGGTCCGGATTGCGCCGCACGAGCCCGTCCTTGACGGCACGATCGACCAGGCCCACCGCGCTGTGGTGACGCAGTACGAGGTGGTCGGCGATCTCGCCGATCGTCGGGCCGTCCGGGTTGGGGTCGCCCTTGATCGCGAGCAGCAACTGGTGCTTGGTGGCAGTAAGGCCGGCTGCCCTGGCCTGGTCCTCGCTCCAGCGTAGGAAGCGGCGCAGCCCGGTGCGGAGCTCGAGGAGGTGTTCGAAGTCCGAATGATCCAAATTCATATCGCGTTACGATATCGTGCCACTCCAGGTAAGGAAGGAAGCATAAATCGATGACGACGCGCGTGCATGTGATCGGGTGGCTGGCGGAGTACGAGCGGGCGTGGCGCGCGCCCGGAACCGGCGGGCTGGGTCGGCTGTTCAGCGGCGATGCCAGCTACCAGCTCGATCCGTACGAACCGCCGATCGAGGGACTCGCGGAGATCGCGTCGATGTGGGAGCGTGAGCGCGAGGGACCCGACGAGCAGTTCACGATGGAGAGCGCGATCATCGCGATCGACGGCGACACGGCGGTGATCCGGCTCGAGGTCCACTACGACGGCCCGTCTCGGAACGAATATCGCGATCTCTGGATCCTCGAGTTCGACCAGGCCGGCCTGTGCCGATCGTTCCAGGAATGGCCGTTCTGGCCGCGCCGCCCGCGCGTCGATCCAGAGTCCGCGTAGCGGCACGCGCGGCGCCGTGCAACCAAGAGGGCCGGTGCCGGAAATCGCGGGGCCCGAGTGCCGGCGGCCCACCGCGCGTGTCGGCGTGTCCTCTAAGTACAAGCTCGAAGCAATAGGACTCGGGACACCCGAGGTCTCGCGGAGTGGCCGCCACGCACGCCATCTGGACGCGCACGCACGGCAAGCCCGGCTCCTGCGCGACCTGACCCGCTCATCATTGCGGCCTTATGACGTGGCTGCCGGTTGTCGGAGGCTTATCTCAGGCACGAATTCAAGAACCTGGCCTCGTCAAGAGGCGACGACCGGAATCGAACCGGTGTAGACGGCTTTGCAGGCCGCTGCGTAGCCACTCCGCCACGTCGCCGCGCGAACGTAGGGTAGCGACGCGGCCACCGGCGGCGGTGTCGAGCGCGACGGACGGCGGTCACGGGATGTGCACGAGCCGCTCACAGGAAAGCCACCGGCGCAGCGACCCCTCGCCTCGGCCGTACGGTGGCGGCCCACGGCGAAAGGAGCGAGGACATCCGGCCTGCAGCCGTTCGGCCGCGATGTGTTCAACCGCCCGTTCCGCCGGCGCTAACCGGCGGCTGCCACTGTTCTCAGGACCACGCCGCTGCCCCAGGGATCGCGCACGAGCACGCCACCCGGCACCTCGGTGCCGGGGATCGACGCTGCCTCGAGGCGTGCGAGCACAGCCGCCAGCTCCCCGTCATCCGGCAGCTCGATCTCGAACGAGCGAAGTCCGACCGAGTCGTCCGGGACCGGAGCGGTGCCGGCGCTATGCCAGGTGTTGAGGCCGATGTGGTGGTGGTACCCGCCCGCCGACACGAACAACGCGCCGGGGTAGCCCCGGACCATCACGTCGAAGCCGAGCACGCCGTGGTAGAAGGCCTCCGCTTCGGCCAGGTCGGAGACCTGCAGGTGAACGTGGCCGATCGTCGTTCCCGACGTGGCACTCGCCTGGAGCTCGCCGGCGGCCTTCAGCTCGCCGATCACGCCGTCCAGGTCGAGCGGAAGCGTCGACATTTGGAGCTGGTCGCCCGAACGCGGCCAGTCGACGCGGGGACGGTCGCGATAGATCTCGATCCCGTTGCCGTCCGGGTCTGACAGATACAGCGCCTCGCTGACCAGGTGATCGGAGGCGCCGTCGAGCGGCCAGCGGACCTCGGCGAGGCGGGCCAGCGCGAAAGCGAGGTCGAGGCGCGTCGGTACGAGGATCGCCAGGTGGTAAAGCCCCGGAGCGCGGCGGTTCAGATGCGGAGCCGCGCTGTCCCCGCGCAGCTCGATCAGCGGGTGCTCGCCGGCGACGCCGAGCGCAAGCGCCCCGCCCTCAAGCTCGCTCGCGCGCAGCCCGATCGCACGCTCGTAGAACGCCCGCGAGCGATCGAGGTCGTTGACGGTCAGCGACACGGTCCCGAGCGAGGTGGCTGGCGCGATCCGACTCGCGGAACCGCTCTCCACTGCTCCTGACGGGGCGACCATGGGTTAGGCCACCGCCGGGGCAGATGATTCGAAATGTGCGACGAGGCCGTTCATGACCTCGGCCAGGTTCTCGCGCGTCTCGGAGTCGGCGAGCTCGGTGTCCGGGCCGAAGCGGTCCGCCGCCTTCGGGACGACGAGCTCGAGATCGAGCACCCGGGCACCGGCGAGGCCGAGCGACTTGCGCAGATGGTCCTGCGCCCACACGGCGCCGTAGTCGGTGACGCTCGCGCCGATCACCGCGACCGGCTTACCCCACAGCGACGATCCCGGACCGAACGGACGCGACGCCCAGTCGACGGCGCCCTTGAGATGCCCCGGCATGCTTCCGTTGTACTCGGGAGTGGAGATCAGCACGATGTCAGCGCCGGCGATCTCGTCGCGCAGGCGCTTGACCTCAAGGTCCGGATCGTCGGTGTCGCGGTCTTCGTTGTAGTGGGGAAGGCGGTCGAGGCCGTCGAACATCTGGACCTCGACTCCGTCGGGCGCGAGCTCCGCCGCGGCGCGCAGCAGCGCCGTGTTGTGCGACGCTGCGCGCAGGCTGCCCGAGATCGTCAGGATCCGCATTCGGCTATGCGGCCTTTACCGCCGACACGCCCAGGATCAGCTTGACCTCATTGGACACGAGCAGGTTGCCGTTCGGGAGCGTCTGATTCCACTTGAGGTCGAAGTCGCGGCGGTCGATCGCGCCCGAGAGCTCGAGGCCGATCCGCTCGTTGCCCCACGGGTCGGTGCCGCCCTCGACGATCGCGCCCGTGAGCTCGATCGGCTTGGTGATGCCCCGGATCGTAATCTCGCCGTTCAGGCGGACCTGTCCGTCGCTCAGCGCCTCGCCGGCGGTGGAGGTGAAGCTGATCTGCGGATAGTTCTCGGCATCGAAGAAGTCGGGTGAGGCCAGGTGACCGTCGCGCTGCGGGTCGTTCGTGTCGACGCTCGATACATCGACCGTTCCCGACAGGACCGGCGCGTCACCGGTCGCGTCGAGCGTGCCCTCGAACTTGCGGAACGCACCGCGCACGGTTGCGATCCCCATGTGGCGAACCTCGAAGCCGACGTTCGAATGAGCCGGGTCGACGTTGTAGGTACCGGCGGGAATCGTCTCGAGGGAAAGACTTGTGACGGACAAAGGAGGGCTCCGTTCGTGTCGTTGGTTGAGTCAACAACTATCGTAGCACAGTTAGTTGCGACGTCAAATATCGAGGTCGCCTACTCGACTGTGCAAGAACCGCCACGTTGGGCGCCCGGAAGTCTCCCGAGCAGCGTGGCGAGTTGGCCGGTCTCATCGGCGTCGAAGTGCTCGAGGAACAGCCGGCGGATGCTTCCGACATGCGTGCAGCCGGCCTGACGGAGCTTCTCGAAGCCCTCGTCGGTCAGCTGCGCGTAGGAGACGCGCGCGTCTTTCGGGCAGGACACGCGCTCGACGAACCCACCCGCGACGAGGCCGTCCACAAGCCGAGTTATCCCGGACCGGGTCAGCATCGTGCTTTCGGCGAGCGCCGACATCGGCAGCCGTCGGTCGGGCGACTGGGCCAGGTACAGCAGCACCTCGTAGTCGCGCGTGGTGATGCCGTGCTCGGAGATGAGCTCGGCGTCGAGCAACCGCACGATCGTCGCGTGGCTCTGTAGATAGCTGCGCCACGCATCGAGGGCGACGCCCTCCAAGCTGGACGCGCCATCCTCCGAGTTCGGCGCGCACGCCCCTGCTGGAACCGTGGCGACGTCATTGGCGCCGACTGGATCGGCGACCGGCGCGATGCGTCTCGGGGACACGGTCCGTGTATCCATGGGGTTGATTGTAGTTGACCGGTCAACGGACGCCGCGTTTGCGGGGCGACCGGTCGGGGTCCGGCTACGCTAGCGCGCGATGATCGAGATCG
>OBLV0100000630.1_pt1 | contig 10722 bp, 6 predicted proteins | sample 1520071 | NCBI WGS metagenome assembly OBLV01 (sample SAMEA3888446, study PRJEB22518) | metagenome | reverse complement strand
GGGCGCGGATCGAGGCCGTCGACCGCTAGGCGGCCACTTCCTCGATGCCTACTGGTGAGTCGGCAGTTCTGCTGCCGACACCTGGGCGAGGGCGCACCGGCGTCCGACATGCATGACGCGCCACGAGACGCCGAGTCTCGGGACCTTGGCGTAGGACGCATGCCCCACATGCCCGGTACGCCACGGTCCCCGGCTCGCGGCTGAATTGGCGCGATATGCAGGTGCCTGCCGGCGCCGGGCCGGCACTAGCCGTGATCATCGCGGGTCGGCGCGCTCAGGACCACGACTGTCGAGCCGAGATACCGTTCCGTCTCCGGTATGTAGCGCTGCGCCTCGGGGCTGAACCCGAACGCGCGCGCCTCGGTCGCGACCTCGTCGGCAGAGACCCGGTCGAGATGGACGACGACGTCGTGAGACTCGCTGCGTCCGGGAGCTCGAAACACCTCGCGCCGGCGATGGATCGCGGCGCGCCCATCGTCATCGACGACGCTGAGCAGCTGGCTCTCGTAGCGGACTCCGAGGATCTCGCGCGCGTCGGGCGGCGGCGGGATGTCGTGGTCGTCGTCGAAGCAGTCCATCGCGTCGGCGAGCGCGACGGCGAGCAGTCCACCCGGCTCGAGGTGGTCCAACGCGCGCTGGAGGAACGCGGCCCGGCCCGAGGCTCCTCCGAATAGCTGGAGCGTCTGCATCGGCACGAGAATCAGCCGAAACGTCGTGCCCAGGCTGAGCTCGCGCGCGTCCGCAACGACCGTCTCGACCGGAAGCCCGGCGGCGCGGACCGCGAGCGCTTCGATGAGCCGCTCGTCTATGTCGAGTGCGACCACCTCGACGCCCCCGGCGGCGAGCGCGAGCGTCACACGACCGGTGCCGGCGCCGACGTCGAGGACCGGCCCGCCGCAGCCGGCGGCGAGGTCGCGCCACAGCGCCAGGTCCTCGCTGTAGGCGCCGCATTCGAGATCGTGCCAGACCGCGTCGAGATTCATGCCCCGCGCACCACCCATTACTTTAGGATCGCGAGATGGTTCTGGCCGACCTGCCCGCCGCGGGCCTGTGGACTAACTGGGTGGGCAATCAGGCGTTCACCCCGGCCTACGCAGCTGCACCGCGGGATGAGGAGGAGGTCGCCGCGCTCGTCCGCGACGCCGCGGAGCGAGGGACGAACGTTCGTGTCTTCGGTGCGCGTCATTCCTTCACGCCGATCGTGCAGACGGACGGCCTGCTGCTCGATCTGTCCGCGCTGAGGGGTGTGCTCGAAGCCGACCGGACGAGCAAGCGCGCCACCGCGCTGTCCGGGACGCTGGTCCGCGACTTCTACGAGCCGCTATGGCGCGAGGGTTTGGCGCTGAAGAACCAGGGCGACATCGACACCCAGCAGATTGCGGGCGCGGTGTCGACGGCCACGCATGGATCGGGGATCCGGAACACGTGCTTCTCCGGCGTGGTCCGAGCGGTTCGGCTGGTCACGGCGACCGGCGAGATTCGCGAGATCGACGAGAGCGAGCCCGACCTCCTGCGCGCGGCCCAGGTGTCGATCGGGATGCTCGGCGTGATGACCCGGCTCGAACTCGAAGTAACGGACGCTTACCGGCTGACCGAGGAGATCGACCTGTGGCGATGGGACGAGGTGCTCGAGCGCTGGGACGAGCTCGTTCATGAGCACCGTCACTTCGGGTTCTTCTGGCTGCCCACCGAGGAGTCGGCGGCGCTCTACAACCTCGAGACCCACGGTCAGACGATGGCGGACAAGTGCTACGTGAAGATCTACGACGACGCCACGCCCGATCAACCCGACAGCGACGTCGAGGGTCGACGTACCGACCGGTGCTACCGCATCTACCCGATGGTCTACGACCCGAACTTCCACGAGCTCGAGTACTTCGTGCCGCTCGAGCTGGGCCCCGCCGCGCTGTCCGCGATGCGCGACCTGATGCTCCGCAGCCTGCCCGACTCGATCTTCCCGCTCGAGGTGCGCACCGTCGGACCGGACGACGCATACCTGTCGCCGAACTACAAGACCGCGACGACGGTGATCTCGGTGTCAGGAAAGCCCGGCACCGACTACTGGGACTACCTGCGCTCGGTCGACGCCCTCCTGTCGGACTTCTCGGCGCGCGTCCACTGGGGGAAGCTCCACTTCCTCACCCCGGAGCGACTTCACGCGCTGTATCCCGAGGCCGGTGCGTTCATCGAGGCGCGCCGTCAGCTAGATCCGCGCGGGCTGTTCCTGAACGACCATCTGCGCGAGCTGTTCGCCTGACCGACCGAACCGGCGGACCCGCCGGCTGAGCAGCGGAACGAACGTCACGACCCCGCCGAGCACGCCGGCCCAGATCAGCGTCTGGCGGGCTCCGAGCGCCGCGCTGACCGGACCCGTCAGCGCGTAGGACAGCGGCAGCAGGCCGATCGAGATCAGCCAGTCGAGGCTCGAAACGCGGCCGAGCAGCTGCTTGGGGACGTGGTGCTGCTTGGCGGTCGCCCAGGAGATCGTGCCGGCGGTCTCGAGCGTGTTGAACAGCACGCTGGCCAGCATCAGACCCCACAACCCATTCGCGAGGCCGTAGCCGGCCACCGCGACCGTCGCGACGGTCCAGACGAGGTACATGAACGTGAGGCCGGAGCGGGGAAGACCGAACTGCCCGATCGCGACCGCGCACGCCAGCGAGCCGAGACCTCCCGCGGCGAAGATCAGGCCCAGGTCACGTGCGCCGTCGGCGAAGCGGTGCTTGACGATGAACGGGAGCAGAACCTCGGTCGGGCCCACGAACAGCAGGTAGGCGATCGCCGCGGTGACCAACGTCGCCCACAGCCAAGCGTGGCTGCGGACGTACCGCAGGCCGGCCCGAATCTCGCCGCCGGCCCCTGATCGCTTCGCCGAAGCGGCGCATACCGGCACCGGCGACATCGCCAGCAGCGCTATGACCGAGATCGCAAACGATGCCGCGTCCAACCCGAACGTCCAGCCGGCCCCGATCGCCCCCACCATCACGCCCCCGAGCGCAGGACCCGCGAGCCGCAGCGCGATCGGGCGGATCAGCTGGTCGAGCGAGTTGGCCTGCGCGAGCACGTCCGCGGGCAGGAGTTGCGGCACGAGCGCATCCGAGGCCGGGTTGAAGAACGCGGTGGCGGCGCCGTACACCACGGCGATCGCCAGCAGTTCCCAGAACGCGAGCGCGCCCGTGACCGACAGCACCGCGAGCGAGGCCAACGCGAACGCGCGAACCGTGTCGGCGGTGAGCATCACGAGACGGCGATCGAAGCGGTCGCTGACCGCGCCTCCGATCAGGAGGCACGTGATCGTCGGGATCGTCATCGCGATTCCGACCGTCGCAAGCGCCGTCGGCGCGTCCGACATCGTGTACACCTGCCACGCCAGGGCCACCAGGAACAGGCCGTCGCCGAGCAGCGACACCGACATCCCGCCCGCCAAGAGCCGGTAGTCGCGATGAGACAGCGGTGCGAACAGCCGGACGCGGCTGAAGCCGCCCGGCCGGTCCAGCGCCTCGTAGCTCTGTTGCATCCCGCTCAGTCCGAGCCGGCGGGCAGCGCTGTCCCCTCGGCCGCGTCGGTCCGCTCCGACAGGAAGCTGACCAGGTTCTTGGGCTCCATCGGCCGGGCGAAGTAGAAGCCCTGGCCGGTGTCACACCCGAGCGCCTTGAGCGTGGCGGACTGCTCGGGGTACTCGATGCCCTCGGCCACCACCTCGAGCTGGAAGGTCTCGCCGAGGCTCAGCACCGCGGAGGCGAGGCCAGACGTCACCGGCGATGCGCCGGCGGCGAGCAGCGAGCGGTCCATCTTGAGGATGTCGAGCGGAAGCATGCTGAGCGAGCTCAGGGACGAGTAGCCGGTGCCGAAATCGTCCATCGCCAGGCGCACGCCGAGCGCGCGCAGCTCCATCAGGCGACTGATCGCCAGCTCGGTGTCGGTCATCATCACCGACTCGGTGATCTCGAGCGTCAGCGCCTCGGGCTCGAGCTCGGCCTCGGCGAGCGCGTTCGCCACGTCGGTGACGATGTCGGAATGGAACAGCTGCTTGACCGACAGATTGATCCCGATCGTCGGCAGCGTCGAGCTCGTGATCTCCTCCCGCAGCGCCTTCGCCTGCCGGCACCCCTCGCGCAGCACCCAGCGGCCGATGTCGACGATCAGCCCGCTCTCCTCGGCGAACGGGATGAACTCGATCGGTGGGATCAGTCCACGTTCGGGATGACGCCAGCGCACCAGCGCCTCGACGCCGGTGATCGTCTCGTCTCGGAGACGCACCAGCGGTTGGTAGTGAAGCTCGAATTCCTCGCGCTCGAGCGCACGCTGCAGGTCGGCGCGGAGCGCGAGACGCGCCACCACGCGATCGTGCATCGCGGGCTCGAACAGGCGGTAGCCGCCCTTCCCCTCGGCCTTGGCGATGTACATCGCGGCATCCGCGTTGCGGATCAGCTCGTCGGCGTCGGTGGCGTTCCCCGGCTCGACGACCGAGATGCCGAGGCTGGCGCGGATGATCAGATGGTTGTTGTCGAGGTCGAGCGGGCGGGCCAGCGAGTCGAGGATCCGCTCGGCCGTCTCGACCGCCGACTGCGGGTCGTGGACGTCCTCGAGCAGGATCGCGAACTCGTCGCCGCCGAACCGGGCCGCGGTGTCGGCCGAGCGAACGCTCGTGGAGATGCGCTGGGCGATCTCGAGCAGCACCCGGTCGCCGACGGCGTGGCCGAGGCTGTCGTTGACCGTCTTGAAGTCGTCGAGGTCGACGAACAGCACTGCCATGCCCACGCCCTCGCGCAGCGTCCGCGCAACCGCGTGGCGGACGCGCTCGTTGAACAGGGCGCGGTTGGCGAGATGGGTGACCGGATCGTGGAAGGCCTGGTGGGCGAGCTGCTCCTCGAAGGCCTTGCGCTCCGAGACGTCCCGGCCGTTGAGCACGATCCCGCCGACCGTGCTGTCGCCGAGGAGATCCGCGTGGAGGATCTCGAAGTGCCGCAGGCTCCCGTCCTTGTGCGCGAGCAGGCAGTCGATCACCTCGGCGCGGCCGGTAGCGCCGGCGCCGTCGGTGAGGCGGCGCAGCAGCCGGCCCTGCTCGTCGGGATGGAGCAGCTGCTCGAACGGGCGGCCGGTGACCTCGTCGACGGTGTAGCCGAGCACGCGCTCGATCGAGGGGCTCTGATACAGGACCGTGTTGCCCGCGTCGAGCACCGTGATCAGGTCGCTCGAGTTCTGCACCAGCGTCGCGAACCGTGCCTCGCTGGCGCGGCGGTGGACCTCGGCCGACAGCTCGGCGCTGCTCAGAGCCAGCGAGACCTGGTTGGCCAGCGTCCTCAGCGCGTAGCGCGTCTCGTCGTCGTCCGCGGCCTGGCCGGCGAGGATCAGGACGAGCCCGGCGCCCGAAGGTCCAGCGGGACGGAGCTCGAGCAGCAGGACGGGGTCGTCGCCGGCGGGCAGGCGGAGCTCGTCGCGCGCGCCGGCCGGGAGCCTCACCATCGCGGTGGCGCCTGAATCGTGTAGCAGCCCGGAGGCCTCGGACGAGATCGCCCAGTCGGTCAACGCGCCGGTCTCGTCGAGCGCCATCGCCCGCTCCTGATCGCCGAAGATGCGGCACACGCGCGCGTCGACGCGGTCCTGGCCGAACTCGGCGACCGCCTGGAGCGCCGCGCTGACGATATCTTGCGGGTCGGTCGCCGCCACCAGCAGGCCGCCGGCGGCGCTCAGCGCACGCTCGCGCGCGACCGAATTCTCGCGCTGGCGGACCAGGCCGGTCATGCGGGCGACCACGAGCGAGAACAGCACCGCCGAGGAGCCGATGACGAACAGCAGATCCCAGTTACGGGTCGGGATGACCTTGATGATCTCGAGCGCGGGCGCGATCAGAGTCGCGCCGGCGAGCAGCGCGAGGCGAAGCCAGGTCAGCCGTGGCTGGCGATCGGTCTCCTCCTCGGAGAGCTCCTGCATCGACGGGTGCAGCGCAGCGGCGCCCCAGAACAGATAGAAGAAGATCCAGCCCGCATCGAGCCACAGCTGGTGGTTGTAGGCGTTGTGCAGCGTCAGGTAGCCGTACGTGTCGTCGGTGAGCAGCATCGACACGATCCCGCCGATCAACAGATAGAACGCGGGCCGGCGCTTACCGCCGTCGACGGCCATTCGGATCCCGGCCGCGAGCAGGATGATGTCCCCCATCGGGTAGCCGATCGAGACCAGCTTCGGCACCAGGCTGAGAGTGTGGTCGTGGATGTAGGGGGCGATCAGCAGGATCCCGGAGACGAGCGCCAGCCCCAGCGTCATGATCAGTGCGTCGACGGCCCCGGGCCCGTCGGCACGCTGATTGCGGCGACGGACGAGCAGCATGATGCCGACCATCAGCACCGGGTACATCGTCAGGTACACCGCGTCGCCGAATGAGGGGAAGGGCACCGAGACGTTGAACACGATCCGGATGCTGTACGTGTAGACGTCGCCGACCCAGAACAGGAACACGCCCAGAACGAGCAGCCACCACGCCAGCCGGGCGCGCGGCCGGTAGATCCGGATCCCGGCGACCATGTCGACCAGCCCATACAGTCCGACGCCGTTGATCACCAGCGGGCTGCCCTTCAGCGGCGGCACGAACACGTACAGCGCGGTGAAGAACGCGCCGGATACGAAGAACATCCACCACAGGTGGCGGCGGTCGGCGGCGGCGGTGAGTCTCGAGGTAGACATGCCTGTCTACTCGCCCGGCGCCCGTTGAAGCTTGAAACGCTCGGCCACCTCGCCTAGAACGACGCACAGGTGATCGACCTGCTCGTCGGTGTTGGCCGCGGTGAGTTGCAGGCGGAATCCGACCTCGTCGCGGGGGACGAGCGGATAGACGGCCATCGTCACGTAGATGCCGCGGTCGAACAGCATGTTGCCGACCTCGTCGACGCTGTCCGGGTCGGCCAGCGGAACCTCGATGATCGGGAACCCGGAGTGGTTCGGGGTGTGAACGCCGAGCTCGCGGAGCCGATCCAGGACGCGCCAGGTGAGGTGATGGAGCTGGGCCCGCAGCTTGTCTCCGCGCGCGTCGTTGACGCGTAGTCCCTCGAGCACGGTCGCCAGCGAGGCCACCGGCGACGGCCCCGAGTACAGATACGGTGGCGCGGCGGTCTTGAGCACCTGCTTGAGCGCCGTCGGGCAGGAGATGAAGGCAAGCAGCGAGGAGTACGCCTTGGAAAAGCCCCCGACGAGGACGATGTTCTCGTAGGACTCCGCGGCGTGCCGGACGATGCTGTTGCCACGGGCGCCGTAGTCGCACGGCTCGTCGGGGGAGCGCTCGCCGATCACCCCGAAGCCGTGGGCGTCGTCGACGTACAGGATCACTTCGTGCTCACGGGCGAGCGCGGCAAACGCTGCGAGGTCCGGAGCGTTCCCGGTCATGCTGTTGACCCCGTCGATGCAGATCATCCCGGGACGGCGCCAGCTCGAATCGCGAAGCAGCGCCTCCAGGTGGTTGAGGTCCTCGTGTGCGAATCGCTGGATCGCGGCGCCGCGGGCCTGGGCCAGGGCGCACCCGTCGTAGATCGTCTTGTGCGCGCGGCTGTCGAGGAACACCGTTCCGCCGCCGGCCAGGACCGGGATCACCGACATGTGGATGTGAGTGATCGTCGGCAGCACGAGGCTGTCCTCGCCGCCGAGCAGAGCGGTCAGCTGGTCCTCGATGTCCTCATACAGGACCGGGCTCCCCAGCAGGCGCGACCAGCTCGGGTGGGTGCCCCATCGCCGGAGATACTCGGGGACGGCCTCGATGATCTCCTGATCGAGGTCGAGCCCGAGGTAGTTGCACGACGCGTAGTCGGTCAGCCACTGGTCGCCGACTCGGATCTGGCGCCCGTCGATCTCGTCGATGACGGCATCGAGCATTCGGTGCGAGTACTGCAGCCGGGCAAGGTCCTCGGTCGAGCGGATCCACCGCTCGAGCCAGCGATCCTCCTGGCGGGCGCCCCAGCGGAGCGCCTCACGCGGATCGGCCGCTGCGGGACCGGGGGACCCGTTCCGGCCAGGTCGGGCGAGCAGGGGTGGTTCGTTGCCTTCGGTTCCACGCATAGCCCGCTTATCGGACGATCGACCTGCTACTGAAGCTTCTCGACCGTCGGTTAGCCGGTTGAACAGGCTCCGATGTGGTCAGACTCCCGACAACTCCGCGATCCACGCTGGATCAGTACGCCGTGCAGCGGGATCGGTGTCGCGGCGAGGCCTTGTAGCGGGGCTCCTGGCCACGGTGCCAGAGCACGTAGTCGATGTCGGCCTCGGTGGCGCGGGGACGCTCGGCGGCGATCAGCTCGACGGCGTGTATCGCGCAGGCTCTGATCTCGATCTCCTCGGGCGAATCGTGCTCGATCAGCTCGCCGCGTTCGATCCGGTCGAGCAGCGTCACGTCGTAGCTCAGCAGCCCGTCGATGCGCAGGACGTGCGGAACCAGGTTGTCCGCGAACATCGTCAGCCGGTCGAGGTCGTGGAACGCGGCCACGCCGGCGCGGGCCATATCGGCGGCGGTGATCTGGGCGCGCTTGAGGAACGGCACGGCCAGGCCCTCGTAACGTGAGGTGTCTGCGAACGCGTCCCATCCGGCCAGGCGTTCGACCAGGGTGAGCGCTGAGCTTTCGGCGTCGTCGACCACGGCCGCGAACCGGCCGCCGTGGTCGGTGGCGACGCGGCGCCCAAGGTCGTTCAGCGAGCTCGCGAAGAGCGGCATTAGCTCGTGATCCGCGTTCTGGCCGAGGACCCGCGCGACCTCGCCGGCATCGATGTCGCTCAGGTCGCGCGCGCTCCACGGCCCGTGGTCTATGAAGCGCTCCCGGACGCCGGCGGCGATCGTGTAGTAGCCCGAGCGGCCGTCGCGCTTACGCAGGGTGGGGAACCATCCGGAGCCGAAGTTGATCGCGTCGAGCGTCAGCCAGAACGCGATCAGCTCCTCGCGCGTGCCGCCGGTCAGATGGGCGTCCGGGTCCGGATCCAGATCGGGGAGGTCGACCGGGAGGGTCCCGATGTAGGCGGCCGTCTGCTCGAGCTCGACGCGCACGAATTCCCCGCTATTTGCGATCTCCGCGCAGGCGGAGCGAAGCTCGGTCAGGACGTTGGACACGGCGCGTGAAGCATGACGCGCGGGGCCGGAGAACGACCACCGCCCCCGCTACCGTTGAGATTGACTGATGACGGACACCGCCACCGAGCTCGAAGCCCTTCTTTCGGGGTTGAACGATCCCCAGCGCGAAGCCGTGACGTACGGCGAAGGGCCGCTGCTGATACTGGCCGGCGCGGGCTCGGGCAAGACGCGCGTCCTCACCCACCGGATCGCCTACCTGGTCGCGACCGATGCGGCCAAGCCGAACGAGATCCTCGCGATCACGTTCACGAACAAGGCGGCGGGGGAGATGCGCGACCGCGCCGAGCTGCTGGTCGGCCGCCGGGTGCGGGCGATGTGGGTGATGACGTTCCACGCCGCATGCGCCCGGATGCTCCGCGCGCACGCGGACAAGCTCGGATATACGCGACGGTTCACGATCTATGACCAGGCTGACGCGCGGCGGCTGATCAAGCGATGCCTCGATGACCTCGGGATCGATCCCAAGCGGTTCACGCCCGCGTCGATCCACAACCAGATCTCCGACGCCAAGAACAAGCTGCGCGACGCGGACTCGTACGCGCAGATGGTCGGGTCGTTCTTCGAGCAGACTGTCGCCGACGTCTACCGCGCCTACGAGCGCGAGCTGCACCGCATGAATGCGATGGATTTCGACGACCTGCTCGTCCGCGCGGTCAACGTGCTCGAGCTGTTCCAGGAGGTCCGCGACCAGTACGCGGGCACGTTCCGGCACGTGCTCGTCGACGAGTATCAGGACACCAACCATGCGCAGTACCGCTGGCTCCAGCTGCTCGCCGAGGAGCGGCGGAACTTGATGGTCGTCGGCGACGACGCGCAGTGCCTGGTCGCGGGCACGCAGGTGACGATGGCGGACCGGTCGCGGCGGGCGATCGAGGAGGTTTGTGTCGGAGACGTGGTGCTCTCCGGGCATGGCGCCGGCCAGTTCGGGGCGTCGCGGGTGATGCGTGTTCATCGCTCGGAGCGCTCAGACGGCGTCGCGATCACGATGCGGTCGGGGCGCCGGCTGGTCAGCACGCCTGAACACACGCACTTCGCGGGCCCAGCCCCCATGATTAAGGCCCGAAACCTGTCCGGCCCGGGACGCGTCCGGGACATAAGCATCCCCCACATGCTTATGTCCCCTGGGCGGGCGGCGCGGGCGGACTTTCGGACCTTAAGCACGGCGGAGGTGGAGGTGACGTTGTGCGCCGGCGAGCGCGACGGCGTCCCGGTCCACCGGCTAGCGGCCAAGCACGAAAACGGGGCGGCGTTCGACGGGTTGACGAGCGACATGCGGCGGATCGAGGAGATCGCCGCCCAGGTCGGTCGCGATGAGACCGACGCGATCTGGCTGCACGCCACCGCGCGCCTCGGCGCCGACGGCGGCGAGCTGCCGTTCACGCCGGCGCACGCGGTCGAACCCGGGATGGTCATGTTCGACGAGCACGGCGGCTACGACCTGGTCGAGTCGGTGGAGCGGGTGGAGCTCGATCGGCCGGTCTACGACCTCGACATCGCGCGAACCCACAACTTCATCGCCGACGGGATCGTCACCCACAACTCCATCTACGGGTTCCGTGGCGCCGACATCCGCAACATCCTCGAGTTCGAGGACACGTTCCCCGACGCGCACGTGGTCA
>OBLV0100000629.1_pt1 | contig 10725 bp, 8 predicted proteins | sample 1520071 | NCBI WGS metagenome assembly OBLV01 (sample SAMEA3888446, study PRJEB22518) | metagenome | reverse complement strand
GAGATCGTGATGTGACTGGAGTTCAGACGTGTGCTCTTCCGATCTGTCCGACCAGTTCCTGCTTACCCTGGCCCCGAACCTGATTGGCTCACTCCTACGGATTCCCTACACCTTCGCCGTCCCAAAGTTCGGCGGTCGGGCGTGGACGACGGTCAGTGCGGCGTTGTTGTTCGTCCCCGCTGCGCTGCTGGCCTTTGTCGTCCCGAGCCACTGGTTGGCGCACCAGCCTCAGGGCGACCAGTTCTGGGTATTACTGCTTTGCGCGGCCACGGCGGGTGTCGGCGGCTGCATCTTTTCCTCGTCAATGGCGAATATCTCCTTCTTTTACCCCGAGAAGAAGAAGGGCGTCGCACTCGGGCTAAACGCGGCCGGTGGCAACGTCGGAGTCGCGGTGTGCCAACTCTTCGTGCCGCTCATTCTCATCATCGGGGTGGCCGCGGCGGAGGTCAAGAAGCCGAAGCACCAAGTGCACATGGCATACGCCGGCCTGGTTTTTCTGCCCTTGATCGCGTTGGCGGTCGCAGGTGCGTGGTTGTACATGGACAGCCTCAGCGAGGCCAAAGCCGACAAGCGGTCGTACATCGAATCGCTCGGCAATCCCCAGACCTGGATCTTGGCCTTCCTCTACATCGGCACCTTCGGCTCGTTCATCGGTTTTTCGTTCGCCCTTCCATTGGTCATCAAGAACACCTTCCCGGAATTCCTCTCGGGCCACCCTTTCATTGCGAACTATCTGGCCGGCCTCAGCTTCGTGGGCGCACTGGTCGGGTCTTTGGCCCGCCCGGTCGGGGGTTGGCTTTCTGATCGGATCGGCGGTTCCAGGGTCACCCTCACGGCGTTTTTGGCCATGGCGGTTTTCACCGTCGGCGCGATATACGGTGTCGAGCACCGCAGTTTCCCGACGTTCCTTGGCTGTTACCTGGTGATCTTCCTCCTGAGCGGGGTCGGCAACGGATCGATCTACAAGATGATCCCGTCCATCTATGCCGTCCTGGGCAGGAAACACGCCGCCGCCACCGGAGTCGCAACCACCGAAACCGCCAAGGAGTTCAAGCGGCGGGCGGCCGCCGTGATCGGCATTGCCGGAGCGGTCGGCGCCTTCGGCGGCGTGCTGGTCCAGGTGGTGTTCCGCCAGGCCAGCCTGGAGGTCTCGGCCCTGGTCAAGGCGGCCAAGACGCCTGCGGCCAAGGTGGCGGTGGCGGCCGCCCACTCGAGCTGGTCCGTGCCCGCCCTGCGGGTCTTCCTCGGGTCGTATCTGATCTTCGCCGCCGTGACGTGGGTCTTCTATGTCAACCGGAGCACCACGAAGGCGGGCGCGGTATGAGGAGGTCATCTTCGGTTCAGGCACCTCACTGCTGTGGCGCGGGGGATGTGCGGGCTTCGACCCACGCCGTTCACCCCTCGGCAATGCCAGGCACATATGCGGCCGGTTGGCTGGAAGCATGACGGAGTTCGATCTGTCGGGCCAGCGGCGCACGCTCGTCGTGGCGGGCAACGGCATGGTCGGGCACCGGCTCCTCGAGATCCTGGTCGAGCGGGGGGCGACCGCCGAATGGGACATCGTGACGTTCTGCGAGGAGCCTCGCGCCGCCTATGACCGGGTTGCGCTTAGCTCCCTCTTCGCCGGCGCCACCCCCGACGACCTTTCTTTGGTGCAGCCCGGTTTTCTCGAAACCGCCGGATTGACGGTCCACGTTGGCGACGCGGTATCGGCGATCGATCGGGAGAACAGCAAGGTCGTCTCGACGCTCGGGAGAGAGCAGGGCTTCGACGTCCTCGTTCTGGCCACCGGGTCGGTGCCGTTCGTTCCCCCGGTGCCGGGGCGCTATGCCGAGGGCTGCTTCGTCTACCGCACCGTCGAGGACCTCGAGGCCATCGGGGCCTATGCCAACGACGGTTGCCGGGTTGGCGCGGTCGTCGGGGGCGGGCTGCTCGGGTTGGAGGCGGCCAACGCCCTGCACAGCCTCGGCCTCGAGACCCATGTGGTCGAGTTCTTCAACCGCTTGATGCCGGTGCAGATCGACGACAGCGGCGGAGCGCTGTTGCGCCGGCGGATCGAGGAGCTCGGCGTGATCGTACACACCGGCACCGCGACGGCCGAAGTCCTGGTCAGTGGGCATGGCCGGGTCAAGGGCATGCGCTTTGCGGCCAAGCCTGAGGCGCCGCCTGCCGAGGACCTAGCGGTCGACATGGTGGTGTTCTCCGCTGGCGTCCGGCCTCGCGACAACCTGGCACGCGACGCCGGTTTGGCGGTGGGCGAGCGCGGCGGCGTGGTGGTTGACGAGGCTTGCCGCACCTCGGACCCTGCCATCTTCGCCATCGGCGAGTGCGCGGTGGCGGCCGGTCGGGTCTGGGGCCTGGTGTCGCCGGGCTACCAGATGGCCCGGGTCGTGGCCGATCGGATCCTGGGCGGCGACGCCGTCTTCACCGGCGCGGACATGTCGACCAAGCTCAAGCTGATGGGCGTCGAAGTCGCCAGCTTCGGCGACGCCTTCGGCACGACCGAGGGGGCCGAGTCGATCACCTACAGCGACCCGGTGGGCAAGGTCTACAAGCGCCTCGTCATCGCACCGGCCGCCCCGGCTGCGACGACCGCGCCAGCACTCGGCGAGCGAAGCAACCGACGCAAGGCCACGCCGCGGAAGGTGCTGGGCGGCATCCTGGTCGGCGACTCATCCATGTACGACACCTTGGCCCAGATGTGCCGGGGAGACATGCCGACGCCCGAGCACCCCGAGGAGCTGATCTTCCCGGCCCGCACCGGCGGCGGTGGGGGCGCGGCGGTCGGCGTCGCCGCCCTTTCCGACACCGCCCTTATCTGCTCGTGCAACGCCGTCACCAAGGCCACCATCTGCGCCGCCGTGACCGGAGGGAGCACCGACGTGGCCAGCGTGAAGGCCGGTACCAAGGCGGGCACGGGGTGCGGCGGCTGTGTCCCGCTCGTGGGCGCGTTGGTTCGGGCCCAGCTGCTCGCGGCCGGGGTAGAGGTCCGCAACGACCTGTGCGAACACTTCTCATTTTCCCGGCAGGAGCTGTTCGACATCGTCCGAGCCCGACGCATCGGCTCGTTCTCCGAGCTGGTCGCGGCGTACGGCACCGGCCGGGGCTGCGAGATCTGCAAGCCGGCGGTGGCCTCGATGCTGGCCTCGGTGGGGAGCGCCTACATCCTCGATGGCGAGCAGGCGTCGCTGCAGGACACCAATGACCATTTCCTGGCCAACTTGCAGCGAGACGGGACCTACTCGGTCATTCCCCGGGTCCCAGGCGGCGAGATCACCCCGGACCAGCTCATCGCCATCGGCCAGATCGCCAAGGACTTCGGCCTCTACACCAAGATCACCGGTGGGCAGCGCATCGACATGTTCGGCGCCCGGGTCGATCAACTACCGCTTATCTGGCGGCGCCTGGTCGACGTCGGGATGGAGTCGGGCCACGCCTACGGCAAGGCGTTGCGCACCGTCAAGTCCTGCGTAGGCACGACCTGGTGCCGCTACGGCGTGCAGGATTCCACGACGCTGGCGATCGACCTCGAGCTGCGCTACCGCGGCCTGCGCTCGCCCCATAAGGTCAAGGCGGCCGTGTCGGGGTGCAGCCGAGAATGCGCCGAGGCCCAAGGCAAGGACTTTGGGGTGGTCGCCACCGAGGCCGGTTGGAACCTCTACGTCTGCGGTAATGGAGGGTTCAAACCGCAACATGCCATGCTGCTGGCCGCCGATCTCGACCGCGAGACGGTCATCTGTTACCTCGACCGTTTCTTGATGTTCTACATCCGCACGGCCGACCGGTTGGAGCGCACCGCCACCTGGCTGAACAAGCTCGACGGCGGCATCGACTACCTCCGCCGGGTGGTCATCGACGACTGCCTGGGCCTGGCGGCCGAGTTCGAGGCCGACATGGCTCGCCACGTCGAGAGCTATCGGTGCGAGTGGAAGGCGACGATCGAGGATCCGGCGCGCATGGCCCGGTTCCGAACCTTCGTGAACTCCGACGACTCGGACCCCAACATCGTGTTTGTCACCGAGCGGGGCCAACCCCGCCCGGCCTTCCCCGACGAGAAACCCGATCCCGCGCTGGCGCTGGGCGTCGGGCGATGACCATTGCCGCTAAGGCGACGACGTGGGTCGACATCTGCGCCTTCGCCGACCTCACCCCCGGACGGGGGGTGTGCGCCCTGGTCAACGGGGTCCAGGTGGCGATCTTCCGCGTCGACGACGAACTGTTCGCCCTGTCCAATTTTGACCCCTTCAGCCGGGCATTCGTCCTCTCCCGCGGGATCGTCGGCTCCCGGGGTGAGCGCATCAAGGTGGCATCGCCGATCTTCAAGCAGAGCTTCGACCTCCACAGCGGCGTGTGCCTCGACGACCCGGCGGTCGCAGTGCCGACCTTTGCGGCGCGCGTCGTCGATGGTCGGGTCCAAGTCGCCAGTCCGTGACGCTGCTCGACGAACCCAACGCCAGGCGCCGTCCGAGCATCGGCACCGACGGGCCCTCGCGGCTGCCCCTTGACGCCGGCGAACAGTACCGCTTCAGCTTCGACATGGGCGCCTGCATCGGGTGCCACTCCTGCGAGGTGGCCTGCGCCGAGCAGAACGGTAACCCGGTGGGGGTCAACTGGCGCCGGGTGGGTGAGGTCGAAGGCGGCGAGTTCCCCAACGCCCGGCGGTTCAACCTGTCGATGGCCTGCAACCACTGTGTCGAACCGACGTGCCTGGCTGGCTGCCCGACCAACGCCTACGTCAAGCTGCCCAACGGGATCGTCGCCCACCATGCCGAGGACTGCATCGGATGCCAGTACTGCATCTGGAATTGCCCCTACGAGGTGCCGGTCTTCAACCCGCAGCGACGGGTCGTGACCAAGTGCGACCTGTGCCAGCCTCGCCTGGCCGCGGGTGGCAACCCGGCCTGTGTCGAGGCGTGCCCGACAAAGGCAATAAGGGTGGAAAAAGTGGACGTCGCGGCTTGGCGCTGCGACCACACCCAAGCCGACGCCCCGGGGCTTCCGCCCTCAGGCATCACGCTGTCAACGACGCGCATCGTCCTGCCCGACTCGATGCCGGCGCACACCCGCCCGATCGTCAACGACCAACCCTCGCCCGCCGATCCCCACTGGCCGCTGGTGGCCGTCACCCTGCTGACCCAGATGTCACTCGGGACGCTGGCGGCGTCGGTGTCCCTGGTGCTGTGGCCGGCCGGAACCGGGGGAGTCGGGGGCGGCGTCGTGGCGGCCGCCGCCGGCACCGTCGCCCTCTTCGTGTCAACCCTGCACCTGGGCCGGCCCGCCGCTGCCTGGAAGGCGCTGCGCAATCTGCGGCGCTCCTGGCTCTCCCGGGAAGTGGCCTTGTTCAGTGCCTTTGCCGCCGCCACGTTTGCCTATGCCGTGGCCTCGCTCGCCGGGCAGCCGATCGGCGCCGCCGCCCCCGTCCTCGGAGCCGTCGCGATGGTGCTGGGCGCGGCCGGCGTCTACGCCAGCGGCCGCCTTTACCTGGTCCCGGCCCGACCGGTGTGGAACTCACCCCGTACCGTCGTCGCCTTCTACGCCACCGCGTTCGCCGTCGGCCCACTCGTGGCGGTGCTCTGTGCCCAACCGAGCGCCGGACAGGCGCGAGTCCTGCTCGCTGTCGCCGGGGCGGGGAACCTCCTGCAGCTGGCGATGACCCAGCACCTCACCGCCTCGATCGCAGTCCGCAAGGAGCGCGAGTTCAGCCTTACCGCCCGCTTGCTGTTCGGCCCATTCCGCCTGTTGTTCACCGTTCGGGTGGTAGCAGGGCTGGCCGCGGTAGCCCTGGCCAGTTGGCCGGCGCTTTCTGGCAGCCACCCAGTGGTCTGGGCCAGCTTGGCCCTGGTGGTGTCGGCGGGGGACGAGCTGATCGGCCGGTACCTCTTCTTCGTGACCGTCACGCCGATGACCGCGGCGCGCCGCTTCAGCTCGGGCACCCGATGAGTCGGCCCCCTGGGGGCAGCCCAGCGTCGTGGCTAGGCCTTGGAACCCACGCCGAGGACTACCGATATGGCACCGATGAACGCTTCGGCGTGCTCTCCGAATCCCGCCTGCCCGAGCGCTGGGTGGAGACCACCTGCGGTTACTGCTCGGTCGGCTGCGGCATGCTCATCGGCGTTCGAGACGGCGTCGCCGTCGCGGTCCGGGGCGACCCCGACCATCCGGTCAACTCCGGGCGGCTTTGCCCCAAGGGGCTCTCTGAGCATCACACCATCGCCGCGACCGGCCGACTGGGCACGCCACTGGTCCGCATCGACCGCTCCTTGCCACTCGCTCCGGCCACCTGGGATGACGCCCTGTCGCGGCTGGTCGACGGCTTCGGCGCGATCGTGGCGGACCACGGTCCCGAGGCGGTGGCCATCTTGAGCACCGGTCAGCTGGTGACCGAGGAGTTCTACGCCCTGGGCAAGCTGGCTCGTCTCGGCCTCGGGGTCCGCCACTACGACGGCAACACCACCTTGTGCATGTCTTCGGCTGTGGCCGGCTACAAGTCCAGCTTCGGCAGCGATGGGCCCCCCGGCGCCTACGCCGACCTCGACGAGGCGGACTGCATCGTGCTGGTGGGCGCCAACATCGCCGACAACCATCCCTTGCTGGCGCCGCGTGTGCTGGCCAACCGCGATGCCACGGTGATCGTGGTCGACCCTAGGGTCACCAAGACGGCGATGGTCGCCGACCTGCACCTGGCGATCCGGCCCCGAACCGACATCGCACTGCTCAATGCCATGATGAAGGTGATCATCGACGAGGGCCTGGTCGATACCGACTACGTCGCCGCGCACACCGATGGTTACGCCGAATTGGCGGCCCACGTGGGGAGCGTCGACGTCGCCGCGGCCGCCGCCGAGTGCGGCATCCCGCTCGACCAGCTGCGCCAGGCGGCGCTCACGTTCGGCCGGGCGCAGCGGGCCTTCATCGGCTGGACGATGGGGGTCAACCACTCGGTGCAGGGCACCGAGACCGTCACCCTTCTCAACAACCTGTGCCTTATCACCGGCAACATCGGCCGTCCCGGCGCCACGCCGTTGTCGATCACCGGGCAGTGCAACGCCATGGGGACCCGGGAGGCGAGCGGGACGTCATCGCTGCCCGGTTATCGCCGCTTCGACAACCCGGTGGAGCGGGAGGAACTGGCGCAGTTGTGGGGCGTGCCCTCGGACCGGATCCCGGCCGAACGGGGCCGCGCCTACCCCGACATCATCGACGGTGTCGTCGATGGGACGATCCGGGGGCTGTGGATCATCGCCACCAACCCGCCGGTCTCCTTCCCCAACCGGCGGCGCCTTGAGGCGGCCCTGGCCAGCCTCGACCTGCTGGTCGTCCAGGACGGGTTCGAGACCCCCACCACGGCGTTAGCCGATGTGGTGCTGCCGGCCGCCATCTGGGGTGAGAAGGATGGTACCTACACCAACTCCGAGCGCCGGGTCTCGCGAGTCCGCCGGGCCGTCGATCCGCCCGGCCAGGCCCGGTCGGACTTCGACATCTTCCTCGCCATCGGCGAGCGCCTCGGCCTGGGCGACGAGCTGTTCGGTGGCTGGCGGGGACCGGAGGACGCATTCAATGAATGGGCCCGGGTTTCGGCCGGCCGGCTCTGCGACTACAGCGCCATCACCTACGACCGCATCGACGCGGCGGGTGGTGTGCAGTGGCCGTGCACGTCGTCGACCCCGGAAGCAGCGGGGACAGCGCGCCTGTACGGCGATGGACGGTTCCCGACTCCGACCGGTCGGGCCCAGCTGCGATGCGTGAGTTCGCAACCCATCTCGGAGCCACCTGGGCCACTTTTCCCCTACTTGTTGAACACTGGACGAACCGTCGAGCACTGGCACACCCGCACCAAAACCGGTCGGGTCGGGATTCTCGATGAACTGGCGCCCGAGGCCTGGATCGAGGTCAACCCGGCCGACGCCGCCCGATTACGGGTCAAGACCGGGGACCGGCTGCGGGTCACCTCGGCGCGCGGCAGCGTAGCTGGCCTCGCAGTTCGAGTCACGGCCGTGGTGCGGGCGGGCGAGGTGTTCGTCCCGTTCCACTACGACGAGCAGTGCGTCAACCTGCTCACCCTCGACGAGTTCGACCCCGTCTCACGCGAGCCCAACTATAAGCAGTGTGCCGTCCGCCTCGAACGTGATCACTGCTCGTAGAAGCTGGACACCGGCCGCCAGATCTTCCATACCATCTGGTTGAACGTGGGGCCGGTGCGCGCGGCGTCGAACCGCCACTCCCAGGACAGCCCGGCGTTCATGTCCGTCACCGCCCGCTCGTAGCTCTCCTTGAGCTTCTCGCTGCGGACGGCCTCGACCAGCCGGCAGCGCCAGAACAGGTAGGCCGGCAACAACCCTGCGCCTACCGTGACGATCCCGGCGAGGACGATGACGATGACGGTCAAGTGGTTCTCCTGTGTACCTCCTGGACGTTACGCGATACGGCTGCGCAGCCGAGACGCCATCGTGCGCGGCGGTGTCGACGCGGTCACGATGTCGTCCTGCAACGGAGCCAGGGCGCCGGCGATGGCGCCGATGGTCTCGTCCGGTACGCCCAGGCTGGTCAACGTCGCCGCCAGATGCTGGACCACCGCCCCGAATGCTTCCGCCGTGATATCGAGGCCGGCGTGAGCCGATTTCATGTCCCTCCCGGAATAGACGACCGGACCGCCGAGGGCCATGCCGATGAACGCCCGCTGATGTCGCTTGAGCCGGTCCAGCTCGACGCCGTCGAAGTAGCCCGCCAGGGTCGGATCGGCGAGCACCCGTTCGTAAAAGATCGACACCGCCGCGTCCACCGCCGGTCGACCGCCGATTTCGTCATAGATGCTCACCGTTCACGCTCCTCTAGTCCTGGTGTTTCTAGTCCTGGTGTTTCTAGTCATGGCGTTGGCGGGGGCCCAATGCCTTGCCCACAGTCCTACTGCGGCACTGTTTCTGCGCCGTCGCGTCCTGACGAACGCCAGATTGCACGTAGCTCACCATCGAGCTTGGTTGAATGTGAGGTGCCCTACGCTGTCCGCCGTGTCGGGTTCGGTGGCGGGCGTGCTCGGCCAGGTCGGGCTGCCGATGCCGCTGCGCAGCCTGGCGGCGCAGCGGTGGGATGTGGTGGTGGTCGGCGCTGGTCACAACGGGCTAGCGGCGGCGGCCTACCTCGCCCGGGCCGGGCAGCGAACGCTGGTGCTCGAACGGCGTGACCGGGTAGGCGGTGCCTGCAGCCTGGAGCGCCCATTTTTTCCCCAACCTGAGTACCTCATCAGTCCCTGCGCCTACCTCGTTGGTTTGCTCCATCCGCTCGTGATCTCGGAACTGGGACTAGCCGCCCGCGGTTACCGGGTCCTGCCGTGCGACCCGTCCCAGTGGACGCCGTTCCTCGACGGCAGCTCGCTCACCGAATGGAAGGATCCGCGCCGGACCGCGGAGGCGGTGCGCGCCCTCGCCCCGGGCGATGTCGACGGCTATTTCGCCTACCAGGACGTCTACCGCCGGCTGCGAGACCGGCTGCGCTCGCTCGATCCCACCCAGGACACCTGGGTCGGCGATTCGCCCGACCGAGATCAATTGAAATCGCGGCTGGCCGGCGACGCCGAGGCCATCGACGTGCTCTTCGAGTCGTCGGTGGCCGAACTGGTCGAGCGCTACGTGCGCGACGATCGGCTGCGGACCGCCCTCCACGGTGCCGGGGTGATCGGGACCTGGGCCGGCCCCCGGGACCCGGGGACCGCCGGCGTGCGGGCGCTGCACAACATGGGGTTGCTCGACGGCTGGGGGTTCGTCGAGGGCGGGATGGGGCAGGTGTCGTTTGCCCTGGCCGACGCCGCCATGGAGGCCGGGGCGGTGCTGGCGACGGGCACGCCGGTGGCGCGGATCGAACCGGGGACCGGCGTCTGGTTGGACGACGGCACTTTTCTCGGCGCGCCGGTTGTGGTCAGCAACGCCGATCCCCATCGGACGCTGTCCCTGCTCGGCGACGCCGCGCCTACGTCGTGGCGGTCGCGGGTCGAGGCATGGGACGTTCGCAGCCCGGTGGTCAAGCTCAACCGCGGCCTGGTGCGGCTGCCCCGTTTCACCGCTGCGGGCGGCCCGGAGATCTTTCGCTCGATGGTGGTCCTCTCGACCGGTATCGACGATACGCAGGCCGCCTTCGCCGCCGCCTGCGCCGGTGAGCCGGCCCTTCAGTGGTGCGAGCTGTACTTCCAGACGGCCCATGACCCTTCGGTCGCACCGGTCGGGCGCCATACCCTGAGCGTCTTCGCGCAGTACGCGCCCTATGCACTGGCGGTTGGTACATGGGACTCGAGGCGCTCCTCCATTGCCGAGCGGCTGCTGGCTCGGATCGCCCTGTGGGCCCCTGACATCGCCGATTGCATCGAGCACTGGGAGCTGCTCGGGCCGCCCGATATCGAGGCTCGGATTGGCCTGACCGGGGGCCACATCTTTCAGGGGTCATGCCTGCCCTCGCAGATGTGGGACCGCCGGCTGTCGCCCCGCACGCCGATGGCCGGCCTCTATCTCGGTGGGGCGGCCACCCATCCCGGCGGCAGTGTGATTGGGATCAACGGACGCAACGCCGCCATGGCGGTGCTGGCCGACCTGGCCTCACCTCGCTCATAGCGTCCCCGGCGTGTAAAGGTTGTGAACGTGCATATTGGCGTGTTGGGGGGTACCGGCCCTGCCGGTCAAGGTTTGGCTCCGCAACTTGGAGCAGATCTCCGCCGCCCGTTCCTTCGAGCGCGACCCGACG
>OBLV0100000628.1_pt1 | contig 10739 bp, 9 predicted proteins | sample 1520071 | NCBI WGS metagenome assembly OBLV01 (sample SAMEA3888446, study PRJEB22518) | metagenome | reverse complement strand
GCCCGTCGGGGACTACATGCTGCAGGCGGCGGGAACGGTGAACCTGACGCCGTTCCAGTTCCAGGCGGACAGCATGAACGGCGTGGACCCGGCCGCACAGGACGTGACGCTTCAGGACGGGCTGTTCTCGGGACATCGCGTGAAGGCGTTTCTCTACAACCAGCAGGTCACCGATTCGCTGACCGAGTCGTTCCTGGCCAAGGCCAAGCAACACGGGGTTCCGGTCGTCGGGGTATACGAGACGATGCCCACCCCGGGCTATAACTACCAGTCGTGGATGCTCGCCGAGGTCAAGGCGCTGCACCGGGCCGTCGCCGACCACACCTCGACCGAAACGCTGAAGTGATCACCGCGGCGCCCACTGCCATCGAGCCGCAGGAGGCGTTGCGCGTAGAGGGCGTGACCGTGCGATTGGGCGGCCGGACGGTGCTCGATGATGTCAGCTTCTCGATTCGCGCCGGCGAGTTCACCGGCCTGATCGGCGCGAACGGGGCGGGCAAGACCACGCTGTTCCGCGTCATTCTCGGCCTCCAGCCTACGGCCGCGGGAAGCGTGCGAGTCGGCGACAGCCGGCGGCCGGGACGCGACCTCGGGTATGTCCCTCAGAAGTTCCTGCTCGATCCGGACATGCCCTTGCGCGGGCGCGACCTGGTCGGTCTTGGGATCGATGGACAGCGGCTGGGGATCCCGCTGCCCTCACGCGCGCGCCGCGCTCGAGTGCAGGAGATGATCGACGCGGTCGACGCGGAGTCGTTCGCGGACGAGCGTGTCGGCCGGCTGTCCGGCGGTGAGCAGCAGCGGATCCTGATCGCGCACGCGCTGATCAGCCGCCCGCAGTTGCTGCTGCTCGACGAGCCGCTGGCGAACCTCGACCTGCGAAGCGCCCAGGAGGTCGTCGGGCTCCTGTCCAAGATCGCCGTCGAACACCAGATCGCGGTGCTGATCTCCGCGCACGAGATGAACCCGCTGCTGCCCGTGATGGATCGGATCGTGTACCTCGCTGCCGGCCGGGCCGCGAGCGGCACCGCCGAGGAGGTGGTGCGCTCGGATGTGCTCAGCAAGCTCTACGGCCACCACGTCGACGTGCTTCGCGTCCACGGTCGCGTGCTGGTGGTTGCCGGCGCTGGTCACGACGAGCACGACCAGGCCGACGATGGGTCGGCGCCCGTCGAGATCGTCTAGCCGCCGTGATGCCCGCGCGGCTGGCAACCATCATCGAGCCTGGGTTCTTCTCGTCGAGCGCGGTCGAGCTCGCGCTCGTCGTCGGCGGGCTGGTCGCGATCGTAGCCGCAACGGTCGGCGTGTTCACCGTGATCCGCGGGCAGTCGTTTGCGGGCGAGGCGCTCGGAGACATCGGTGCCACCGGCGGCTCGAGCGCGTACTTGGCAGGGATCGCGCCGATCTGGGGCTTCGTTGGAATCTCGGTCGCCGCGGCCGCGATCATGGAGCTGATCGGGATCCAGCGCGCCCGCGGACGGGATCTGGCGACCGGGATCGTCCTCGGCGCCGGGTTCGGGCTCGCGGCACTGTTCCTATACCTCGCCACCACGTCGCAGAGCACCACGGGCGCGACGGTCACGATCCTGTTCGGCTCGATCTTCGCGCTGGACACCTCGGTCCTGCCGCTCGTGGCTGTGTTCGGCGCGGTCGCATTCGCGCTCATTCTCGTGATCTACCGGCCGTTGCTGCTGGTCTCGGTAAGCCCCGAGCTAGCGGCCGCGCGCCGGCTCCCGGTCCGCTTGATCGGCAGCCTGTATCTGCTGGCGATGGCGCTCGCGGTCGCGCTGGCGGCGGTCACGATCGGCGCGATCCTGTCCACCGCCCTGCTCGTCGGGCCCGCCGCCACCGCGCTTCAACTCACTCGGCGTCCCGGACGCGCGATCCTGAGCGCGGCGCTCATCGGCATCGGCGCGATGTGGCTAGGGATCCTGCTCGCCTACGACAGCTACGCGTGGCCGCCACGGCACCACGGCTGGCCGGTGAGCTTCTTCGTCGTCACGCTCGTCCTCATCGCGTACCTCATCTCGCGGGTGATCCCGGGCCGCCGTCGGAGTCACTGATCCGCGATGTTCTCGGGGTTCATGATCAACGCTTGGATCGTCGCGACGATCGTTGCCGTCGTCGGTGGCGCGGTTGGGTTCTTCGTCGTCCTGCGCGGCTCCGCGTTCGTCGCGCACGCGATCCCCAACGGCTCCTTCGCCGGCGCCGCCGCCGCCAGCCTCGTCGGCGTCAACACGATCATCGGGCTCGGCGTGTTCGCCGTCGGGTCGGCGCTCGGCATCGGACTGCTCAGCCGCCGCGGCCGGCATGACGTCGCGACCGCGCTCACGCTCGTGTTCATGCTCGGCCTCGGAGCCCTGTTTCTCAGCTTCAGCGTCGAATATGCCCCCGAGATCTACTCGTTGCTGTTCGGCGAGGTGCTCGGCATCAGCACCAACCAACTGACGCCAACGATCGCGCTCGCCGTGGTCTGCCTCGCCGCTCTGGCGGTCGTGTACCGGCCGCTGCTGCTGGCCTCTACCCTGCCCGACTCGGCCCACGCCCGCGGCATCGCGCCCTTCACGGTGGAGATCGGGTTCCTGCTCCTCGTCGCGCTCGCTACCACGATGACCGTTCCGGTCGTCGGAACGGCGCTTATCTTCAGCCTCATGATCGGCCCGCCCGCCGCCGCGCGCGCCTTCACCACCCGACCGGTCACCGCGATCGCTCTCTCGGTCGCGCTCGCCCTCATCATCACGTGGGCGTCGATCGCCCTGTCGTACCAGACCAACTGGCCGGTCGGCTTCTATGTCGGCGTGATCAGTGCCGGTAGCTACGTCGCGGGCCGGGCATGGACGTTCGCGCGCCGACGCCATACGGCCCGGCCGCGAGTCGGCTCGAATGCGCCCGTCGCGCTCGCGGACATCGGGCACAACGTCTGACCCGGCCGCCCGCTCACTCCGTTAGCCGCCGGCGGCCGTCGTTCCTCAAGCACTCGCCGGTTAGGGCATCCTAATTAGGGAGCCCTAATCTGTGGTACGGTCCCCGCCCGGTTGGCAGGCCAGTCGACGCTCCGACTCAAGAGAGGGACCGATTTGAGCACAAGCACCATTAGCTTCCCGGTCGGCGCGGAGGCGGTCAGGGGCTGGGGGCCCAGCCGGTTGCGCGCGTACTTCTGGTCCGATAATCAACGCGCCGTTCAGACCGTGCTGGGGCTGATCTGGCTGGTCGACGGTGGGCTGCAGTTCCAGTCGTTCATGTACTCGAAAGGCTTTCTCGGAGACCTGGCCGCGAGCGGCATGGGACAGCCCGGATGGCTCGCCGGCAGCGTCGCATGGGGCGTGCGATTGGCGGGCGGCGACCTGACGCTCTGGAACACGCTGTTCGCGCTGACCCAGGTCGGGATCGGCCTGGGGTTGCTGTGTCGTCGCACGGTCAAGCCTGCGCTCGCCGGGTCGTTCGTGTGGGTGCTGACCGTGTGGTGGTTTGGCGAAGGACTCGGGATGCTCTTCGCGAACATGGCACAGCCCGTGACCGGCGCGCCCGGGGCCGTGCTCCTCTACGGGCTGGTAGGGCTGGTCGCGTGGCCGAGCGGGCGCCCCGGTGGTCTGCTCGGCGGCAAGGGAGCGAAGACGATGTGGGCCGGGCTGTGGCTGCTCATGGCGTGTCTGTGGCTGAACGGCGCCAGCAGCAGCGCGAACGCAACCCGTGACGCGATCCTCGGGGCGAGCTCGGGGTTCTCGTCGGTCAGTCATTTGCAGAGAACCGTGGCGAGCGCTGCCGCAGGCAACGGGTTGATCATCGCGCTCGTGCTCGCGCTCGTATCGGCGTTGATCGGGGTCGCGGTAGCCGTCGGGTGGCGCCCGAGGATCTTCCTGGGCCTCGCGATCGTTCTCAACATCGTCTACTGGGTCCTGCCCCAGGGATTGGGCGGGCTGTTCGCCGGTGGCGCCACCGATCCGAATGCGGCGCCGCTGTTCGTGCTCCTCGCCTGCGCGATGTATCCGGTGGTCGCGACCGAGGGTGATTCGGCTGTCGCCCTCGCGGGCAAGCCGGGGCCGAGGGCGCTTCGCCACGCGAGCGTGTTGGTGCTGGCAGCGGGGGCCGCGATCCTGGCGGCGGCAATTGCCGGGCATGCGGTCAACGCGGCCGCTCAGGCCTCCGCCCGGGCCAACAATGCCCGTCTCGCCGCGGTCAGCGGCCACCCGCTGGCCCAGCCGGCGGTGTACGCCAGCCGCCACGGCGTCTTGAACATCACGCTGGTCGCTTCGGAGAAGCGGGTGCAGGTCGCCGGGCAGATGGTGCTCGCGAAGGTCTACAACGGCTCGTTCGTGGCGCCCACGCTGATGATCCACCCCGGCGACATGGTGCGCCTGAAACTGGTCAACCACCTGGACGAGCCGACCAATCTGCACTTCCACGGACTTGAGATCTCGCCCTCCGGACACGCGGACAACATCTTCCTCTCGATCAACCCGGGGCAGTCGTTCCAGTATTACTTCCGCCTGCCGCGTAACGCCCCCACTGGGACCTTTTGGTACCACTCGCACGAGATGGTCCCGGCGTCTCAGATGTCGCGGTACCCCAACACAAGTTCCGAGGAGCAGGTGTTCGACGGGCTATCGGGGCTGATCGAGGTGCAAGGACTCGCCAAGGACCTGCCAGTGTCGATGCGGCAACTGCCTCAGCGTTACCTGGCTCTTCGTGACGTTCAGATATCAAACGGCGCGATCATCTCCTCGGATATCGACAGCAACGCCCCGACGACACGCTTGGTCGACGGCGAGGTTGACCCTCGAATCACGATTGCGCCCGGGCAGACACAGCTGTGGCACATCGCCAACATCGGGGCGGATATCTTCTACCAGCTTTCACTTCCAGGCCATACATTCGACGTGATCGCGCAGGATGGGCATCCCGTGGTCCACGCGCAGCAGGCAACGACGCTGATCATGGCTCCGGGCAAACGCTACGACGTACTCGTCCGCGGGGGCAGCCGCGGGGTCACAGCGCTGCGAACGCTTGCCTTCAACGAAGGCGACGACCACTATCCCGAACGGACGCTGGCAACGCTCGTGACCACCGGGCGCCCGCAGGTCGCACAGCGGTTGCCCCACACGATCTTCCGGGGCACGGTGAACCTCGCAAGCATGCCGATCGTTCGCCAGCGCATAGTGACGTTATCCGAGAGCTCCGACGGAATGTTCTTCATCAACGGCGAGTTCTACGACCCGTCCCAGGTCAACTTCCATGCCCGCCTGAACACCGTCGAGCAGTGGGTCATCGTCAACTCGACCGACGAGCTCCACGTGTTCCACATGCACACCTACCCGATGCAGGTGATGTCCGTAAACGGAGTCCCGACTCCATTCAATGGTTATCAGGACGAGGTCGATCTTCCGCCGCACGGCTACGTGGTCGCGCGGTTCCACTTCACGGGCTACACCGGCCTCACCGTGTTTCACTGTCACATCCTCGCGCACGAGGACATGGGGATGATGGCGAACATAGAGGTGACCCGATGAGACCCGCGCGGTTCGTGTCGCTGCTGGTCGTGGGAGCCCTCTGCGTGGCCCCGAGCGCCCCGGCCCGAGGGGCAAGCTCAGACCGACGGTGCTCCTCCTACCCCATCCCCGGGAGCATCGCAGCCTCTGGAACCCGGACACCGGCCGATCTCGTGGCCGAGTACGGCGTGTTGGGACAGCGGCAGCGCACCGTCGACAAGCTGACGCGCGCGGAACTCGGCAAGACGCTGTCGGCTAGCGGTGTCGTGATGTCCGGGACCCGCTTTCTCGCCGTGACGCCCGCAGGGGCCGCGGTCTACCTGGTCCCCGCGGAGCACTATCTCACCTTCCCATTGGCGCCCCATCGCTGTCTGCGGCCGGCCCAGCGGGCGATCGAGCACAGCTTGCGCCCGTTTCTGCAGCGGGAATACCGTCACCACGCCCTGTGCCTGGTCACCGTCTACGCCGGCAAGAGCACCTCGACGTGCAGCGCCGCGCCGGGCACTGCCCAGTCGTTCGTGTACGGCCCGAACAACCCCGGCCTAGGCCTGGTCCCGAACGGCGTCCCTCGGGTGCTCGTCCACTACATGACACACCCCTCGCTCGACATCACGGTCCACCGCAACCTCTGGGTCGTCAACACCATCTGGACATTCGACCCCGCGCCGTGCGGCCTCGACTGGCTCCACGGGGCAATCGTGCTCCGGATCGTCAAGAGCTGCGGGAAGATCGTCGACACTACGTAGCGACGAACTCATGCTCGCCGTTCAGTCGGCGACCAGTGACCGCAGCCTTTCGAGGTGCTCGTCGGGCGTGGAGAGGTGTCCGGCCTCGCGGTCGATGATCACGTTCGCGTTCGGGACATGGGCCGCCAGCCATTTTCCGTGGCCGGCGGGCACCAGCACGTCGGCGAGCCCATACCGCACCTGCACCGGAACCCTGATCTCCTCGACCCCGAATCCCCACGGCCTGACGCACGCAAGGTCGTCGTCGACCCAGCCCCAAACCCCGGATGCGATTGCCTCACGAAACGATTTGACCATCCGCTCACGCACGAGCTGGTCCTGGAGCACTTTCTGGTCGGCTTCGGATAGCTGGAAGTCCCCGAGCAACGCAGCTGGGTCCTCGTCCATCTGGCTCAGCTGCTTTTCGGCCTCTTTCTCGAGCTCCCGGACGAGTGTCTCCTCGCCCTCAAGCGCCCAGCCTAACTCCTTGACATTTTCCGGGTCCATGCCCTCAAACCAGTCCAGATCCGGAGCGTCATAAGGGGCCGAACTGACATTGCACGCCGCCCGGATCACACGCTCCGGCAGGCGAGCCGCTACGGCCAAGGCGTGCGGCCCACCGCCCGAGCCACCGGTGACGAAAAATCGCTCGATTCCAAGCGCACCCGCGATCGCAGCGACGTCGGCGACGCAGTCCACGACATCACGGCCCGGGTGGCGGGTGGAGCGCCCGTAGCCGGGCCGGTCATACGTGATCACCCGTAGACCGGCGTCAGCGACCCGCGCCGGATCGGGATGGCGGCCGCTCAGGCGTGAACCGGGGGTCCCATGGAGGACGAACACCGGCTTGCCGTCGGGGACACCCAACTGGACATACGCAAGCGTCCGGCCATCCGATGTCTGGACGAATTCGGCGGCTTCCCCGCCCACACTTGCCACGCCTTGACCCTACCCCATACGGCGGCAAGCGTCAGCTCCAGAACACCGCCGACGACGTCTGACCGTTACTTACGCAATGAGCTGAAGCCTGCGCGCATCTCTTCTGAGAAGAGTTGCGGCTGTTCCCAGGCGGCGAAGTGCCCGCCCCGGTCGAGCCGGTTGTAATAGATGAGGTTGTGCGGATAGGCGCGCTCTGCCCAGCTCCGCGGCGCCTGGTAGAGCTCATCGGGAAATACGCTGATCGCGAACGGGATCGTGATGGGCTTGGCGTCGAAGAAGTCCGCCTTGTTCTCCCAGTAGAGGCGAGCCGCAGACACCCCGGTGTTCGTCAGCCAGTAGAGCGTGATGTTGTCGAGGAGGTCGTCTCTCGTGAGAGCGCTCTGGTAGGTCCCGTCGAGGACCTTTTCCACCAGCCCGGGCTGCCCGGTGCCGTCGCCGTGGTCAAGCGCAAACGCCGCCAAATCGACGGGTGAATCGGCCAGTCCGTACAGCGTCTGCGGGCGCGTCGCCATGATCAGCGCGTAGGCCACGTGCTTGGCGTAGAAGTTGCTCAACTGCTCGTACGCCCGAAGCTCATCACCCGAGAGGTCCGATGGCGGCGGGTCACCCTGCTCGAACCCCTTGACGAGATCGGCTGGAGCGGTACCCGGCATGTTGGAATGAATCCCGAGCAGCTCCGGGGGTGCCTGGATGCCCATCGTCTGCGTGACCGCCGCGCCCCAATCGCCGCCCTGCGCGACGAACCGGGCGTATCCGAGCCGCTTCATGAGAACCACCCAGGCGCGTGCCGTCCGTACCGGGTCCCAACCGGTGGCGGTCGGCTTGGCGGAGAACCCGTGGCCCGGCAGCGACGGGATCACCAGATGGAACGCATCCTCCGCGCCCCCGCCGTGGGCCGTGGGATCGGTAAGCGGCTCGATGATCTTCAGCTGCTCGATGATCGAGCCAGGCCACCCGTGCGTGACGATCAACGGCAGCGCGTCCTCATGCCGGGAGCGGACGTGGATGAAGTGAATGTCGAGGCCGTCGATCTCGGTCATGAAGTTCGGCAACGCGTTCAGTTTCGCCTCGCACGCGCTCCAGTCGTAATCCGCCGCCCAGTAGCGCGCGAGGTCCTGCATCATCGCGAGCCGCACGCCCTGCGAGTCGTCGTTGACCGTCTCGCGCTCGGGCCAACGCGTCGCTAGGACGCGCCTGCGCAAATCGTCGAGGTCCGCCTGCGGGAAGCCCACCTGGAACGGACGGAGGGCGGTCGTATCACCGGCCGCCTGCTCTGCGGAAGTCGTACTTGCCATCTACTCCTCCTGAAGTCGTCGCGCACCCGGCCTGATGGTCCGCGGCTCGTTTTGTGCCGTGAGCAGCGATCCATCGTAGACCTCCACAAACCCGATTGAGGTGAACAGGTTGGCATCGGCCGGTTGCGCTGTGGAATTTTCAGCCGTAACTCCTCCGCCCGCCCGCTCGCCGCCAATTGGATCAATTTCGGTTGATGTATTGTCGTGGCGTGCGCTACGAGACGTCGCCCGCCCAGACTGTGCCGCCGAGTTTTCTGAGCCTGGCGGGACATCCCGTTCGCTGGCGGCTGTTGAACGATCTCGCGCACAGCGATCGACGGGTCGGTGAGCTTTGCGCCCGGCTCGAGCTCCCGCAGAATCTCGTCTCCTACCACCTCGGTCGGCTCCGTGCCGAGGGCGTGGTTTCGCGGCGACGCAGCGCCGCCGACGGGCGCGATTCGTATTACGTGCTTGAGCTGGCCCGGTGCGGCGAGCTGCTGTCGGGCGCCGGTAGCGCGCTGCACCCGTGGCTGCGCCTTGCGCCCACCCGGCCCGACCGGACCGGCTCGGCCGCGCGGCGGAGTCGCGCGGGGGTGCTGTACCTGTGCACCGGCAACAGCGCTCGCTCGCAGATCGCCGAGGCGTTGACCGAGCACCTGGGCGGCGGCGCGGTAGAAGCGCGAAGCGCCGGCAGCCACCCCAAGCCCCTTCACCCCAACGCCGTCCAGGCGCTACGCGAGCGCGGGATCGACATTGCCGGACGCCGCTCAAAGCATCTGAACGAGTTCTCCGGCCAGCGCTTCGACTATGTGGTCAGTCTTTGCGATCGCGTCCGGGAGGTGTGCCCCGAATTTCCGGGCCATCCCGATCTGATCCACTGGAGCATCCCGGATCCGGGGCGCGAGACCGGGAGCGACTCGCGGACGTATCCCGCGTTCGAGCGCACCGCCGAGGAACTCACGATGCGGATTGCGTTCCTGCTCGAGCTGATTGAACACGCCCCGCACCAACGTGCCACGAGGTGAGATGAGCATGCCGAACAATCCGCTCGAGCCCGCCCGCAGGTGATGGAGAACCCGGGCGAGCGCGCCGGGCCGGCGGCTCACCCCGCATCGCTCGGGACCGTCGCACGGGAGTGGACCCGGATCGGGTTTACCGGGTTCGGCGGTCCGCCCGCGCACATCGCGCTCTTGCGGGCGCTGGTAGTCGATCGGATGGGTTGGATGGACGCGCGTGAGTTCCAAGACGCGAACGCCGCGTGTGGGCTGCTGCCCGGTCCGGCGTCCACCCAGCTTTCGATCTTCTGTGCCTATCGCGTCGGCGGCCCGGCCGGCGCGATCGTCGGCGGTCTCGGATTCATCGTTCCCGCGGTCATCCTCATCCTGATTCTGTCGGTGCTGTTCCTCGCGGAGAACCCGCCGCTGTGGGTTCGAGGGGCTGGCGCCGGCGCCGGCGCGGCGGTCGCCGCAGTCGCAGTCCAAGCCGCGCGCGGATTGGTCGGCCCGAGCTTCGATCACGTTCGGGGAAGCACGGCACGGACCGTCCGTTGGGCCGGCTATGTCGCGATCGGAGCCGCCGCGGCGGCCGTGCTCGGCGCGTATCTGGTGCTCGCGCTGCTCGCGTGCGGGCTCATCGAGATGATCATCCAGCGGCGCGTCGAGCATCTGGCGTCCGTCGGCCTTCTGCTGCCCGGATCGGTCGCCGTCGGCGGGATCGGCGCCCTGGCCTGGACGGCGTTCAAGGTCGGGGCGCTCTCGTTCGGCGGCGGGTTCGTGATCATCCCGCTGATGCAGGGCGATGCCGTCCACACGTACCACTGGATGACGAACGCCCAGTTCCTGAATTCGGTGGCGCTCGGACAGGTCACCCCCGGGCCTGTGGTCGCGACCGTCGCCTCCGTCGGCTACGCCGCCCACGGCGTTGTCGGAGGCCTGCTCGCCGCACTGGTCGCCTTCAGCCCCTCGTTCTCGTTCATCCTGCTCGGCGGCGGCCGCTTCGAGCAGCTACGCAACAACCAGCGCGCGCGGGCGTTTCTGGACGGCGCCGGACCCGCCGCGATCGGCGCGATCCTGGGCGCCGCCATCCTCCTCGCTGGAGCGCTGCAGGAAGCCTGGCAATTCGCTGTCCTCGCCGCCGCTGCGATCGCGCTGCTCATCCTCAAACGCGGGATCGTCGAGACACTGCTAGCAGCGGGAGCGGCGGGCGTGGCCGCGGCACTCGCGGGCGCGCCGCTTCCGCACTAAGTCCGACGTGCAATCACGAGTCACGGTGTCGCGTTCACCGACGCAGTGCCTCCTGCCAACATGCGTTTGGCGGCG
>OBLV0100000627.1_pt1 | contig 10744 bp, 9 predicted proteins | sample 1520071 | NCBI WGS metagenome assembly OBLV01 (sample SAMEA3888446, study PRJEB22518) | metagenome | reverse complement strand
GCTGCCACAGCAGCAGCACGATGCCGGCCACCAGCAGCGTCTCGAACAGCACGTCCGGCATGATCGTCTGCTCGGCGTTCAGCTGGTAGGCGTCGAACAGCACCGGCGCCACGGCCAGCGCCGCCAGCCACCGGTACACGCCGCGCCGCACCATCAGCGCGTACAGCGCGCCCGCCATGACCATGCCCAGGACGTGCTGAGCCAGCGCCGCGTAGGCCAGGCTGCGCCCGGCCAGCAGGATCGGGCGCAGGATCAGCAGCGAGTAGCCGAGCGGGTCGAACGAGCCCCAGATCGTGTTCGTGAAGTCGGTGCCGAAGATGTACTTCTTCGAGTCGATGAACAGCAGGGCGGGTTCGTAGGCGATCTGGGCGATGCCCCGCAGTACCAGCCCGCCCGCCAGCAGCAGCCAGAACATCCAGTGCCGGCGGACGAGGTCCACGGTGGCCCACATGATCCGATCCACGCGGGACCCCGGCTGGCTTGCAGCAGGCAATGCGGTGTCCCTCCTGTCGGTCACGCAGACTCCTCGCCAAGGGTCACATCGGGCCGCGGGATACGCCGCGCCCATGCCCGGCCGCCTTCCTGGCTGGCCTCATTCTGCCGCATCAGGAGATGACAGACGGCCCGTTGGGCAAGTTTCGCCTTGTGTCGTCACCGTTCGCGGCCGGGCCGGAGCCGCTTGTCGGTGCGCATCTTTACCATCGCCCCATGCCCGGATCAACGACTGCCGCGGGCGCCTGGTTCACCTTGCGCCGCCGGATCACCATCTACCCGCCCGAACCAGCCGGCCGCCCGGGCATCTGCGCGGTCTGCCGCGGACCGGCCCGGCCCGGGTACGCCCGCTGCTACCAGTGCGGCCAGCACGACCTGCTCGGCCCGGGCCTGCTCGCCGACGCGGTCGTGCCCATCTCCTACGCGGTGAAGGGCACGGCCTTCGCCGTCAGCCTGGGGCGCTACAAGTCCTGGCGCTCGCCCGACCCGGCGGCGCGTACCGCACTGCTGACCCTGCTGCTCACCTTCCTGCACGACCACGGCCGCTGCGTGTGGCGGCACGCGGGCATGCCCGCTCCCGGCCGCCTGGCCGTGGTGCCGACCGGCTGCGGCCGGCCAGGACCGCACCCGCTGCTCGCCATGGCAGGCCCGTACCTCCGGCTGCCGCGGACCGGGCTGGCCATCAGGCCGGGGGAGCAGGGCCGTGACCCCAACCCGGACCGCTTTATAGCCGAACGGTCTGGGCCGGGAGCTGTCCTGCTCCTCGACGACTCCTGGGTATCGGGCGCCAGCGCCCAGTCCGCGGCGGCCGCCCTGAAGCGCGCGGGCGCCCGCCACGTCGCGGTCGTGGTGCTCGGCCGTCACGTGGATCCGGCCGACCGGCTGGGCGCCCCGCTGGCCGCCCGGCTCGCTCCCAGTGGTTACGACCCGGACAGATGCGCCGTACATCCCGTACCCGCACCCACGTCGGCGTCCCCGCCGGACACCACGGTCCCGGATCCGCCGGGATCGTAGCGGCCCTAAGCTGGAGCGGTGACCGCCGAGCCCCCTTCGCATACCGCGCTGGTCAGGCGCGCCCGCCGGATCGCCCGGGAACTGGCCGTGCTTTATCCCGACGTGTACACCGAGCTGAACTTCACGACCCCGCTCGAGCTGCTCGTCGCGACGATCCTGTCCGCGCAGACCACGGACAAGCGGGTCAACCTGGTGACCCCGACGCTGTTCGGCCGCTACCCCACGGCCGCGGACTACGCGGGCGCCGACCGCGAGGAACTCGAGAAGATTATCCAGTCGACCGGCTTCTACCACGCCAAGACCACCAGCCTGATGGGCCTGGGGCAGGCGCTCTGCGAGCGGTTCGGCGGGGAGGTCCCGGGGCGGCTGAAGGACCTGGTCACCCTGCCCGGCGTGGGCCGCAAGACGGCGAACGTGGTGCTCGGCAACGCCTTCGGCATCCCCGGCATCACCGTGGACACGCACTTCGGCCGGCTGGCCCGCAGGTTCGGCTGGACCACCGACCTGGACCCCGTGAAGGTCGAGGAGCAGGTGGCCACGCTCGTCCCGCGCAGGGACTGGACCGACCTGTCGCAGCGCATGATCTGGCACGGTCGGCGGGTCTGCCATTCGCGCCGCCCCGCCTGCGGCGCCTGCGGGCTGGCCCGCCTGTGCCCCTCGTACGGCGAGGGGCCCACCGACCCGAAGGTGGCCGCGAAGCTCGTCAAGCCCGGCCCGTTCTCGTGACCCCGGGCCGCGAGCCGGCCCTATCCGAGCCGGCCCCGTCCTGGCTGCTCCGGCTGGCTCGCGCGGCCGGGACGATGGAGGTCCCGGCACCGCTCGCGCCGCCCGCCACCGGCGGCAGGCCGTCCGCTGTGCTGGTCCTGTTCGGCGACGGGCCGAACGGCCCCGACCTCCTGTTCATCCAGCGCAGCGACGGCCTGCGGCTGCACGCGGGCCAGCCGGCCTTCCCCGGCGGTGCCATCGACGACGGTGACGGCGGCCCGGTCGGCGCCGCGCTGCGCGAGGCGGCCGAAGAGGTCGGCCTGGATCCCCGCGGCGTCGACGTGGTGGGGACCCTCCCGGAGGTCTTCATCGAGCGGACCGGGTTCCGCGTCGTCCCGGTGCTGGCCTGGTGGCGCGAGCCGTCCGCGGTGGCCCCGGTCGACGCGGGCGAGGTGGCCGCGGTGGAACGTGTCAGCGTGGCCGAGCTGGCCGATCCCGCCACCCGCCTGACGCTCCGGATGCCCACCGGGCGGAGCAGCCCCGCGTTCCGGGTGCGCGGGCTGCTCATCTGGGGTTTCACCGCCTTGCTCGTGGACCGGCTGCTCGCGCTGGGCGGCTGGGAGAAGCCGTGGGATCCCGGCGTCGTCGCCGACATGTGAAATTGCCTGGCGGCCTTGACAAGGGCGAAAACGCTATACCGTTAGCTCGTGCGCGGTGATGTGCTCGACCTCATCTTGATCGTGATCGTGATCGCGTTCGCCGTGTCCGGATACCGGCAGGGCTTCATCGTCGGTGTGCTGAGCTTCCTCGGCTTCGTCGGCGGCGCCCTGCTGGGCGCCGAGTTCGGCCCGGCCATCTCCCGCGCCCTGGTCGGTGGCCAGACCCAGCAGGACATCATCGCGGTCGTCCTGCTGGTGAGCTTCGCCGTGATCGGGCAGTTCATCGCCTCCTCCATCGGTGCCGCCATGCGGTCCACGGTGACCTGGCGCTCGGCGACCGCCCTCGACTCGGCGGGCGGCTCGGTGGTCAGCATGATCTCGGTGCTGCTGATCGCGTGGGTGGTCGGCTCGGTGCTGAACGGGTCCCCGTTCCCCGTGGTCGACCAGCAGGTGAACAACTCCCTGGCGCTGCAGACGCTGGACAAGTTCATGCCCACGCCCGCCAAGACGATGTTCAGCGATTTCCGTCGGCTGCTGGCCGAGAACAGCACCTACGCCCAGGTGTTCAGCGGCATCGGCGCGGAGCGCATCCTGGCCATCCCGGCCCCCGACCAGGACGTGCTGAACAGCGCGGGCTTCCGCGCCGCCGCGAACCGCGTGGTCCGGATCCAGGGGATCGCGCCGAGCTGCCAGCGTCAGATCGAGGGCTCCGGCTTCGTCATCTCGCCGAACCACATCATGACCAACGCGCACGTGGTGGCCGGGGTGACGCAGCATCAGACCGTCACTGCCGGCGACCGGACGCTGGACGCCACCGTGGTGTTCTACGACCCGCAGGTGGACGTGGCCGTACTGTACGTGCCCGGGCTCAACCTGAGCCCGCTCCATTTCGCCGGCCAGGCCAACCCCGGCGCCAGCGCCGTGGTCGCGGGCTACCCGCTGGACGCGATGCGACTGCACGCCGCGCCCGCCAGGATCGGCGGCATCCAGAACGCCCAGGGCCCGAACATCTACCAGACCGCCACGGTCACCCGGCAGATCTACGAGATCCGGGCCGTCGTCGAGTCGGGCAACTCCGGCGGGCCGCTGCTGGCCTCCGACGGCACCGTCTACGGCGTGGTCTTCGCCGCCGCGGTCGGTGTCGACGACACCGGCTTCGCCCTCACCGCCGCCCAGGTCCGCGCCGACGCCCAGGCCGGCGAGCAGTCCACCACCGCCGTCTCCACCATGAACTGCGACTAGCCCTTCCCCGCCCCGTCACCGTCCCCAGCCGCCCCGCGGCTGGCCGCCGCGCGGGCGGTCCGCCTGCGGCCGCACGCCATGAAACCGGGAATCCAGGGCGTTCGAACGCACTGGATCCGGGGTTTCATGGCGTTCCGACTCGTCCGGCGCCTACGAACGGTGATGTTGATGGTGCCGGTGTGACGTAACTCAGCCAGCAGGCCGGGGGACAGGTCGGCGGGCGGGATCCCGTCCAGGCCGTGCCGTTCGATACGTGCGGCCAGGTCGTCGGCTGCCGCCAGGAAAGCATCAACATTCATACCGAACGGGCTGGCCGGCTGCCCCACCGCCCGCTGCGAGTCCGCCTCGCCCGGGGAGCCATCCCCATCGTCGGAGCTCGCCTCGTCCTGGGAGCCCGCGCCGGCCTGGTAGCCGCGGACGCGCTCGGCGCCGCGGCTGAGCAGGGCGACCGCGCCTCGGGCGTTGCCGCGCCTGGCGTGGGTCAGCCCGACCGCGATCTGGGCCAGGCCCTGCCACAGGTCACGTTCGCCGGCCGGGCCGGATTTCCAGGCCGCCTCGAGGACCTCGTGCGCGTGGAACGGGCGCCCGTCGCGGAGCAACCGGTCGGCCAGTGTGGCCGCCTCGGCCCCGGTGATCACCAGGTCGTCGGGGATCCGGTCGGCCCCGGAGATCCCGGCGGCCCCGGAAGCGGGGCCGCCGGCGGGGTCCAGCGGTCGTCCCAGGGCGTCGCGCGGGCGTGCGTTGCGCGGGCGCCCGGCCGGGTCGCGGTCCCGGTTCACGGGTCCGCGTCACCGCTCCGGTTCCGGGTCGGCCAGCCAGCCGAGCAGTTCGGTATCCAGCACCTCCGGGCGTTCCTCGTGCGGGAAATGCCCGGCGCCGTCGATCACCCGCCAGCGGTACGGGCCGTCGACGTAGCGCCCGGCGCCGCGCGCGGTCTGCGGCAGCACGCAGGTGTCCATGGCGCCGTGCAGGTGCAGGACGGGGGCCGCGATGGGCGTCCGCATGTGCCGGGCGTAGCGCAGCCCGTCGGGCCGCACGCCGCTGCGCGCCAGCCAGCGGTGGTACTCCAGGGCGGAGTGCGCGGCCGAGGGAATCCGCATCGCTCGCTCGTAGATTTGCTCGGTCTCCGGGTCGGGCCAGCCGGGGGCGGACCACTTCTCCAGCAGCTTTCCCACCTGGTAGGCGCCGTCCTTGAGCAGCTGGCGTTCGGGCCAGATGGGCAGCTGGGACGCGAGCGCGTAGCCGCTGCGGCGCCCCTGGCCGAGCGGGTTGGTGACCACCGAGGAGCGCATCCGCAGCGGGTGCGCCATCGAGATCACGGCCAGCCGCCTGACCACCTTGGGGTAGTAGGCGGCCAGCGTCCATCCGACCAGGCCGCCCAGTCCGTGACCGACCACGATCGCGTTGGCCTCACCCAGCGCCCGGACCAGCCCGGCCGCGTCCGAGGCCGCCGTGACCAGGTCGTAGCCGCGGGGTGGCTTGTCGCTGCCGCCGTAGCCGCGCAGGTCCACCGCGACCGCGCGGAAACCCGCCCCGGGCAGGACCGCCAGCTGGTGGCGCCAGGTCCACCAGAACTCGGGGAACCCGTGCAGGAGCAGCACCAGCGGCCCGTCGCCGGCCTCGGCGGCGTGGAAGCGGGTGCCGTTAGCAGAGATCGACCTGTGCGCCCAGGGGCCGCCGATCTGGACCACGGCGTCGGGGCCGCCGGCCATGACGGTCACCTCACCCGGTCTTGCGCGCGGTGATCTCGGGCTGCTGGCCGTCGGGCTGCTGGCTGTCGAGACCGAGTATCCCGAGACCCTCGGACACGGTCTCGCGCGTCTTCTTCAGTCCGGACAGCCGCCGCAGCTTCAGGTAGGCGATCCCGAGCACGAGGACCGCGAACAGCACGTAGACGCCGGACACGATCAGGAAGGCCGCCCACGCCCAGATGCCGAGTGCGATCAGGCCGAACCCCAGCGCGATGGACAGCAGGACGAGCACCAGGCAGGCCACGAACGCAGCGACGCCGCCCAGGGCCCCGGCCAGCCCGATCCGCCGCACGTCGCCCTTCAGCTCGGTCTTGGCCAGGTCGATCTCGTACCTGATCAGCTGGGACACGTCCTTGGCTGCCAGCGCGACGAGATCCCCCAGTGACTGGCCACCGCCGGCGGGTTCCGGCACTTCGCTGCGGACCATCCGTCCCATCTCCCTCGTATGCGGACCGCGACCCGCGCTCCCGCACGGCTCTAGGGCACCCGCGTTCCGATTGCTCCTCGGGGCTCGCTCATGTTCGCAAAGTCCAAGGCTAGCGTTGTTGTTCGTGAAGGGTCAGCACCGAGGACCGGTACGGCGTTTTCAGGGCCGTGTTGCAGGGCTGAAGGTAGCACCGCGCCGCGGCGGTGAGCATACCGGCAGGCGAACCGGCCCGGAGGCCTGGCCCAATTGACGGCACGCGAATGTTGTGGCATTTACACCCATGTGTAGCGTTTCGCCGGATTTAACGTCACAACCGCACACAGATGCACGTCCAGAAACCGAGGCCTACCCGAACCGGCCGTATAGTCGGCGGCCGATACGACCCCGGAAATGCGAGCGGCGCCCCTGGCCGGGGCGCCGCTGCGAAAACCACGTCAGGCCTGGCTACCAAGCGTGCACCTTTTCTTGTCAGCCAGGGCAGGCCGCTACCGCTCCTGCCTGGCTTGACACGCCTCCCGCGGCTGGTCGCGCGTGGGTACCTGGCTGCCGTGCCCGGACGAGTGAACGTCCGTAGCACCTTTCTACGACGAAATCACCGGCGTGGATAGCCCTGGCGTGTGATCAATTCGTGATCTCAATCAGTTGCCGCGATCACATGCCGTAAACGAAGGACTCGGCGCTCCGGCCCCGCGAAGCCGGTAGCCGGCTTTCGGCGGCTCTTGCGGCTGGACAGGAGGGCTGAGGCAGTAATCGCCCTTGTTTGCGGACAGTGTCCGATGTTGCGGGTGGATAGCCGCCCTGGACATCGATATCTTACTGGGTGATACCCCGGCAACCGGGCGGAGCTACCTCCCGGTAGGAAACTGGGCCAGAACCACTAGTAACCGTGCCCCGGTTATGCTGTAATCGGTCTGGGTTACGCTGCAACGAGTACCTGTTGCGGATTCACAACTAGTCGTCGCGAAACCGACACTGGTGGTCGCATACGGGGGCACTTTGCAGCTATCCTTATCAGATAGGACGGAGTCGGCCTCCCCCCCCAGGGCCGAACCGTGCGCGCGGGCGCCGCTCTCCCCCCCGGCGGCGCCCGCCTCCTATTCTGGGGCCACCTTATGCTCCCATTCTGGGGCCGCTTTCTGCTGCCGCTTATCCGGCAGGTGCCTAGAGGCCGAGCTCAGCTCGCGTCGGCCAGCCCCGGGCCGGCTAGGACCGTGTCCAGCAGGGCAACCGCTCCGCGCTTGGATAGCGGGTGGTTGCCGTTCCCGCACTTCGGCGACTGCACGCAGGAGGGGCAGCCGGACTCGCAGTCGCAGCCGGCGATGGCCTGCCTGGTGGCGCGGAGCCAGTCCGCGGCGGCCTCGAAGCCGCGCTCGGCGAACCCGGCGCCGCCATCGTGCCCGTCGTAGATGAAGACGGTGAGCTTCCCGGTGGCCGGGTGCCTGGCCGCCGAGACCCCGCCGATGTCCCAGCGGTCGCACGTGGCGAACAAGGGCAGCAGGCCGATCGATGCGTGCTCGGCCGCGTGCGCCGCGCCGCCCAGGTCGATGCCCGCCTCGGCGAGCGCGCCGGCCGCCTCCTCGGACAGCGTCCACCACACCGCCCGGGTCACCAGGTGCCGCGGCGGCAGGTCGAGCGGGACCTCGCCGAGCAGGGCACCGGTGTCGGCGCACCGCTGGGTGAAGCTGACTACCTGCCGGGTCACCTGCACGTCGCCGAACCTGATCTCGGCCGGCCCCCAGGCCGCCGCGCGCAGCTCGCCGCGGATCTCCACCTCGGTCGCGGTCTTGGCGGTGGTGGTGTAGCCGGGCTCGCCCGCCTCGACCAGGGCGACCCGGTCGGCCAGGTCCAGCGTCTGGACCAGGTAGCTGTCGCCTTGGTGCACGTAGACGGCGCCCTCGTGCACGATCAGGTGGGCCGAGGGCTCGTCTACCGTGCCGACCAGGCGGCCGGTGGCCTGCTCCACTACCCGGATCGGCGCCAGCCCGGCGCCGCGCAGCCCCAGCGCGGCGGCCGCGTCCCGGCGCATGCTGAACCAGCCGGCCGTCCGGCGGCGCAGCCGCCCGGCCCGGGTCAGCTCGTCCACCGCCGTCCGTGCCGCCGGGCCGAAGATGTCCAGGTCCTGCTCGGTCAGGGCCAGTTCGGTGGCTGCCGCGCACAGGTGCGGGCGGAGCACGTACGGGTTGTCAGGGTCCATCACGGTGGCCTCGACCGGGTGCCGCAGCAGCATCTCCGGGTGCCGGACCAGGTAGGTGTCCAGCGGGTCGTCCCGGGCGATCAGGACCGCGGCCGCGGCCTGCCCGCTGCGCCCGGCCCGGCCCGCCTGCTGCCATAGCGCGCTGAACGTGCCGGGCCAGCCCGCTATCAGCACCGCGTCCAGGCCCGTGATGTTGACCCCGAGTTCGAGCGCCGTGGTCGTAGCCAGCCCGATCAGGCTTCCGTCGGACAGCGCGGCCTCGAGCCGCCGCCGGTCCTCGGGCAGGTACCCCGAGCGGTAGGCCGCCACCCTGGCCTCCGCCGGCCCGGAACCCTGATCCGCCCCCGTGCTGGCGTGCGCCGCGGCGTCCAGCGACCGGCGCGCGGCCAGCGCGACCGCCTCGGCACCGCGCCGGGACCTGATGAAGGCGAGCGTCTGAACGTTCTCCCTGACCAGCCGCCCGAGCAGGTCGGCCGCCTGCGCGGTGGCGGTGCGGCGCAGCCGGGCGCCCGCCTCGCCACGGGACTCGGTCAGCGGCGGCTCCCACAGCGCGAACGCCAGCGGCCCGCGCGGCGACCCGTCCTCGGTAATCTCCTCGGCGTCCAGGCCGGTCAGCAGCCGGGCGCAGGCGCCCGGCGCCCCGACCGTGGCCGAAGCGAGCACGAACACCGGCCGCGACCGGCCGTCGCCGTCAGCGGGAGCGTGATGCGCCACCACCCGGCGCAGCCGCCGCAGCACGTGGGCCACGTGCGAGCCGAACACTCCCCGGTACCCGTGGCACTCGTCCACCACCACGTAGCTCAGCCGGCTGAGAAAGCCGGACCAGCGGTTATGCCGTGGCAGCAGCGCCCGGTGCAGCATGTCGGGCGTGGTGAGCAGGTACCGTGCGTGGCTACGAGCCCAGTCCCGTTCGGTCCGGGTTGAATCGCCGTCGAAGACGGCCGCCTGCACCCCCGGCAGGCCGAGCGCGCGGATCGACCGGAGCTGATCGGCCGCCAGCGCCTTGGTCGGCGTGACGTAGAGCACGGTGTCGCCCTCCAGCACCGCGGTGAGCGCCGGCAGCAGGTACCCGAGGGATTTTCCCGACGCCGCCGCGGTGGAGATGATCACGTTCTGGCCGGCCCGCGCGTGGTCCGCGGCCAGCGCCTGGTGCGTCCATGGCGCGCGGATGCCGCGGGCCGCGAAGGCCTCGGCCACCGGCGCGGGTACCCACGACGGCCACGGCACCTCCTGGCCGGCCCGCGCCGGGATGTGCTCGACGTGCACGGGGCGGCCCGCCCTGGGGTCGTCGAGCAGGATGCCCAGGGCGCGGTTCCCGGCCTCGTCCGCGGGAACACCCGCCGGGACGGCCGCAGGCATAACCGGGCCGGCTGGGGGAAGAGCCGGGGGAAGGGGAGTCAGGGTCGACACAGCCATATCAGTGTGACATCCCGCTCGCCGATGATCGGAGATTTTCCGTGTGTCGCCCCGCCAAGGGGTGCCGGGAGGCATGATTTCGTATAGACATGACACCGGAGCGTGGTTGAATGCCGCAGGCGATCACGCCCTAGGCTCTGCTAGTGAGCCCCCGCGCCTGAAGCGGGACGATGAGATGACGCCGTGCATGGCGCTGGAGGATTTGTGGATCTGAAGCTGGGTCACTACAACAAGGACGGCATCGAGGTCGTCGATGTCGAGGGCGAGATCGACGTCTACACGGCCCCGCGGCTCCGTGAGCTGCTCATCGATCTCGTCAACAAGAACAACTACCAGCTCGTCGTCAACATGGAGAAGGTCGAGTTCCTCGACTCCACCGGCCTTGGCGTGCTGGTCGGCGGGCTGAAGCGGGTGCGGGCGCACGACGGCTCGCTCGATCTCGTGTGTACGCAGGAGCGCATCCTCAAGATCTTCAGGATCACCGGCCTGACGAAGGTGTTCGGCATCCACGAGACGGTGGACGAGGCCATCGCGGCCAAGAAGCTCGAGAAGTAACACAAGCCAGGACCCTGCCGCCGATGGCCACCGTAGAAGTCACTTTCACCCCGCTGCCCGCGCACGTCCGCACCGCGCGGCTGGTTGCCACCGCGGTAGCGCGGCGGAGCGGGGTGGACGAAGCGCTGCTCGACGAGGTGCGGCTGGCCGTGGGCGAGGCATGCTCGCGCGCGGTCGAGGCGCACCGGCGGCACTGCCCGGCCGAGCCTGTCAAGATCGAGATGACCGACCAGGGGGAGCGGTTCGTCGTCGTGGTGAGCGATCAGGCCCCGGCGAGCAACGCCACCCT
>OBLV0100000626.1_pt1 | contig 10749 bp, 9 predicted proteins | sample 1520071 | NCBI WGS metagenome assembly OBLV01 (sample SAMEA3888446, study PRJEB22518) | metagenome | reverse complement strand
CCCGAGATCTACACTCTTTCCCTACACGACGCTCTTCCGATCTCGGGAGCCTCGTCGAGGTCGACGACGACCGGCGCGTGATCGCTCGGGCCCTTGCCTTTGCGCGCCTTGCGGTCGACCCACGCGGCGTCGACCCGCTCGGCAACGGGGGCGGCGGCGAGCACCAGGTCGATGCGCATGCCGAGGTCGCGGTGGAACATGCCGGCGCGGTAGTCCCAGTAGGTGAAGACGCGCTCTTCGGGCCAGCGGTCGCGGACGACGTCGCGCAGGCCGAGCGACTGGAGGGCGGCGAGGGCGGCGCGCTCGGGCTCGGTGACGTGGGTCTGGCCGAGGTAGGCCTCGGGGTCGAAGACGTCGGCGTCGGTCGGGGCGATGTTGACGTCGCCGCAGACGACCGTCGCCTCGGGGCCTGCCTCCACCGCGTCGCTCAGTGCCGCCAGCCAGGCGAGCTTGTACTCGTAGTGGTCCGAGCCGGGCTCACGGCCGTTCGGTACGTAGACCGAGACGATCCGGATCCCGTTGCAGGTCGCGGAGAGGGCGCGGGCCTCCGGGTGGGGGAAGCCGGGAGCGCTGGCGAGGCCGGGAACGACGTCCTCGAGCCCGACCCGGGAGAGGATCGCGACGCCGTTCCAGCTCGCCTCGCCGTGGACGGCCAGCTCGTAGCCGCGCTGCGCGAGCTCGTCGCCCAGCAATTCTTCGAGCGCCGCGTCGGCGAGCTTCGTCTCCTGCAGGCAGACCACGTCCGGTTGCCGTTCGTCCAGCCAGGGCAGCAGCCGCGGCAGCCGCTGCTTGACCGAGTTGACGTTCCAGGTCGCGATCCGCACCCGCGGACCGTACCCGTCCGGTGCCTCCGCTCGGCCCTCAGCCCCCGCGGTGGGCCATCACGCTGATCCCGGTCACCTCGTTCAGGCCTGCCGCATCGATGGTGAAGTAGGTGAGACGTTCGCCCGGGCCCGGCAGTTCGTAGGTGGTGGAGGTCAGCTTCTTCAGCTTCTTGCCGTAGGCCTTCTTCAGTTCGCCGACCTTCGAGCAGATGTGGATGCCCTCGGCGGTCTGGAAGCGGCTCAGCCCGGTCGGGCAGAGGGGCACGTCCTTGCTGCCGACCAGTTTCTCCCCGGTGTGCATGTAGATCGACCAGGCCTTGAAGACGGTTCCGTTGGCGCCCGTGGTCTGAAAGCTGACCGCGGCTTCTTCGCCGCTGTTGGGGCCGCTGTAGGTGCAGAGCGTTTCGCAGTTCTTGATGTCGGCCGGGCCCCAGGCCTTGGCCAGCTTCTGGGGCGAGCCGAAGAGGGCGAAACCGCCGATCGACTTCGCCGGGACGATCAGGGTGTCGCTGGTCTTCGGGAAGGCGGCCTGAACGATCGCGGGCAGGGCCATGGCCAGGACCAGCGTCACACTCATAGTCATCAAGATGCGGGTTCTCACCTGAGGGTCTCCTTCTGGTGCTTGAGTACGTTCTTTCCGGCGCTCACCGTCACCTTCACCGACAGCTTGCGCCGCTGGGCGAGCAGCTTGCGGCCCACCTTATTGGGACCGACGGTGAGGGTCTTCGCGGTGCCGGGAGACACGGTCTTGGTCACCTTCCCGACCGTCACCCCCTTGCCACTCTTCTTCGCCTTCGAGACGCGCGCCTGCTTGTGACCGCTCGGAGGCAGCGAGAGCGTCGCGGTCACCGGCGGGCACGAGGAGGCGGCCGCCGGGCAACTCACCTTGACGCTGATCGTGGCGCCCTTTGCCTTGATCGAAGCGACCACGGGCTTCGCCGATTTCGTCGCCTTGACGGCGACCGCGGCGCCGCTGTCGATCGCCGCGCTGGTGGCGATGCCGCTGCCGTTCTGGTTGGTCGCGGTCACCCGGCAGGAGATCTTCTTGCCGATCTGGCCCGCGGCCAGGGTCAGCGTCGAGGCGTCTGCAGGAGGGCCGCTGGCGACCCCGTCCAGCAGCCACTCATAGCGGTAGCTGGTCGGGCTCGCGGTCCAGCTGCCGCGGTCGCAGCTGAGCACGGTGCCGGGCGCGAAAGCGCCGGGCGCCGAGACCTTCGGCAGGGTCAGGTTCCGGGGCGGGGCCGGGTTGGCGTGGCTGAAAGCCGCGATCCGCCAGGTGCTTTCGGGCTCGACCTGGGCGACGATCGTCGCCACGCCGTCGCTCGAGATCGCGATCCTCGGAGCGTGGGCGTCGGTGAGGTTGGCGATCACCGTCGCCGGAGTCGTTGAGAATTCGCCCCCGGGCAGCCGCACCGCGCTGTAGACGCCGGTGGTGCCGCTTGCCAGCGATCCCTCCTGCGACCAGATCACGTAGGTGGTCCCGTCGGGCGCGTAGGCGGCCTGGACGTCGTGGACCGTCGCGGTCGAAGCGAAGGTGACTGGGGCGCTGATCGCGCCGGATGCGCTGACGGTGACCTCGCGGGGGCGCAGGGCGCCGCCATCCACAGCGGAGTAGGCGATCGTCGCCGAGCCGTCGGGCGCGGTCGCGATCGAGGCCGGCGGCAGGCCGCCGACCGGGCCGACGTTTTCGTCGATCGTCGTCGCGCCGCTGTCGCCGCTGATCCAGATCACGCGTTTGCTGTCGCTCGTGGTCGAGGTCGCGATCACCCGCCCGTCGGCGAGGACGCCGACCGAGGCGCCGGAGCCGGCGAGCGGCAGGGTAGTCGCCGGCCCGGTCCAGGAAGACGGGTTGGTGGTCGTGTGGAGGTCGGCCTGGCGCGGCGAGGGATCGCCATTGCCGCGGGTCGTCAGCGCCGCCATCGTCGAGTTCGTGGGGGCCGTCCCGGTGGAGTTGGTCGGTGCGACCGCGACCGCCGGGGTGTTGATGCTGTCGTCATCGTTGGAGCCGCCGAAGTCGGCCGAGCCGAGGCTGGTCTGCGGCAGCCCCGGGGTGGCGCTCGTTGAAGCGCCGAGGCTGAGGCCGCTCATCCCCGACCAGGTCGACCCGCAGCAGTCGGAGTAGAGATAGGAGATGACGCCGTTGCCGTCGGCGTCCATGTAGACACGCGGGCTGTAGGAGTAGTTGAAGCCGTGCGGCGACTCCGCGTCGGCGAACAGCTGGTGGGTGAAGCTGGGCACGCCGCCGGGGGTTACCGAGCCGGTCGCACCCTCGACCACCGGGACTTCGGTCGGGTTGCCGGCGATCGTCTGCACCCGGTTCATCAGCCAGGTCGCGGCGAAGGCGCCGCTGCGGCTGACCGCCATCCGGGGCCCGAACGAGTAGACGCCCGGGGCCCTGATCGCTTCGCTGGAGATCGGGCTTGGCGTGGTCCAGTCGCCGCCGATCGGCTGGGTCGACATCACCGGGAACCAGCCGCCCGGGGTGTACTGGTCCCAGGTTGCGACGGGGGTGCCGTCGCCGAGCACGCCGACCGACGGGCCCAGGCCGGTGGTCCCGCTCGGGTCGAGATAGTCGGGCGCGCTCCAGCCGAGCCCCTCGCCGGCCCCGAACGCGGCTGGCGCTATGGCCAGGGCGATCGCCGTCAGCGCCGTCGCCAAGAGAAAGGAAAGGGGCAGCCTGCGCGCGTGTCGTCCGATCTCGCCCCGCATCTGCCGGGCGAACCTACAGTGGCCTAACCCACCTCGCCACGACCGCGGCCGGGGACGTACGCGTTATCGCGTAGACGCTGGCGCCACCGGGGTGAGGGTCGGCGCGGGGCTCGCCGCCGCCCAGGCCGTGGCCACCGCCTGGGCGCGATTGGTGACTCCCAGCTTGGTGTGGATGTTCTGCACGTGCTTGGCAACCGTGCGGGGACTGACGCCGAGGTTCGCAGCCACCGCACCGCCGTCCTCGCCCCGCGCGAGGGCATGAAGGACTTCGGCCTCGCGCGGCGTCAACCCGAGCTGCCCCAGGGCCTGCGGTGAGAGGGCGCGGCCGGCACGCTCGAGCAGCACGACGCGACCGCCAGCGGCGGATCGGATCGAGCGCACCAGCAGCGAGTCGCTCTGCCCCTCGATCGGCATCCTCGCGGTCTCCCCTCCCCCTTTTAGCCACCCTGCCAGCGGCTCCCCCACCGGTCGGCCAACCTCTGCCACCGCCGGCCCCCGCAGGCCGTCGAGCAGCTCAGCGGCACCGGTGGAGACGAAGCTAGCCAGGCCATCAGCGGCGATCACGACGATCGCGGTGCCGTCGGCGTCGAGGCCCTCGCGCAGGCCCGCGATGGCTCCGACCAGGCGCTCCCGCAGTTGGGCGGCTCGGTAGGCCTGGATCAGGTGCGGCCGGGCCAGCTCGAGCAGGCGCCGGTCGCGCTCGGTGTAGTTGCGCCCACCGCGGCTGAGAGCGACGCCAATGGTCAGCTCCGGGGTCGAGGGAAGGATGAACGCGACCTGGTGCTCGAGATCGCCGAGCGGGCGGTAGAGCTCCGCGTACAGCGCCGTCCGCCGCAGCTCGGCTGCGGTCGCCACGTCCGAGAATCGCAGCGAGCGCCCGTCGCGGGTCCGCAGGTAGCGCCGCAGCAGCGGGTTTTCGCCCGCGTGGCGCTCCCAGGCCTGTTGCGCCCAGACCGGCAGCTCGGGGGAGACGATGGTCAGCGCCGCGTGGCGCCCCTGCTCGATCTCGTTGTAGGCGACGTAGTCGGAGGCGACGAGGCGGTGGATCGCCGACAGCAGGACCGCGCGGTATTCGGCGAGGTCCTGAGCGTCGTAAGCCTCGCCGACAAAGTCGAGGACCGAGCGCAGATCCCGTTCGCTCAGCGCCGCCATCTGGCCCGGGGTGAGGTCGCGACCGCCACTGCCAGCACGAGCTGGATCGTGGCAGATGCTCAGGTGCAGGAAGGGACGGGCTCGGAAGGTGGTCGACGTCTGGGTGTTGCCGTACGTCCCGCGCGCCGGCGCCCCACCCCGGCTCAGGGGCCCGAATCGGGCTCCGAGAACTGGTCCCGCGGGACCCATTGCGCCCCACCGGGCCATCGGCTTCGATGAGCTCACGCTTTCAGCGCAACGAAGGGCGGAGAGAAATGAAGCTTGCACGTGGACGTCGACTGGCAGTCGCAGCGGGGATTGTGAGTGTGACCGCTGCGATCCTGATCGCGGCCGGAGGCGCCTCGGCTGTGACCGTTCTCGCCGGCAACCTGAAGATCGAGATCGACGGGTCGACCAGCCCGAGGGTGTTGCCGAAGAGCAGCCCGACGGCGATCAGCTTCCACGGCGGTGCCTCGGTCTCGACCCAGGACGGCAGCCACATCCCGCCCGCCCTCAGCACCGAACTGCTGGTCGACAGGCACATCGAGCTGGACACCGCCGGCCTGCCCACCTGCAGCGCCGCGCAGCTCGAGAGCTCGGCACCGTCGCAGGCGATGAGGGCCTGCGGCGGCGCCCTGCTCGGCAAGGGAACTTCCACGGCCCAGGTTCAGTTCCCCGAACAGGCCGCCTTCGAGGCCAAGGGCCCGCTGCTGGCCTTCAACGGCCCTTCCAGCGGCGGCGGAGCCTACGGAGGGCAGGGATACAACGAGCAGCTGTACTACGTCTACGCCGACGTGCCGCTGCCAACCGCACTGGTTGCAATCGGCAGGGTCTCACCCGCCAGCGGCAAGTACGGCTACCGGATCGCGATCGCGATCCCCAAGATCGCCGGCGGTGCCGGCTCCTTCCACAGCGCCGAATTCACGATCGGGCGCAAATGGACCTACAAAGGCGAGCCGCACTCATTTCTCAACGCGGAGTGTGCGAACGGCCACTTCTCCGCCCAGGTCAAAGTGGCGTTCGGCGACGGCAGCAGGATGACCGGCAACGTTCTGCAGACCTGCAGGTCGCGCCCTCAGCGGGGCTGATCCGATTCGATCAGGTCCCGTTCCAGCTCCCCCAGCCAACCCTCGGCATAGGCGATCAGATCGGCTGAGAGGCGCGCGGCCACCGCCACGTAGCGGATGCCCTCCGAGCCGAGCGCTTCGGCCTGGGGAACCGCCTCGCCCTGCAGCTGATTCGCTTTCCTGCGGTTGCGCTCCCGCAGCCTCTGGATCAGCTCGAGCTGTCCGTCGGGCTCCAGGGCGTCGGCCAAGAAGAGCCTCAGCATCGCTTCGTCGCGAATCTGGACCGGTGACGCCTTGGCCGAGCCCAGCCAAGCGAGGAGCGCCTTCTCGCCCTCCTCCGTGATCGTGTACGCCGAGCGTTCCCGCCTGCCGTGGGGATCGCTGCGCCGACTCAGCAGCCCCGCCTTCTCAAGCCGCTCCAGCTCCGGGTAGATCGTCGCCAGGGACGTCGGCCAGAAATTCTGAGTCGACCGGTCGGCGGCCTTCTTGATCCTGTAGCCGGAGCGGGCGCCGAGGCGAACCATGCCGAGCACCAGGTGGGAGGTGGGCGTCAGCTTGATCGCCTTCGACGACCCAGCGGCTGGTTGATCGTCCCGATGTATCACCACCGATACGTTAGCTTCACCGGGCGGTCTCGACGCACAGGCTGAGCCAAGCCCGACCGGGGGCTATCCTTGAATCCATGCCAGCTTTGAGGTCTCGCACCGTCACCCACGGCCGCAACATGGCCGGCGCCCGCTCCCTGCTGCGCGCGGCGGGGGTCGCCCGCGAGGACATCGGCACCAAGCCGATCGTCGCCGTCGCCAACTCCTACACCCAGTTCGTCCCCGGCCACACCCACCTGAAGCCGGTCGGCGAGGTCGTCTCCGCGGCGGTCCAAGCCGCCGGCGGCATCGCCCGCGAGTTCAACACGATCGCCGTCGACGACGGGATCGCGATGGGACACGGCGGCATGCTCTACTCGCTGCCCTCGCGCGACCTGATTAGCGACAGCGTCGAGTACATGGTCAATGCCCACTGCGCCGACGCCCTGGTCTGCATCTCCAACTGCGACAAGATCACGCCGGGGATGCTCAACGCCGCCCTGCGGCTGAACATCCCCACCGTGTTCGTCTCCGGCGGCCCGATGGAGGGCGGCACCGCGGTCCTGGTCGACGGCACCGTGCGCAAGCGGGTCAACCTGATCACCGCGATCGCCGACGCCGTCGCCGACGAGGTCAGCGACGAGGACATGGACCTGATCGAGGAGGCGGCCTGCCCGACCTGCGGCTCCTGCTCCGGGATGTTCACCGCCAACTCGATGAACTGCCTGACCGAGGCGCTTGGCCTCTCGCTGCCCGGCAACGGCTCCACCCTCGCCACCCACACCGCCCGCCGCCAGCTCTACGAGGACGCCGGCCGCTCCGTGGTCGCGATCGCCAAGCGCTACTACGAGGACGACGACGAGAGCGTGCTGCCGCGCTCGATCGCCACCCGCGACGCGTTCGAGAACGCGATGACGCTGGACATCGCGATGGGCGGCTCGACCAACACCATCCTCCACCTGCTTGCCGCCGCCCACGAGGCCGAGGTCGACTTCACGATGCGCGACATCGACGAGCTTTCGCGCCGCGTGCCCTGCATATGCAAGGTGGCGCCGAACGGCGACTACCTGATGGAGGACGTGCACCGCGCCGGCGGCATCCCCTCGATCCTCGGCGAGCTGCACCGCGGCGGCCTGCTCAACGACGGCGTCCACTCGGTCCACGCAGAGACGCTCGAGGAGTGGCTGCAGACCTGGGACGTCGGCGGCCCGAAGCCATCCGAGGTCGCGGTCGAGCTGTTCCACGCCGCCCCCGGCTGCGTGCGCTCGGCCAGCGCCTTCTCGCAGTCGGAGCGCTGGGAGTCGCTCGACCTCGACCGCGCCGAAGGCTGCATCCGCGACGTCGAGCACGCCTACACGAGCGAAGGCGGCCTGGCGATCCTCTACGGCAACCTCGCCGAGCGCGGCTGCGTGGTGAAGACGGCCGGCGTCGACGAGTCGCTGCTGACCTTCAGCGGCCCGGCGGTCGTCGTCGAGTCCCAGGACCAGGCGGTCGACCTGATTCTCAGCGGCGGCGTCAAGCCCGGCGACGTGGTCGTGATCCGCTACGAGGGACCGCGCGGCGGCCCCGGCATGCAGGAGATGCTCTACCCGACCTCCTACATCAAGGGGCTCGGGCTCGGCAAGGAGTGCGCGCTGATCACCGACGGGCGCTTCTCGGGCGGCACCTCCGGCCTCTCGATCGGGCACGTCTCCCCCGAGGCGGCGGGCGGAGGCGCGATCGCCCTGGTCCAGAACGGCGACACGATCGCGATCGACATCCCGGCGCGGGGCATCCACCTCGAGGTCGACGACGAGGAGCTGGCCGACCGGCGGCGGGCGCTGGAGGAGGGCGGGGGCTACGCCCCGGCCGCTCGCGAGCGCGAGGTCTCCCCCGCCCTGCGCGCCTACGCGGCGATGGCGACCTCGGCCGACACCGGCGCCTTCCGCGACGTCAGGGCGATCGAGCGGGCGGCGGCGATGCTGCCGAAGCAGGACCCGGCCGCGGTCTAGGAAGGCTCCCCCGGCGGCGGCGATTCGTCGGTCCAGGCGCGGACCTCGATGCGATCGGGCGCTTCCTCGACCGCAACCCCGGCGACGAGACCGGGGTCGAGATCGAGGTTGCCGAAGCGCCATCCGGGGTGCGGGTCGCCGCGGCTCCATCCGTCTCCGATCGGCTCCAGGGCGGAGCAGTCGAGCGAGCGAAGGCCGCCCGCCAGACCCACCCCGAGAGCCTTGAGGTAGGCCTCCTTCAGCGTCCAGAGCTCGAGGAAGCGGGTCGGCGAGCCGGCGGCCTCGCGGCTCTCCCGCTCGCCGAAGTAACGGGATGCGATCCGGTCCCAGCGCCGTCGCTCCCTCCTGCGCTCGAGGTCGAGCCCGATCCGGCAGGGGGCGAGGGCGAGGGCAGCCATGCCCCCCGAGCTCGATGCCGACCACCACACCTCCCCCCCCGGGCCTTGAAGGCACCGCCGCCCCAGCGCCAGCTCATCCGCGTCGATCCCGGTCTCCCGCGCAAGCACGGCTCGAACCATCGAGCGCCGAGCCAGGAAGCGCTCCCTGCGCAGCGCCGAGGCGACCGCCTCGGCCCGCCTCAGCTCCTCGGCGGAGAGGTGGCAACGGGTCTCCGTCGGGATCAGGTCGTTCAACGAGGCAACCCATATCCGCACGCCCACCGACCCGATTCTGCCAGTGAGGCCACCGCCCTCGGCGCGAGCGCCGGCGTCGACCCGGTGTGCCTACGCGTCCACCGGCAGCTCTTTCGCCGCCTCGATGCCGAGAAAGGAAGCGATGATGAACCGCGTCAGTTCGGGCCCGACACCGGGCAGCCGCTCGGCCTGGCCACGCGAGAGGTGCCCGGCGATCACTCCCTCGACGGCGCCGATCACGAACCGGGCGGGGTGCGGGATCCCGATCGCCGCCTCCTCGGCCGCTTCCGAGCCGGATTCCAGCGCGGCCGTCAGGCGCCCGACGATCTCCTCGCGCTTCTCCAGCGCCGGGCCGCCGACGACGTAGACCTCGCGGAACAGCGCGTTGGCGATCGCGGGCCGCTCGGCGGCGAAGTGCAGCAGCATCGTCAACGCCGCATGGACTCCCTGCCGCCAGCTGCTCTGGCGGCGGGCCGCGTCGAGCATCGCGGCGCAGAGCGCCTCGGCTTCGACCGAGTAGACCTCGGCGAAGCTGCTCTCGCGCTCGCTGAGGGGGCAATCGTCCTCGGCCGCCATTTCGCCGCTGATGACCAGCTCCCGGAGCGTGGTCGCGCGGTAATCGATCTTTCGGCTCAGTTCGAGCATCAAATTCTCCTCCCCGTGAATCTCACGGTTCGGCGAGGATAGAGAAGGTAACATTTCCATGTCAACCCAAAATTTTGCTTTAAGTCCTTAAGTAAAGCGGTAATTGATGTTGGGGAACCTTTCCTTTTCCGATGTAGGATCTCATTCATGGTAGCCACCCCATGGGGAGATTCGGCCGGCCTGCGCGACCAGATGCTGCCCCCTGGGCCGGCAAACACGCCCGCGGCGGTGGCCGAGAACCAGCGCCGCCGGCTGTTCGGGGCGATGGTCGCGAGCGTCTCCGAACGCGGCTACTGGAACACCCGCATTTCTGACCTGACCGAGATCTCCGGCGTGTCGCTGCGCAGCTTCTACGACCTCTTCGCCGACAAGGACCGCTGCTTCCTCGCCACCGTCGCGGCGCTGATCGATTCCACGGTCGAGCTGGTCCTGGCGCTGCCCGAGGACGACGACTGGGAGCAGGACCTGCGCCAGCGCCTGGGGCTGCTGGCCGAGCTGGCGGCCGCGCAGCCCGCGGCGGCGAAGCTGTGCCTGGTCGAGGCGTTCGTCGGCGGCGCCGAGCCGGCTAAGCTGCTCGACGCCTCGACGCAGCGGGCGGAGGCGCTGATCGGCGAACGCTTCGAGGCCTCCTCGCGCTGGTCGGACCTGCCGCCGGAGATGCCGACGGTCGCCGTCGCCGCCTTCATCGAAACCTTCCGCTCGCGCCTGCTGAAAGGGCAGGCGCGCCTGCTCCCCGAGGTGGCCGAGGAAATCGCCGCCTTCCTGCTCTCCTACCAACCGCCGACCCGGCCGCTGCGCTCGGCGGCGCGGCCGCCGAAGGCCCGGCCCGAGGAGGAGGAAGCGAGCGACCACGCCGAACGGGCGCTGCGCGCCTTCGAAGCGCTGCTGTCCGAGCAGTCCTACGCCGAGACGACGATGGAGCAGGTGGCGAAACGGGCGAGGATGTCGGTGCGCACCCTCTATGCGAACTTCGTCGGCCGCGAGGAGCTGATGGCGGCCGCGGTCGACAGCGCCGGGGCACTGGTCGTGGCCTCGGCCCTGCCCGCCTACCGGCGTGCCGGCAGCCCGCCCGAGGGAGTCCGCAGCGCCCTCGGCGCGATGTTCGGCCTGCTTGCTTCGCGCCCCAAGCTGGCCAACCTGCTCCTGCACGGGGCCTACGAAGGCGG
>OBLV0100000625.1_pt1 | contig 10753 bp, 9 predicted proteins | sample 1520071 | NCBI WGS metagenome assembly OBLV01 (sample SAMEA3888446, study PRJEB22518) | metagenome | reverse complement strand
GATCGTGATGTGACTGGAGTTCAGACGTGTGCTCTTCCGATCTCGCCACCCGATCCACATCGCCAGCCTCCCGCTCAAGGTCGCCCCACACCACCAGGTCGAAGCCCTCCGGGGTGCCCCGGGCCGACCAGGCCTGGTCCCGGACGTAGGCGATGTCCGCCGGCGTCGGCCCGGCCAGCGTCATCCCTCCGTCCGGTTGCACCGAACCGCGCAGCGGCACCATCCCGTCCCAGCGGCAGGCCCGCCGTACCGGCCCGGTGGCGGGCAGCACCCCGCCGACCCAGACCGGGATGCGCGGCTGCTGCACCGGCACCGGGCTGAACCGGACCGGGTCCAGCGTGAAATGCGTGCCCTGATAGGAGAATTGCTCCCCCGTCCACAGCCCGGCCAGCACCTCCAGGCCCTCGTCCAGCAGCGCGGCGCGCTCCCGGTCCGCGGTCGGCTCGTGGAAGATGCCGAAATCCTCGTAGGGCGGCGAGCCCAGGCCGACCCCGAGGATGGCCCGGCCGCCGCTGAGCCGGTCCAGGGTGACGGTCTCCTTGGCCAGCTGCCAGGGCCGCCTGCGCGGCACCGGCGTGATCATCGTGCCGAGGCGCATCCGCGACGTCCGGGTAGCCACGACGGCCAGGATCTGCCAGGGATCCAGGATCGGCGGGCCCTCCCCGGAGCCGCTGAACACGAGGTGATCCCAGAGGAAGAAGCCCTCGAAGCCAGCCCGTTCCGCGGCCACCCCGAGGCCGATGAGGTCAGCAGGGTCGGCGGCGAAGGGCGGGACGGCCAGGGCCCGGCGCAGCTCGGTCATGGCCAGGCTCAGCAGATCCGGGAGACCGGCGATGTCCCGTCCGACCCGGCCAGCATCTGCTTCAGCTGCGCCGGGCCGCCCGCGCGGACGGCCAGGTGCTGCGCGGCCAGGCCACGCTGGGCCCCGGCGTCCCCGCGCCAGGCCCGGAGGCAGGCCTCGGGGAGCAGGTTGGCCAGGGCCAGCAGGGCACCGGCCGCACCCATCGGCCCGGCCAGGGCCAGGTAGCCGGCTGACCCCGCGTAGATGTCGCCCGGGTACCGGGCCAGTTCCTCCAGCAGCCGGTCCGGGCTCCCGGAAGAGTCCTTGACCCCGCTCACCGGCAGCCCGGCCAGGCGGTCCACCGGAAGGTCCGCGCAAGCGATGAAGGGGTTGTGGTAGGCCAGCACCGGCCGCCCGGCCGCGGCCTCGCCGACCGCCGCGAAGTAACCGGCCAGGTCCGCGCAGCGGGGCGGGCACCAGGTGAGCACGGCGTCGGCCCCCGCGGCCACCGCCGCCCGGGTCAGCGCGGCCGCCTGGCGCAGCGACGGGGCGCCGGTCCCGGCGATCACCGGTACCGGGTCCGGGACCGCGGCCCGGACGGCTTCGATCAGCGCGGTGCGCTCGGTGCCGGTCAGGGTGCCGGCCTCCCCGGTAGTGCCGTTGACCAGCACTGCCTCCATCCCCCGCGCGGCCAGGGCCGCCGCCAGCTTGCCGGTCGAGACCGGATCGGCCTCACCGCCGGAGTCGAACAGGGTGACCAGCGCCACGCCTACGCCGCGGAACAGGGTGCCCGGGCCGGGGGGGCCCGGAATCGCAGTCGCCGGGGTGCCGGGGTCGGGTGCCGCCATGCTCGCTGCCGCCATCGTCCGCCTCATTCCGGGCCATACCGCTGGTCCTTCCAGGCTACGTGCGCACTCCGCTCCCGACGAGGGGCTCCCGGCGCGTCGCTTCCGGCCAGGACGCGTGGCTTCCGGCCAGGAGGGCGGAGGCGGGTGGCCTGGGACGCGGTCTACGGTGGGGCGATAGCCGACGGCACGGATGCAGGGATGGTGGGCGGAGACATGCCAGGGACTGGTCAGGTGCGCTGGGGAATCATCGGCACGGCACGCATCGCCCGCACCGCGTTCCTGCCCGCGGTGACAGCCGCCGGGGGTGGTGTGGTCACCACGGTGGCCGGCCGGGACCTGGCCCGGGCCCGCCGCTATGCGGCGGAGAACGGCATCGGCCGGGCGGTGCAGGGCTACCAGGCCCTGGTGGGCGACCCGGACGTGGACGCGGTGTACATCCCGCTGCCCAATGCGCTGCACGCGGAATGGACCGCCCGGGCCTTGCGGGCCGGCCAGGCGGTGCTCTGCGAGAAGCCGCTGTGCGGCAGCCTGGCCGAGACCGAGCAGGTCCTCGCGGTGGCCCGGGAGACCGGGACCCCGCTGTGGGAGGCCTTCGTGTTCCCTTTTCACGAGCAGATGGCCAGGATCCGCCGGCTGCTCGCCGACGGCGCCATCGGGGAACTGCGCGAGATCCAGTCCAACTTCGCCTTCGTGCTGGACCACCCGGACGACTTCCGGCTGCGCCGCGGGATGGCCGGCGGTGCCCTCAACGACATCGGCTGCTACCCCGCCCGGCTGGCGGTGGAGTTGTTCACCGGCGAGATGGAGTCGGCCTGGGCCACCGCGATGCTGGGCGGAGACGGGGTGGACGTGGACCTGCAGGGCAGCGTGAGCTACTCCGGGCACCAGCGGCTCACCGTGTCCTGCAGCTTCGTCCGCAGCGACGACCGCTTCACCCGGCTCGTCGGCACCGCCGGGCAGATCCATCTCACCGACCCCTATCACCCTGGGCCGGACGACTCGTTCACCCTGTTCGAGGGGGGCAAGGAGCCGCGGGGCTACGCCTCGTCCAGCGAGGTGCCGTCATTCACCGCCGCGATCCGGCACATCCAGCACGTAGTGCAGGGCCAGGAGGCACCCCGGCACCTCGCGGTGGACAACTCGCTGCCCACCGCCCGGGCCCTGGATGCGCTGCACGAGGCCGTGGCACAGGACCAGTGCGCAGAGCCGGATCGGCCGGACGCGGGATAGGGCGGGTGTCCCGGGTGGGCTGGTCATCCCGGCGGGATCCGGAATGACCAGCGGCAGCACCGGCGCCCTGCCCCCCGATGCGGCGACGTCGATCCGCGACGCACTGGCCGCCGAGCGGCAGGAGACCCTGGACCGGATCACCGCGGTCAGCCGCGAGTTCGACGGCATCGTCGAGTCCGCCGCGGGGGTCGCCACCGACGACGAGCATGATCCCGAGGGCGCGACCATCGCCTTCGAGCGGGCCCAGCTGGGCGCCCTGATCGACCAGGCCCGCCGGCACCTGGCCGAGCTGGACGAGGCCGCAGTCCGGCTCCGGCAGGGCCGCTATGGCCGGTGCGAGCGGTGCGGGCAGCCGATCGCCCCCGGGCGGCTCGCCGCCCGCCCCACGGCCCGCACCTGCATCGCCTGCGCATCACAGGCTTAGCCAGGCCCGGCTCGGGATAGTCCTGCGCGGCGGCGGCGGGTTAGCCTCGCCCGGACCGGCGGAAATGACTCCCCGCCGGCCAAAAGGCCCAGCACGGGCACCAGGCGAGGCCCCCGCGGCCCGGGAAAGCGAGGCTGCTGAGTGCGCTACCGCAGCGACCAGTGGTACGGCGGCAACGACCGCGAGTCCTACATCCACCGCGCCTGGATGCGCCGCGGCCTGCCGCGCAGCGCGTTCACCGGGCGGCCGCAGATCGCCATCGCGAACACCGCCTCCGACCTCACCCCGTGCAACAGGCACCTGAATGAGGTGTCGGCCAGTGTCCAGGCCGGTATCTGGGAAGCCGGCGGCGTCCCGCTGGACATGCCGGTGATGTCGCTCGGCGAGACCCTGGTCAAGCCCACCGCCATGTTGTGGCGCAACCTGGCCGCGATGGCCGCCGAGGAGATGATCCGGGCCAACCCGGTCGACGGCGTCGTGCTGCTCGGCGGCTGCGACAAGACCATCCCCGCGCTGCTGATGGCGGCCGCGTCGGTGGACCTGCCCGCCGTGGTGGTGCCCGGCGGCCCGATGCTCACCGGCCACTTCCGCGGCGTCCCGCTCGGCTGCGGCACGGACGTGTGGCGGCTGTCTGAGGAGGTCCGCGCGGGCACCCTGTCCGAGCAGGACTTCCTGGCCTCGGAATCGGCGATGATCCGCAGCAAGGGGCACTGCAACACGATGGGCACCGCGTCCACCATGGCCTGCATGGCGGAAGCGCTGGGCATGACGCTTCCCGGGGTGGCCGGCACCCCGGCCCCGGACAGCCGGCTCCTGGAGTCCGCGCACGCCAGCGGGAGGCTGGCGGTGGACCTGGTCGCCGCCGGGCGAACGCCGAGCCAGGTCCTCAGCCCAGGCTCGTTCCGCAATGCCATCGTGGCGCTGGCCGCGATCGGCGGCTCGACGAACGCCGTGGTGCACCTGCTGGCCATCGCCGGGCGGGCCGGGGTGCCGCTGTCCCTGGATGACTTCGACACGCTCGGTGCCTCGGTACCGCTGCTGGCCGACCTGGCCCCGGCCGGGCGTTTTCTGATGGACGACCTGTACCGGGCGGGCGGGCTGCTGGCCGTGCTCCGTGAGGTGTCAGACCTGCTCGACCAGGACGCCCTGACGGTCAGCGGCCGTCCCCTGGCCGCCCACCTGGGCGAGGCCAGGATCTGGGACGAGACGGTGATCCGGCCCCGGTCCGCGCCGTTGCAGGAGAAGGCCGGGATCGCGGTGCTGCGGGGCAGCCTGGCGCCCGGCGGCGCAGTGATCAAGCCCGCGGCCGCCACCAAGGAACTGATGGTGCACCGGGGCCCGGCGGTGGTGTTCGACAGCATCGAGGACCTGCGGGCGCGGCTGGATGACCCGGGCCTGGACGTAACTGAAGATTCGGTCCTGGTGCTGCGCGGCTGCGGCCCGCGGGGATATCCGGGCATGCCTGAGGTCGGCAACATGCCGATCCCGGCCAAGCTGCTCGCCCGGGGCGTGCGGGACATGGTGCGGGTCAGCGACGCCCGGATGAGCGGCACCGCGTACGGCACGGTGGTCCTGCACACCGTGCCCGAGGGGGCGGCGGGCGGCCCGCTGGCCCTGGTCCGGGACGGCGACCCGGTCGTGCTGGACGTGCCCGGCCGCCGGCTGGATCTCGACGTGCCGCCGGGGGAACTCGCCCGGCGCGAGCCGGCTCCCGCCATGACCGCGGCGCTGCCCGCGCCGGCCCGGGGCTGGCAGCGGTTGTATGTCGACCACGTCATGCAGGCCGACCAGGGCGCCGACCTGGACTTCCTGGTCGGCGGCAGCGGCCACGAGGTAACCCGCGACTCCCACTGACCGGGGCGGCCGGCGGGTTCCATGATCAGGTGCAATTTCTGGCCGATCGCACCCATTTCTGACCGCGATCATGAGAAGGGTGGCGCGATGGTGCCGCCCCGCCCGGCCGGCCGGGCCGGCCATAGGGCACGCTGGGCGGGTGAGCCGGCCGCAGCGGGGGAAAAGCATCAACGACACGACCGGGGGTGACGCGGGGCGATGGCCGCAAGCAACGGCAAGCCAGCCTGGTTCGACCCGGAGCTGGCCACGCTGACCCAGGACCGGTTCTCCAACCCGGCCTGGATGTATGAGCGCAAACTGGACGGTGAGCGGTGCCTGGCCTTCCGCGACGGCGGCCAGGTGCGGCTGATGACCCGCAACCGGAAGATGGTCAGCAGCACCTATCCCGAGCTCGTCGAGGCGCTGGGCGCCCAGCAGTCGGGCGATTTCGTGGTGGACGGCGAGGTAGTGGCGTTTGAGGATGGTCAGACCCGGTTCGCCCAGCTGCAGCAGCGGATGCAGCAGGCCCGCCCGTCCGCGGACCTCATCCACACGGTTCCGGTGCAGTACTACCTGTTCGACGTGCTGTGGGCGGACGGCAGCGACCTGCGCCCGCAGCCGCTGCGGGAGCGCAAGCAGCGGCTGCACCAGCTCCTCGACTTCGCCGACCCGCTGCGCTTCACCGAGCACCGGGTTGGCGACGGCGTCGAGTTCTACGCCGAGGCCTGCCGCCAGGGCTGGGAAGGGCTCATCGCCAAGCGGGCCGACGCGCCGTACCGGGCCGGCCGGACCAAGGACTGGCTGAAGTTCAAGTGCGAGAACAACCAGGAGCTGGTCATCGGCGGGTTCACCGACCCGCAAGGCACTCGCACCGGGCTCGGCGCCCTGCTGCTCGGGTACTACGACAGTGACGGGCAGCTGGCCTACGCGGGCAAGGTGGGCACCGGGTTCAACCAGCAGACGCTGCACCGGCTGCATGACGAGCTCAGCGCGATGGAGCAGGAGCGCAGCCCTTTCACCCGCGGCGACCTGCCGCGTGAGCGCGGGGTGCACTGGACCAGGCCCCGGCTCGTGGCGCAGATCGGCTTCAGTGAATGGACCACAGACGGGCGGCTGCGCCACCCCAGGTTCCAGGGACTCCGCCGGGACAAGAGCCCGGCCGAAGTGATCCGGGAGGTTCCGCAAGCACATGGCTAGCACGACAACCCGCGAGCAGCTGAGGGTCGGGCGGCTGACCGTCGCCCTGTCCAACACCGGCAAGGTGCTCTTCCCCGAGGACGGGATCACCAAGGGCGAGCTCATCGGGTACTACCAGGCCGCTGCCGAGCAGATGCTGCCCTACCTGCGGGAGCGCCCGCTGGCCATGGCCCGCTACCCGGACGGGATCACCGGCGAGCGCATCTTCCAGAAGAACGTGGGCCGCCATTTCCCGGACTGGATCCCCCGGGTCGAGGTGGGCAAGCAGGGCGGCCAGCTGAGCCAGGTGGTCTGCGCCAAGGCCGCCGACCTGGTCTACCTGGCCAATCAGGCCGCCGTCGAGCTGCACCCGTTCCTGAGCCGGGTCGGGCGGCAGGATGAGCCGGACCAGCTGCACCGGCCCGACATGCTGATCTTCGACCTCGACCCGCCCGATGGCGGCCACTTCGAGGCGGTCCGGACCGCCGCGGTGCGGCTGCACGAGATCCTCGATGACGTGGGGCTGGCCGCGTTCGTGAAGACCACCGGCAGCAAAGGGCTGCACGTGCAGGTCCCGCTGAACGGCCGGGAGGAGTTCGACCCGGTACGCGAGTTCGCCCGGCAGGTGGCCGAGGTGCTCGCCGCGACCGAGCCGGACCTGGTCACCGTGGAGCAGCGCAAGGATGCCCGGCACGGCCGGGTGTACGCGGACATCATGCGCAACGCCTACGCCCAGACCGCGGTGGCGGCGTACTCGGTCCGGGCCCGGCCGCACGCCCCGGTCGCGACCCCGGTGAGCTGGGAGGAGGTGGCCGACCCGGCACTCGCCGCGGACAGTTTCACGCTGCGCGCCATGCCCGACCGGCTGGCCCAGCTGGCCAAGGCCGGTGACCCGTGGGCCGGGATGTCCCGGCATCGCCAGGGGCTGACCCGCCCGCGCCGCCTCCTGGCCCGCAGGCACCCGTGACCGGGGCGGGTGGGTAGACCGGGAAGACCGTTAGGGAAGTAGGGTTTCGGGTTGCGGTGCCAGCCGGCTGCGGGGCCGGCCGGGCCGGGGCGGCCCACGGAAGCGAGGTGTGCTGGTGAACATCGGCGAGTTGCTGGCGGAGGAGTTCGGCCGGATCCACGGCGTGGTGCTGGGCGCCGTGCGCGGGCTGACCGAGGATCAGCTGGCGTTCCGGCCCGACGGCCGGTGCAACTCGATCGCGTGGCTGATCTGGCACCTGACCCGGATCCAGGACGATCACGTCGCCGGCGCCGCCGGGACGGAGCAGGCCTGGACGGCGGAAGGCTGGGCCGACCGGTTCGGGCTGCCATTCCCGCTGGCCGAGACCGGGTACGGGCACCGCAGCGAGCAGGTCGCGGCCGTGCGCGCCCCCGCCGACCTGCTGGTCGGGTACCACGAGGCCGTGCACGGGCACACGATCACGTACGTCCAGGGCCTGGCCGGGGCGGACCTGGACCGGGTGGTGGACGAGCACTGGGATCCGCCGGTCACGCTGGGCGTCCGGCTGGTCAGCGTGGTGTCCGACGACCTGCAGCATGGTGGCCAGGCCGCCTACGTGCGCGGCCTGCTGCCCGCCCAGTGAGGCACCCCGCCCGGTAAGGCACCCGCCCGGTGAGGCGGCCAGCTGAGATCGGCGCGGGCGGCCCGGCTCAGGCCGGGCCGAACAGGGAGTCCAGTGCGGCGTCAATCGTCGCGGCCAGCGGGCCGATCTTGGGCAGCACAGGTTCCGGCGGGGTCGCGTCCACCGCGTCGCACTCAGCCAGGGCGGCCGGGTCGAGGAACCGGGTCAGCTGGCCGTACCCGTGCCGGTCGTCCGCGGCCATCCGGTGGTGGTGCATCCGCAGCGGCGCGTACAGGTACAGCTGGTCCCGGGCCCGGGTCACCGCCACGTAGAACAGCCGCCGTTCCTCCTCCAGCCCGGCCCGGCTGGACAGGGCCATGTCGCTGGGCACCGCCCCGTCCACGAGCTGCAGCAGGTGCACCACCGGCCACTCCAGTCCCTTGGCCGAGTGGATCGTGGACAGGATCAGGTAATCGTCGTCCAGCCGCGGCGGCCCGGCCAGGTCCGACGCGGACACCGGCGGGTCGAGGGCCAGCTCGACCAGCGCGTCGTGCAGCGAGGGGCGGGTCGCCGCCGCGTCCACCAGGCGTTGCAGGTCGGCGAGGCGGATCCCGGCGTCGGGATAGCGCTCACGCAGCGGGGAGTCCAGCGCGGTCAGGATGCCTGCGGCCCGGTCCGCGGTGCGTTCCCGCCCCGCCGCGTCGGCCAGGCAGGACATGGTGTCAGCCACGGCCGGGCGGGCCCGCGGGGGCAGCACGTCGGCCGCGGCCTTCCAGTGCTCCCACAGCTGCGGATCGCCCAGGCCCAGGGCCCCGATGAACCGCCGGGCGTGCACCGGCCCGATGCCCTCGTGCAGCCGGAGCAGCCGGAACCAGGCCAGGTCGTCCGCGGGGTTAGTCACCACCCGGGCCGCAGCCATGAAGTCCTTGACGTGCGCGGCCTCGGTGAACCGGATGCCGCCGTACTTGATGAACGGGATGCGCCGGACCGACAACTCGATTTCCAGCACGTCGCTGTGCGTGGCCGCGCGCATCAGCACGGCCTGGTCGCGCAGGTCGGCCCCGGCCTCGCGGGCCTCCAGCACCCGGCCGCAGATCTCCCGGGCCTGGGTCGCCTCGTCGTGGCAGCGGACCAGCTGGGGGCGCGTCCCGGTCCCGCGCTCGGCGCGCAGGGCCAGTTCCAGGCCCTCGGACTGTGGCCGGACCGTGTTGGCCAGCCGCAGCACCGCGTCCTTGGACCGGTAGTTGCGGGCCAGCCGGATGACCTCCAGCCCGGGGTAGTCCGCGGCCAGCGCGCGCAGGTGGGCCGGGTCAGCGCCGCGGAAGGCGTAGATGGCCTGTGCGTCGTCGCCCACGCAGGTCAGACCCGGCCCGTCGGGCCGCAGCAGCCGGACGATGTCGGCCTGGATCGCGTTGACATCCTGGTACTCGTCCACCAGGACGGCGTCGAACATGCCGCGCAGCACCGGGCCGGCCGCCGCGTCGGCCAGCGCCGCCCGCCAGAGCAGCAGCAGGTCGTCGAAGTCGACCAGGCCGTGCTGGCGTTTGTGCGCGGTGTAGGCCCGGAACAGGCCGGCCAGCTCGGTCTCGAAGCCGGCCACCCACGGGAACTGCGCCTTGATCACCTCGGGCACCGGGGCGCGGGTGTTCACGCACCGGGTGTAGATGTCCGCGCAGGTCCCGGCCCGCGGCGCCCGGCGCTGGCTGGTGACCAGGCCATTTTCGGCGCGCAGGGTGTCCATCAGGTTGGTGACGTCGGGCGGGTCGATGACGCTGAACTCCGGCGGCAGCGAGAACGATTCGGCGTGGGCCCGGATGATCTGGTGGGCCACGGCGTGGAAGGTGCCGCCGACGACCCGGTCGGCCGCGCCCGCGCCGCGGGGGGTGACCCGGGCCAGCATGTCGTCCGCGGCACGCCGGGTGAACGTGAGCAGCAGGATCCGGCTGGCCGGCGTGCCCTGGCTGCGCAGCCAGCCGGCCCGGGCCACCAGGGTCCGGGTCTTGCCGGTGCCCGCCCCGGCCAGGACCAGCAGCGGCCCGGACCGGTACGTGGCCGCCCGGCGCTGGTCGTCGTTGAGCCCGTCAAGGACATCCGCCGGTTCGAACATGAAGACGAATGTAACGGGCGCGGCCGGGCGGGGCGAGACCCCACACCGGGGAGATCCGGCCACGCTGAGACTCCCGGGCCACAATTCCGTATCCGGGCGCACGCTCCGCGCCACCGGCCGATCCATTCAGCATGGCCAGGGCCTGAGCCCGGGTCTGGCCCTCCCCCGGCCAGCAAGGATATCGCCGGTCTCAGCCCACACTGCGGGGCTGCTGAGTGATACTTGAAAACAATTGCTGGTCATTGCAGGGGGGATTAGGTTCGAAATGGCGCCCGGGAGGCGGACCGTGATGGACGGCCCGTGCCCCTAGGGTCACCGAGGAGCGGGGATGCCCAGTTCAGCCGTCCCGAACGCCGACCTGCCCGACCCTGATCTACCCGGTAGCGGGCCCGTCTCCGGGCCAGCCGGCGACACCTGGGCAGCCAGCGCCACGTTGCTGCGCTGCGATGGGTGCGGGGCCAGCGCCGTGATCGACCAGGATGAGCACCAGTACGGCGGGCTGGTGCGCAGCTTCCTGAGCCACCATTCGGGGTGCGGCAACGCGGTGCAGATCACCAGGATCCAGCCCGGGGAGACCTCACCCGCCCGATGACCTGACCCCGCCCGGATGAGCTGACCCGCCGGCCGCTTAGTCCGGGTGGCGGGCGAAGTCCACCGGCGGCAGGTCCTGCACCTCGTGCTTGCTGATGTTGAGCCGGATGGTGTCCCCGACCCGGGACACGGCCTTGATCGGGATGGCCACATCCTTGCGGCCCCACAGGTGCCCCTCTTGCAGCAGGACATGCG
>OBLV0100000624.1_pt1 | contig 10757 bp, 11 predicted proteins | sample 1520071 | NCBI WGS metagenome assembly OBLV01 (sample SAMEA3888446, study PRJEB22518) | metagenome | reverse complement strand
CCGCGGCGATGTCCGCCTTGATCTCGGGCCGGTCCATGGCCGGGTTCAGGATGTCACCGCGCTCGCCGCCGGTCAGCGTGCAGACCAGGACCTGGACGCCCTCGCGGACGTAGCGTGCCATGGTCGCCGCGCCCTTGCTCGACTCGTCGTCCGGGTGCGCGTGCACGGCCATCAACCTGAGCTGGTCGGCTCCACTGTCCAACGGTTCCAACGCTGATCTCCCTCGTTAACCCCTGCTGGCCCCCGCGGGGACGACACGCGGAAACTTCTAGTCCCGAAACACCAGTTCGGCGGTGCGACATTCCCCGTTCCGGGTCAGTTGGCCCGGTACTCCCATTTGACTAGAACGCATTAGTCGCCGACCCTAGTTAGCCTGAGAGATTACCCCCGAGGACCGACCATGGTCCCGCGGACTGCAAGTCCTGCGCAGTACCCAAGGAGTGCCCGTGACTGAGACGCGCGACGACAGCGTCACCTGGATGAGCCAGGAGGCGTACGACCGGCTCAAAGCCGAACTTGACCACCTTTCGGGGCCGGGGCGCATCGATATCGCGAAGAAGATCGAGGCGGCCCGGGAGGAAGGGGACCTGCGCGAGAACGGCGGGTACCACGCGGCCAAGGACGAGCAGGGCCAGATCGAGGCGCGGATCATCGTCCTGCAGCACATCCTGGAGAACGCCCGCGTCGGCGGTCCGCCGCGGACTGACGGCGTGGTCGGTCCGGGCATGACGGTCACGATCCGGTTCGTCAAGGACGACGACGAGGTGACGTTCCTGCTGGCCTCCCGGGAGGAGAGCGGCGCGCCGATCGACGTCTACTCGCCCCGGTCGCCGCTCGGCGCCGCCATCATGGGCAAGAAGGTCGGCGAGAAGGCCACCTACTCACTGCCGAACGGCCGGGCCAACACCGTGGAGATCCTCGAGGCGGTCCCGTACGTGGGCGCCGAGGTCTAGAACTGACTGAGCCCGAACGGGCCGGGGTGACTGTCACCTCGGCCCGTTCGGGCTGATCCGGGCTTGCCGGCCTGCCGGTCCGTGGTCTTCGCCGAGCGGCTAGCGCGGTGCCGTCGTCACGCCTAGCGCAAGACCTTAGCCCCGCTCAACATCATTCCCCAATTGACCGGGAGCCCACCAAACCCGTCAGGTCATGACAGATACCTACGTGGGAACCGGGCCTGGACCGTGCCGCGGCTGTCGCGCCGAATCCAGCGGACCGCGGATCTCGCCAACAGCACACATGGCGTACTATCATGACAAAACTCGCGTTCAACCAGTGTTCATCAGAGATTTACCGAAGCGTCATCATTGTCGGTGTCGCCCTAGTTGGGTCCCGCAGGTCTGGGGACGGTCTGCCGCTGGGGGGTGGAGGGCTTTGTTCATCGATGTCTGCCCAACGCACGAGGAGCAGCAACTTAACGAGATATGCCACAGCCTGGCCGGACCAGTCGTTCGCATACGCGAGACCGCCGCGACGGCGCTGGCCGCTCCGGAGCTGGGCACACAGGTACGGCGACGCCTTGAGCAGATCGCCGGGCAGGCCGACTGGCTGGCCAGCATTATCAATGGCTGCTCGCGCACCGAGTGCGAGCAGAACGGAGCGAAGGGAGCCTGCGACGGCCCCGTCAACGTGGCGGGTGTCGTCCGCGAGGCCGTCGCGGCCTGCCGGCTGACCTGGCCAGGCGACCTGTCTGTGACATCACCGCCCGGATCGGTCCTGTGCGCGCTGGATCCCGTCATCCTCCGGCGAACCATCTCGAATTTGCTGAGCAACGCGACCCGAGCCGCGGGACCGTCCGGCGTGGTAAACGTCGAGATCAAGCGCGACCGGAGCATGACCATGGTCATGGTCGAGGACAGCGGCCCTGGCTTCGGCAAGATCCCGCAGGGGCACGGCATCGGCCTGGCGGAGGTAGCGAGCAACGTCATCAGGTACGGCGGAAAGGTGGAATGCGGCCGCGGGGCGCGCGGCGGAGTACGAGTCAGCCTATGGCTGCCCCAGGTTTGGGCTGTCGGCGGTTTAGTTATCGGCGGTTAAGTTATCGGCCGAAGGAGCGGGGCCGATGCGGCTTGTTTTGTGTGATGACAACCGGATTCTGTGCGAAGCACTGGGTGCCGTCCTCGAAAGGCATGGCCACGAGGTGCTGGCGGCCGTCACGAGCACCAGGCGGGGGATCGCCGCCGTAGCGGCCCACCATCCCGACGCTTGCCTGCTCGACCTGCGGTTTCCTGACCCGCCTGATGGCCTCATGGCGGCGCATGTCATCCGCACGTTCTACCCCGGTACCGCGGTTCTGGTGCTCTCGGGCATGGTCGATCCAGCGGCCCGGTCGACGGCGGAGCAGATCGGTGTCGCCGGGTTCCTGCGCAAGGACCACAATGTGAACCATGTCGTCTCGGCGCTCGATGTGATCGCGGCCGGCGGCGTGGTATTCGATTCCTCGCTATCGCGTCCAGTGACAGCCCAAGGAGCGCGTAGCGCAAATTCCACATACTATCTCACTCCACGGGAAAAGGAGATCCTGCATAGGATCGTGGTGGGGCAGGGCACCATTCAGATGTCCTGTGAAATGGATATCTCGACGAGTACTGTCCGCAGCTATGTAAAGAATATATTCGCAAAGCTTGGGGTGCATAGCCGACTCGAGGCCGCTTTCCGGGCCACCAGTGAGAACCTGCTCACTGGTCAGGAAATTCAGCCATCATTGTGATTACCGTGGCCATCGTCGACCAGGAACTGACGTTTGCCGACGCGTTGGCCATCCGCCTCGACGCAGAAGACGACATCAAGGTCGTAGCGGTAGCGAAGGCTAGCTCGGGGCCTGCCCTGGGGGGCTGCGCCGACATTGTTCTGCTGGACGCTGATCTGGACGGGGATACGACGACTCTTTTGTGCGACGCGAATTCCAGCCCGCATACCCGAGCGGTCATGCTCAGCCGTACCTCAGAACCCGAACGGATCGTGGCTGCGATCCAGGCCGGCGCGGCAGCATGGATCCGCAAGGATGAGTCGGTCGAGTACTTGCTGGAAGCGCTGCGCGGGATTGCCCGCGGCCAGACCTGGCTCCCGGCCGCAGAGACAGGCAACGTGCTGTCCCTGCTGCTTCACCAGCAGGACAGCAGCAACGATGATATGCCGCCCGCCAGGCTCACCTTCCGAGAGCGCCAGGTGCTGGACTGCCTGGCCAGCGGAGCCGGGCGGGGAGAGGCGGCGGCGCGCCTGAATATATCTGTCAATACCGTGCGAACCCACATGCAGAACATCATGACCAAGCTTGGCGCCCATTCCACCCTTGAGGCCATCGCCATGGTCGGCCGCCGGTCGCAGTCTCATCCGGGCGACCGCCCCGGCTGACGCAGATCGCCTACGTCGGATGAGGGTGTTCGTCTTGGTGATCTCCGCGAAAAATAGTGAAAGCTGGTGCAGCATTGCGCCAGACTCATGCCGCGAGCGCAAGCGCCCTGGACGGCGGGAGGGGGGGCAAAGTGGCTGATACTGGCGACCCTGCACGTTGCCATGCGGACGATGACGCACTATCGATCCCGGTTCGCGAGTTGTGTCATGACCTACTGGAGTCGGCTGCGACGATCGGGCTGCTCGCTCAGGCGGCCGATATGGAGGCAGACCCGGCTGTTACTCCTGAGTCACAGCTGCAAGGCCAACTACAGCTTATTACCGCTTCGGCTAGTCAGATCACTACAATATGCGCGCAAGTACTGGATCAATTAGACATGCCTGCTGCTCCCGTCATTGAGCCGCCATGCGACTCCAGCGTGAATAACTCGCGGGCGGCTCGACACGAAGGAGGAGCATCTCGTTGAGGATTGTGATCACAGACCCCCATCGTGCCTTCGCCGGCGCCCTTGAATCGCTGTTGCGCCGATCAGACCACAAGGTCGTCGGCTACGCAGCCGTGCTCGACGCCGCCACCGAGATAGTCGTGTGCGAGCAGGCCGACGTCTGTGTGTTCGACGCCGACCTCGCCTGCGAGCCTGGCGCACTCGAGAAGGCCATATCGGTAGCATCTGGGACGGCGTTCGTGGTGCTCGCGGATTCTCCGGAATCGGCGGGATTGGACATCGCGATAGCCGCGGGCGCTCACGGAGCCGCGCTCAAGACCGACGACTTCGTCGAGTTCATGCGGGTACTCAACGGTGCCTGTGCCCGGGCGACGAGGAGATCGGCCGGAGTGGCTGTGCTCTCGCTGTCGGCCCAGGCCGCCCGCCGCCGCATCAGGAGCGGCGCGAGCCGTTCCCCGCTGGCCGAGTCGCTGACCCCGCGCGAGCATGAGGTGCTGGCTCGTCTGGTACGTGGCGAGTCCACCACCAGCATGGCCAGGTCTATGGGTGTGCGGCTGTCGACCACCCGCACGCATGTCGATTCGATCCTCATCAAGCTCGGAGTGCACTCGCGGGTCGAGGCCGTCGCCTATGCCGTCAAGGAGGGGATCATCGCGGTTCCGGGCGACTCCGCCGGATGGGCCGGGGGCGAGCCGGGCGTTCTCAGCGGCTAATGAGCGCGAACCTGGTCATTGTCGATGACCACAGGGTCTTCTGCCAGGGTCTGGAGGCGGTCTTCGCCGCGGAACCGGACTTCGAGCCCATGGCCATCAGCAACTCCGATCAAGTGCTCCCGACCGTGACGGCCTGCACGCCGGACACGGTGCTCATGGATGTCCGCATTGGCCGCGCGAACGGGATAGATCTCACCAGGCGGCTGACCGCGATGTCGTCCCCGCCCGCGGTCGTGGTGCTGACCGCCTACGCGGATACCGCCACGGCGATCGAGGCCATCCGGGCGGGGGCAGCGGGTTTCCTGCCCAAGAGCGCGTCGGTCCAGCAAGTCATCTGCGCGGTCAGGGCCGCGCGGCTCGGCGGTTCCTGGCTGAATGCGCAGTTGCTCAGAAAGCTGCTGGCCGATTGTCCCGGTTCGGCGCGGTCACGGCGGCAGCCCATCGGGCAACTCACCGCGCGGGAACATCAGGTGCTGTGCCTGATGGTCAGCGGCCTGGACCGCAACGCCATCGCGAACCAGCTGCACCAATCGCCCAACACCGTCCGCACGCATATCAGGAACGTGACCGTCAAGCTCGGCTGCCACAGTGCCATCGAGGCCGTGGCCGCGGGCCTCCGGGCAGGCCTGCGTCCAGAGTTACCGTCAGCGATGGAGAAGCTGGTCATCCGGCCCGTTCCGGTCCTGATCGTCCGGCTCGTTCTCGCGGGGAGGCACGGTCGCGGTGGCCGGGGGTCCGGGACGTGTCGCCCGATGCCGCCCGGGCAAGACTTGCCCTGGCCCGTTCCCGCATCTGCTGGGGCACGGCGATGGGCTTGCCGAGCTTGGTCAGCAGCAGCACGGTGCGGATCACGATCTTCAAGTCGAACCGGAGACAGCGGCGCCGGACGTAGTCCAGGTCGATAGCCAGCTTGGGATGCAGCTCACGGGTTATGTAGTGCTGCTCGGGGTCCTCGCTATCGAGGACCGTTGCCTGCTGCACCTGCGTATAGAAGATCTGCCCGGGTCCGGTCAGGCCGGGCCGGACTGTCAGGATCTCAAGCTCGTCGTCGTCGTAACAGGGAATGAAGCGCGGCACCTCCGGCCGGGGACCGATGAGCGTCATGTCACCCTTCAGCACGTTGATCAGCTGCGGCAGCTCATCCAGCTTGGTGGCCCGGAGCACGGCGCCGATCGCGGTGACGCGGGAGTCCCTGCCGCTGGTGATCAGCGGGCCGGCCCGGTCGGCGCCAGACACCATCGAGCGGAGCTTCATGATCGCGAAGCGCTCACCAGACCGGCCCACGCGCACCTGCCGGTAGAACGCGGGCCCCCGGCTGGTGAGCCGCACGGCGGCGGCGAGAACAAGCATGACCGGGCCGATGAAGGCCATGGCCATCCCCGCCACGAAGACGTCGACCATACGGCGCATCCCGGAGTCCGCGCGGACCTGCTCATGGCCGTCGGCCGTTGCGATCGCGCCGAACTGGCCGCGCGCGAGGAGGACGAGGACCATCGTGGTGGTCAGGTACGTGACAGCCGAGGTAACCGCACCACCGAGCGCGCCGTAGCGAGGGATCAGGATGACGTCCAGCGTGACGGTGATGGTAGCGCCGACGCCCATGCCCACCGAGTTCAGCCCGGGACGGCCCCGGCCGACCAGGAACGCGGACGCTACCGCCGCCGCGCCCTCCACCGATAGGCCGATGATGATGATCTCGGCCGGCCTGACCGCCGACTGGAACGTCTTGCCGTACAGGATCGGCAGTGCGATGTAGGTGGCTACCGCCAGAATCGGCGTCAAGACGAGGGTCAGCGCGGTCGACCGGGGCAACAGCCGCCGGGCCTCGGTGACCGCCTCGCGCGCGCCGAGCCGCGCGAAGCGCGGGTAGAGCACGTAGTTGAGGGCGGTCGGGAAGAGCCGCATGAGCTCAGCGAACTTGGACGCGACTGCGTAAATCCCCAGCTCCGCGGGCCCGGCGAGCGCGCCGAGCAGGATGAAGTCGAACCGCAGGTTCATCAGCCAGAGCATGTTGCCGAGCTGGCCACGCCCGCCGAAGGCGGCGATCTTCTTCGTCAGGGCGGGCGCGGGGCGGCCCCAGCCGCGGAAGAACCCGCGCTGCCGCAGCCGGACCAATCCGGTCAGCGTGGCCAGTGATCCCGAGATGATCAGGGCGATGATGACCGAGGTGATCCCCTTGTAGCCCACGGTCAGCAGTACCGCCGGGTAGACCGGGACGAACCAGAGTTCTTCCGCGACGATGATCAGGTTCGCGCCGGTGATGTCCCCATCGCCCTGACAACAGCCCTTGGCCGTGACCGTCCACAGCTGGGTGACGACGAGCGCGGTCGTGACGAACACGAGCGAGACCGGCATTGGCCGGAAAAACACGTGATGGAACAGGTCCGCGCAGGCCAGCCAGGCCAGCGAGCCGAGGGCCGCGCCGGCCACGGCCATCAGCGTGAGCGTCGGCCGTACCCGCCGGTCCTTGCCGTAATCGCCGGCCAGGAAGTAGGCCGAGGCGGTCGGCAGGCCGCAGGAGAAGATGACTCCGAACAGCCAGGGCAGCACGCGGATGAGCGCATACTCGCCGACCACGGTGGGACCGCCGGTCCGGGCCACGAGCAGGCTGGCCATCGACACCGCCGCCAGGGCACCGCCCTGCGCGCCCAGGTTCGTGAGGGCCTGCCTGGACAGCAACCGCGAGGCGTGCTGACCGGCGGTAGGGGAGCTAGCCGCCGGAACCGGCGGAACCGGGGGACGACGAAGGCTCAGCGGCACGGCGCCATCGCCGCCGTGCGCCTTGCCCGACCGCGGGGTCGCCGACGATCCGAAGGCGGCCGGGCGCAGCCGGGCAAACCGGCGCAGCCGGCTGGCCTGACGTACCCGCCATGCATCACGGCCGAGCACAGCGACGATGCCGAAAAGCAGCCACAGCGGACGGAAGTGCAGAATCTCCTCGTAGACGGAGTTGACGGCCAGCGCGAGCAGGCCGGCCACGATGCCCGCCGGATAGGGCACGGCCGCGGCCATCGGCGCCGACAGCGGCCGCCGGAGAACCGGTGACGCCCGGGCGATGACACACCCGCCGAGCAGCAGCAGCGCGAACAAGCCGGGCACGCCTCGCTCGCTCAGCGCCGCGAGGAAGTCGTCATGTGCCTCGTTGGCGTACGGGTAAAGCCCGGCGGCGAGCAACGGCTTGGTGCTCGCCGGACCGAGACCGACCAGGCCGTCGCCGCGCTGGTACAGCTCGATGGACTCCTGGATGAGAAGGCTCCGCTCGCTGCTGCTCTGCGCGCTGCGGCCGAGGGAGTTGACCAGCAGTGGCTGGTTGCTGTCTACGGCCAGGTTCCTGAGCTTGTTCAGCGGGAGCACGGTGAAGAACGTGCCGACGGCGAGGCCGATAACCAGCCCGGTCGCTATCGCCCCGGTCCAGCCGTGCCGCCGGTAGTTCCTGACCATCAGCAGGAACGCGACGCCGACGCCGAGCGCGAGCACACCGCCGTTCGACTCCGTCAGGATCAGCGCCCACAGCAATACGGCATAGCCGGCGAACCTCATCCACCGTCTGCTCGGCGTGTGCGAGGTGTAGACGACGAAGATGGTGCTGTCCCAGAACCACGACGCGTAGTTCGGGTCGCCGAAGGTGAACGCAAGCCGGTTGCCCTCGGCGGCGTTCAGGCCTTCAAGCGCCGTGACGTGACCGAGCCAGGCGGCAATGAAGATCGCCGCCCAGACGATGCCGGACCAGCTCCAGGCCACGAGCGCGTAGCGCATGGCCCGTGGCCCGGCCAGAACGTTGACCGCTGTCGTGCACCACGCGAACAGCAGGATGTCGATCGCCACTGTGACCAGTGCCGTGGTGGGCAGCGGCGAAACCAGGCCGGACGCCGCGCCCGCGGCGATGAACAGGGCCACGGGTATGACGTAAGGGGCGCGTAGCTTGCGGTGGGTTCCGGCCAGCCAGACCATGGCGACCACGATCGCGGCGAGGATGAATAGGTCGACCGGCGAGCTGTTGCCAGGCCCGGTCGGGTGCAGGATCGGCTGGAAGACGACGGCGACGACCATGGTAATGACGGCAGCGCGCTCGGCGCTGCCCCGGGTCGGCGGGGCGGGTGCCTTCTGCGGCGGATTCGCCAGCCGCGTCGTGGTCATCGTCATCCGCAGCGTCCCGTCAACCGGCGGAACAGCATCAGCTGATGCCAGGCGAACTCGTCCTGATCCGCAGCGGCCGCGGCGGCCGCGACGTCGGCGAGGAGCACGTCGCGCCAGCAGGACGCGGGCACGCCGAGCCGCTCCAGCCCCGTCATCACGAACGAGCGGGCCAGGTCCGGATACCAGCCGGTCCCGTTGATCGCGTACTCCACGCCGGCCCCCCAGCGAGCGGCATGCAGTCCGGGGTGACCGGCCACTCGGCGCCCGGGACGTGTGTGGCGATCGAGGTACAGGGAATAAGAGGTCACGAACCGGGCCAGATCACAAGCGGGCGAGCCGGCCAGGCGTGCGCTCTCCCAGTCAATGACCCCGAGCACGCGGCCGTGCTCGATCAGCAGGTTGCCCGGCCAGAAGTCACCGTGGACGACGGACGGCGGCGTCCGGTGCCCGGCCAGGCGACCTCGTAGGCCGGCCAGATCGGCCAGGTCGGCATCGACATCCGGCCGGCTGCCGAACCGGCGGCCGATCACGCCGGCGGCTCCGTCCAGCAGCTGGGCCAGGCTGGCATGGCCGCTCCCGGCGGCTGCGCCGTGCAGTCCGGCGAGCCAGCCGTCGGCGGCGGCAAAGTCGGCGGCTACAGTCGCGCGCCGGGTGGTGTGCCGCCAGGAGTGGTACGCCGCGAGCATCGACTGCCCGGGCATCGCGGTCATGATCAGCACGGGCCTGCCGAGGTGCTCGGTGGTGGCGACTACCTTCGGGATCGTCGTGCTGACCGGCCCCAGCGCCCGCCTGCCGACGCCGGCCAGCTGCTCTGCCTCGCGTTCCACGCTGCGCGCCGCCGCGTCGGTGGTCGGTACCTTGGCAACGTAGGCCGGCCGTGTCGCACCCGGCGGGAAAAGCAGGATCGTCACCTTCGCGTTCGGGTCCCGTGACACCGCCAGGCAGGCGGCTCGGCCCCCCGCCTGATCGATGAAGCCGGCCAGTGTCCGCGGCGGCGCCATGGTCATCCGGGCCGCCCGACCAGCACCGCTCCGCCGGCCCGGAGCAGGACCGCGAGTCGCCAGAACCCCCGGTACCTGAGCATGCGGAGCCCGGCCGTCAGGATCATGCTGCGCCCCTGGCCCATGCCGGGCGGCACGGACAGCACGGCGTCAGCGAGGTAGCGCAGCACCGCCCGGTCCCAGCTGGCCACGATCAGCGGGTGCCGTCGCGACGGCACCGCGACGTACGCGCGGAGGCGGGGCTCCGGCCGGGAGCGGAGCGACCACGGCGCGGCGGCCGCGGCGAAGCTAGCCGCGGTGATCGGGGGCCCGTCCCGGCGCGGGGGCCGGGCCAGCCAGACCGTTCCGCCCGGCAGCAAGGCCGCCCAGGCGGCGTCATCGATCGGCGCCGCGGCGGTCATGTGAGCACCGCGAACGGCCGCATCCGGGCGACCGGCCGCACCAGGCCGTGTCCGGTCAGGATGCCGAGCGCCTCGTCGACGCCGCGGTCATCCAGATGCGGCACCTCGGCCGGGGCGGCGCCGTCGTAGCGGTAGCGGGCCGTGGCCCGGCCAGCTGGGTCGGGCCCGGAGCGGCCGGAGCGCTCGAAGGCGGAGATGATGCTGCCGGTGCCGTGGCAGGCGGTGTAGAGGCTGCGGTGGGCGGTGTCCTGCGGCACGCACAGGTACGACGAGGTGCGGTTGGTGCCGGGCAGCAGCAGCGGCTGGCCCGTCCTGGCGAAGGCGGGGTGGTCCTTCATCAGCGCCGCCGGATAGGCGCGGCAGGCGTTGTGCCGATGCACGAACGCGTGCGTTCCGTCCACCGTTTCCTCGTAGATCGAATTGTGCGGCGAATCGACGACGAGGCGCGCGGTCGTCCCGAACGCCGAGTGAGCCATCCGGCGCAGCTCGGCGTAGGTGGCCATCCGGTAGGCAAAGCCGTAATTCATCGCGAGCCTGGTCGCCAGCAGGACCCGCCGGCCATCATCGCCGTCAACGGGAACTGCGGGGCAGCCCGCGGTGAAGTAGGCCGCCAGCCGCCGGCTGAGCCCCGACCGCGGTGGCAGCAGGTGGCAGAGCGGCTTCTAGATCGGAAGAGCACACGTCTGAACTCCAGTCACATCACGATCT
>OBLV0100000623.1_pt1 | contig 10772 bp, 12 predicted proteins | sample 1520071 | NCBI WGS metagenome assembly OBLV01 (sample SAMEA3888446, study PRJEB22518) | metagenome | reverse complement strand
CGCCGTGGAGGCCGCCGGAGACCTTGTAGCCGCCGCCGTCCCCGAACTTGCCGCCGGCGTGAAGGACGGTGAGCACGACCTCGGCCGCCGGCCGCCCCTCTTTCGCCATCGTCTCCACCGGGATGCCGCGCCCGTTGTCGGCGACGGTGCAGCTGTTGTCCGGGTGCAGGACGACGCGCACGCTGTCGCAGTGACCGGCCAAGGCCTCGTCGACGGAGTTGTCGACGACCTCGTAGACGAGGTGGTGCAGGCCCCGCGGCCCGGTCGAGCCGATGTACATGCCAGGCCGTTTGCGGACCGCTTCCAGGCCCTCGAGGACGGTGATGTCTTTCGCCCCGTAGGACTCGCTGGCCTCGCCTTTGGCTTTTTTCTCGGGCAACTAGTTCCTTCCTATCGACACAGAAAGCCCCGACGCGGGAAGCCTTTTTCCACGCTGGTCGGGGCGCAAAACCGGTTGCCATAAGAATACCAGTCGAGCACTGCGGAATACCTCGCTAGGTCAAGCTAATTCCCTGCAAATCACGGAAAATCTGGTCTAGCCCCGAGCGTCTTTCAAACGGAACCGCAAGGCCTCCGGGGCAGCCTCACCCAACTGTTCGCGCAGCCGCTCCAAGAGCTGAGCCTGCATCAGGTCGAGCTCCTGCGCCCAAACGGAATCCGCGCACTCGACGGTGAGGGTGCCGTCGCGCTCGGAGATCGGCTCGGCGACCGCGGCGAGCTGCTCCCCCACCGCCTCCAGCCAGGCCGCCTGGACCGAGGCCAAGCCGGTCTTCGGCGCCGCTCGCTCGCGGGCGAGGTGGAAGGCGGCGGATGCGGGGCGGGGGGCGCGGCGGTGGCTCATGCGGCCAGCTCGCTGGGGCACGCAAGCGGCATCCGCACCACCGTGCCGCGCGCCTCGGGCGGCAGCGACTCCTCGTCCGCCGCCGTGATCAGCGCCTGCCCACCGGTGCCGAGCCGTCGCACGAGCCGGGCGCGGCGGTCGGGGTCGAGCTCGCTCATCACGTCGTCGAGCAGCAGCAGCGGCGTCACTCGCCTCGCCGCCAACAGCACCTCGCGCTCGGCGAACAGCAGCGCCAGCAGCGCCGCCCGCTGTTGCCCCTGCGATCCGTAGCGCCGCAGCGAGCGACCGGCGGCCTCGAGCTTGAGCTCGTCGAGGTGCGGGCCCCAGGAGCCGCGGCCGAGCTGGACGTCCTGAGCGCGGCGCTGGCGCAGTCCGGCCTCGATCTCCACCGCCGATCCGGTCGCGCGGGGCGCGTAGACAAGGGCCGCACCCCCCTCCAGGCCGAGCTCGGCGGCGGCCTCCGCGAACGGCTCGCTCAGCTCAGCGACCGCCTCGGCCCGGGCCGCGACCAAAGCCGCCGCAGCCTCGGCCAGGGTCGCGTCCCAGGCATCGAGCTGGCCCGAGTCGCCGCCACTTGCGGCGATCCGAGCGAGCAGGGCGTTTCGCTGCGCGAGTGCCTGTCCAAAGCGCTTGCGCAGCTCGGCGCGGGCTGGCCAGCGAGCGGCGGCAAACCCGTCGAGGTGGGCTCGCCGCTCGCCTGGCGGCCCCTTGATCAGCGAGAGCCGGTCCGGGGCGAAGACCGCGACCGGCGGCCGATGCCGGGCGATCGTCGCTGCGTCGGCCGGGTTGCCGTCCAGCAGGTGGCGGCGGCCCTCGCTGCGGCTGACCGAGGCCAGCAGCCGGCGCTCGAGCCCGTCGTCGTCCCACACCGTCGCTTCGGCGCGGGCGAAGGACTCGCCGAAGGGGATCAGATCGCGGCGATCCGAGGTGCGGAAGGAGCGGCCCGTAAGAGCGAAGTACAGGGCCTCGACCAGGTTGGTCTTGCCGACCCCGTTGGCGCCGACGACGCTGAGGACACCGCCATCGAGCTCGACCCTCGCGGCGGCGAGGCTGCGGAGGGGGTTGGCCTCGATCGCGGTGACGAGCACCGAGCCGATCCCCTCACACGTTGAGTCGGATCGGCATCACCAGATAGCGGAAGTCGTCGCTGTCGACAGGCTGCAGCAGGCCCGGCCGCAACGGCGAGATCAGTCGCAGCACGACCTCCTCGCCGCTGACGCTCTCGATCCCCTCTTTGAGGAACTCGGGGTTGAAGCCGATCTCCAGGTCCTCGCCCTCGAAGGCTGCCGGCATCTTCTCTTCCGCGTCGCCGACGTCGGGCGTCTCCGCCGCGACCGTCAGCTCGCCGGCGCTGAACGAGAGCCGCAGCGGGGCGTTGCGCTGCGCCAGCTGGCTGACGCGGCGGGCGACGTCGAGGAACTCCGAGCGCGGCAGCCGCACATCGTGCTCGTAGGACTCCGGCAGGAGCTGTCGAAAGTTGGGGAATTGGCCCTCGATCAGCCTCGTCGTGAGGAGGATGGCCCCTGCCTGGAATATCGCCTGGTTGGTCTGCAGCGCGACGTCGACCTCCTCCACGCCCTCGGTGGAGAGGATTCGGCCCAGCTCTTTCAGCGCCCGAGCTGGGATGTTGGCGTCGATCTCGCCGGTCAGCTCGCTCTCCAGCTCGGTCCGCTTGACCGCAAGCCGGTAGGAGTCGGTGGCGACCATCGTCATCTCGCGGCCGGAGGCGTTGACGAAGACGCCGGTCAGCACCGGGCGCATGTCGTCGCGCGAGGCGGCGCGGGCAACCAGGTCGATGCTGGCCGACAGCGCCGGCGCCGGGATCTTCAACCCCGATCCGTCCTCGGGCTCGGGCAGCTTCGGGAAGTCCTCGACGGGGAGGACTCGGAGGTGGAAGCTGGAGCTGCCACTGCGGATCTCGACGTCGCGCTCGGCCTCCCGCGCCTCGATCTCGACGCTGGCATCGCCGAGCGAGCGAGCGACTTCCGCCAGCAGGCGCCCCGGCAGGAGCACCGACCCCTCGCTGGCGACGTCGGCCTCGAGCGTGGTCTTCAGGCCCATGTCCAAATCGGTGGCGGTGAGGGTGACCTTGCCGTCGCCGGCACTGAGGAGAACGCCGGAGAGGGCCTGGGTCGCCGCCCGCGTCGAAACGACTCGCGACACGGTGGAGAGCTTGTTGACGAGGTCTTCGCGTTTGGTCGTGAGCTTCAAAAGATGAATGCCTTCTTGAGTTGAGTTAGGACCTGTGGAAAAGAGGTCGCCGCGAGGGTGGATCGGCTTCGCGACGCGGTTTGGCGCCTGTGGACACAGCTGTGGGAAGGGCCTGATTCTTGCAGTGTCATCGGCCGTCAGCGGTTGCCTGTGGGCGCGCTGTGGATTACGGCGCGCAGCTCCTCGACCCGTTCTCCGAGCTCGCCGCCGTCAGTCAGGCTTGCCTCGACCCGCCGCAGCGAGTTGAGGACGGTGGAGTGATCGCGGCCGCCGTAGAGGCGACCGATCTGCGGCAGCGAGAGGTCGGTCATCTCGCGGGTGAGGAAGATCGCCACCTGCCGGGCGCGCAGCGGCGCAGCGGCGCGGCTGGTGCCGACCAGCTCCGCCCGCCCGATCCCGAAGGCCTCGGCCACCCGCTCCTGGATCTCTTCCACCGAGGTCGCCTGTGGCGCCTTGCTGGTGCGGGGGATGACCTCGGCGATCAGCTCGGCGCTCAGCGGCCGCGCCATCAGCGAGGCGTGGGCGATCACTCGGGTCAGGGCGCCGTGCAGCTGGCGCACGTTGGCGTCGATCCGGTTGGCGAGCTCGGCAAGGGCATCGTTGTCGGCGATCTCGACCCCGGCCTCCTGGACCAGCCGCCGCAGGACGGTCATCCGCGTCGCCAGGTTCGGCGGTTCGACCGCGACAGTCAGGCCCCACTCGAAGCGGTCGCGGAGCCGGGAGGCGAGGGTCGAGAGCTCGCTGGGGATGCGGTCGGCGGAGAGCACCAGCTGGCTGCCCGACTCATAGAGCGCATTGAAGGTGTGGAAGAACTCCTCCTCGGTGGCCGGCTTGCCCTCGAGGAACTGGACGTCGTCGATCAGGAGGACGTCGATGTCGCGGTAGCGCGCCTTGAAGCCATCCGCGCCGGAGCTGCGCAGGGCGGCGACGAACTCGTTGGTGAACGACTCGGCGGTCGTGTAGCGGACGCTGAGGGCGGGGGCATTGGCCTTGAGGTAGTTGGCGATCGCGCCGAGCAGATGGGTCTTGCCGAGTCCCGGGGGACCGTGGAGGAAGAGCGGGTTGTAGGCCTCGGAGGGCGCCTCGGCGACGGCGAGAGCGGCTCCGTGGGCGATCCGGTTGCCACCGCCGATCACGAAGCGATCGAAGGTGTAGTGAGGGTTGAGCTCCACCTCGCCGATGAATCTGCCTGCCGCCGCGGGCTCGTCCCCCGGCGAGAAGCCGACCTGCGAGAAGTCGCTGCCAGACTTCTTCAGCGCTTCGCCGATCAGCGATACGTAGCGCCGCTCGACCCAGGCCCTGACCCCGTCGGGAGCGCTGAGGTAGATGATCTCGCCGGCAGCCGCGACGGGCTTCAGCGGCTCCAGCCAGAGACGAAAAGTCGACTCGGGAACGCAGCTGCGCAGCTCATTGCGGGCGGCCGCCCAGACGGCGTCGAGTTCGTGTCGGGAGGAGTCATCGGGCACTCGGCCGGCGACCATAGCGACGTGCCTGAGGCGCCCGTTCGCCCGCCTCGCAAATCCCGGAGAAAAGATTTCCGGTCGGCGTCCGTATACTCCCGCCTCCTATGAAGCGCACCTACCAGCCTAAGAAGCGGAAGCGCGCCAAAACCCACGGGTTCCGCGCCCGGATGAGCACGCGTGGTGGGCGCGCGGTCCTCAGCCGCCGCCGGCGCAAAGGGCGGAAGCGCCTCACCCCCTAGATGGCGTCGAAGCGACGGCGCCTCTCGCGCAGCGGCGAGTTCGACCGCGTTTATCGCGACGGCTCATCTCATGCGACCCGCTACCTCGTTCTCTACACCTTCCCTCGCGGCGACGACCAAGGTGACGATGCTCGGCTTGGGGTCTCGGTCAGTCGCAAAGTCGGCGGCGCAGTCGACCGCAACCGCGTCAAGCGGGCTCTCCGAGAGGCTTTCTGGGGCCTTTCGGATCGCCTTCCCGAAGGACATGACTTCGTGATCGTCGCTCGTTCTGAGATCGGCGAGCTGATCGAACGGGAGGGAACCGCCGCCGCCACGAAAAGCCTCGAAGAGGCCCTCTCCGGCACCTCGCGCAAGGGGCGTTCCACGTGAAACGGATCGTCCTCGCGCCGATCCGGGCCTACCAGCGCTGGATCTCCCCCTCGCGTCCCCGGCGCTGCCGATACGAGCCGACCTGCTCCGCCTACGCGGTCGAGTCGATCGAGCGCTTCGGGGTCGCCCGCGGCACCCTGCTCGCCTCCTGGCGCCTGCTGCGCTGCAACCCCTTCAGCCACGGTGGCTTCGATCCCGTGCCGAGCCGCTTCACGCTTCGCGTCGGCCCCGTGGATCCCACCCACTACCACGGTGAGGCCCACTCCTGATGCTGCCTGACGCGAACATCCTGCAGCCGCTGATCGACGTCGTCAACTCGGTCCTCAAGTTCTTCCACGACAACCTCGGCCTCAGCTGGGGGATGTCGATCATCGCCCTGACGATCACCGTCCGCGCGCTGCTGATCCCGCTCACCTACAAACAGCTGAAAGGGATGCGCGCCCTGCAGGCCCTGCAGCCGCAGATCAAGGCGATCCAGGAGAAATACAAGAACGACAAACAGCGCATGCAGCAGGAAATGATGCGCTTCTACCAGGAGAACAAAGTCAACCCCTTTGCCTCCTGCATCCCGCTGATCGCGCAGCTGCCGGTCTTCATCACCCTCTTCAACGTGCTCCGCAACGAGCTCCCCGCCGATATCGGCTGCAAGGCGGGCGAATGCGGAAGCGAAGCCTCGTTCCTCTTCATCCACGACCTCACCGCCAAGGCCACCGGCGGCGAACTGATCGCGCTGCTGATCCTCTACGTCGGCACCCAGCTGATCTCCGGCATGGTGATGGCGGTCACCGCCGACAAAAGCCAGCGGACGATGATGTTCATCCTGCCGCTGGTCTTCGTCCCCTTCGTGATCAACTTCCCAGCCGGCTTGATCCTCTACTGGATCACGACCAACTTCTGGACGATTGGGCAGCAGTACACGATCAAGAAACTGGTGCCGCCGCCGGTGGTGGCCACGCCTGAGGGTGCGGCGGCGATACAAGCCGCGAAACCGCCGCCTCCGCCGCCGAAAAAGAAGAAGCGGAAGCGCTAGAAGCCCAAGTGTGAGAGGGGGAAGACCCTCTCCTCTCTCAACTTGCTCGGGTGGATCGCTGCCGACCGTCCGAGACGGCTCTCAACCGAGAAGTACAAGCCGTTCGGAGAGGGTCTTCCCCCTCTCCAATGGAAGCCTGGCACTGCCTCCGGTCCCTGGGCCGGCGTCCAGGGTTAGTGCTGAAAGGTTCTCAGCCCTTCGGGCGCTTCTTGGCCATGCCTGGGTTGCGGGGGAGGTTCTCGGGGGTTGGGCCGGTCTTGCGGATGACGTGGAGGTGGCGGTGCTGGCTGCCGGCTCGGTCGCCCACGTCGAGGACGAGCTCGGGCGTCATGGCCAGGCTCTCTGCTGCGCGGGCCAGTTGGGATTCCTCGTCCTCGTCGCGCTTGCCCTTCCAGGCTACGAGGACTCCATTTGGCTTCAGGAGCGGGGATGCGAGCTCGGCCAGGGTCGAGAGGCGACCGACGGCGCGGGCGGTGACGGCTTCGTAGCGTTCGCGGCCATCGGCGGTCGCCCAGTCCTCGGAGCGGGTGTCGAGGACGCCGGCATTGGCGATGCCGGTCTCGTCGATGGCCCGCTGGATGAAGGCGCACTTGCGGCTGACCGACTCGATCAGGTCGACCTCGGCGGCGGGGAGGGCGACCGCGAGGACCAGGCCAGGGAAGCCGGCACCGGCACCGACGTCGGCGATCCGCCCGGCGTTGCGCAGCTCCTCGACCTCGAGGCCGGTGAGGCTGTCGGCGACGTGGACCTGCCAGGCTCGCTCGTCGACCACGGAGCTGACCGAAGCGCGCTCCTCCGCAAGCAGCTCGAGGATCCGCTCCAGGGCGCCACGGGCGCCGGCGTCGAGGGTGGGCGTGGGGCCCTGGCTCACTCGGCGACGAGTGGCGCGACGATCACGCAGCGACGGGGCTCGTCGCCCTCGCTGTAGGTCTCGATCCCGGGCCGGTCCTTCAGCCGCTCGTGGACGACCCGGCGCTCCTGGGCGCTCATCGGGTCCATCTCGACGAGGCGGCCGTTGCTCAGCGCCTGCTCGGCGGCCCGGTCGGCCCGCCCCTCGAGCGTCTCGCGGCGCCGCTCGCGATAGCCGGCGGCGTCGAGCAGAACCCGCTTGCGCTCACGCACGCCGCGAAAGGCCGCCTGGTAGCAGAGCAGTTGCAGGGCATCGATCGTCTGCCCCCGTTTGCCGATCAGCAGGCCGTAGTCCTCGTCGCCGACGACCGTCGCGGCGATCCGCTCGCCGTCCTCCTCGATCTCCACCTCGCCGTCGAGGTCGAGCTCGTCGAGAACGCCCTCGACGAGCTCGCGAACGCGCTCGGCGGGGTCCTGCGGCCAGTCGTTGTCTGCGCTCACGGGCCGCAGCCTAGTTCACGGGCGAAGATCGCGCAGAAGCCTCTAGGGTGGGCGCGATATGGGCAAGGTCTACGCGGTGGCCAATCAGAAGGGTGGCGTCGGCAAGACGACCACCGCCGTAAACCTCGCCTCCTGCTCGGCTAGAGATGGCGCACAGACCCTGCTGGTCGACCTCGACCAGCAGTGCAATGCGACCGTGGCCCTGGGTGGGGATCGCGATATGCACCCCTCCTCCTACGACTGCCTGACCGGGGACGTCTCGGTCGCCGAGGCGGCCCGGCCGGCCGGGCCGGACAACCTCTGGATCGTCCCCGCCAATCGCGACCTCGCCGGCGCCGCGGTCGAGCTGCCGCGGATCGAGGGCGGCGAGACGCGCCTGCGCGAGCGGCTCGGGCCGGTCCGGGAGCGCTTCGCGATGACCCTGCTCGACTGCCCACCGGCGCTGGGCCCGGTCAGCGTCAACGCCCTGGTCGCCGCCGATCGGGTGATCGTGCCGGTGCAGGCGGAGTACCTGGCGCTCGAGGGCCTGGTCCAGTTCCTCGAGACGATGGGCCTGATCAGACGCGAGCTGAACCCTCAACTCGAGGTTTCGGGTCTGCTGGTGACGATGCACGACGAGCGGACCCGATTGGCCCAGGACGTCGAGGCGGAGCTGCGCGACCATTTCGACAGCATGGTCTTCGAGACGGTGATCCCGCGCAGCGTCCGAGTCGCCGAGTCGCCGAGCTATGGTCTGCCGGTGACCGAGCACGCCCCCTCCTCGCGCGGCGCTGTCGCCTACCGCGCCCTGGCGGAGGAGCTGGTGGCCCGTGGCTAGCGGCACCAAACGCGGCATCGGCCGCGGCCTCTCGGCGATCCTGCCCGACAGCAGCACCAGCGAGGCCGGTGAGCTGCGCGAGCTGCCGGTCGACCTGATCAAGCCCAATCCCGGCCAGCCGCGGACCAAGTTCGATCCCGAGGCGCTGAAGGCGCTGGCCGACTCGATCGAGGCCAGCGGCATCGTCCAGCCGCTGCTGGTCCGCCCCCTCCACGACGGCAGTTACGAGCTGGTCGCCGGCGAGCGCCGCTGGCGCGCCGCCCAGCAGGCGGGCTTGAAAAAGGTCCCGGCGGTCGTCCGCGACCAGGCCGAAGCCGAGCGGCTGCAGGCGGCGCTGATCGAGAACATGGTCCGCGAGGACCTCAACCCGGTCGAGGAGGCGAAGGCCTGCGCCGCCCTGGTCGAGGACCTCGGGCTCTCCAAAGAGGAGCTGGCTCGCCGAGTCGGCCGCAGCCGCCCCGCCGTCTCCAACCTGATCCGCCTGCTCGAGCTGCCGGACGAGACCCTGGTGATGCTCGAGTCGGGGGAGCTCAGCGAGGGGCACGGCCGGGCCCTGCTCGGCGCCAAGGGCAACGACGTCCGTCGCCGCCTCTCTCGCGACGCGGTGCGGGGGGGATGGACGGTCCGTGAGACCGAGAACAGGGTTCGGCTGGCTGGCCAGCCAAAAATAGTGCCGAAACGGCAGGAGCTCGATCCCGACCAGCGTGCCGCGCTGGAGTCGGTCGCCGACGCGCTCGAGGCCGTCCTCGGCCATGAGGTGACGGTGCGCCCGAAGGGCGACGGCCTCGCCGCCGAGCTGCGCTTCGACGACGTCGAAGAGGCGAAGGCGCTGGCGCGCTCGCTCAAACGCGGGAGCCGCTGACGGCCTGCTGCGAGTGGCCGTAACGCCGCTATCATCGCCGTCTCCGGGCGATTAGCTCAGTTGGTTAGAGCGCGTCTCTGATAAGGACGAGGTCCCTGGTTCGAATCCAGGATCGCCCATTTTCACGCACTTATAATGGCTGGCCAACCTTCGGCCCGGGAGCGTTTCTCGTGCAGCAGATGCAGATCTACGGGGTCAGCTTCGACATGGTCGGCAAGCAGCCGATCGTGCTGCTGAAAACCGTCGACGGCAACCGGTTTCTGCCGATCTGGATCGGCCATCCGGAGGCGGCGGCGATCCTGATGAAGCTGCAGGGCGCCTCGACGCCGCGGCCGATGACGCACGACCTGCTCTCCGACATGCTCGAGCAGCTCGACGCCAAATGCGAGCGCGTCTCCGTCACCGAGCTGCGCGACAACACCTTCTACGCCTCGATCACCGTCTCCGTCAACGGCTCCGAGGTCGAGATCGACTCGCGCCCCTCCGACGCGCTGGCGCTCGCCGTTCGCGTCTCGGCCCCGATCTTCGCCGCCGAGGAGGTGATCGAGGAGTCGGCGATCGAGTTCGAGCACGAGGTCGAGGACACCGAGGAGGTCGTCGACCGGTTCAAGGAGTTCCTCGACCAGGTCTCGCCCGAAGACTTCGCCCGTGGCGGCGACGAGTAGCTGGGCCTAAGCCGCGGTCGGCTCGAGCGCGAGGTCGAGGATCCGCTCGACCAACTGCTCGAAGGAGAGCCCGGCCGCCTCGGCGGCCTGGGGGAGGAGACTGGTGTCGGTGAGGCCGGGAATCGCGTTCGCCTCGAGCACCTCGGGGCCGTCGGCCCCGAGGATCAGGTCGATGCGGGCGAAGCCGGAGCAACCGAGCGCGCGGTAGGCCCCGAGCGCCACGGCGGTGACGGCCTCCCGCTCGCCCTCGCCGAGCTCGGCCGGGCAGACGAAGCGGGTGCGGCCGATTTCGTAGCGGGCCTCGAAGTCGTAGCGATCGCCGGCGACCGGGATCGCCTCGACGACCGGCAGCGCCTCCCCGCCGAGCACGCTGACCGCCAGCTCGCGGCCCTCGACATGGCGCTCGAGCAGGACGCGATCGTCGTAGCTGAAGGCCGAGACCAGCGCTCCCGGCACCTCGGCCGGGGCGGCGGCGAACTTGACGCCGAGCGAGGAGCCGCCGTGGCTGGGCTTGACGACCAGCGGAAAGCCCAGCCGCCGCTCGAGCTCGCCGAGCGCGTCGGCGGCGCCGAGCTCCCTGAAGGCGATCTGGCTGAAGGCGAACCAGTCCGGAGTCGGCAGGCCGGCCTCGCGCATCGCGTGCTTGGCGAGGACCTTGTCCATGCAGCGGACGCAGGCGGCGACGCCAGGGCCGGTGAAGGGGATGCCGAGCAGCTCCAGCAGCTCCTGCGTGGTGCCGTCCTCGCCGCCGACGCCGTGGAGGGCGACGAAGGCGACGTCGGGCCGCTCCTCTCGGAGCCGTTCGACCAGGTCGGTGCCGGTGTCGAGCGGGATCGGCTCGTGGCCGAGTCGCTCCAGGGCATCCTCGACGCGGGCACCGGAGCGGAGGGAGACACCGCGCTCCAGGGAGCGACCGCCCTTGAGG
>OBLV0100000622.1_pt1 | contig 10774 bp, 9 predicted proteins | sample 1520071 | NCBI WGS metagenome assembly OBLV01 (sample SAMEA3888446, study PRJEB22518) | metagenome | reverse complement strand
CCGCCATGCGGCAAGAACAAACCGCCATGCAGCGGGAACAAACCGCCATGCGGCAAGAACAAACCGCCATGCAGCGGGAACAAACCGCCATGCGGCAGGAGCAAGCCACGATGCTGCAAGTCCAAGCTGCCATGCAGCAGACTCAGGCCCAGCACGGCGATCTTCTGGCTGAGATCCTTCGTCGGCTCGACGGCGGCACGCCTGCGCGCTGAGTAACGCCTGGGTTTGCCATGCCGCACGGGCATGAACAGTTACGTGTCGCGCCGGTTTCCATCCCAGCTGGCGTTTGCTCTCAGAGCGGGCCTGCCGGGCGCCTACCTCGGGGCTGCGGACTATCTGGGCTGGGCGCATCCCGGCCTGGCCCCACCACTGGCCGCGCTGGTGTTTGGCGTCGCAATCATCGGCGCGCCGCGCAATCGGTTTTCGCGGTGAGCATCCTGGTGAACCTGGGTCTGACGGTCTCGGGCGCCGTGGCCTTGCTGGTGCTCTTCGGAGTGCAGTTCGTCGCCAGCTTTACCCTGCCCACCTCGACCGATCAGGTCATGATCATTGTGTTGTCCGCGGTGTATGGCGCGCTCGACTCCTGCGGGAAGGGCTGATCACGAAATTCTCCGAACTAGTGGCAACGCCACGCTGAGCCAGAGAACTACCGGTAGCGGAAGCCGTCCAGGAACCGGCGGAACAGGCCACCCTCAGGTACCAGCGCCGGTCCCGGCGGCGGCGCGGTGGGTTGCTGGCGCGCGATCGGCTGGTCGTAGTCGGTCCTGGCGATCGCGTCGATCACCTGGTCCTCGTCGAAGTTCTCGGAATCCTCGATGACCGGTACGAAGCCGACGAGGACGCCGTCGCGCATCACCTGCGCTTCCAGGCTCGCTGTGCCGTCGGTGTCCCACATCGCCTCGCGGCCGTCGGCAAGCGACACCCGCACCCCGCTCCCGTACTCACCGGCCCGCACCATGTGTGCGTCGATGCCGCGTTCACGCAACGCGTCTGTGACCCGGCGGGCCCTGTTCTCGTCCATCTATGAAACCTATCCCGGCCCGGCCCCGGCCGGCTGCTCCCCTGCCTGCGCTCACCGGGGCCGCGTGGACAGCTCACGTGCCTCTTCCTCGCTGCCCACCGCGGGCGCTGAGCCCGGTAGTCGCTTGCCGGCAGGCTCGGGGGTGAACGCCACCGACACGACTCCCACCGCCCCGGCGATCATCAGGTAGTACGCCGGGATCAGGGTGTTTCCGGTGCCCGCCACCAACGACTCGGCGATCAACGGTGTGGACCCGCCGAACAGGGAGACGGACACGTTGAACCCGATCGCGAGCGCACCGTAGCGGATGTTGGTCGGGAAAAGTGTGGGCAGCGTGGAGGGCTCGGTGCTGTTGAAACACAGCAGCATGGCCCCAATCAGCATCACACCGGTGAACATCACCGGGTAGCTCCCGCTTCGGATCAGCAGGAAAGCCGGTACCGACCCCACCAGCAGCAATCCGCAGCCAGTCCACATGATCGGCCTGCGTCCGATCCGGTCGGAGAGCCACGCGACGAAGGCCACCAGCACTAGCAGCACCGCAAGCACGATCACCACGATCAGCAGTGCCGGTGTCTGATCGAGATGGGCGACTCGGGACAGGTAGGTGGGGATGTAGCCGGTGAGCATGTAGTTGGTGACGTTGAAGGTCAGCACCAGCCCCACGCACACCAGCAACGGACGCCACTGCTCGACGATCGTGGTGCGGAACTGCCGCTTGCCGCCGCCCGCACCGCCTGTGCGGTCCTGTTCGGACATCCGCGAATAAGCCGGGGTCTCCTCCAGTCGCAGCCGCATGTACAGACCGACCACGGCCAGCGGCGCACCCACCAGGAACGGGATCCGCCATCCCCATTCCATCATCGCCTGGTTGGACAGCGCGGTGCTCAGCACGGTCACCAGGCCCGCCCCGACGACGTAGCCGCTCAGCGTGCCGAAGGGTAACCAGCCCGACATCGAACCCCGGGTACGGTCCGGCGCATGCTCGCCGATGTAGACCATGGCCCCGGCGTATTCCCCACCGGTGGAGAACCCCTGCACCATCCTGGTCACCAGGAGCAACACCGCAGCCCACACACCCAGGGTGCTGAACCCGGGTAGCAGCCCCGTGATGGTGGTGCCCAGGGCCATGGTGACGATCGTGATCGCCAGCACGGGCTTGCGCCCGATCCGGTCGCCCAGCGGGCCGAAGAACAACCCACCCAGCGGCCGGACCACGAACGCCGCAGCCAACGTGGCGAAAGTCGCGATCAGTCCCGCCGCGCCACCACTGGGAAAGAACACTGCCGCGATGGTGGTGGCGAGAAACCCATAGACACCGAAGTCATACCACTCCATGAAGTTGCCGATCGCCGTGCCGGCGATAGCACGCCGGACGATCAGCGGGTCCGCGACCGTGATCTCCTCGCGTGTCCAGTGGCGCTCCCGGCTCCCGGGTCGGCCCTCCGAGCTAATGCCGAAACTCACCGCTCTCCTTCCCTTCGGGCGCGACCCCGATGACCCCCGCCACAACCTTTTGGGGTGAGCACCTTCCACCCTAAGGACCTGATCGGCGATCATGGAACCGCCGTTCCCCGCGCTGGGCCGCATGCCGGATCTCCGGGGGCATCGGAGCGGGAGCTAGCCTGAGAGAACCGACGAGGAGGGGATTGCGACGACCCGAGCCAGTAATCCACCGGTGGCACCGGGGCTTCGGCAGTACGAGATCCAGGTGGGTGGGATGACCTGCGCTGCGTGCGCGGCGCGGGTGGAACGCACCCTGAACAAACTCGACGGGGTCACCGCAACAGTCAACTACGCAACTGAGCGGGCCCGGGTGCACTGCCCGCCGGGAACCGGTCCCCGGGTGCTGATCGAGCAGGTGGAGCGCGCCGGGTACCTGGCGCAGCGGGTGGATGACCTGGCAGGCACCGCCGGCGACGGCCCCGACGCCGGCATCCAGAACGCCCGGGTGGCAGACCTGCGCCGGCGGTTGGCGGTGGCGGCCGTGATCGCGGTGCCGCTGTGCGACCTGTCGCTGGCGTGGTCGCTGTTCCCGGAGCTCCGCTTCCCCGGGTGGCAGTGGGTATGCCTGCTGCTCGCCGCTCCCGTGGTCGGCTGGTGCGCCTGGCCGTTCCACCGGGCCGCGTTGGCCGGGCTGCGGCACCGCAGCTTCTCGATGGACACCCTGGTCTCGGTGGGGGTGCTGGCCTCGTCGCTGTGGTCGTTGTGGGTCATGGTGCGCGGGGGACCGGTCACCCCCGGGTTGGGCAGCGGGTGGTCCGTCCTCGCCGGCAGCGGTCACGACCTGTACCTGGACGTGGCCGCCGGGCTGACCACGTTCCTGCTGGCCGGTCGCTATTTCGAGGCGCGGGCCAAGCGCTCGGCGGGAGCCGCGATGCGCAGCGTGCTCGCATTGGGAGCGAAGGACGTCGAGGTGCTCCGGGACGGCGGGGCGGTGCGGGTGCCGGTGGGCGAGCTGGCGGTCGGGGACCTGTTCCTGGCCCGGCCCGGCGAGAAGATCGCCACCGACGCCGTCGTCGAGGAAGGCCGCTCGGCGCTGGACACCAGCATGATCACCGGGGAGCCGGCCCCGAGAGAGGTCGAGGTCGGCGACCCGGTCGTCGGGGGGACGATCAACGCAGGGGGGCGGCTGGTCCTGCGGGCCACCCGGGTCGGCGCGAGCACCCACCTCGCCCGGATGGCGCGGCTGGTCGAGCAGGCCCAGGAGGGCAAGGCCGCGGTGCAACGGCTGGCCGATCGGGTGGCCGCGGTGTTCGTCCCGGCCGTCCTCGTGCTGGCGGCGGCGACCGTGACCGGCTGGCTGCTCGCCGGGCACCCCACCGGCACCGCGATCACCGCCGCAGTCGCCGTGCTGGTGGTGGCCTGCCCGTGCGCGCTGGGACTGGCGACCCCGACGGCGATCCTGGTCGGCACCGGGCGCGGCGCCCAGTTGGGCATCTTCATCAAAGGTCCGCAGATACTGGAGGCCACTCGCCGGGCGGACACCATCATCTTCGACAAGACCGGCACCCTGACTGAGGGGCGGATCCACCTGGTCAAGGCACAGCCGGCGCACGGGGTTCCGGCCGGGGAACTGCTCGCGCTGGCCGGAGCCGTCGAGCGCGCCTCCGAGCACCCGATCGCCGCGGCGATCACCGCCGCCGCGGCCGAACGCACCGGCGAGCTGGCCTCGGTGACGGAGTTCGAGGCGCTTCCCGGCCTGGGCGCCCGAGGCGTGGTGAACGGGCACGCGGTGGTGCTCGGCCGGCCCCGGTTGCTGACCGAGCAGGGCTACCCCATCCCGGACTCGCTCGAGCAGGACCGGTGTGCGCTGGAGGAGCAGGGCATGACGGTGGTGCTCGTGGGCTGGGACGGGACCGCCCGCGGGTTGCTGGCGGTCGGCGACCAGGTGCGCGCCAGCGGTGCAGGTGCGGTGGCGGCGCTGCGCCGCCTCGGCCTGAACCCGATGATGGTGACCGGGGACAACGCGCGCACTGCCGCCGCGGTCGCCGCTGAGGTAGGCATCAACGACATCGGCGCCGTGGTTGCCGAGGCGCTGCCGGAGGACAAGGTCGAGGTGGTGCGGCGGCTGCAGCGGGACGGGCACAGCGTCGCCGTTGTCGGGGACGGGATCAACGACGCGGCGGCGCTGGCCACGGCCGACCTGGGAATGGCGATCGGGCGCGGCACCGACGCGGCCATCGAGGCCGCGGACATCGTGCTGGGCCGGGACGACCTGCTCGTGGTGGCCGACGCGGTGCAGCTGGCTCGGCGGACCCACCGCACCATCCGGTGGAACCTGCTCTGGGCGTTCGGGTACAACATCGCCGCGCTGCCGCTGGCGGTGAGCGGCCTGCTCAACCCGCTGATCGCCGGTGCGGCGATGGCGCTGTCGTCGGTGTTCGTGGTGTCGCACAGCCTGAGGTTGCGGCAGTTCCACCCCACCGGGGCCGAACCGGTCCGAGCACCGTGACCCGCGCCGACCACCCCGCCCGGGTGTGGCTCGTCCTCGCTGCCGGGCTGGCAGGGCTGGCCGCGCTCACCGGCGGGCTGCTGGCGATGCTCGCCCCGAGCGTGGCGGGCTACTACGGCATACCCGACCTCGGCCCGGTGGTCGACGCCGGGGTGCCTGCCGCCCGGGTCATCGCACTGGGCGCCGCGGCCGCGACCGTGGGGAACCTGCTGCTGGCCGCGGTCCTGTGCCCCGGAGATGCATGCGGCACGGTGTCCCCGCGCGGCTACGCGGGGCTGCGGATGGCGCGGCGCTGGGCCGCGGTGCAGGCGGTGGCCGCAGCGGCGATGGCCGTGCTCACCGCCGCGGAGAACGCCGCGATACCGCCGGGACGCCTGCTCGGCCGGCCCGCAGCGCTGATCGGCAGCATCGAGAGCATCGAGCAGGCAGCCGGGTGGGCGATCACCGCGGGCCTCGCCGCGCTGGTCGCGCTGGGTGCCGGGTGGGCGCTGTCCTGGCGCAGCTCGGTGGGCCTGCTGGCGCTGGCCGTCCTTGGACTGCTCCCGGTGACGCTGACCACGTCCACCAACGCCGAGCGATCCCACGACTGGGCCGGTGACGCGCTCACGCTGCACGTGCTGGGTGCGCTGATCTGGCTGGGCAGCTCCCTGGCGGTCGTGGTGGAGCTGGCCCGCGGCCGGGCCGGCGATGAGGTGATGCAACGCCGGCACGGCACCATCGCGACGTGGGCGCTGCTGCTGGTCGGGGTGTACGGGGTGGTGTCCGCCGCGCTGGCGATCAACCCGACCGACCTGCTGACCAGCGGTTACGGGCTGATGGTGCTGTTCAGTCTCGTCTTGTTGCTGGGGCTGGCCCTGGCCGGCCAGCGTCTCCGCAGCGCCGCTGCGGCCCGGGCCGGGCGAGCCGCTGCCATCCGGCTGGCCGGGCTGGAGCTGCTCCTGCTCGCCACCGCAGCCGGCGCCGGCACCGCGCTGACCCGGTTGTTCCCCCCGGCGGACGCGGGCTACCAGGCCAGCCGCCTGGTGTACCTGCTGGGCTACGAGCTACCGGCGCACCTGACCCCGCTGGATCTGGCGCTGCACTGGCGGCTCGATCTGCTCTTCGGTCCGCTGGCCGCCATCGCGGCCGCGAGCTACCTGCTCGGTGTGCGGCGACTCCAGCAGGAGGGACGACCGTGGCCGGCCGTGCGGACCGCGTGGTGGCTCAGCGGCTGTGCGGTATTGCTGGTGGCCACCTCCTCGGGTCTGGGCAGCTACGGGCACGCGGTGTTCAGCGTGCACATGGTCGCCCACATGCTGCTCGCCACGCTGGTACCCGTGCTGTTCGTGCTCGGGCACGGCGTGACACTCGCGCTGGAGGCGACCCGCGGGGGGATGCGCTCCCGGCTGGTCAGCCTGCTCGACTCGCCCGCGGTGCGGTTCGCTCGCCATCCCGCGGTGGCGTGGACGGCGGTGGCGATCACCCTGTTCGGGCTCTACCCGACGGGGCTGTTCGGGGCGATCGTGCTGGAGCACTGGGCGCACCTGGGCATGGACGTGGCCTTCCTCGGCACCGGGCTGGCGCTGTTCTGGCCGGTGCTGGGACACAGCCTGCCGGGGCGTGGCCTGCCGGCGATCGGCCGGATCGTGATGGTCTTCGCGGTGATGGCTCTGCACGCCGGGTTCTCCATCTGGCTGCTGAGCCGCTCGACACCGATCGCGGCCGGGTTCTACGAGTCGTTGCGGCTACCCTTCGCCACCGACCTGCTGGCAGACCAGCGTCTCGGCGCGGTGTTGGGCTGGGCGTTGGGCGAGATACCGGTGATGATCACCGTGCTGGTGCTGGTCCGGCACTGGACCCGCACCGAAGGCCACACCCCGGAGAGCTGGCGGGACCTGCAGCCCCCCGGCGAGGACCTGACCTACCCCGAAGCGATCCAGGCTCAGAGCGCAAAGACCGGGGCGGTGTGGCGGGCCAGGTCGCAGCGGTTGGGGTAGGTGCGCTGGAAGCTCACCGCTCGCCCCTGGAAGTCGCCGGAGGCCACCGCGGTCACCGGGTCGTAGATGTCCGGGCACATCGTCCCGGGTTGTCCCGGGATCTTGGTGAAGTCGCCGCCGGCCTCGCCGAGCACCCGGCAGGCGGCTTCCGGGAGCGGGTGGGTCCCGCTCGGTGGATCGCACCGCAACGTCACGAACTGGTCGCTGCCGTGGCCCTGCACACCGAGCACGAGGAAGGTCTCGGCTGCCGCGCCGGCGACCGGCGCGGGGCCGCCGAGAAACTGGAGATTTCCCGCGGCACCGGCCACCGAACCAGACGCCGTAGAAAGGCCGCCATCGATCGAGTCGAGCGCTCGGACAATGCCGATCAGGAAGCCGATGACCACGATCACGACGACGAGCCCGAGGGTAGTGAAGATCCACAGAAACCGGGCGAAGGAGGTTGTAGCAGCAGGCTGCACAGTGGTTACCGGCGAGGTGGAGGCGCCAGACCGGCGATGTGGCACTTGTCCGCTGATCATTCTTCATCCTCCCTGACACGGTGGCGTGGGCGGATTGATCAGATTCAATCGGACATTAGCACCGATTCAGTGATCGGCGCCTCCCGAGCGATCGACCCCTGTCACCCGGTGAGCTGGCTCTTGAGCGACCCGCATGTCCGTCGCTGCTGGTCATCGCCGGAATGATCGTCGGATTGCTGCCCGGCGTGCCCGCGGTCGTGGTCACCCCGGACATCGTGAGCCTGGTGGTACTCCCACCATTGCTGTTCGCCGCCGGCGAGGAGCTGCCCTGGCGGGACCTGCGGGCGGTACGGCGGCCGAAGTTCTCATTATCGAACCGCTCCGCCGACCGGAGCAACCGGTGCAACAATCTCACCGCAGCACCTTCCGCCGTTCAGCGGTATCAGGGTATCGACAACTCTGACTATCGCAGGTCAGAAGATACTTTCACTCGTTACACCGCAGCGCTGCGACCATTCTCCGATGGATCCATGCTAAATCGAAGCCGACGGCCTCCCCTCACCTGGCGTTAGGCCGCTTCCCTGCCTAACAACTCCCGTCGGACCAGAATAGTCCGGAGAACACCGGACTAGCACGTTACGGCTCCGTCGCCGATGCTGTGAACGCTGCAGTCACGTGGCGGCCACGCCGTCGCCAACCGCGGCGGGGGTCGCGACGGTTGCTGACCGTAAGCCGTTACCGCGAAGGAGATTTCTATGGTGTCTCTGTCTTCCACTGTGGACGCGCAATCTGCGGACCTGACATCAACTCGCGACAGTGCAAACAACACTGTGCGAGCGTTCGCCGCCAATCCGGCGTTTCGTGCTGCAACCGCCGAAGAATTAACCAACGAGCATAATCCGTTCCGTCGACCAGTACGTCCGGACGACCTGGCATGGTTGGACTTCAGCGCACCACTCGCCCCGGAGAAAGCGCTGATGTTGAGCGGGCTCCTGGGGCACCGAATGCTGCGCAACGTGTACGACGCGGACACGATTTACATACCTGAGCAGCCCGCACCAGCAGCACGGTCAGATGGTGACCACTTTTACTCTGCCGAGAGCCGTGCCCGGGGGACGCTTGCCGCCCCGATACTTGAACAGCATCTATTCACCATGTTGGCCGACCAGCGCCAACCTCTGACCGGATCAGGGATCCACTCACTCGGCAAACATGTCCGGGCCCGCAACGAGGAGCTTGTCGATACTCCCAGGCGCGCGTTCAAGGTCGCCCAGGCGACTGTCGACCGGCGCAATGCCGCAATTTTCTTGCTACTTCAGCTGGCCGCAATCGTGCCCGCCATGAATGCCGCGATCGGCCGCCATGCACTCGGCGAATACGACATGACATTACCAGGCGTACGGGCACAAGTTCTCGATGAGCACCGCGACTGGGTCGATCGAACATCACAGTACGGGAGACTGTTCACCGAAGCCGGACTGAGCCCCGCACCGGTGGCTTATTGGCAGTTTTTCCTTGGCTCATCGTTAGGCCGAGCCAATCATATGCACTTCCTGACTCGACGTCCGGAAAAATTAGGCGAGCTCCTCGGGTCGTTAGCGTACAAACGAATTGACGACGCGGCCAACGCGCGGATGCTGATGATGGTTCTCGACGAAGGACTGGAGACCTCGACCGAGTTCTTCGAGCATTTTTCGCCATTCGCATCGGCGGCAGTGGACGAGATGGTGACCAGCCTGGTCGGTCCATTACTCGAGGTGGCGGGAGAGCGGGCGGTCGAGTCGTTCCACGCCGGTTTCGAGGACGCCCATTGGCTGGCCAGTTTGTGGGACGCCGATCTCGCCAGCCAGCTGGAGTGGGCAGATCAGATCGAGCTCTATCAGGAGAAAGCGGAGAAAATTGATCACAAGATCAAAGCTGAGGACGTGGAAATCGACCTGGATACGTTCGTGGAAACCGAGGAGGAAACCTCCACGACGCATGTCCACGACGAGCATCGTCTAGTGATCATCGAGGTCGGGCAGATGCATTTTTGGAATAACGTCGGCAAGCGGATCTCCCTTAACCGCGGTGACAAGCTGCTGATTCCGACTTCCCGCCTTCACGGTTCCGTCGTGCTCTCAGGTTCGTGCACCTATCACCAGCCGATCATCTCCGACGAACTTCTCCAGGAGTTCTAGCCCGACCGGCGGGCACGGCGACACACGGCATGCTCCACCATTGATCATGATCGCGACGAGTCACATAATCGAGAGAACCGGGCCATGACGGACACGAACCGTTCCGATTCGACAGAGCTTCAGACTCTTTCGAGCTGTACCCTGGGGAGACTCCCACCCTGGGGTGCTGCCCATGCAAAGGATCTCATACAGGCGCTGGTCTCTACCGAGAAACCATTCCCATGCACTTTCGCGGTGACGGCGGCGAAAAAAAGTTCGCTACGCTTCGGTTTTATCGAAAGTTTGCATGAGGTCAACACATGGTGGCCATTGGTCGATATTCTTTCCGACTATCTCGAGGTTTACAAGGAGATCTCCCGTGTCACTTCACTTGTAGTGTTCTTCTCGCCGAAGACAGAACCCCTCTCCCTGCCGGAATACTATCAGAAATTTTGGGAGATCCTGCAGTTCTTGCACGATAACGACCCCGAAGCATGGCCATCCTCGATCATTCCTCGGATCGATGACAAATGGTGGGAATTCAGTTTCGGCGGAGTGCCGATCTTCACAGTGTGCAGCACGCCGGCCCATGAACACCGCAAGAGCCGAAGCAGTCCGATATTTCTGATCACGTTCCAACCGCGGTGGGTATTCGAAGGGCTGGAAGCGGATTCCCCACGAGGTGTTACAGCACGGCGACTGATCCGAGGGCGGCTCAGTGCATACGACGACGTCGAGCCCTCACCCGAGCTCGGCGCATATGGCGATCAGGGCAAGCGGGAGTGGAAGCAATATTTTTTGCTTGACAATAACGAGGACAGACTTCCCCGTTGTCCATTTCAACATCGAAAGGCTCCATTCGGCGCAGCGCGTTAGGCGTGTCGAGCGACGACCCGCGTACGCACGCACCGTAAGGTTCTCGTCACCCATTTCGGGTGTTGGCCATGAACTCCAGCGCAAATTATGACTAATCCAAAATTCAGGCCCCGGCCTCGACGCTGATCAAAGATACCCTTACCGACATGAGCACGGGCGAAACTACCGGGAGATCAGTGCTGCGCGACTCTATCGTCGCGTACCGGCGCCATGTCGTGATCGCGACGGTGTTCTTGTTCTCACATCAAACCGGTGAGTCGCTCGTCCCGACCCTTCTCTGGACCCGCATCGCCAAGGCCGTGACCACCTGGGATCCACTCGCACCG
>OBLV0100000621.1_pt1 | contig 10775 bp, 8 predicted proteins | sample 1520071 | NCBI WGS metagenome assembly OBLV01 (sample SAMEA3888446, study PRJEB22518) | metagenome | reverse complement strand
CCTCGAGCCAGAGGCGGTCGAGGAAAACGTCGAATGCCGCCATCAGGCCCTGCTCGGTGGTAGCGAAGTGCTCGTAGAAGGTGGCACTGGGGACGCCCGCGTAACGAACGATGTGCTCGACGGTGAGTCCCTCGTAGCCCTGCTCTCCGGCGGCGCGGCCAATCGCCGCTACCAGGCGCTCACGCTCCTCGCCAGGGTCGCTTGGATCCAGCTCTGGCCGTCTTTGCGGGTCCCCACCTGCCACGTCGGTCGCGGAGCTTAGGTGCATTCGGGGCAGCCTGTCAACTTGGGTACATGACCTAGGTGGTTCTGCGATCCGCACGAGAACTGGTCGGCCAGCAATTCGAACTACTGAGCGCAGTCAAGGGACTGCGAAGGGACCGTCGCTTGTCGCGAGAGAGTTCGGCTCTGCGGGCAAGTCCGAGAAGGCTGCTTTCCCATATTCCCCAATACTCTTTCCCAAATTACATAGCTAAGTTTCCCAATCTGCATTAGCCTCATAACGATGCGATCCAACTTCATCAGGCACAGTCGCACGCCGATCCTGGAAGCCCTGGCCGACACCCGCGTCATCTACGTGATGGGCGCTAGGCAGGTGGGCAAGAGCACCCTGACGGGAGAGATCGCGACGAGCCAGCACCTCGCCGACGTTCTCAGTCTCGACAACCGAGCGGCGAGGGATGCGGCACGTGGCGACCCCGAGGGATTCGTGGCCGGTCTCTCGCGCCCGGTCCTGCTCGACGAGGTCCAGCGAGCCGGTCCCGATCTGCTGCTTGCGATCAAGGGGGCCGTCGACGCCCACCAGATGCCGGGCCAGTTTCTGCTGACCGGCTCGGCCAACGTCCTCACCAACCGCAAGGTCCAGGACGCGCTCACCGGACGAATCGAGATCATCACCCTGTGGCCGCTGTCCCAGAGCGAGATCGAGGGATCGACCGGCAATATCGTCGACTCCCTCTTCGCCGCGGCTCCGCCTCAGATCAGCGATGCGCCGATCGGCCGCGAAGCCTTCGCCGATCGAATCGCGGCCGGTGGGTACCCCGAGGTGCTCAAACGCAACCCTTCCCGCCGAGCCAGCTGGTTCAAGAACTATTTGAAGACGACGCTCGACCGCGACCTGCGGGACGTCAGCGATGCCCAGAAACTGGGTGAGGTGCCGCGGCTGCTGAAGCTGCTGGCGGGTCGCGCCGCGAACCTCCTGAACTCCTCGGAGGTGGGCAAGCGACTGCAGCTGGAGCACAAGACCGTCCGCAGCTACACGACGCTCTTGGAGACCGTCTTCCTGGTCAAGACCCTCCCCGCATGGAGGCCGTCGATCGGAGCTCGCGAGTCGACGACGCGCAAGGTCTACATCGTCGACAGCGGCCTCCTCGCGCACTTGCTCGGAGCCGACCCGAAACGCCTCGGCGAGGACGAGCGGGTCACCGGGATGGCGCTTGAGAACTTCGTCGCGATGGAGGTGATGAAGCACCTCGAATGGGCGAGCACCGACGCAGGTCTCTTCCACTACCGAACCGGCAACGACGAGATTGACCTCGTCCTCGAGGACCGCTCTGGAACGATCGCCTGCCTCGAGGTCAAGGCGGCAGCGACGGTCCGCGAGCGAGACTGGAGGCCGATGGCGAAGATCCGCGATGCTCGCAGCGAGGACTTCCGCGCCGGGTTCCTGATTCACGCCGGCGCCCAAACTGTCCCCCTCGGCGATCGGCTCTGGGCGGTTCCAATCAGCGCTCTTTGGGCATGACGGGGACACCGCGGGCTCTCACACAATGGTTGCGCGCCGGCTCGCAACGCTGTGACCGTTCTGCGCTCCCGTTCTGACGCTCGCGCACTACCGCACTGAGGAATGCGCCCGACGGGAGTCGAACCCGCGACCTTCGGCTTGAAAGACCGACGCTCTTTGGGCCCCCGAAAGGACCCGTTGACCACTGAGCTACGGGCGCTCAGGAGGGAACGATAGCCGCGCAGCGGAAATTGAGCGGCGCGGGTCGGTGGGGATCTGGGTGGGCCTTGTGAAGCGCCGGGCCGCCATCGCGTCGAGGGCTTCCTGCCAGTGTCGGGAGGGACCGGGTGCCGGTGCCAACGCCTCCGCCGCGTCCCCTTGATTCTCTTGCTTGGTCGGCGGGCGTTGCTGGGGATTCAGACGGCCGCCGGTTTGACGACACCGGCGACGATCGTCTCGATAACGAGCTGCTTTGCAACGACGTTCTGCTCGCTCGAGAATCCCATGGAGTCGGACCAGTGTAGCCAGATAGCTACATTTGCTCAATGGACCTTGGGCTCGAAGGTCGGGTGGCGCTGGTGATGGCCGCCAGTCGCGGGATCGGACGGGCGATCGCGGCGGCGCTCGCCCGCGAGGGGGCCCGGGTCGCGATCTCCTCCCGCTCCGAGGACGCGCTCGGCGAGGTCGCGGCGGAAATCGCCGGCGAGGTCACCGCGATCGCCTCCGACACGACCGAGACCGAGAGCCTGGCGACACTGCCGGGCGAGGTCGAGAAGCGGCTCGGCCCGGTCGAGATCCTCGTCACCAACAGCGGCGGCCCGCCGCTCGGCGGCGCCCTCGACCACGAGCTGAGCGACTGGGAGCGCGCCTACCGCTCGCTGGTCCTGGCGCCGCGCGTCCTCGCCGGCACCGTCGTCCCCGGCATGCGCGAGCGCGGCTGGGGCCGGATCGTCAACGTCGGCTCCTCCTCCACCCGCGAGCCGATCCCCGGGCTGAACCTCTCGAACTCGCACCGGATGGCCTCGGTCGGCTTCCTGAAGACGCTCGCGCGCGAGGTCGCCGCCGACGGGATCACCGTCAACACCGTCGCCACCGGCCGCTTCGCCACCGATCGCCTGCTCGAAAGCGCCGGCTCGCTCGAGTCGGCCGAAGCCGCCGCCCGCGAGGAGATCCCGGCCGGCCGCCTCGGCCAGCCCGACGAGTACGGCGACCTCGTCGCCTTCCTCTGCTCCGACCGCGCCGCCTACATCACGGGAACCGTCATCCCCATCGACGGCGGCCTCCTGAGGTCCGTATGACGCTTGGTCCTACGGACTCAGGCCTCTGAAGCCTCCCGCATGGCTGGGTAGATGATCACGTCACGGAGGGTCTTCGAGCCGGTCATGATCATCAGCAGCCGGTCGATGCCGAGGCCGCAGCCGCTGGCCGGGGGCATCCCGTATTCGAGCGCCCGCACGAACTCTTCGTCGTGGGGGTGCGGATCCTCCTCGGCGCCGGACTCCTGGCGTTCGCGCTGCTTGATGAAGCGCTGGCGCTGCTCGACCGGATCGTCGAGGTCGGTGCCGCCGCCGACGATCTCCATCCCGGCGACGATCCCGTCGAAGGCCTCGCAGACCTTGGGGTCGTCGGGATGCACCTTGACCAGCGGCCAGATGTCGATCGGCAGCACGGTGATGTAGGTGGGCTGGATCAGCTTCGGCTCGATCAGCTTGCCCTGCAGGGTGTCGACGAGGCCGGCCCAGTCGTCGTTCTCGTCGGCGTCCTCGCCGGCCAGCTCGGCCAGCTCGTCGCGACTCGCCGCGTAGATGTCGACCCCGGTCTCCTTCAGCAGCTCGTCGCGCAGGACCACCCGCGGCCAGGGCGCCGCGAAGTCGATCTCGACCCCGTCGCGCATCACCTTCGTGGTCCCCATCACCTCCTCGACCACGCTGGAGACGAGCACCTCGATGAAGCGCATCACGCCCTCCCAGTCGGCACCGCCGACGAACATCTCCAGCATCGTGAACTCGGGGTTGTGCTGCGGCGACATCCCCTCGTTGCGGAAGAACTTGCCGAACTCGTAGACGTCCTCGAAGCCGCCGACGATCGCCCGCTTCAGGTAGAGCTCGGTCGCGGTGCGGAGGAAGAGGTCGCGGTCGAGGGCGTTGTGGTGGGTGACGAAGGGCCGCGCCGCGGCGCCCCCGGTCAACCGCTGCAGGACCGGCGTTTCCAGCTCGGTCCAGCCGCGCGCGTCCATGTGCTTGCGGATCGCCAGGGTCAGCTTCGAGCGTTTCTTGAAGATCTCGCGCGACTCCTCGTTCGCCATCAGGTCGAGTTCGCGCTGGCGGTAGCGCAGCTCCGGGTCGGAGATGCCGTGGAAGAGGTCGGGCGGATCGAGCAGCGCCTTCGCCAGCAGCGTGAACTCGCGCACCGAGATCGCCAGCTGGCCGCGCTTGGTCACGTAGACCGGCCCCTCGATCCCGACCAGGTCGCCGATGTCGAGCTCCTCGACCCGGTCGAAGAGCTCGTCGCCGAGCGTGTCGCGGCGGGCGTACCCCTGGATCGAGCCGCTGATGTCGCGGACGTCGAAGAAGACCGTCTTGCCGTGGCCGCGCTTGCCGGTGACCCGGCCCATCACCCGGTAGACGAAGCCCTCGTGCTCGCCCTCCCCGAGCGCCTCGGGGTCGTGGGCGGCGTGGATCTCCTCGGCGTGGGTGCGGCCTTCGAAGGAGTGCGGATAGGGATCGACCCCGGCCGCGCGCAGCCGCTCGACCTTGCCGCGCCGCTGCGCCTCGCTGGCGGCGCCGGAGCGGTCGCCGCTCGAGTTCGCGGCGCGCTCCTCGGTCCGCTCGGCCTCAGGGGCCTCGCTCATCGAATCGAGTTCGGCTTCATGGAGCGAAGCCGACAGTCACCCGCTCGTCACCTTCATAGTCCTGAAGGGTAGTCGCGTCGCGCAGCAGCTCGCGCATCGCCGGGCCGTGGTGCGTGTCGTGCTCCATCGCCAGCTTCCAGCCGGAGGGCGTTTCCTCGATCAGCCCGCGGATCACCCCGAGGCCGTCCTCGCCGCAGGAGCCGGTGACCGCGATCCGCGGCTCCTTCTGGATCTCCGGCGAGCGCTCGAAGATGGTGGAGTCGGTGACGTAGGGAAGGTTGGCGATCACCAGGTCGACCCCCTCGAGGTCGTCGGGCAGGCCGGTGGCCACCCGCACGTCGAGGTCGAGGTCGAGCCGCTCGGCATTCTCGCGTGCCGCTTCGACCGCCTCGGGCGAGAGGTCGGAGGCGGTCACCCGCAGGTCGGGCCGCTCGGAGAGCAGCGCCAGGGCGATCGCCCCGGAGCCGGTGCCGACCTCGTGGACGCGGGCGCCCTCGGGCAGATCGGCGCCGACCTCGACCAGCAGCTCGGTCTCGCGGCGCGGCCAGAGCACGCGCGCGTCGACGGCGATCTCGAGCTGGCGGAAGGGAGCGCGGCCGAGGATGTAGGCCATCGGCTCGCGGTCGACCCGGCGCTGCACCCGCTCCTCGATCGCCGCGGCGACGTCGGCCGGCACCTCGCCGGCACCGTCGACCCGCAGCTCCTCGGGCTTGACGCCGATCGCGTCGGCGACCAGCGTTTCCGCGTCGCCCCGCGCGTTCTCGCAGCCCGCCGCGGCGATCCGCTCGGCGGCGTCGTCGAGCACCGCGCTCACCGTGCGCGCCGAGGGCCCGTCCTGACTCTGAATATCGACAGCCGCCATCGAAAACCGCCTCCCTAATTGATCGCTCCAAAAATCTTGCGCAAGGGTAACAGCACTTAACTCTGACAGGATCAGGCCGCCGCTGGCGCGGCCAAGCCGCCGCTGGGACGGGCGATGCTGCCGTGCCGGTGGATCACGACGGCGATCCAGATCGCGCCGATCGCCATCATCGCCAGGCTCTCCAGCTGCGCCGTCGTCAGCCCGAGCGAGTCCTCGGTGTTGCGACGGATGAACTCGACCAGGAAGCGCTCGGTCCCCGCGTAGATGAGGTAGAGCGCGAACAGGACCCCGGTCCGCACCCGGTCGCGCAGCTGCCAGAGGATCCAGGCGCCGAGGCCCATCGCCAGCGTCTCGTAGATCGGCGTCGGGTGGACGGTGCGGTCGGTCGGGACGGTTCCGTGCGGGTAGGCCATCGCCCAGGGGCCGTTCCAGGGCTTGCCGTAGTCGCCGTCGCCGGAGAGCTGGCAGCCGCAGCGGCCAATCGCGTAGCCGAGCGCCAGCGCCGGCGCCGCCACGTCGAGCAGGGTCAGCCCGAGGAAGCCGCGGTACCGGGCCCAGGCCAGAACGGCGAGGGCACCGCCGATCGCGCCGCCGTACCAGACCAGTCCCGAGCCGGAGAAGAGGGTGCCGAAGAAGTCGTGCTTGACCTCGTCGTAGTTCTGAGCGATGAAGTAGACGCGGGAGCCGACGACGCCGCCGATCAGCGCCGAGAAGCCCATCTCATACGCCCAGTCCTGCGGCTTGCCGAGCTCCCCCAGCCGCCGCCAGATCAATGCCCCCGCGGCGAGGAAGGCGAGCGCGAACATCAGCCCGAAGGTCTGCAGCGTCAGCGGTCCGATTTCGAGGTGCGGGTACATGCGCGGCGAGCCGCGGGATCAGGCGGCGAACAGGTGCTCCAGCAGCGCCTTCTGCGCGTGCAGCCTGTTCTCGGCCTGGTCCCAGACGGCGGAGGAATCAGAGTAGAGGGCGTCGGCGGTGATCTCTTCGCCTGGGTGGGCGGGCAGGCAGTGCATGACGATGGCGCTGTCCTTGGCCGCCGCCAGCAGGTCGGCGTCGAGGCGGAAGGGAGCGAGGTTGGCGCGGCGGCGCTCGGCGTCGGCCTCATCGCCCATGCTGACCCAGACGTCGGTGTAGAGGGCGTCGGCGCCGTCGGCGGCGGCGCGCGGGTCGGCGGTCAGCTTCGCCCCGGTGTCCTCCTCCAGCTGGTAGCCAGGGGGAGCCGCGACGACCACCTCGACCCCGGCCAGCTCACCGACGATCGCCAGCGAGCGGGCGACGTTGTTGCCGTCGCCGACGTAGGCGAGGCGGAGCCCGTCGAGGTCTCCGAAGCGCTCGCGCAGGGTGATCAGGTCGGCCAGCGCCTGACACGGGTGATGCAGCGGCGTCAGCGCGTTGACCACCGGCACCTCGGCGGCGGCGGCCAGGTCGGCGACCTCCTCGTGGCTGCCGGAACGGATCGCGATCGCGTCGACGTAGCGCGAGAGGACCCGCGCCGTGTCCCCCGCCGACTCGCCGCGGGAGAACTGCATTTCGTCGCCGCGGAGGACGATCGGTGTCCCACCCAGCTCGGCGACGCCAACCTCGAAGGAGACCCGGGTCCGGGTCGAGGGGCGCTGGAAGATCAGGGCGACGCTGCGGCCGGCCAGGGAATCGGCGCCGAGCCGATCGGCGCGGCCCGCTTTCAGCTCGAGGGCGCGATCGAGCAGCTTGCCGAGCTCGAAGGCCCCGAGCTCGTCCCCGACTATGAAGTCCTGCTTCGCCAAGCCGCGGATACTAAGAGCCTGCCCCTAAACCCCGGCGCGTGGCTGGCGAGCGCCGGACCAAGCGGGGCAAGGACGCAGGGAGGCTTAATAGGGGTTCCTATTCAGCCGACCGAGGACACCGCCCCGTGCAGTGTCCGCCGCCGCCAGGCGCATGTCGGGGTTTTGGGGCAGGCTCTATGGCGTGCAGCTGACCGTCCTCGCCTGGAACCTCTTTCACGGCCGCGACTTCCCGCCCGACCCGGGCCTGCGCAGCTGGCGCTCGCGGCTGCTGCGCTTCGACGAGCGCAACGAGACCCATGTCCAGGTCAACCGCGACCTCACCGCCGAGTTCGCGACCGTGCTTGCCAGCGCCGCCTGGGACGTGGCTTTGCTGCAGGAGGCGCCGCCGCGCTTCGCCGCGCCGCTGGCCCGCGCCTGCGGCGCCGAGTGGCAGCGGGCGCTGACCTCGCGCAACTCGCTCGGGCCGCTGCGAGGATTGCTGGCGCGGCAGAACCCGGACCTGATGGCCTCCGGCGAGGGCGGCTCGAACCTGACCCTGGTCCGGGTGCCGGGCAAGCTCGGCGGCATCGCCGAGCGGCGCGAGCTGGAGATCCACGCCGGCTTCCCGGAGCGGCGCTCGATGGCGCTGACCCGCACCGCCTCCGGCGTCTGCGTCGCCAACCTGCACGCAACCAACGACCGGCCGGCGATGGCGACGGACGACGTCCTGCTGGCCGCCCGCGCCGCGACCGAGTTCGCCGGGGTGGCGCCGCTGGTCTTCGGTGGCGACCTCAACCTCCGCCCGGCCGAGCACCCGGAGGTCTTCGAGCGCCTGCGCGAGGACTTCGGCCTCGCCGCCCCGACTGGCCCAAGGGCGATCGACCACCTGCTCGTGCGCGAGCTCGAGGTGGTGGAGCCGCCGAGCCAGTGGCCGGCCGAGCGGCGGGAGCTGCCGCTCGACGGTCGCGCTCTCCGCCTCTCCGACCACGCCCCCATCGAAGCGGTGTTTGCGGCAATGGATCGGGTGGAACTGAGATAGTCGGCCCTGCAGTCCCCCTCGGCAGCCCACTCGATCAGGAGGCAACGACCAGATGGCAGACAAAAAAGCGACCGGCAAAGCGAGCAAAAAACCGAAAGCCGCGTCGAAAGCCAAAAAAGCCTCCGCTAAAAAAGCGGCTGCGAAAGCCGCGGCGAAAAAAGGCGGGGCGAAAGCGAAAAAAGCGAGCGCTAAATCTTCAGCCAAAAAAGGCGGGGCGAAAAAAGCCGCCGGCAAAAAAGGCGGGGCGAAAGCGTCGTCGAAAAAAGCACCGGCTAAAAAAGCGAGCGCGAAAGCCGCCGGCAGCAAAGCGACGAGCGGGCTCGACAAGAGCGTCGCCCAGTTCCGCGAGAGCCTCGAGCACAGCGTCACCCTCAGCCGCGACCGCATCCAGGAGGTCGTCGACGACGCCGTCAAGCGCGGCCGGATGACCCGCGGCGATGCCGAGAAGCTGCTGAGCGATCTCGTCAAGCGCGGTCGCAAACACTCCGACTCGCTGGTCAAGGAGCTCGAGAAGCTGCTCAACCAGGCGCGCAAAGAGGTCGGGCGCCAGGCGAAACCGGTGCGCAAAGCGACCCAGGCGGCGCAGCGGGCGCGGAAAAAACTCGGCTAGGTGGAGGGGGCCTCCGGCACCGAGCCGGCGACGCAGAGTCCGCGCCGCGGCGAGCTGCTCGAGGTCGAGGTCGAGTCGCTGGCCTTCGGCGGGCGCGGGGTCGCGCGCGCCGAGGGCTACGTGCTCTTCGTCGCCGGGGGGCTGCCGGGCGATCGCGTCCGGGTCGAGGTGACGAAGGCGAAGAAGCGCTTCGGCGAGGCGCGCGCGGTCGAGCTGCTGCGGCCGGGCGGCGAGCGGGTCGCCGACGTCTGCACGCACGGCGGCGAGCCCTGCCCGGGCGCCCCCTGGCAGGGCCTCGCCTACGAGCGCCAGCTCGAGGTCAAGGCCGCGCAGGTCGACGAGGCGCTGCGACGGATCGGCGAGCTCGGCGGCTTCGAGCTGGAGCCGATCGTCGGCGCCGAGCAGACCTGGCGCTACCGCAACAAGCTCGAATACTCCTTCGGCGAAAAGGAGGACGAGGCGACGCTCGGCTTCCACGCCCGCGGCCGCTGGGACCTGATCGTCGACGTCGACGACTGCCACCTCGCCTCCGAGGCCGGCAACGCCGCCCGCAACGCGGTGCGCGAATGGGCTCGGCTCGAGGCGGTGCCCGCCTACGACGCCCGCGCTCGGCTCGGGGTGCTCCGCAACCTCGCCGTGCGCGAGGGCCGGCGCAGTGGCCAGGTCCAGACCCGGCTCGTCACCTCGCCGGCGAAATTCCCGCGGCCGCCGGTCGACCTCCACACCGTGATCGAGGGCGGCTCCGGCGGCACCGACGGGCCTACCGGCGTGCTCGGCGAGGAACGCCTGCGCGAGCGGCTCTGCGGCCTCGACCTGGAGATGTCGCACGGCGCCTTCTTCCAGACCAACACCGAGATGGCGGAGCGTCTCTACGCGGTCGCGGCGGAGTTCGCCGGGCTGAGCGGGCGCGAGCGCGTCTTCGACCTCTTCTGCGGGATCGGCACGATCGGCCTCTCGATGGCGCGGCGGGCCGGCGAGGTCTGGGGGCTGGAGATCGTCCCCGAGGCGATCGCCGACGCCGAAGCGAACGCCGAGCGCAACGGGATCGAGAACGCCCGCTTCCTCGCCGCCAACGCACGGACCGGGGTGCGGCCGCTGGTCGAGCAGGCCGGCAGGCCCGACATCGTGGTCGTCGACCCGCCCCGCGCCGGCCTCTCGCAGAAAATCGTCCGCCGGGTGATCGAGTGCGAAGCGCAGCGGATCGTCTACGTCTCCTGCAACCCGACCACCCTGGCGCCGAACGCGAAACAACTCGAGGAGGCCGGCGCGTGGCGGGTCGACGACGACCACGTCCGGTTTCCCCGCCTCCTCGAGCAGCGGGCGCACGCCGGTCCGCGCGTTGGCGGCGACGAACCTGGCGTTCTCGATCTTGTTGCGGCGCGCGTTGCGCTCGGCGTCGGCGATCGCCTCGGGGACGATCTCGAGGCCCCAGACCTCGCCCGCCGAGCGCGCCATCGTCAGCCCGATCGTGCCGATCCCGCAGAAGAGGTCGAAGACGCGCTCGCGCCCGGTCAGCCCGGCGAACTCGGTCGCCACGCCGTAGAGGCGCTCTGCCTGCTCGGTGTTGGTCTGGAAGAAGGCGCCGTGCGACATCTCGAACTTGAGGCCGCAGAGCTCCTCGTGCAGGCGCTCTTCGCCGAGCGCGCCGGTCGGCCCGTCGGTGCCGCCGGAATCCCCCTCGATCGTCGTGTGGAGGTCGACCGGCGGCCGCGGCAGGCGCTCCGCCGTGGTCACCAGGCGGGTCTGGATCTGGCCGGTCCGCCGCCCCTCGCGGACGACGAGGTTGCGCAGCACGCCGCGGCGCGCCCGGCCGTCGTAGGCGCTGATGTCCTCCATCCGCGCCCATTCGCGCACCCCGTTGCGGGCCGCGTTGCCGGGTTCCGAGGCGAGCTTGCAGTCGTCGACGTCGACGATCAGGTCCCAGCGGCCGCGGGCGTGGAAGCCGAGC
>OBLV0100000620.1_pt1 | contig 10800 bp, 10 predicted proteins | sample 1520071 | NCBI WGS metagenome assembly OBLV01 (sample SAMEA3888446, study PRJEB22518) | metagenome | reverse complement strand
CGCGGCGGTAGCTCAACGGTAGAGCCTCGCCCTTCCAAGGCGATGATGCGGGTTCAATTCCCGTCCGCCGCTTCGGGAGTGGCGCTAAGAACAGCGGCGCAGAGCGCCGATACCTGCTCTCGATGTCGTCTCTCGAGGCTCGTCTGCTTGGCCTGTTCGGCTGCCTGCTGGTCGCGGGGGCGCTTGTCGCGGTGGCGCTGGCAGGCCACGGCTCCTCCAGCTCGGGCGAAGCCGGGGAAGGGCCGCCGCGGGCGACGAAGGGCGATGCCGGCACCATCGACTGGCCGCAGTTCGGGCGGGTGCCGGAGCGGACGCACTACCTGCTGGCCGAATCGAGGCTGCTCGACCCGCCGCTGAGGCGGCTCTGGTCGATCAACACGCACGCGCTGATCGAGTTCCCGCCGGCGCTTCATGCCGGGGTCGCCTACGTGATCAACAAGTACGGCAACGGCAAGGCGGTCCGGGTGCGCGACCGCAAGGTGCTGTGGGAAATCAACGTCCACCCCAGCGACACGGGCAAGCCGGACTTCGTCACCGCGCCGGTCTATTACGAGGGCCGGGTCTATGGCGCCTTCCTCGACGGCTACCTCGCCGCCGGCGACGCCAGGACCGGCCACAAGGACTGGGTGCGGCAGCTGCACGCGCACCTCGAATCCTCGCCGCTGGCGGTCGACGGCTCCCTCTACCTCGGCACCGACAGGCACCAGATCCTCGCCCTCCGGGCGAGCGACGGCAGCCGGCGCTGGGCCTTCCGCTCCCCCGGCGCGATCAAAGCCAGCCCCAGCTTCCACGACGGGCGCATCTTCGACGCCGACTACGAGAGCGGCATGTTCGCCCTCGACGCCGCGAGCGGCAAGCTCGACTGGCGGACCAACACCAGCAAGGTGGCGCCCTACGGCCAGGGCGGCTTCTTCTCCTCCCCCGCGGTCGCCTACGGCCGCGTCTACGCCGCCCGCGACGACGGCACCGTCTACGCCTTCGACGAAAGGACCGGCAAGGTCGACTGGTCCTTCCAAACCGGTGGCGCGGTCTACGGCTCCCCCGCCGTGGCCGCGGTCCCCGGCACCCCGCCGACCGTCTACATCGGCTCCGAAGACGGCCGCCTCTACGCGCTCGACGCCAGCACCGGCAAGCCGCGCTGGCACTACGACGTCGGTGGCCCGGTCCCCGGCACCGCCACCGTGATCGGCCGCACCGTCTACACGTCCAGCTTCAAGACCGACGAGACGATCGGGCTCGACGCGCTCACCCACAAGCGCGTCTTCCACCTCAGGCAGGCTGGCTACACGCCGATGGTCTCCGACGGCAAACGGCTCTACCTGGTCGGCTACTACGTCCTCGTCGGGCTCGAGCCGAAGGGGCGGTGAGCGCGTCCGGCTAGGCTGCTCGCGCATGGGCGCGTTCCGCTACGAGGGCCACCGGATCGAGTACGACAGCTACGGCGAGGGCGAGCGCACGATCGTGCTCGTCCACGGGCTGCTGATGAATCGCCGCATGTACGAGCGGCTGGGGCCGGCGCTGGCCAGCCACGGCATCCTCGCGGTCTGCGTCGACCTGCTCGGCCACGGCCGCTCCGACCGCCCCGAGGACCTGCGTCTCTACTCGGCCCCGCTCTTCGCCCGCCAGGTCGCGGCGCTGATCGATCACCTCGGCCTCGACTCGGCCGTGGTCGGCGGCACCTCGCTCGGCGCCAACGTCTCGCTGGAGCTGGCGGTCAGCCATCCCGAGCGGATCAAGGGCCTCTTCCTCGAGATGCCGGTGCTCGACCACGCGCTCTCCGCGGTCGCCGCCGCTTTCACCCCGGTGATGCTCTCGCTGCGCTTCGGCCGCCCCTTCTTCGAGCTCGTCTCCCGCGCCACCTCGGCCGTTCCCCGCACCAACTTCCTTATCGACATCGGCCTCGACTGGGTGCGGCAGCGGCCCGGGCCCTCGCTCGCGGTGCTCGAGGGCCTGCTGCTGGGAGAGACCGCACCGCACCGGGAGAAACGACTGCTGATCGAGCAGCCGACGCTGGTGATCGGCCACCCGCGCGACCCCGTCCACCCGTTCAGCGACGCCGGCATGCTGCTCGAAGAGCTGCCGCACGCGCGCCTGGTCGAAGCCGACTCGCTGGTCGAGTGGCGCCTGACGCCGAAGCGCCTCGACGCCGAGCTGGCCGCCTTCGTGGGAGAAGCTTGGAGCCGCTAGGGCCCGCCGGCCGTGTCCTCTCCGCCGACCAGCTGCGGACGCTGTCCCACCATGGCGAGGAGCGCACCGCGGTCGTCGGCGACGTGCTGTACGAGATCGGCGACGAGACCTATCCCTTCATCGCGATCCTCGAGGGGGAGGCCGCGATCCTCGACGGCGCCGGCCGCGAGATCGTCCGCCACGGCGCCTCCGGGTTTCTCGGCGAGATGAACCTGCTCTCCGGGCAGACCGTCTTCCTCACCGCCGTCGTCACCGAGCCGATGCGCTACCTGGCCGTCGACCGCCAGGTCCTGCGCGGCCTCCTCTTCGACGACCCGGAGCTCTCCGACCTCCTGCTCACCGCCTTCGTCCAGCGCCGCGAGATGCTGCAGCAGCGGCAGGGGATCGGGGTCGAGATCGTTGGCCCGCGCGAGTCGCCGCAGACGCGGGCCCTGCTCGACTTCGTGCGGCGGATGAAACTGCCGAGCACCTGGCGCGACCCGGCCGAGGACCTCGAGGCGGCGGCGCTGATCGAGCGGCTGGCGCCGGAGGAGCTGCCGCTGGTGCGCCTGCCCGGCGGCGCCGAGCTGCGCCGGCCCGCCCACGGAGAGCTCTCGCGGGCACTCGGGATCGGGCTCGAACTGCAGCCCCGCGAGGAGGTTGACCTGCTCGTCCTCGGCGGTGGCCCGGCCGGGCTCGCCGCCGCCGTCTACGGCGCCTCCGAGGGGCTGGAGACGCTGCTCGTCGAGGGCACCGTGCTCGGCGGCCAGGCCGGCACCTCGCGGCGGATCGAGAACTACCTAGGCTTCCCCGCCGGGATCAGCGGCAGCGAACTGATCAGCCGCGCGATCACCCAGGCGCGCAAGTTCAGCGCCCGCACCGCCACCCCCTACCGGGCCCAGAGTCTGGAGCCGGGGGAGGAGCGCCACCTGGTGCGGCTGGAGGAGGGCCATGAGATCGCCGCCCGCGCCGTCCTGCTCGCCACCGGCGCGGAATACCGGCGGCTGCCGGTCGAGAACCTCGAGGAGTACGAGGGGCTGAGCGTCTTCTACGCCGCCGGCCCACCGGAGGGGCAGCTCTGCGGCGGCCAGCGGGTGGCGGTGGTCGGCGGTGGCAACTCGGCCGGGCAGGCCGCCGTCTGGCTCGCCCGCGGCGGCGCTCTCGTCACCCTCCTGCACCGCCGTGCCGACCTCGCCGAGACGATGTCCAACTACCTGATCGACGAGCTCGACCGCTACGGGGTCGCGATCCGCGATCGCAGCGAAATCGCCTCGCTGCAGGGGAACGACGGCCGGCTCGAGGGAGTGACCCTGACCGACGGCAGCCAGCTGCCCTTCTCGTATCTCTTCCTCTTCCTCGGCGCCTCCCCCTGCACCGAGTGGCTCGGCGACACGGTGGCCCGCGACGCCAAGGGCTTCATCCTCACCGGCGAGGACGCCGGCGCCGATGGCCTGCTGGAGACCAGCGTGCCCGGCGTCTACGCCGCCGGCGACGTCCGCGCGGGGTCGATCAAGCGCTGCGCGACCGCGGTTGGCGAGGGCGCCACCGTGGTCCGCTTCGTCCACGAGCGGATGACCACGGCAAACGCCTGAACCGCCTCAGCCCGCCGCCCACTCCCGCGCCGCGGCGAGCTCGGCGATCGGAAAGACCCTGACTTCCCCCGGCGCCATCCAGGCGAAGGCACGCATCGCTTTCGCGATCCACTCGATGTCGGTGACGAGGGCGAAGCGCTTCCAGGCGGCGTGGTCGCGCACCCAGGCCCGCAACCCGGTCTTCATGTCCTCGGCCCAGGCGCCGTGCTCGAGCCCGTCGAAGGCCGGCATCGCGAAGACCAGCCGCAACTCGCCCGAGTCGACGCCCTCGCGCAGCGCCGGCTCCAGCACCTCCGTGTAGTCCTCCTTGCTCAGCTTGCCGGTCGCGCGCAGCTCGATCACTCCGGCCGGCGCTCCCGCAACTCGCTCGATCATCGCTTCCTCCTCTCGAAGACCCAATCCAACCTCTCATCGAACTTTAAGCCTCTCAGGTCAGTATTAGGAAAGCCTAATTAGGCTGTCCTAATACATTCACCACCCTGGCAGGAGGCTCCATGAGATCTCGTCTTACCCGTTCCCTCTTCGCCGCGGCCTGCGCCGCCGCGATCGTCGCCGTCGCCGCCGGCTGCGGCTCTTCCTCGGACTCCGGTTCCAGCGCCACCAGCGCCGACTCGGCCTCCGGCGGCTCGCTGACGCTCTACAGCGCCCAGCACGAAGCGATGACCGAGGCGCTCGCCAAGGGCTTCGAAGCCCAGTCGGGAGCCTCGGTCCAGGTCCGCTTCGGCGAGGACGAGGGGCTGGCGAGCCAGATCGAGCAGGAGGGCTCGGCCAGCCCCGCCGACGTCGTCCTGACCGAGAACACGCCGCCGCTGGAAGCGCTCTCGGAGAAAGGCCTGCTGGCCCCGGTCGAGCCCTCGACCCTGGCCGAAGTGCCCGCCCGGTACAGCTCGCCTGAAGGCGACTGGGTCGGGGTCGTCGCCCGCGAGACGGTGATGGTCTACAACCCGGAACTGATCTCGGAAGCGGAACTGCCGGCCTCGATCCTCGACCTGGCGAAGCCGGAATGGCAGGGCAAGCTGGCGATCGCCCCCTCGGAGCCGGACTTCGTGCCGATCGTCAGCGCGATCGAGAAGCTCGACGGCGAAGCCGCGGCCAGGTCCTGGCTGGAAGGCTTCGCCGCCAACGCCAAGCACTACAACGACAACGAGGGCATCGTCGCCGCCGTCGACTCCGGCCAGATCGCGGCCGGGATCGTCAACCACTACTACTGGTTTGAGGCGGTTGCCGAGGAAGGGAAGGGCAAGGTCCCCTCGCGGCTCCACTACTTCGGCAACGAAGACCCCGGCGCCCTGGTCAACATCTCCGGCGCCGGAGCGCTGGCCTCCAGCGGCTCGCCCGAGCTGGCGCAGGAATTCCTTGCCTACGCGGTCAGCCACCAGGGCCAGGAGGCGATCACCCACAGCGGCGACTGGGAGTACCCGCTGAACAGCTCGGTCTCGGCGCCGCCCGGGGTGAAGCCCTTCGCCAGCCTCGAACCGCCGAAGGTGACGCCGGCCGACCTCGGCGACGGCAGCGCCCCGCTGGAACTGATGCAGCAGGTGGGGCTGCTCTGAGCATGGAGGCCGCCGGCATCGAGCTCCGTCGCCTGCCGCGACGCCTGCTGCGCCCCCACTGGCGCAGCAGGCACGGCCTGCTGCCGGCGGCCCTCCTGCTCGCCTCGGTGGCGATCGCGGCGATCGCGCTCGCCCCGGTCGGCTTCCTCCTCGACCAGGCCGTCGCGACCGGCTGGGGGGAAGTCGAACGCCTGCTCTTCCGCGACTTCGTCGGCCACCTGCTGGCGAACACGGCGGCCCTGGTCGCGGTCGGGACCACGGCCTGCGTCGTCCTCGGCGTCGCCGTCGCCTGGCTGGTCGAGCGCACCGACCTGCCTGGCCGCCGCTGGTGGGCGGTCCTGGCGGCGCTGCCGATCACCGTGCCGGCCTTCGTCACCAGCTACAGCTGGGTCTCGATCACCCCCGCCGTGCAGGGCTTCTGGGGCGCGACCGGGATTGTCGTCCTCGCCTACTACCCGCTCGTCTACCTCCCGGTCGCCGCCGTCCTCCGCGGCACCGACCCGGCTCTGGAGGAGACCGCGCGCTCGCTCGGGTTCGGGCCCTGGCGCACCTTCTTCCGCGTCACCCTGCCGCAGACCCGGCTCGCCCTCTGCGGCGGCGCCCTGCTGGTCGCGATTCACCTGCTCTCCGAGTTCGGCGCCTTCGCGATGCTGCGCTTCCAGACCTTCACCACCGCGATCTACGAGGAGTACAAGCTCAGCTTCGACGGCGCCGCCGCCTCGATGCTCGCCTCGGTCCTGGTCCTGCTCTGCCTGGCGCTGCTGCTGGCCGAGCTCGCCGCCCGCGGCCGCGGTCGCTACGCGCGGGTCGACTCCGGCGCCGCCCTCCCGATCCCACCGGTGCGGCTGGGTCGGGCGCGCTGGCCGGCCGCGGCCGGGTTCGCCACCCTGATCGGGCTCGCCCTCGGCCTGCCGCTGGTCACCCTCGTCTACTGGCTGGCGACCGGCAACAGCGCCGGCGAAATCGACCTCGGCACGCTCGCCGCCGACACCTGGAGCTCGCTCGGTCTCGGCCTCGGCGCGGCGGCGCTGACCACCCTGGCGGCGTTGCCGATCTCGATCGTCTCCGTCCGCCACCCCGGCCCGCTGACGACGCTGATCGAGCGTGCCGCCTACCTGCCCTTCGCACTGCCGGGGATCGTCGTCGCCCTTTCCCTGATCGTTCTCTCGCTGCGGCACTTCCCGCTGCTCTACGACTCGACCCTTCTGCTCCTGGTCGCCTACGCGATCCTCTCGCTGCCGCTGGCCCTGGTCGCGGTGCGGGCGGCCCTGGCCCAGGCGCCGCCCGTGCACGAGGAGGTCGCTCGCTCGCTCGGCAGCAGGCCGCTGGCGGCGCTGCTGCGGGTGACGATCCCGCGAATCCTGCCCGGGCTCGGCGCCGCCGCCGCCCTGGTATTCCTCGCCACCGTGACCGAGCTGACCGCGACCCTGCTGCTGGTGCCGATCGGGACCGAAACCCTGGCGACCGGCTTCTGGGCCAAAGCCTCGGCCCTCTCCTACGGCGCCGCCGCCCCCTACGCGGCGCTGATGGTCGCGATCTCCGCCGCCCCGACCTACCTGCTGACCCGCCGGCTCGGCGGCGCGGTCGAGCCGGAGCGCAGGCGATGAGCGGGTCGGCCATGCTGGGGGCCACCGGGCTCGGCAAGTCCTTCGGCCCGACCCCGGTCCTCAGCGGCCTCGACCTCAAAGTGCCGGCCGGCAGCCTGACCGCGGTGCTCGGCCCCTCCGGCTGCGGCAAGACGACGCTGCTGCGCCTACTCGCCGGCTTCGAGCGCGCCGACTCGGGCTCGATCCGGCTCGGCGACCGGGTGCTCGAGGGACCCGGTGTCCACGTCGCCTCCGAGCGCCGCCGGATCGGCCTGGTGCCGCAGGAGGGAGCGCTCTTCCCCCACCTCGACGTCGCCGCCAACGTCGGCTTCGGGCTGCCACGGCGAGAGCGGGCCCGGCGGGTCGCCGAGCTGCTCGAGCCGCTCGACCTCGACGGCCTCGACAAGCGCTTCCCGCACCAACTCTCCGGCGGCCAGCAGCAACGGGTCGCCCTTGCGCGAGCGCTGGCCCCGGCGCCCGCGGTGGTGCTGCTCGACGAGCCCTTCGACGCACTCGACGCCGGACTGCGCGCGCAGGTGCGGGCCCAGGTCCGCGAGGCGCTGCGCGATGCCGGCGCGACCGCGCTGCTGGTCACCCACGATCAGGACGAGGCGCTGTCGCTGGCCGACCGGGTGGCGGTGATGCGCAACGGTGCGATCGCCCAGATCGACGAGCCTCGGGCGCTGTACCAGGAGCCAGCCGACGCGGAGATCGCGCTCTTCGTCGGCGAGGCGGTGATGCTGGACGCCGAGCGGGTGGGCGACACGGTGCGAACCGCGCTCGGAGCCCTGCCTCTGCGCGGCGACCATCGCGGTGCGGTGCGGCTGACCGCGATGCTGCGCCCGGAGCAGATCTCGATCGGCTCCCCGACCGCCGACGACGGCAACGGGGTCTGTGCCGATGTCGGCGCGGTCACCTTCCACGGCCACGACGCCCTCGCCGAGCTGGCCCTGTCGTCCGGCGAGCGGTTGCAGGTGCGAACCGCCGGCCACCTGGCCCCCAGCGCCGGCGACGTCGTCGCCGTCAGGGTCGAAGGCAGCGCCCTCGCCCTCCCGGCCGACAGCTGAGGCGGCGATCGATCTGCGAGCCTGCCGCGGTGACGCTGCTGGCGGCGAAGATCCTGCTCGCCCCGCTCTGCGTGGTCGCCGTCTCCCTCGCTGGCCGCCGCTGGGGCATCGCGGTCGCCGGGGTGCTCGGCGGGCTGCCGGTGGTCGCCGGCCCGATCCTGCTGATCGAGACCCTCCTCCACGGCCGCGACTTCGGCGCCGACGCCAGCGCCGGGACCCTGCTCGGGCTCGCCGCCCTGACCGCGTTCGTGGTCGTCTACGGCAGCGTCGCGGCCCGGCCCAGGCCACCGCTGACGAGCGTGCTCCGCGGCTGGACCGCGTTCCTGATCGGCGTCGCGATCCTCAACCCGGTCAAGCCGCCGCCGCTGCTCTCCCTCGTCTTCGTCGGCGCCTGCTTTGCCCTCGGCCGGCGCCTGCTCCCGCCCGCAGCCGCGGCGCCGACCCGCGCCACGCCCCCCTGGTGGGACCTTCCCGCCCGCGCCCTCGCCGCGCTCGTCCTGGTGCTGGCACTGACCGGCATCTCCGGCGCCCTCGGACCGCACCTCAGCGGCCTGCTGGCGCCGTTCCCGATCATCGCCAGCGTCCTCGCCGTCTTCACCCACGCCCACGCCGGCAGCGCCGAGGCCAACACCCTCCTTCGCAGCTTCCTGCTCGGCTTCTATGGCTTCGCCGCCTTCTGCTTCACCCTCGCGACGGCGCTGCCGAGCCTCTCCACCGCCGGCGCCTTCGGCCTCGCGACCGCGATCGCGCTGGTCGTGCAGGCGACGATCCTGAGCGGGGCACCTAGGACTCGAACCTAGAATCGCCGGTTTTGGAGACCGGTGCCTTAGCCAGTTTGGCCAGTGCCCCAGAGGCCGCATCGTAACGGGCACGGGCGGGACGGTCGGTCGCGGGGCTGCAAGCCAATAATCAACTGTTTATCGCTTGATCAGCTAGCGTCCCGTCGGTTGCGGGGAGCACGGCGCACGCAAGGGGTGGGTGCGCCGCTGGGGGCGGCGGTGCGGAGGATTGTCGGGGGACGCTCCCGCACTCCGGTCCCGCTCCCCGCAACGCTGCGCCGAAACGACTCGTCTGCGCTGCCCTCGTTACACGGTATAACGTGTAACGAGCTAGGCAGCGGCCTCTGCCCCAAACAACTTCCCCCCCGACAGGGGCAGGGGCTGCGCCAGCTACGAAGCCCGGTTGCGGTCGATCCGCTCGGCCAGATCGCCCAGCTTCACGTCGAGCCCGTCGACGAGCCTGAGCAGGGTCGCGAAGGTCGGGTTGGAGATGCCACGCTCCAGCTCGCTGATCCGCTGGAAGGACATGTCCAGGCGCTCGGCCAGTTCCTCGTGGGTGAGGGATGCTTCGCCGCGGAGCTCTTCGATCGCTTCTCCGAGAGCTCGGAGATCAGGGGTTTTGGGTTTGATCCGTCGGCCGGGAGGCATCGGTAAAGCAGCCTTCCCGGGGAGGAACAGGGTTGTTAACCGTTATAGCGTGAGACAGCGCTCCGGCCCAAATTTCAGGGCGAAAGATGCGGGCGGAGGGACTTGAACCCCCACGGGCCGAAGCCCACCAGGACCTAAACCTGGCGCGTCTGCCAATTCCGCCACGCCCGCGTGGCCTGGCCCGGAAAAGGGCCTTAACGCGGCGCAAATGCCGCCACGTCGCCAGTTGATTCTATGATCGTCGCGTGGCGGTTGGAGAGGTCAGGCCCGGCTACGAACTGTGGCGGCCGAATCGGGAGAAAGCTGGGTCGGTCACGACCAAAGTCGTCGTCGCCCTTTTGCTTGCCGCGACGGCGATCCTCGCCGGCCTGGTCACGGTCGGCGGCTGGAGCGTTCTCAAGGGCGGCAGCGGGATGGGGATCGTCTGCGCGATCTATGCCCTCCTCTATGCCTTCTTCGCCTTCCTCGTCTTCCGCTGGAACCGCGGCATCCTTCCCGTCGCCGCCGCCCTCTCGACGATCCTGGCGATCCTCTGCGCGATCGGCGCCGACAGCTGGTTCGCGCGCGAAAAGGCCGGCTTCCAGGAACCGCTCTTCTCCTCCAACCTGGTCGGGACGCTGGTCGTGATCCTCGGCCTGCTGCAGATCGTCGTCGTGATCGCCGCCTTCTACGGCTTCAGCCAGAACTGGCACGTCGAGGAGGAGCGCCCGATCGGCTCCGGCGAGGACTACGGCGCCGGCGCCCCGCCGCTGCCGGCTTAGCGCCGGCCAACGGCACGCGTCTGCTTCAACCCGTCCTATGAGGGGGGCAAATGCAGACGCGTGGGATACCGGAGGTGGGACTCGAACCCACAAGCCCGTAAGGGCAATCGATTTTGAGTCGATCGCGTATGCCAATTCCGCCACTCCGGCGCTGCCGGAACGATAGAGCCGGCTGGCGCGGCCGGCACGCGACGTCACTGGCCCGCTGGCCAGTTCGTGTCTAGACTGGCGCCCGGTGCGGGTCCACCATCTCAACTGCGGGAGCTTCTGCCCACACGGGGCGCGCCTCGTCGAAGGCCGTGGCGGCCTGCTCGAGAAGGCGCACATCGTCTGCCACTGCCTGGCGATCGAGAGCGCCGACGGGCTGCTGCTCGTCGACACCGGCTTCGGGACCGACGACGCCCGCGACCCTAAGCAGCTGGGCCAGCCGTTCCGGGCGCTGATGGCGCCGCGGGTGCAGCTCGAGGAGACCGCGCTGCGCCAGATCGAAGCCCTCGGCTTCAAGGCCGAGGACGTCAAGCACATCGTCGTCACCCACCTCGACCTCGACCACAGCGGCGGCCTGCCGGACTTCCCCGCGGCGGAGGTGCACGTCCTCGCCCCCGAGCTGGAAGCGGCGCTGCACCCGAAGCTGAGCGAGCGCGGCCG
>OBLV0100000619.1_pt1 | contig 10817 bp, 12 predicted proteins | sample 1520071 | NCBI WGS metagenome assembly OBLV01 (sample SAMEA3888446, study PRJEB22518) | metagenome | reverse complement strand
TTCTCGAGCGGGCTCGACATCACGATGGTCGGGCTCGACGTGACCCATCAGGCGCTGCTGAGGCCGGTCGACGTGGAGCGGCTGAGGGGCGCGGGCCGGGCCGGAAAGCTCGTCGCGGACTTGTTCGGCTTCTACGCGAGATTCCATCGCGATCAATACGGGTGGGATGGAGCGCCGGTGCATGACGCGGTGGCGGTGGCCCATGTGACCGACCGCGGCATCCTCACCACCAGGCACCTCGGCGTGACTGTCGATACCGGCCCCGAGCTCTCGCGCGGGCGCACCCATACGGATGTCTCCGGCCTGAGTGACTGGGAGCGGAACTGCAACGTCGCCCTCGGCATCGAGGCCGACCTGTTCCGCGAGATGCTCGTGAGGCGCGTCAGCTCGCTGGGATAACCCGAGCGCACCCGGCATGCAGCGAACAGCCGTAGTAACCGGCGGCGCCGGCGGCATCGGAGGGGCGATCGTCCGCGCGCCGACCGCGTCCGGGCATGAAGTGGCGATCGTCGACCGCGAGGGCGAGTTCGCGGTCGACCTCGGCGACGAGCCTGCCGTGCGCCGTGTCGCCGAACGACTCGGGCCGAGAGACGTCCTCGTCCACGCAGCCGCCGCGTTCGACCGCGCGTCGCTTAGCGATCTCGACCTCGCGACCTGGCGGCGCGTGCAGGCGGTCAACGTCGAGTCCGCGCTGTGGCTGTGCCAGGCACTCACGCCGGCGATGGCGCAGTGCGGCTTTGGTCGCGTCGTCTTCATCGCCTCGAACACGGTCTGGCGGCCGCCGGCCGCCGACTTCCTGCCCTACGTGGTGAGCAAGGCGGCGTTGATCGGGATCGCCCGCTCGCTCTCCAAGCCGCTCGGCGAACAGGGGATCACCGTCAACTGCGTCGCGCCCGGGCTCACCCGGACTCCGTTCACCGAGGCGAACCTGCCTGAGGAGGCATTCGAAGAAGCTCGCGCGCGCCAGGCGGTTCCGAGCACGACGATGCCCGAGGACATCGCCGGGCTGGTCGCGTTCCTGGCGTCCGACGCCGCGGGCGCGATCACTGGCCAGACGCTGGTCGCCGACGGCGGCTCGATCCTCCGCTGAGCCGGCCCCTCCCGGAGGCGGCAGCGGCCGCCTAAAGACTCATCTAAATATCTCGCGAAACAAATGGGCGGTTGCCCGATGTGCGATCGCATCCGCGGTGGGACAGTGCTCGCCATGACCACTCCAGACGTCCAATGCACAAGCAAGCTCCCGAGCGCGCACGAGGCGAACCCGGCCCCGGCCGGCGAGTTCGGCGATCAGGACCCGAGCTCGACGAGCTCGAGCGGCAAGGTCGACAGGATCTCGGGCCCGCCGGCGCGGACGACGACGTCGTCCTCGAGGCGGACGCCGCCGGTCCCCGCGTGGTAGATGCCCGGCTCGATCGTGAGGACGGCGCCCTCGACGAGCGGCTCGTCCCAACGTGGGACGAGAAACGGCGGCTCGTGGATCGACAGGCCGACCGCGTGTCCCGCGCCGTGCAGGCAGGCGCCGAGTTCGCTCGCCGCCTCGACGATCCGGCGCTGCGCCGCGTCGACGTCGCGCCCGGGCACTCCCGGTTGCGCCGCCGCGATCGCCGCACGCTGGGCGTCGAGCACGACCCGCCAGGCCGCCGACGCCCACTCCGAGGGCGCGCCGACGGTAGCGCACCGGGTCAGGTCACCCCAGTACCCATCGAGGCACGCGGACAGATCAGCGCACACGACATCGCCGGCCCGCAGCTCTCGCGGCCCGGGGTCCGCGTGCGGGTTGGCCGCGTTCTCGCCGAACAGAATCAGCGGATGCGCCGCGGTTGCGCCCTGCTCTCGGAGCCAGCCCTCGACGCGCGCGTTCAGTGCCTGCTCGACGACTCCGGGGGTGAGCCACTCGAACGCATGGCGCAGCCCTTCCTCGACAAGCTCGACGGCGGCACGGATCAGCTCGATCTCCCCTTCGTCTTTTGCGATCCGCAGCGCCATCACCCCCGACCCCGCGGGGATGAGCTCGAAGCCCTTCTCCGCGAGCACGCGAGCCCGGGCGTAGATCAGGTGGTCCTCCTCGACCCCAACCGTGCGGGCACCGCCCAGCGCGTCGGCCAACTCCGCGAGCCCGTCGGACTCGGCGCCGTAGGAGATCCGGGTCAGCCGCTGTGGCGCCTCGTCGACCTGGCCGCGATCGAGCGCCGGCACGATCACCGCGGACCGCTCCGGCGCAACGACGACGCCGAAGAACCGCTCGAGCTGTATCGGACGGAAGCCGGTCAGGTACGCGATCGACTCGTCGCTGGTGATCAGGACGGCGTCGAGCCCGAGCCCAGCCGCCTGCTCGCCGAGACGATCGAGGCGCAGCTCAAGGCTGTTGGCTGTCGTGACCATTCCCCCACCACTAAATCACCTCGGCCGCCGAACGGCATCCCGGATCGCCTCTGCTGTGACCGTCGCCGCCACACTCCCGAGCACGGTGAGCGCCCACGTCGCCGCGAGACTCGGCGCCGGCACCGCCCCGGATCCGGACGCCAGGCAGAAGACCACATCCCCGTCGACCGGCGTGTAGGCCGGGTCGACCGCCCGTGCGATCCCAGCGCTGGCCACGCGCCCGACGATCGCACAACCGCGCTTGTCGAGCGACGCGTCCGTGAACACGCAAACGAGCGTGGTGTTGCCCGCGGCTGGGTCAGAACCGGATACGAGACCCGGTGGCCCCGGCATCGTCGGAAGCAGGTCCGCGGTCCGGGTGAGCCGACCATTTTCGTCGCGTGGAGCGCCGAGCAACTCACCACCGGCGCCGATCACGTCGCCGAACGCATTGGCGACCGCGATTGCGGCGAGCGTCGCCCCGTCGGCGAGCACGGTCGCGGCGTAGCCCACGCCGCCGCGCGTCGACCGCTCCCGTCCGAGCAGCTTCCCGACCGCCGTCCCGGTCCCGGCCCCGACCGGACCGCGTTCGGGGACCGCCGCGCGGGCGCTCTCGCAAGCCGCGTAGCCCTCCTCGGGCCCCGGTCGACGACGCGAGCCACCCTCGACCAGGTCGTAGACAACCGCCGCCGACACGAGCGGGACCACGCCTCCCGGCGTTGGCCGACCGAGCCCTCGTTCCTCGAGCCACCGCCCGACCCCGTCCGCCGCGGCGAGCCCGAACGCGCTGCCGCCGGTGAGCAACACCGCGGTCGGTCCCTCGGCGTTCGCCAGTGGCGACAGCGTCTCGAGCTCGCGCGTGCCGGTGCCCCCGCCGCGCACGTCGACTCCACCCCGCGACCCCGACGGCGGGATCACGACGGTGCATCCGGTGCGGGCCTCCGGGTCGGTCCAGTGCCCGATCCGGTAGCCGGCGGGCAACGGCAGCGCGTCGGTCATGTGTCACATCATGCCCGCGCGAAGCGTCTTAAGAAATGACGGCCGCCGGCGATGAGTTCAGACCACACCGGCGGTCTTCATATCAGTGACGCAGCATTTGAAACAGGAGACGGTCATGTCGACAACAACTGAGACAGTGGTGCGCGAGCTGGATCGTCGTTTCAACGACGGATTCGACGTGAGGCTGCTCTGGAACCCGCGGTCGGATCGCGTCTTCGTCGCGATCGAGGATCAGCGGGACGGCAACTCCTTCGAGTTCCGGGTTGACGCGGCCAACGCGCTTGAAGCCTTCCATCACCCATTTGCATTCGCCAGCAACCACTACGACCTGCGGTCGCAGCCGCTCGAGCGTTGCTCAGCGATCGGCGGCGGGGAGGAGTAGCGATGTTCAGCACTGGAATCACATATCAAGTGGGCCTCGCGCGGATCACCGATCTGCGCGACCAGGCCGATGAGCATCGGCGCGCGGGCATCGTGCGCGACGCCGCAGCCCGGGCGCGCTCGATCGGCGGGCGCGGTCACCGCCGCGACGCCCGCGCGATGATGAGGCCGCGCCGGCCCGCGCGTGCTTAGACGCGGTCCCTAGTTTTCGCCGGGAGTCCGCACCGGGGTGCGGTGCGGCTCCCGCGACCGCCTCCGACTCCGGGCCGGGAGAAGTTCGATCAGCCGTTCATGGCCCCGCAGCCGTGCACGCGCCGGCTCGGAGTCATCGAGCGGAATCCCACCGCCAGGAGTGTTCGAAGGCGACGGCGGCGGCCCCGGCCCGCTGCCCCCGCCGCCGTCGGAGTCAGAGTCCGACTGGCCGGGTGGCGGACCCGGACGTCCGAGCACCATCGGCAGGAATATCACCACCAGGACGAGCGCTAGGTACACCAACCCGAGGATGTCGACTCCACCACTCTGTGGTTGGTTTGGCATTGTCAGAGCCTAACGCTCGGGGAGCACCTCTTCGAGTGCGTCCAGCGCGCCCCCGTCGAGGCCGCGGTTCGCGTCCCGGCGCATGATCCGCAAGACCTCGTCGGCGTCGAGCGCCGACCGGTACGGCCGCTCAGCGCTGAGCGCTTCGGCTACGTCGGCGACAGCGAGGATCCGCGATGGCTGATCGAGCTCGGTGGCCGTCAGCCCGCGGTGATACCCGCGCCCGTCGAGCCGTTCGTGGTGGGCGCCGGCGATGCGCGCGAGGTCGTCGAACGCGCTCACGCGGGCGAGGATCTCCATCGACCATTGGGGATGGCGGCGGACCGTGTCCCACTCCGCCGGGACGAGCGGTCCCGGCTTGTCGAGTATCCGGTTCGAGACGCCCAGCTTCCCGATGTCGTGCAATAGTGCCGCGCGCCGCAACGTCGCGCGCGTTCCGTCGTCGAGTTCCAGCTGGGCGGCCAACGCGTCCGAGATCGCCGCCACGCCTTCGGAGTGCCGTCCGGTGTACGGCGACTTCGCATCGACGATCGACGCGAACGCATGGGCGACCAGATCGAGCCGGGCGTCGTCGGCGACCATCACATGCTCGGTCGGCTCGACCGTGGTCACGCTCGGGGTCTCGAGGGACCGCCAGAATCGGGCATCGCCTTCCAGCCCGACGAGCGCGTCGACCAGCGCGGGGTCGAACCACGTCTGACGACGCTTGCGAGCGATCTCGCATGCGGCGCTCGCCCCGCCGTGCTCCCAGAACACCTCCGCGGTCTGCGCGAGACACAGCACGCGCCCCGCCAGCGAGATCTGATCGCCCGAGATCCCGGCGGGATAGCCGCCGCCGTCCCAATGCTCGTCCACGTCCATGATCGCGCGAGCCGCGATCTCGTCGAGCCCGATCGCGCGGGCGACCGCGGCGCCCCGCTCGCAGCGGAGCTCAATCAACGAGCGCGCTCCGGCGCGTCCTGACCTCAGAACCGCAGCGGTGTGCTTGCCCCTGGCCAGCATCGACCCGCCGGCGCCCGCCGTTCGGAGCACGTGCAGCAGGGCCTGCGGGGTGCTCGACGTATCCGTCAGCCGCCGGGAGCTCTTGACCGTTGCGTCGTCGACGCCGAACAGCGCCGCCACCTTCGCGGCGTTCGAAGAGCAGCCCGCGTCCTTGAGCAGCAACGCGTAGAACAGCGATGAGCGGGTCTCGTCGTCAAGATCGAGCGCGGCCGCGATCCGCATCCCGATCAGGCAGCTGCGCTCGGCGTGGCCGGGCACCTGCCCTTCGGTGATGTCCAGGGCATGCGAGAGCGCCGACAGCACCTCGGACAGCTGCAGGTCCACGACGGCGTCGGTCGGTCGGTTGGTCGGCGCGCCCTCCACCCCCTCAAGGATGTCGCATCCGAGCGAGACTCATATCGCGGGCGAGAAAATGCACGGTGCTGGCGATGACGGCGATCCAGGACCGTATGACGTCGGGATCGTGGCCACGCCTCCCGCGCCTCATATGCCGATGACCCCCAGCCCTCGCATGGCCCTCACTCCGCGCCCTCCCGACCTGCAAAACCTGCCATTCGACGCGCCGGCGGGCGACCGCGTCAGACGGCGCATGTGGGGCATGCGCCCCCTGCCACGGTCGACGGATCCGAGCTCGATTGTCATGTTTTGCAGGTCCGGCGCGCCGCGCGATGCCATAGCCATCGGGCGGGCAAAGAATTCGCTCGTATGACCGTCTACACGATCGGGCACTCGACGCGTTCAGCCGAGGAGTTCCTGGCGCTGCTCTCCGACGCCCGCGTGAAGCTCGTGGCGGACGTGCGGGCGTTTCCGAGCTCGCGCCGGCATCCGCAGTTCAACCGCGGCGCGCTGGCGGCGTGGCTCGGGTCGGCCGGAATCGGCTACCGCCACATGCACGGGCTGGGTGGCAGACGGACGCCGGTCCCGGGATCGCCGAACGGCGGCTGGCAGGAGCGAGCGTTCCAGGGATACGCCGACCACATGCGCTCCGATGAATTTCGGCATGCACTCTCGGAGCTCGAGACGGCGGCGCGTGAAACGCCCACGGCGATCATGTGCGCCGAGGCCGTGTGGTGGCGCTGCCACCGCCGGCTGATCGCCGACGCGCTCGTCGTCCGCGGCTGGCGGGTCGAGCACCTCGGCATCGGCCACGCCCCCGTCGTACACGAGCTGACGCCGTTCGCGGTCGTCGGCCCCGACGGGTCGATCACGTATCCGCCGGCGCAGACCACGCTGCTCGAGCCCTGAGCCTCGCACCGCAAGGCGCGAACCAAGCACGGACTGTGGCCGGGCGCCACAAACGGCGTGAGCCCGGCCGCAAGCCCGCAGCGTTCGATTACTCCGGCGGGTCGGTTATCGCCGATGCGCCTCCTGACCGACCCCCGGCGAGATCGAGTCCCAGAAGCCGCAGTTGTGGTCGGCCGAGATCTGCGCGCTCGACATGACCTCGCTGTCGCCCGCGGGCTCGAGTTCCATCTCTTCGCCCGACCGGTTGAACGCGGGCCAGACCGCAAACCCCTGCGCGGTCGGGTTGCCGGTGCGGGCGAACGTCGTCATCCGCGCGATCTCCTCGTCCTGCATCACCTGCTGATCGGCATCGAGCGGCGTCGCCTGCGGTGACTCATACGAATTCCAGGGGTTGTCGTGCGCCGCTCCGGCCGGCGTGTCCCTCGTCCCCGTCGCCTGGTAAGGCGGGAGGTCGTTGTCGTTCATCAGGAACCCGTAGACCGGCATCCACCGAGCGAGATCTTCATCGGTCACCATCGCCGGGCAGACCGTGTCCGAGTCGGCCGCCAGCGTCCGCCACGCGATGAACGGGGTCTCGAAATGCGATAGCGGATACAGCGCGAGGACCCGTGGCGCATATCGGCCGTACTGCGCCTCGACGATCTGGACGTAATCATCCGGTGTGGTCGGCTCCCCCACGAGATCCTCGTCGCGCTCCGTCCCGATCATGACCGGGACCCGGTTCACGCGCCCCGTCTTGAGCCCCTGCCGGAGCGTGTTCGTGAGCGTCGTGCCGTTGATCGTCGGACCGACCGTGCCCTGACCGCCGTACTGGTACCCGTCCCCGGGCGTGTCTGAGGCCTCGAGCACTGTGTCGGTCGGCAGCGCCCGCAGGCATGCCGCGACGTCCGCCGTGGCGGGGCCACACCCGACGGACGACGCGAACGCCGCGCCGATGCTGTCGGCCTGCGGCTCAGATGGCACGGATGACTTGCAGTCCTGCGGCTCGAGGTCGTACGAGCCGCCGGGCCGCACGCCCGGACCGCCGAACAGCGTGTTGTACTCCCCGCTGTCGTCGATCGCGCCCTGGAACAGGCCGTGGGCGGTCGGCGAGGCGATCTGGTCGCACACGCTCGAGGCGCCGCCCGACTCCCCGAAGATCGTCACGTGGTGCGGATCCCCGCCGAACGCCGCGATGTTCTGCTGCACCCAGCGCATCGCGAACTGTTGATCCTGCAGGCCGTAGTCACCGGCATGGTGTCCGAACGCCGAGTTCGCCAGGAACCCGAAGATCCCCAGCCGATAGTTGATCGACACGATCACCTCGTGGCCGGTCGCCGCCATCAGCGAGTAATCGCCATTGCCCGAGCCCTTGAACAGACCCCCAGGGTGAATGTGGAACATCACCGGTAGGTTGGTCCCTCCGCCCGCCGGCTCGAATACGTTCAGGTACAGGCAATCCTCGCTCGACCCCGGTGCCGACGGACCGGACTTCACGGCCGGCTGAGGGCACTCATTCGCGAATTGCGTTGCCTCGAGCATGGTCGTCCACGGCGCCGGCGGCTGTGGCGGGGCCCACCGCAGCGTGCCGACCGGCGGCGCCGCATATGGGATACCAAGCCACTCACCTACGCCGTTGGTGGCCGTGGTGCCGCACACCGGACCTGCCGTCGTCTGGACCGTGCTGCCGGGCGTACAAGCCGTCACCTGCGCACTGGCGGACTTCGCCGCGGGACCGGCCGACGTGACCGCGATGGCGACGACACTCACGCTCGCGACGACAAGCGCAAATCCGAGCAGCCGCGAGCGTCCCCGAAACGATCGAGAAAATCGCATCTCCTCCTACCTCTCTGGTGACCGAGCCACTGTTGGGTCAGCGCCGCGAACGCCCTGGGCTCGATTCGGAGCTATCCGCGTCTCTGGCGCGAAGACTCACTGGTTATTTCGAAATAACCACTCCCCCCTCTGCTTCCTACTCGTGTCGCCGCATACGCTCGGCGACTGCCACGGACGGTGTTAGGCAGGTTCCTAGCGGACGTTGCGTTCAACCCTACGCCGCAGGTATTTCGGTGTCAAATATTCCGGCGCAAAGACACCGCGACGTTACCGCTCGTGACCCGCGAGGTCGAAGTCCGCGAGGCCCGCCGGATCCGTGATGCCGAGCTTGCGCCGTGCCCGCTCGGCGAATCCGCCGGCGTGGACGCGCACGACCAGGGCCGCGTCGGGATACGGACGGATCTCGAGCGTCACCCCTGGCTCGGCATGCCCGAGCAGCTGACCGTCACGCTCGATCGAAACCGGCGCGCTTGTCGGCAGGACTTCGATCCCGAGGCACTCGGATTCGGACAGCACCACCGCTCGGTTAAACAGTCCATGAGGCGCGTCGGGCATCACGATCATCCCCTGCGCCCGCGGAGACACGAGCGGGCCGCCGGCCGCAAAGGCGTATGCGGTCGAGCCCTGAGGCGTCGCCGCAATCACACCGTCACTCGCGTAGCGCACGAGCAGTTCGCCATCGATGCGAAGCGCGAGCGCCGCTTGGCCACGGCCTGGAACGCGGGTGAGGACGACATCGTTGTACGCAGTCTCCCCCGGCACATCCGCGAGCGGGGCGAGCGCAAGCCCAGTGCGCGCCTCGACCGCGTACTCGCCCCTCTCGAGCGTCGCCAGCGCGTCCTCGAGGTGCGCAGAGTCGACCTCGGTCAGGTATCCGAGCCGCCCGAGGTTGACACCGAGCACCGGGACATCGTGGGGCGCGGCGAGTCGCAGGGCGCCGAGCATCGTGCCGTCCCCGCCGAGGGCCAGGACGACGTCGCAGCCGACGGCGAGCGACGCCTCCGTCGCGCGCGCGACTTCATCCCCCAATCGGGGGTCTCCGACCGCGCCGACGAGCTCCACGCCGGTCGCGGCGGCCCAAATGGCGATTCGGTTCAGGACGTCGAGGAGATCGCGCTCCGGCCTGAGCGCGAGGCCAATCTTCCGCACTCTCTTGGCTGCCTCAGCCATCGCAGACCCTCATACGAACGGTTCCCCGGGGAGCTCGGGCGCGGTCCGGCGGGCGATCCACGACAGCGCGCTCGCCCCGGCGTCGGCGAGCAGGCCGTCGTGACGGCGCCCCGAGCAACCCGCGTACGTCGCCAGCAGCGGTGCGTACTCGCGCGTGTGATCGGTATGCGGCGCGGTCGGGTCGACGCCGTGGTCCGCCGTCACGATCAAAAGGTCATCGTCCCCGAGCAGCATCAGCCACTCTGCCACGGCCGCATCTATCTCCTTCAGCGCCTGATGGAACCCGGAAACGTCGTGCCGGTGACCATAGACCTGGTCGGTCTCGACCAGGTTGACGAAGATCAGGCCGGACTCGAGCTCGGCCAGGAGCCGCGTCGTCGCCGCGATCCCGGCGGCGTTGGTCGCGCCGGCGTGCTTGACATCGACCCCGACCCCCGCGAACAGGTCGTGGATCTTGCCGACGCCGTGCACGGGCGCGCCGGCGTCCTGGAGCTCCTCAAGGTATGACCGACCCGGAGGACGAAGCGAGAAATCCCGCCGGCCCTCGCGCCGCCGGAACGCCCCGGGCGAGCCCTCGAACGGCCGCGCGATCACGCGGCCGACGGCGTGCTCGCCGGTCATCACCCGGCGCGCCGCGACGCACGCCGCGTACAGATCGGGCTCCGAGACCCGGTCGACGTGACAGGCGATCTGGAGCACCGAGTCCGCCGACGTGTACAGGATCGCCTCCCCAGTCTCGAGGTGGTGCGGACCGTAGTCCTCGATGACCTCGGTGCCGCTGTAGGGCCGGTTGCAGCAGAACCGCATCCCCGTCGCGTCCTCGAGTGCGCGCACCACGTCATCCGGAAAGCCGTCTGGATATGTCGGAAGCGCCTGCGACGGCACCACCCCCATGAGCTCCCAGTGCCCCGTCGTTGACTCCTTTCCCGGTCCGAGCGGCCGTAGGCGCCCGTACACCCTCGGGTCGGCCGCCGGTGGCACGCCCAGGACCGGGACGATCGACCCCAGCCCGAGCCGCGCGAGCGTCGGCAAGCGCAGGCCGCCGACCTGCTCGGCCAGGTGGACGAGCGTGTTCGAGCCGGCATCGCCATACGAATCTGCATCCGGCAGTTCCCCCACGCCGCAGGCATCCATCACTACCACCGTCGCGCGGCGCATCAGACGACCCTCCCAGCGACCGCCCCGTCGGGGAACGTCTCTCGCGCGTCCTCAAAAACGAACGGATTGCGGGGAGCATGCGCCACCTGGGCTCGCATGATCGTCGACATCATGAAGACCACGTTAGGCCACCCTCCCCGCCGTCGTGC
>OBLV0100000618.1_pt1 | contig 10823 bp, 7 predicted proteins | sample 1520071 | NCBI WGS metagenome assembly OBLV01 (sample SAMEA3888446, study PRJEB22518) | metagenome | reverse complement strand
CCCGACGAGATCTCCGCGGACGCGCGCGATGCTCGCTCTGTTCGCCAGCGCGTATCCAGCGGCGGCGACGCAGGTGATTTCGACCAAAGGCTGCAATGAGTCCTGGAACACGACCCGCAGCCCGGGACGCCGCTGGTTCGGGCGGATCTCAACGATGTTGACCGGAGACGGGATCCGCTCCGGTGAGCCGCCGAGAGCGTCGAAGAGTTCGATGCTGTGCGCGACGTGCTCTTCGGCGCGTGCAAGGTCCCCGAGAATCCAGTCGACGATCCCGAGCGAGTGGACACAGATCGCCTGCTGGGCGGCGAAGCCCTCGCGGCTCGCGAGGTCGAGCGCGCGCTCGAGCCACGGCCTCGCCACGTCAGCGGCGTCGAGCGCCAGGCCGAACTCCCCGAGGAACTGGAGGGCGCGCCATTGCACGTGCGCATCTCCAATCTCGTAGGCAAGGGCGTAGCTGTCCTCCATCTGGGCACGTGAGCGCGCCAGGGCGCCGCTCCGATAGTCGACCGCCGCGGCGGCCAGGAGGGCCTGCGCTCTGAGTGCGGTGCGCTCGGGGGCGCCGGCAAGGGCCTGGTCGAAGCGGGCGTGGGCCTCGTCGAGATCAATCCGGCGCAGCCAGAACGGCCCCAGCGCGACGCAGAAACGCAGCGCTTCGATCGGCGCTCGTTCGAGCAGCGTGCCGAGGGCGGACCGGAGGTTTGCGACCTCGCGATCTAGCCGGGCCGAGCCGTGCTCCGCCTGGGCCAGCGCCAGGGCCCAGCGGGCATGGAGGTCCGCAAGCTCATTCGTCTCGCCGGCCTCGTCGAGTCGCTCGCGCGCGTACAGGCGGACCGTCTCGAGCAGGCGGTAACGACGTTCGCGAGACGAACCCGCGTCCGCGACGACAAGGGATTTCTCAACGAGGCGTCCGAGGAGATCGGCGATTGTCGGAGCGTCGATGTCGTCGATATGACGTCCCGGGCAAACGTGCTCGACCGTCTCGAGGTCGAACCCCCCGGCGAACACCGCGAGTCTTCGGAACAGCACGCGCTCGGCTGGTTCGAGCAGGTCGTGGCTCCACTGGAGGGTGGCCACGAGCGTGTGCTGCCGAGTCGGCGACACGCGGCTGTCGGTTCGCAGCACGCGAAAGCGGTCAGTGAGCCGTTCCGCGATGGTCGCGGGACCGAGCGCCGCCATACGGCCGGCGGCCAGCTCCAACGCGAGCGGCAGACCGTCGAGGCGAACGCAGATCCTTGCGACATCCGCCGCGTTGTCCTCGTCGAGCTCGAAATCGGGTGCCGCGGCCGTTGCCCGCTCGACGAACAGCCGGACGCCCTCGTAACGCAGAAGCTCGTTGACCTCGATCGTGCGCTCGGGATCGGGGATGTCGAGTGACGGGACTCGGAACACGACCTCGCCCGGCACACGCAACGGTTCTCGGCTCGTCGCGAGTACGGTGAGCCGCGCCGCCGACCGCAGGAGGGTGTTGGCGAGTCCGGCGGTCGCGGCGAGCACGTGCTCGCAGTTGTCCAGCACGAGCAGCGATGAACGCGGTCCGAGGAACTCAATCACCGCGTCGACCGGGTTTTGGCCGGACATTGCATGGACGTCGAGCGCAGCGGCGACGGCGTCCGGGAGACGCGTGGCGTCGGCGAGGTCCGCCAGCGGGACGAACACCGCGCCGCCGGGATACGAGGCCTCGGCGTCGCGCGCCAGCTCGAGCGCGAGCCGCGTCTTGCCGGCGCCCCCGGTCCCCGAGAGCGTGAGCAAGCGCGTCTTGTCGACGAGCACCTTCAACTCGCCGAGCTCTCGCGCGCGTCCGATGAACGAGCTCGCTTCGGAGGGAAGTGACCGCCGCGGTCCGGCGCTTTCGGGTCCCAGTGCGGCGAGTTCGACCTCGAGGGCGGCGACCAGGTCCACGAACTCGTCGCGCCGCTCCGTCGCCCAGTCGTCGTACCGGTTTTCGGGCAGCAGCTCACCCAGGTAGAGCGCCAACGCGTCACGGTACGCGCGAGGTGTCCGAGCGTCGCGGGCGGTGGCCGCGGCGAGCGCCAACCGGTCGATGTCGACGTCGGCCACCAGCACGAGCATCTCGTCACGGACCTCGATCGACCGGGGATCCAGCGCGCGACGCGCGACGTATACGGCCTGGTGGAGGTTGTTCGCGGCGGCGTCTGGCGCGCGGTCACCCCAGAGAAGGTCCATCGCCTGCTCGCGATGGAGCTGATGGCTGGGCGCGAGCGCGAGGAGTTTCACGAGCTCTCGCGCCTTCTTCAGCCGCCACGCGGACTCCGCCACGGGTACGCCGTCCACCGTGGCCGCGAAACCGCCGAGAAGCGTCAGGCCGACATTGCCCACGCGATGAGCATGCCCGACCGGTTCCCGTTTGTAAAGCAACTACCTAACGAACCCGCGCGTCGAAACCGCCACGCGCGACACTCTTTATGCAGCCGCGTGGGCCGTTCGTTGGTATGGAATCCGCGGGGTTGTCAGCGAGCGCCGCTCGCGTCTACTGTGTGGACATCATCTATCGGGCGACTGAGGAACCGGACGAGAAGGAGCAGAGAGATGGCTGAGACCGAGAGGGCGATTCTTGCTGGTGGGTGCTTCTGGGGTGTGCAGGATCTGATCCGTAAGCTCGACGGCGTCATCAGCACGCGGGTCGGCTACACGGGTGGCGATGTACCGAACGCGACATACCGCAACCACGGCACGCACGCCGAGGCGATCGAGATCGAGTTCGACCCGGACCGCATTTCGTACCGTGATCTGCTCGAGTTCTTCTTTCAGATCCACGATCCGACGACGAAGAATCGTCAAGGCAACGACGTCGGCATGAGCTACCGATCGGCGATCTACTACGTCGACGACGAGCAGCGGCGGATCGCGGAGGACACGATCGCGGATGTCGATGCCTCCGGCCTGTGGCCGGGGAAGGTTGTCACCGAGGTGGAACCCGCGGGACCGTTCTGGGAGGCAGAGCCCGAACACCAGGACTACCTAGAGCGGTATCCCAACGGCTACACGTGCCACTTCGTCCGTCCGGGCTGGAAACTGCCGAGACGCGCGCAGCAAGCCGCGCACTGAGTTCGCTTCCCAGCTCACCGGGCGACCGGCGACGGGACCTCGGAATGGCCGGTGATCAACACGCCACCCGGGATGGCCGGGAACCACGACGCGGACGTCGCCGTGGGCGATTGGGTCGAGCTCGTGGCCGGGGCGTAATCCAGCACCCGGGGTTCGCGGTCGATCCGTGGACCGTGCACGAGACGGCACTCGACCTCGACACTCTTGCGCAGACCGAGTCATTGTTCGCGCTCGCGAACGGGCACCTCGGTCTGCGCGCGAATCTCGACGAGGGCGAGCCGTCTGGCCAGCCTGGCACCTACCTCGCCGGTTTCTACGAAGCGCGGCCGCTGCCATATGCGGAGCCTGGCTACGGCGATCCCGAAGACGGGCAGACCGTCGTCAACGTCACGAACGGCAAGATCATCCGGCTATCGGTCGAGGACGAGCCATTCGACGTCCGCTACGGAGAGCTGCGCAAGCACGAGCGGATTCTCGATCTGCGCGCGGGCGTGCTTCGTCGCACCGTCGAGTGGGCGTCGCCGACAGGGCAGCTCGTCCGGATCGCCTCGACGCGCATCGTTTCGTTTACCCAACGTTCGATAGCCGCGATCCACTACGAGGTCGAGCCGATCGACGACGCGGCCCAGGTGGTCGTCCAGACCGAGCTCGTCACCAACGAGGAGCAACCGACTACCGAGAATGATCCGCGCGCCGCGGCGGCGCTCACGGCGCCGCTGGTGTCAGACCTCTTCTACGGTCTGGATCTTCACGCGCTCCTGGTCCACACCACGAAGGCCAGCAAGCTGACGGTTGGCGCCGCGATGGACCACGTGATCGATGCGCCAGACGGCATGGCGGGGAAGATCAACGTCCGTGAGGACCTCGCAAGGCTGGTGGTCACAGCCACGCCGGCCCCGGGGAAGCCGCTCCGGATAACGAAGTTCCTGGCCTACAGCTGGTCCGGCGAGCGGACGGTCTCCGCGGTGCGCGACCAGGTTACCGCCGCGCTCGTCGGCGCCGTCCAAACCGGCTGGGACGGGCTGCTCAAGGAGCAGCGCGAGTTGCTCGACGGGTTCTGGGACGCGGCCGATATCGAGATCGAGGGCGACATGGAGCTCCAGCAGGCGGTTCGGTTCGCGCTCTTTCACACGCTCCAGGCCGGCGAACGAGGGGAGCAGCGTCCGATTCCAGCGAAGGGATTGACCGGCCCCGGCTATGACGGGCACACCTTTTGGGACACGGAAGCGTTCGTTCTGCCGTTGCTGACGTACTCGCGCCCGCGCGCGGTCGCCGACGCCTTGCGTTGGCGTCACAGCACGCTCGATCTCGCGCGTGAGCGAGCGCGGTCGCTCGGGCTCCGCGGAGCGGCGTTCCCTTGGCGGACGATCCACGGCGAGGAGTGCTCGGGCTACTGGCCGGCGGGTACAGCCGAGTTCCACATCAACGCGGCGCTCGCCAACGCGGTCGAGCGCTACCAGCGGCTGAGCCGGGACGAGGCGTTTGAGCGTGAAGCCGGGGTCGAGCTGCTCGTCGAGACCGCGCGGCTGTGGAACTCGCTGGGCCACCGTGACGCTGCCGGTCGGTTCCGGATCGACGGCGTCACCGGGCCTGACGAGTACAGCGCGATCGCCGACAACAACGTCTACACGAACCTGATGGCGGCGCGCAACCTGCGGGCCGGCGCCGACGCGGTCGAGCGTCACCCGGACCTGGCGAAACGACTCGACGTCGCCGCGGAAGAGGCTGCGAGCTGGCGGGACGCCGCCGACTCGATGCTCATCCCGTACGACGAGGCACTCGGTGTCCACCCGCAGTCGGAAGGGTTCACCGAGCATCAGGTGTGGGACTTCGAGTCGACTCCGGGCGATCACTACCCGCTCATGCTGCATTACGCGTACTTCGACCTCTACCGCTCGCAGGTCGTAAAACAGGCCGACCTCGTCATGGCCCTGTTCTATGCCGGCGACGCATTCACCCCCGAAGAGAAGGCTCGCGACTTCGCGTACTACGAGCGTCTGACCGTCCGCGACTCCTCGCTATCAGCATGCATCCAGGCGGTCGTGGCCGCCGAAGTAGGTCACGTCGAGCTTGCCTACGACTACTTCGCCGAAGCCGCACTGATCGACCTGCACGACGTTGACCACAACACGCGCGACGGTGTTCACGTGGCTTCGCTCGCGGGGGCGTGCATAGCCGCCATTGCCGGTTTTGGAGGCTTGCGCGACCACGGCACCGACACGCTGGCCTTCGTGCCCCGCCTCCCTCCGGCGCTGAGTCGCCTCGCGTTCGCCATCGGCTTCGGCGAGACCACGAACCTGAGAATCGAGGTGGAGCCGACCCAGGCCACCTACACGCTACTGAGCGGCGAGCCGCTCGAGATCTGCCATCACGGTCGGCCGATCACGGTCACCAGCGACCATCCTGCCCGCTGTCCAATCCCGCCGGTGCCGGCGCTCGAGCGACCCACGCAGCCCCGCGGTCGAGAGCCCGCGCGGCGCGCGGCTCGATAGACGACCTCTCAGGCGCGCTCAGGTGCCACCCGCCCCGACGGTGCCGAGCTTGCGATCGATGCACTGGATCAGCTGGTGGTAGGAGTCGCAGAAGGACCGGACGCCCTCACGCTCGAGCTCAGCGGTGACCGCAGAGAGATCGATCCCGGCGTCCTGCGCCTCAGCGAGGATGCGTTCCGCGGCGGCGGGGTCTGCGTCCAGCGTTCGCCTCACTTCGCCGTGATCCGCGAACGCCTGCAGCGTCTGTTCGGGCATCGTGCTGATCACATCGGGGCCGATCAGTTCCGAGACATAGAGGATGTCGGAGTAGGCGGGGTTCTTCGTCCCGGTGCTGGCCCATAGCGGCCGCTGTCGCTTCGCACCCGCTCGTTCGAGCGGCTCCCATTCCGCCCGGGCGAACATCGCCCGGTAGCGCTGATAAGCGACGCGCGCGCTCGCCAGCGCGACCCGGCCACGCAGCGGCGAATCCTTCGGTAGTTGGGCGTCGACCCTGGTGTCGATCCGCGACAAGAAGAACGACGCCACCGAGGTGATCGAGTCAATCGGCTCCCCGGCCTCCAAACGCGCACGAAGGCCACTCACGTAGGCATCGATGACCTGCTCGTAGCGCTCGATCGAGAACAGCAGCGTGATGTTGACGTTCACCCCACGGCGTGTCAGCTCCTCGACGGCCGGGAGGCCGGCCTCGGTGCCGGGAACCTTGATCATCGCGTTGCGCCGATCAATGCGCTGCCACAAATCGATCGCCTGGGCGATGCTTGCGCCGGTGTCGTCGGCCAAATCGGGGGTGCATTCGAACGAGATAAATCCGTCAACACCGCTTGTTCGGTCATATTCGGAACGAAGCAGCTCGGCGGCGTCGCGTACATCGTCGAGCGCGATCGAGAAAAACAGCTCCTGCGTGTTCTCTTGGCCGCCGGCCGCGAGGTGGCGAAGCTGCTGGTCGTAGAGGTCGGAGCCCGTGATCGCCTTGGCGAAGATCGTCGGATTCGAGGTGGCGCCGGTGACTCTGTAGTCCCGGATCAGCCCCGCGAACTCGCCGCTGTCCAGGAGCTGGCGCGAGAGAGTGTCGAGCCAGATCGAGACGCCGGCCTCGTGAAGCCGCTGGAGGTTCGGATTTGGAGCCGTCTCAGACAAAGCGCACATCGTTAGCGTCTCCGCATACCTCAACTCTTACGTCGGTCAGCGGCTAGTAGTTGGTGTGCATTGCCGTGCTCACCTGCTCGAGCGTGTTTTGTGCGATCGCGCGAGCGGCGAGGCTGCCGTCCTGGAGGATCGTTCTTAGATAACCGCGGTCACTCATCAGTTCGGCGCGGCGGAGTCTGATCGGTTCTAGCTTTTCGTTGACGGCCTCGGTTGCCCGGCGTTTGAGTTCGGCGGCTCCTCGGCCGCCGATCTCGGCCGCGACCGTGGCGGGGGGGACGTTCTCGCAAAGCGCGATGAGCAGGACCAGATTGGCGACCTCCGGACGGGTCTTCGGCTCGTAGGTGATGTTCGGATCGGCGTCGGTCTTGGCCTGACGCAGCAGTCGCGCGGTCTCGTCCGCGGAGGCAGCGAGCGTGATCGCGTTGTTGCGGCTCTTGCTCATCTTGCGGCCGTCGATGCCCAGCAGGACCGGCGCGTCGCTGAGTAGCGCCTCTGGCTCGGGAAAGACCGGGTGGTCGGGTGCGTATCGCCGGTTGAAGCGTCGTGCGATCGCCCGGGTCTGCTCGAGATGGGGCAGCTGATCCGCGCCGACGGGAACGATCGTCGCCTGGCAGAACAGGATGTCGGCGGCTTGATGGACCGGGTAGGTCAGCATGAGCCCGTTGAGTGTCGGCATTCCCGATCCGGCCGCCTCGTCCTTGACCGTCGGATTACGAAGCAACTCGGGCAACGTGACCAAGCTGAGAAACGGCAACATCAGCTGGTTGAGCTCGGGGACCAGCGAGTGAGCGAAGATCGTCGCTCGCGTCGGGTCGATGCCCACGGCCAGATAATCGGCGATGAGCTCGTCGACGTCCTCGGGCAACGAGGCCGGGCTGTCGCGATCGGTGATCGTCTGGTAGTCGGCCACCAGCACCATCAGATCGACGCCTTCGTCCTGGAGTCGAACGCGATTCTGAAGCGTCCCGAACAGATGCCCGAGATGAAGCTTTCCGGTTGGTCGATCACCGGTCAGCACCCTGGGGGCAAAGCGGTTCGAGTTCGAGGTCACAGCGTTCTCGAGATTGGTCATGTTCGATCCTTTCGGTACTAGGACCCTCTCGAGCGCACATCGTTGACCACAGCGCGGGCCGCCCGAGAGCGGCCCAGGAACAGAGATCAGCGGGGCCGCGTGAGAAGCGGCCGCCACCAGGAAACAAGTCGCATGCGGTCGAGCACCACAGCCATCATACGATCAGGACTCCCCTTCTGGGCTGGATTCATCGGTCGAGCGACGCGGCGATGAGCGTGGCAGCGGCGGCGCGGACCGGACCCGTGATCGAGCGGTCGCGGTCCAGGTTCGCCGCGCTTCCACCGCCGTCGTAGAGGAGATGCAGTTGGGTGCCCAACAACGACGGATCGGGCGCGCCGGCCGCGGCGGCGAGCTATGTGAACAGCGCGCGGATCTCTCGGCGGTAGGCGCGTACGGCGTTGTCGATCCGCCCGTCGCGGGGCGCTTCGGCGGCGGCGGCCGCAAATGCGCAGCCGTGGTAGTCCGGGGCCCGGAAGATCTCGGCCTGCGCATCGAACACCGCGAAATCCGTGCCACCGGGTCTGCGGGGTCGACCGCATCGATCGCGGCGCGCAGCCGTCCGAGAATCCGTGCCCGGCGCTCGTCCAGGCAGGCACCGACGAGCTCTTCCTTGCTGCCAAACGGGGCGTACAGCGAGGCCTTGGCGACGCCGGCCCGCTCGATCACGCGGTCGATCCCGACTGAACGGGTGCCCTCGGCGTAGAACAGCTCGCCCGCGGCCTCAAGCAGACGCTCACGCGGCGAGCGGCGAGCGGCGAGCGGCGGGATCGGTGTTCGTCGTGGTGGGCATCTCAGGCCGGCTGGACGGTGATCTCGACTCGGTTGGGGTAGAACGCCACGTGGTCGCGGATCGGCTCGACCGCGGCATACGGCTCCGCGTAGAACCACACTGCGTCATCGCCCCGGCCCGGCTCGGTCGTGACCGACCGGTACGACGCTTCGCCCTTGTACGGGCAGTAGGTCGAGGTGTCGCTCGATGCGAGCACCGCCTGGTCGACGTCCGTGAGCGGGATGTACCGAACAGGTTGGTAGTCGGCCTCTTGGAGCACGAGCGTGGCCGTGCTGTCGGCGATGGTCGCGCCGCCGGCCCGCACTATCACGCGGTCCCGGCTGGGCTCGATCGTGATCGGATGGTCGGGGCCGGGTGTCTTGATCTCACGGGTCATGGTGGGTCTCCTATCGAAAGGTGGTTGAACCAGACTGTTCTTCCCGCCCACGCTAGCAGACAGATCGGTCTGTCTGTAGTAGTCCGTCGTGACGCTGATTCCGGCGTCTCCCAGCGAGACAGGCGCTCGAACCGAATCGGGGGTCCACACCAGGGTGGTTACGGGCGCGACACGCGAACCGGCCCGAGATACTTGTGGGGTCATCAATAGAGGAGGTCCATATGTCTGTCACGACCGAGACATCGGGTGCGGCTGCGATTCGCCCTTTTCAGGTTGACATTCCAGATGAGGCATTGGACGACCTCCGCCGCCGGATCGCCGCGACGCGGTGGCCGAGCAAGGAGCTCGTGGCGGATCGATCGCAGGGCGTACAGCTGGCGACGACGCAGGCGCTCGCCAGCTACTGGGCGAGCGACTACGACTGGCACCGGTGCGAGGCGAGGCTGAACGCGTTCCCGCAGTTCAAGACCGACATCGACGGCGAGGACATCCATTTCATCCACGTGAAGTCGCAGCACGCGAACGCGCTGCCGCTGATCATGACTCACGGCTGGCCGGGCTCGGTGATCGAACTGCTCGAGACCATCGGCCCACTCACGGACCCGACCGCGCACGGCGGGAGCGCCGAGGACGCATTCGACCTGGTGCTGCCGTCGATCCCTGGGTACGCGTTCTCGGCGGAGCCGACTGAGCTCGGTTGGTCCGCGGGTCGCGCCGCCCAGGCGTGGGGGGAGCTGATGTCCCGCCTCGGCTACACCCGCTATGTCGCCCAGGGCGGCGACCAGGGCGCCGCCGTCACCGACGCGATGGGGCGCCAGGGACCGAAGGGGCTGATCGGTATCCATATGAACCTGCTCGTCCCGGCGCTGGGCGCCACCCCGGCGGCGGAGACCGCGGACGAGCGCGCAGCGGCAGAGGCGCTCGCCACGTTCCACTCGAGCGGCTTTGGCTACTTCCTCGAGCAAGCTACGCGGCCGCAGACGATCGGGTACGCCCTGCTCGATTCGCCGGTCGCTCTCGCGGCGTGGATTCTCGACCACGACACGGACAGCTACTACAAGATCTCGAGCGCGTTCGTCGACGGCAAACCCTGTGGCAACCTAACCCGGGACCACATCCTCGACAACATCACGACCTACTGGCTCACTGGCACCGGGGCGTCGGCCGCCCGGTCCTACTGGGAGGGCGGGCAGGCAACCGCGAGCGCGGCGGGCCAGCCGCCCCCGCCGGTGTCGGTCCCGGTGGGTTACACCACATTCCCCGGCGAGATCTTCCGAGCCTCGCGCAGGTGGGTCGAGTTGTCCTACCCGACCCTCAGCTACTACAACGAGGCCGACAAGGGCGGCCACTTCGCCGCCTGGGAGGAGCCCGAACTGTTCACGACCGAGATGCGTGCCGCGTTCCGAACGCTCCGCTAGACCAACGATCACCCGTTGATGACCCCGAGGCGAGCGGCGCCGGCCTCGCCGCTCGCCGCTCGCCGCTCGCGGGAAATATCTGTCACACCGGTTGCGGCGCAGCCGCTCGAGCGATCTGGTCGACGAACGCACCGGTGGTCTGCCGAGTGGTGGCGTTCAGCCGGTTGTACGCGTTGATGGTCGCGATCGCGACCACGAGCGCGGCCAGCTGCGGTTCGGTGTAATGACGCGCGGCCTCGTCCCAGACCTCGTCTGGTACTGGGTCGGGGCGGTCGGCGAGACGGGTGGCGGCCTCCGCGAGCGCCAGGGCAGCGCGCTCGGCGTCGTTGAAGTACGGCGTCTCGCGCCACGTCGCGACCGTGTGGATGCGCTCGCTGCTCTCGCCTGCGTACTCCAGCTCGCGGGAGTGGATGTCCAAGATCGGAAGAGCACACGTCTGAACTCCAGTCACATCACGATCTCG
>OBLV0100000617.1_pt1 | contig 10824 bp, 11 predicted proteins | sample 1520071 | NCBI WGS metagenome assembly OBLV01 (sample SAMEA3888446, study PRJEB22518) | metagenome | reverse complement strand
TACCTGCCCGGGTCGAACGACGTGTACGTGTCGCTGTCCCAGGTGCGCCGCTACGGCCTGCGCAAGGGCGACGTGATCGAGGGCGCGATCCGCCAGCCCCGCGAGGGCGAGCGGCGGGAGAAGTTCAACGCCCTGGTCCGGCTGGACAAGATCAACGGCCTGGAGCCCGACCAGGCCCGTAACCGGCCCGAGTTCTCCAAGCTGGTCCCGCTGTACCCGCAGGACCGGCTCCGGCTGGAGACCGACCCGTCGATCATGACGACCCGGATCATCGACCTGGTCGCCCCGATCGGCAAGGGCCAGCGAGGCCTGATCGTGTCGCCGTCCAAGGCCGGCAAGACGATGATCCTGCAGGCGATCGCCAACGCGATCACCAAGAACAACCCCGAGTGCCACCTCATGGTCGTGCTGGTCGACGAGCGGCCCGAGGAAGTCACCGACATGCAGCGCACGGTCAAGGGCGAGGTCATCCACTCGACCTTCGACCGGCCCGCCGACGACCACACCACCGTCGCCGAGCTGGCCATCGAGCGGGCCAAGCGGCTGGTCGAGATGGGCCACGACGTGGTCGTGCTGCTCGACTCGATCACCCGCCTCGGCCGCGCCTACAACCTGGCCGCCCCGGCCAGCGGCCGGATCCTGTCCGGTGGCGTCGACTCGGCCGCGCTGTACCCGCCGAAGCGCTTCTTCGGCGCGGCCCGCAACATCGAGCACGGCGGTTCGCTGACCATCCTGGCCACGGCGCTGATCGAGACCGGGTCCCGCGCGGACGAGGTCATCTTCGAGGAGTTCAAGGGCACCGGCAACATGGAGCTGCGGCTGCGCCGCGAGCTGGCCGACAAGCGGATCTTCCCGGCGATCGACGTAGACGCCTCCGGTACCCGTAAGGAAGAGCTGCTGCTGGCGCCGGAAGAGCTGCGCATCGTCTGGCAGCTGCGCCGGGTGCTGCACGCGCTGGAGCCGCAGCAGGCCCTGGAGGTCCTCATGGAGCGGATGAAGGAGACCAAGAGCAACGCCGAGTTCCTGCTGCACGTGCAGAAGACCACGGTGGCGCAATAAGCCGTCAGCGGGCGGCCGTCCCGGGCAGGAATGCCAGGCGGCCGTCCCGCGTTGCACGACCTGGCACACTACGAGGTGCCCCTAGATGCGGTACCGGTTCACGCTCATCGGCTGAGCCCGGCGAGCGACCCGGCGACCGCGAGGAAACGGAGTTACCGATGAAGCCTGGGATCCACCCGGACTACGTGGAGACGACGGTGACCTGCACCTGCGGGAACACCTTCACCACCCGGTCCACCGCGAAGAACGGCGTCATCCGCGCCGACATCTGCTCGAACTGCCACCCGTTCTACACGGGCAAGCAGAAGATCATGGACACCGGCGGCCGGGTCGCCCGGTTCGAGCGCCGGTTCGGCAAGAAGGCCGCCGACAGCAAGTAGCCGCGCTCTCCGGGCTGCACACCGCCGCCCGCCCGGTCCGCCCACCCGCCCGCATCGCCCAGCCGCCGCCCGGTTTCCGGGCGGCGGCTTCGACAAGCTGGGGAGACAGGCACATGTTTGACCGGCTGGCCGACCTGGCCGCCGAGCACGCCAAGCTGGAGCTGGATCTGGCCGATCCGGCCGTGCACGCCGATCCGGAGCGGGCCGCCGAGATCGGCCGCCGCTATAGCGAGATCACCCCGGTCGTGTCCGCCTACCAGGACTGGCAGCAGGTCTCGGCCGACGAGACCGCCGCGCGTGAGCTGGGCGAGCAGGACGCGGCGTTCGCCGCCGAGGCCGGCCAGCTGGCCGCCCGCCGCGCCGGGCTGGAGGAGCAGCTGCGCGAGCTGCTGCTGCCCAGGGACGCCAGCGACTCCCGCGACGTCATCCTCGAGGTGAAGGCGGGGGAGGGCGGCGAGGAATCGGCCCTGTTCGCCGGCGACCTGCTGCGCATGTACCTGCGGTTCGCCGAGCGGCACGGCTGGAAGACCGAGGTGCTGGACTCCACCATGACCGGCCTCGGCGGTTACAAGGACGCGACCGTGGCGGTCAAGGCGTCGCGGCGCAGCGGCGGCGACGGCGCCTGGGCCCGGCTGAAGTACGAGGGCGGCGTGCACCGGGTGCAGCGGGTGCCGGTCACCGAGTCGCAGGGCCGCATCCACACCTCGGCAGCCGGCGTGCTGGTCATGCCGGAAGCCGACCCGGTCGAGGTGCGCATCGACCCGGCTGACCTCCGGGTGGACGTGTTCCGCTCGTCCGGCCCCGGCGGCCAGAGCGTGAACACCACCGACTCGGCGGTGCGGATCACCCACGCCCCGACCGGCATCGTGGTGTCCTGCCAGAACGAGAAGAGCCAGCTGCAGAACAAGGAGCAGGCGATGCGCATCCTGCGCGCCCGGCTGCTGTCGGCCGCCCAGGAGGAGGCCGACGCCGCGGCGGCGGCCGAGCGGCGCAGCCAGGTCGCGACCGTGGACCGCTCGCAGCGGGTGCGGACCTACAACTTCCCGGAAAACCGGATCTCCGACCACCGGGTCGGCTTCAAGGCCTACAACCTGGACCAGGTCATCGACGGGGACCTGGACGCGGTCATCGACGCGCTGGCCGCGGCCGACCGGGCCAGCAAGCTGGCCGGGCCGGAAGGCGAATGAGCCGCCCGATGCGAACAGTCGCGGAGTGAGCCGGGCCGGCCGCGGATGAGCATGCTGCTGGACGAGATCGCCGTCGCCGCGGCGCGGCTCGCGGAGGCCGGGGTGGAATCCCCGCGCACCGACGCCGAGCTGATTGCCGCGCACCTGCACGGCGTGTCCCGCAGCGAGCTGCACCGGATCGCCGACGCTGACTTCGATCCCCGGTTCTGGGACGACATCGCCCGCCGCGCCGCCCGCGAGCCGCTGCAGCACATCACCGGCCTGGCCTACTTCCGCTACACCGAACTTGAGGTCGGGCCGGGCGTGTTCGTGCCGCGCCCGGAGACCGAGGTCATGACCGGGTGGGCCATCGACGCGCTGACCGCGATGAACGTGGCCGAGCCGGTCGCGGCTGATCTCGGCACCGGCTCCGGAGCGATCGCGCTGGCGATCGCCCAGGAGGTGCCGCGGGCCCAGGTCCACGCCGTGGAGGCCGATCCGCTGGCCCGCCAGTGGACCGCGCGGAACATCGCCCGGCTGGCCGCGGCCGCCCCGCACACCCGCGGCCGGGTGCACCTGCACGCGGCCGACTTCGCCGAAGCCCTGCCCGAGCTGAGCGGCGGGGTGGACCTGGTCGTCAGCAACCCGCCCTACGTCCCGCTCGGCGCCGGGCTGCCGCCCGAGGTCGGCGACTACGATCCGGCGGCCGCGCTGTGGGGCGGCGCCGACGGCCTGGACGCCATCCGGGTGATCGAGGCCGCCGCGCGGCGGCTGCTGCGGCCGGGCGGCCAGATCGCCGTCGAGCACGGCGCCCCGCAGGGCCCCGCGGTGTACTGGGTGTTCGCCGAGGAGCGCGGCTGGGCCGGCACCCGCAACCACGCCGACCTGGCCCGCCGCGACCGGTTCGTCACCGCGACCTGGCCCGGCGCATGACAGGATGATCGCTGTGAGTGAAAGCCAGGCCGAGGACCAGCCGGACTCCGGTAACGGCCACCAGAGCGCATGGTTCGACTGCGGCGACGAGAAGGCGCGCGCCGAGGGGATCACCGCGGCCGCGGCCGCGGTGCTGCGCGGCGAACTGGTCGTGCTGCCCACCGACACCGTCTACGGGATCGGCGCGGACGCGTTCCGGCCCGAGGCCGTGGCGAGCCTGCTGGCCGCCAAGGGCCGGAGCCGGGACGCGCCGCCGCCGGTGCTGGTCGGCTCGGCCCGGACCGCGGCGGCGCTGGTCGACGATCTCGGCCCGTACGGCCAGGCGCTGATCGACGAGTTCTGGCCGGGCGGCCTGACCATCGTGTGCCGGGCCAGCCGCAACCTGGTCTGGGATCTCGGCGAGACCAAGGGCACGGTGGCGGTGCGGATGCCCGACCACGAGGTCGCGCTGGAGCTGCTCGCCCAGACCGGCCCGATGGCGGTCAGCAGCGCCAACCTCACCGGCCAGCCGCCCGCCACCGGCGCCGCGGCGGCGCGCGCAGAGCTCGGCGACTCGGTGGCCGTCTACCTCGACGGCGGCGAGTGCGCCGGCGCGGTCCCGTCCACGATCGTCGACCTGACCGCGGGCATGCCGCGGCTGCTGCGGGCCGGGGCCGTGCCGATCGGCCGGCTGCGCGAGGTGGCCGCCGTGGCGATGGGCGACTGACGGGACACCGTAACGGAGCCGCGCGGCGCGTGGCGATTGTGACATTGCTCTAAAGTGGGCCTGATGCCTCTTGACTATGCGGCGGGTCCGTGAATCGCGGTGCCGGCCACGATGTCTGAGTACGTGCTGACGCTGATGATCAGCGCGGCCGTCACCTACCTGCTGACGCCGCTGGTGCGCAGGGCGGCCATCAAGGCCGGGGCCCTGCACGAGGCCCGCGACCGGGACGTGCACGTGGTGCCGATTCCGCTGCTCGGCGGCGTGGCCATGTACGCGGGCCTGGCGGCCGGCCTGCTGGTGGCCGCCCGGCTGAGCGGGTTGCGCAGCGCCTTCGAGGGCAGCCACACCCTCGGCGGCCTGCTCGCGGCCGGCGCCGTGATCGTCGCGGTCGGCGTGATCGATGACCGCTGGGGCCTCAGCCCGCTGGCCAAGGCAGCCGGCCAGGTCGCGGCCGGGGTGCTGGTCGTCTACAGCGGCGCGGAGATCTCCTGGCTGCCGCTGCCCAAGGGCGGCGCCTTCCTGCCGAGCCCGGCGCAGGAGATCGCGCTCACCGTCCTGGTCGTGGTGGCCACCATCAACGCGGTCAACTTCATCGACGGACTGGACGGGCTGGCGGCGGGCATCGTGACCATCGCGGCGGTGGCGTTCTTCGTGTATTACTACACGCTGACCGGGGTGCTGCACCTGGCCACATCCGCGGCGCCGGCCCTGGTCTCGGCGCTGCTGGCCGGCATCTGCCTCGGCTTCTTGCCGCACAATTTCTACCCCGCCCGCATCTTCATGGGCGACACCGGCGCGATGCTGCTCGGCCTGCTGCTGGCGTACGTGGTCACCTCCAGCATCACCTCGATCGACCCGCACGTGCTCACCAATCCGGGCATGCTGCACCACGGCACCACGCTGAACCGGTTCCCCGAGGTGCTGCCGCTGCTGCTGCCGGCCGCGTTCCTGGTCATCCCGTACGCCGACATGCTGCTGGCGGTGGTGCGCCGGACCCGGGCCGGGCAATCGCCGTTCGCGCCGGACCGCAAGCACCTGCACCACCGGCTGCTGGACATCGGCCATTCGCACCGGTCCAGCGTGCTGATCATGTACCTGTGGGCCGCGCTGTTCTGCGGCACCGTGGTGCTGCAGTCCATCGTGCGCACCCAGCTGTTCGTGCTGGCCCTGACCACGCTGGCCGCGATCATCGTGCTGTTGCTGCTGTCCATGCCGCGGCTGCGCTGGTGGCGGCGCACCGCGGGCGCCCGGCACGCCGCGCCGCCCGGCCCGGCGGCTCAGGCTGTCCCGGCGGCTCAGGCTGTCCCGGCTAGCCCCGCTGCCCCGGCCAAGCCGGACCTGGCCGCGCGATCCGCCCCCGCGGTGCCTGCTTCCGGGGCCGGCCAGCCGCTCAACGGCACGGCCCCGCCGCCCGGCCAGCCGGTGCACGGCGCGGCCCAGCGGGCCCACGGGCGGCCCGATCTCGCGGCGGCTCCCGTGGTCGCCCGGCCACGCGATTGACCAGCGGATTGCCCGTTTCCTGACCCCTGTTCCGCTACGGCCGGAGAGCTTGTGATATCTTTCACAAGCACCCGGTCAGAGGGGGTGGACAGGCCCGTGGTACGTTTCGCTAACCTGACGGCGCGGTGCGGCCGCGCCTGTCCGGCACCTTGGTGTCACCTGGACACGCAAGCCTTTCCCGTGCGGTAATAGCTGACCGAGCAGCTACCGCCTCGACTGCCACTGGAGCTTCCGCAGATGCTGGCACAGTACGCCCAGATCGTCCGCAGATCGGCGGCCGTCACGGCCGTCGCTGCCGCGGTCATGGTCGCGCTGTGTGCGGTCATCGGCGGGGTCAAGGGGCTCATCGGCGCGCTGCTCGGGGTGGCGCTGGTGACCGTGTTCTACGCGATCAGCATCGCCGTCGTGGGCCGCGCCGCCCGGCGCAGCCCGCAGGCGATGATGATCGCCGCGATCGTCACCTACGTGGTGAAGATCCTGGTGCTGATGATCCTGGTGGTGAAGCTGCATACCACGACGCTGTTCAGCACCCGGCTGTTCGGCCTCACCGCGCTGGCCTGCATCCTGGTCTGGAGCGCCGCCCAGGTCTTCTGGTCGATGAAGCTCAAGACCCTCTCCGTCCAGCCCATGTCCGACCAGGACTGGGCCGCGGCACGCCCCGGTCCCGCGGGAAAGGGATGACCGGTGGCGACCGCTCAGCAGACGGACGGCGCAGCGCGGCCCGCCCGCCGTGCTGCCCTCGCCCGGCCGCCTGCCCGGCCCGGTCATCGTGATGGCGGCCAGCCGCGCCGACCCGCCGGACGGCGAACCCGGCACCGGAGCGGCGCCCGGGCCGCAGCCCGGCCGGAAGGCGGGACCGGGCCCGTCGGCGTTCCGGTACGGCCGGCCGGCCGGGCGGGCCTACGACGCCGAGCCCGGGCATTCGGGCGGCAACGCGGGCTGGAGCCTGTTTGGGTACCTGATCTCGGGCATGGCCGTCTACGGCGGGCTCGGCTGGCTGATCGGCCACTGGACCGGCCTGTCGTTCCTGTTCCCGGCCGGCCTGTTCCTCGGCTTGGCCGCGGCCATCTTGCTGATCGTGCTGAAGTACGGCCGGCCCTGACCTGCCCTGACCAACGGGGCCTGCCCGCCCCGGCCGCCCTGCCCGGCACTGCCGGAGGCCAGACCGCTACTATCCGCCTGACGGCGCGCCGGGCCGCTGCGGCGGCACGCATCACCGGCGTCGCGCCGGCTGGCCCCGGGCGCCGCGAAGCTGGAGGAAGACGTGCTGGCCGCTGATCATCTGCTGGTGCTCGCTGCGACGAAATGCACCGAGTCCAACAGCCACGTGTACCCTCACACCACCTGCGGCTACCCGGCTCCCAATTACCCGACGCCGACGTTCGAGTTCTTCCCGTTGTTCTCGGTCGGGGGCTTCCACTTCACCAAGCCGATGCTGATCGCGCTGGTCTGCGCGCTCGTGGTGGTGGCGTTCTTCTGGGCCGCGTTCGCCAAGCCGAAGCTGGTGCCGCGCGGCGCGCAGAACCTGGGCGAGATGGGCATCACGTTCGTCCGGGACCAGATCCTGCGCCCCATGATCGGCAAGCGCGGCGACAACTTCCTGCCGTTCCTGGTCTCGCTGTTCTTCTTCATCTGGCTGATGAACCTGATGGAGATCATCCCGGTGGCGCAGTTCCCGGCCATGGCGCTGATCGCCTTCCCGGGCGGGCTGATGCTCATGGTCTACGTGACCTACAACTACCTGGGCATCAAGCACCAGGGCCTGGGCGGCTACTTCCGGAACATGGTGCCGCGGGGCGTGCCCCCGATGGTGCTGGGCATCCTCGCGCCGGTCGAGGTCCTGCAGTACATCATCGTCCGGCCGTTCACCCTGGCGGTCCGGCTGTTCGCGAACATGTTCGCCGGGCACATCCTGCTGCTGATCTTCACCCTGGCCACCTGGTACCTGTTCTCCGCCTCGGTCAGCCTGCTGTTCTCGGCCACCTCGTTCATCCTCACGATCGTGCTGACCGCGTTCGAGATGCTGATCCAGGCGCTGCAGGCCTTCATCTTCACCATCCTGACCGCCCAGTACATCGGCGGCGCGCTGGAACCGGGCCACTGATGCCGGCCCGCAGAACGGACCGCCCGCGGCCGCGCACCGGCGCGCCCGCGGTCGCCCCAACCCGCTGGCGGCGCGTATCCGCCGGCCTGAATGCAAGGGAACGGATATGCACACCCTGGTAGCCCTGCACTTGGTGCACTACGTCGCCGCCAGCGGCAGCAGCACCTCGAGGCTGCAGATCAACTTCGGTGCCGTCGGCTACGGCCTCGCGGCCATCGGCCCGGGCGTCGGCATCGGCCTGATCTTCGGCCACGGCGTGGAGGCCATGGCCCGCCAGCCCGAGGCCCGCGGCCTGATCCAGTCCAACATGTACATCGGGTTCGCGCTGGCCGAGGCCCTGGCCCTGATCGGCCTGGTCGTGCCGTTCATCTTCGGCGCCACCTGATCCGGCTGGACTGGCGATATGAAGCTTCCCGCTAGGCAGGAGGACAAGCCGTGATCGGACTCGCCGCGGGTGTCGTGCCGAACAAGAACCCGCTGATCCCGGATCTGCCCGAGCTGATCATCGGCATCGTCGCGTTCCTGATCGTGTTCGCGGTGCTGGGCCGGGTGCTGATGCCGCGGATCACCAAGACCATGGCCGAGCGCACCGACGCGATCGAGGGCGGGCTGAAGCGGGCCGACGAGGCCCAGGCCGAGGCCAGGCGCACGCTGGAGCGCTACCAGGCCCAGCTAGCCGAGGCCCGGCACGAGGCTGCCCGGATGCGCGAGGCGGCCAAGGAGGAAGCGGCGCAGATCGTCGGCCGGGCCCGCGAGGACGCGCTGGCCGAGGCCGCGCGGGTCAGGGAGTCGGCCCAGGCGCAGATCGCGGCCGAACGGCAGCAGGCGATGCAGTCGCTGCGCGGCGAGGTCGGCACGCTGTCGGTGCAGCTGGCCGGCAAGATCGTCGGTGAGTCGCTGGAGGACGAGGCCCGCCAGCGCCGGACCGTCGACCGGTTCCTGGCGGACCTGGAAAGCCGTGACGGCGCCGGAGCCGGGGCCTCGCGATGAGAGGCGCGAGCCGGGTATCGCTGGCGGCCTGCCGTGAGCAGCTAGCCGCCGCGATCGATGATGGCGCCGACGCCGACCAGCTCGGTGACGAGCTGTTCGCGATCACCCGGCTGCTGGACCGCCAGGGCGCGGTGCGGCGGGCGCTGTCCGACCCGTCCCGCCCGGCGGAGGCGCGGGCCGACCTGGCGCACGCGCTGCTGGACGGCAAGGTCAGCCAGGCCGCGGCGGACCTGACCGCCGAGGCCGCCCGGCAGCGCTGGTCGGCGCCGGGCGACCAGCCCGACGCGATCGAGCAGCTCGGCGTGATCGCGCTGATCACCTCGGCCGAGGCGGCCGGCAAGCTGGACGACCTGGAAGATCAGCTGTTCCGGTTCGGCCGGATCGTGAGCGCCAACCCCAGCCTGCGGCTGGCGCTGTCGAGCCCGTTCCTCGCCGCCGAGCGCAAGCAGCAGCTGCTGGACGCCCTGCTCAAGCGCAAGGCGATCAAGCAGACCCTGCGGCTGGTGACCCAATCGGCGACCGAGCCGCGAGGACGTAGCCTGGACGCAAGCCTGGAAGAGTTCGCCCGGCTGGCTGCGGAGCGGCGCGAGCGCCTCGTCGCTGAGGTGCACGTGGCCGCGCCGCTGACGCCGCGGCAGCGGACCCGGCTGGCCGCGGCCCTGGCCTCCGCCTACGGCCACGACGTACACCTGAATATCGTGATCGACCCGCAGGTCCTGGGCGGCCTGTCCATCCGGGTCGGCGAGGAGCTGATCGACGGCAGCACCGCAAGCCGGCTGGCCGAGCTGCGGCGCAGGATGGCGGCCTGACCTGGCCGCCCGGCTGCGCTGCCGCGCTGACGACGACGTCCGACTGATGATGACTACGAGAAAGACGCGAGAACTATGGCGGAGCTGACCATCCGGCCGGACGAGATCCGGGACGCGCTCACGCGCTTCGTCGAGGCGTACGAGCCGGACGCCGCTTCCACCGAGGAGGTCGGCACCGTAATCGAGTGCGGCGACGGCATCGCCCGGGTCGAGGGGCTGCCCTCGGCCATGGCCAACGAGCTGCTGGAGTTCGAGGACGGCACCCGCGGCCTGGCGCTGAACCTGGACGTCCGCGAGATCGGCGTCGTCATCCTCGGTGACTTCAGCAAGATCGACGAGGGCCAGCGGGTGCGGCGCACCGGCGAGGTGCTGGCCGCGCCGGTCGGCGACAGCTTCCTCGGCCGGGTCGTCGGCCCGCTGGGCGAGCCGCTGGACGGCAAGGGCCCCGTCGAGGACACCGAGCTGCGCGCGCTGGAGATCCAGGCTCCGACGGTGGTACAGCGCCAGCCGGTGAAGGAGCCGCTGCAGACCGGCATCAAGGCCATCGACGCGATGACCGCGATCGGCCGCGGCCAGCGGCAGCTGATCATCGGCGACCGGCAGACCGGCAAGACCGCGATCGCCATCGACACGATCCTCAACCAGGTCGGCAACTGGAAGTCCGGCGACGAGGCCAAGCAGGTCCGCTGCGTCTACGTGGCCATCGGCCAGAAGGCCACCACGATCGCCCAGGTGCGCGGCGCGCTGGAAGAGGCCGGGGCGATGGAGTACACCACGATCGTGGCCGCGCCGGCGTCCGACCCGGCGGGCTACAAGTACATCGCCCCCTATACCGGCTCGGCCATCGCCCAGCACTGGATGTACGACGGCAAGCACGCGCTGATCATCTTCGACGACCTGACCAAGCAGGCCGAGGCCTACCGCGCGGTGTCGTTGCTGCTGCGCCGCCCGCCGGGCCGCGAGGCCTATCCCGGCGACGTGTTCTACCTGCACTCCCGGCTGCTGGAGAGGTGCGCCAAGCTGTCCGACGACCTCGGCGGCGGGTCGCTCACCGGGCTGCCGATCATCGAGACCAAGGGCAACGACGTGTCGGCCTACATCCCGACCAACGTCATCTCGATCACCGACGGGCAGATCTTCCTGGAGACCGACCTGTTCAACTCCGGCGTCCGCCCGG
>OBLV0100000616.1_pt1 | contig 10868 bp, 9 predicted proteins | sample 1520071 | NCBI WGS metagenome assembly OBLV01 (sample SAMEA3888446, study PRJEB22518) | metagenome | reverse complement strand
CACCGAGATCTACACTCTTTCCCTACACGACGCTCTTCCGATCTGCCACTTCGTGTTCCATCAGGGCAATCCGAGGCTCGTCGAGGCGATCCGCGACGAGCTCGAACTCGACCCCGCGCGAGTTCCCATCGTCGCCGGCCACTACGGCAACACCGCCGCGTCATCGATCCCGCTCACGCTCGCCATCCTCGACCGCGAGCGACGCCTGACCCGCGGTCAGCACATCCTGCTGGCCGGCATCGGGGGAGGCATGACGGCCGGCGCAGCCGTAGTGACCTGGCATTAGCACCGAGCTGGAAAGGAAGAGACATGCTGATCGACTCGGTGTACATCGCCGGGACCGGCGCGCACCTGCCCGGGTTCGAGCCGCTGCCGAAGACCGTGCCCCAGGAGCGCCGCGACGCGCTCCAGCTGGTCAGCGCGGCCGTCTCAGCCGAGCTCGCCGGCCCGCAGCTGGCGGCGCACGCCGCCGAAACCGCCCTGCGGCGTGCCCAGACCTCGCCCGAGGACATCGGGTTGCACCTGCACGCGACGATGTACGACCAGGGACTGTCGATCTGGAGCGCCTCCGCGTACGTGGCACGCGAGGTGGGGCTCACCGGCACATCGTCGTTCGAGGTGCGCCAGTGCTCGAACGGTGGCATGGGTGCGCTGCAACTCGCCGCATGCCAGCTTGCCGCGACCCCCGGCGCCGGATCGGCACTGATCACCACCGGCGACCACTTCGCCAGCCGGGAACTGGACAGATGGGAGCTGGACCCGGGCCTGCTCATGGGCGACGCCGGCGGCGCCATGGTGCTCGACCGGGAGCGGGGCTGCGCTCGAATCGTGTCGCTCGGCTGGTCAGCGGACAACGGGCTCGAGCGGGTCCAGCGCGGCGACGAGCCGCTCGCGCTGGACCACGACACCAACCGGGTGCCGATCAGCCTCCTGCTGCGGACCACCGAGTTCCTGGACGGCACGGCCAGGGCCGAGCTACGCCGGCAGCTGGATGTCGGCCAGCAGCAGGCGGTCGAGGCCGCCTTCGATGACACCGGCTGGACGCTCGAGGACATCGATCACGTGGTGGCGCCGAACTACGGGCGCACCCTGCTCAACAAGCAGTGCCTGGCCCCGCTCGGGATCCCCGAGGCGAAGACCCTGTGGGAGTCATTCGGCCGGTTCATCTCGCATGTGGGCAGCGGGGATCATCTCGTCGGCATGGACCGGCTGCTCAGCGCTGGGATCGCGCTCCCGGGTGACCGGGTGATGCTGCACAGCGTCGGCGGCGGTTTCGCCTGGACCGTCGCGCTCGTGGAGATCCTTGACGTACCGGCGTGGTCGACGGCGGCACCCGCTCAGTCCGGCGCCCGTGCTCGCCTGAGGCAACCCACGGCCCCACCTGCCCCACGCACGAGCACCCGAGCCGATGCGCCGGCAATCGCCGCCGTACCGCGCCCTGATGCGCCACTGCAGCTAGCCGGCAAGGTCGCGGTGGTCACGGGTGGCACGAAGGGGCTCGGTGCCGCCATCTGCGACTACTACCTGGCGGCGGGCGCAACCGTGGTAGCCGCCAGTCGCAGCGCCACGAGGGACACCACCACGTCCGTTGAGCGCCCGGTGGTTCTGCCGGTGGACGTCACCGAGCCCGCGAGCGTGGCGGACCTGCTCGCGGAAACGGCAGATCGCTTCGGTGGCATCGACATCCTGGTCGCGAACGCCGGCGTGACCTGGAGTGGACGGTTGGCGCGGCTCGAGCTGTCCCGGTGGAAGGACATGGTCGACATCAACCTCACCGGCCTTTTCATCTGCACGCAGGGTGCCGTGCCACACCTCGTGCGCCGGGGCGGCGGCTCGATCCTGACCCTGTCCTCGTGCATGGCCTCCCGGCCGGCCCTCGGCGCGAGCGGCTACGTGGCCACCAAGGCAGCGGTCGAGGCATTCACCCGCGCTGCCGCACTCGAGCTGGCCGGGACGGGCATCCGGGTCAACTGCCTGGCGCCGGGTTTCCTCGATCTGGGGATGGGTGAGGTTCTGCGGCGAAACGAGCGGGTGTGGTCCAAGTACGAGCCGGCTCTCATCTCCGGGCACCAGGGCAGCGGAGCGGAGGTGGCTGCGGCTGCGGCCTTCCTCTGCAGCGACGCCGCGGCGTACGTCAACGGCCATGTTCTCGAGGTCAACGGAGGGCTCCGGTGGTACTAGCAGCGAGCCGGGCCGGCGGGGACGGTGCCGCCGCGATCCGGATCAACTGGGTGGCCGAGGGGATCGCCGAGTTGGTGATCGACCGCGCGCCGGTGAACGCGCTGGACCGGCAGGCACAACGCGAGCTGCGCGCGGCGGTGCACGCACTGGCCTGCGACGAGCGCGCCCGCACGATCGTGGTCCGCGGCCAGGGCCGCACCTTCTCGGCAGGTGCGGACATCAAGGAGATGGCGGGGATGAGCAGCGAGGAGATGATCGAACACGCCACCTGGATGCAACGCTCTTTCATGGCACTGCTCGACGTGCCGGTGCCCACGATCGCCGCGATCGACGGCGCAGCGCTCGGTGGTGGTTGCGAGCTCGCCATGTGCGCGGACTTGCGCATCGCCGGCGCGTCTTCCCGGATCGGGCTCACCGAGGCGCGGATCGGCGTCGTCCCCGCGGCCGGCGGGACCCAGATGCTGCCCCGCCTGGTGGGCCCCGGTCCGGCACGGCGGATGGTGTTCACCGGTGAGCCGATTCCGGCCGACGAAGCCCGCACGGCAGGGCTGGTGGACGAGGTGGTCCCCGATGGCGAGGCGAATGTGGCCGCCCTCGCGCTGGCCGCCACATTCGCCCGACAACCGCGCAGCGTCCTCGTGGCCGCGAAGCGTGGCCTCACCTGTGCTTTGCGAGAACCTCTCGCGCGCGGGCTGCTCGAGGAGACCGCTGCCTTTCTCCAGGCGTTCGCCGCGCCCGCGCGGCGAACGGCGATGGCGGCGTTTCTGGCGGGCGGGCGAGGCGAACCACCTGCCGCCGACCGAAGTGCAGGGTAGGTGCCACACATGTCCAGAAACCTCGGCGTCTGCGTTCAACCCGACCGGCACGCCGTCAGCAGGCGAACAGCAGAGATCGTGAGAGACGCCGTACGGAATGCCACCCGGGAGGCGCCTGCGCTCCTTCTCCTGAGCGGGGGATCCTCCGTGCTCGATGCCTGCGTGGAGCTCACGCAATGGGAACTGCCCTGGCATGCCCTGCACGTGGGCCAGCTGGATGAGCGAGTCGCTACGGCATCCCATCCCGAGAGGGCATGGCCCGCTATCGAGGCATCGCTGCTGGACCGCACGACCGAAAATGTAGCGGGACGGCATCCGATCCTGGTGGATGAACTCGATTCCGAACAAGCCGCATCCTCATACGATGCCCTCCTGGGGCGGCTGACCGAGCGCATGCACACCAGCATCGCCGTGTGCGGCCTGGGCGAAGACGGGCACGTCGCATCCTTGCTGGCCGGCGACGAAAAGAATAGGTCACGCGCGCGTGTGCTCACCACAGGACCATACTCTGGATTACTGCGGATAACGGTGTCGATGACATTCCTTCGAACTCTTCCAACTATCATCGTTGTAGCTTCGGGTCGATCTAAAGCAAAAGCGATGCAGAGACTAACCTTGCCCTCACCCGATATGCCGGCCGCATACCTCCCCTCACACACCGTATTTGTGATAGATCGACAAGCGGCAGCACTGATGCATGAATCAGCAGACCAAGGATGAGTCGTTGAAATGGAGCATGAGGACGTGCAGGGTACTCGCATCCCGGTTTACGACATCGGAGGAACCTGGTGGCGTCGGGGAATCATGGAGCAAGATGACTCGTTGAGCGCCGTCGAGATACGGCCCTCGATCAGCGCGCAGCGCGCAACGAATACTTCCGGGCGGGATTTGCAGGACAGTCTCGTGCGCCACCTGATTGATGATGTGGGGAAACTTCGAGGTACGGATCACATCGAATCCGGCGCGGTAGCGATATGCCTCGGTGCGGCCATTAACGAGAGGAATGGCATCGCCGTGGGGAGTGCTCCCATGTGGGGTCCTGGCGCCCCGGATTTCGATCTAGCCGCAGAGCTGCGCGCCCACGCGCCAGAGTACGAGTGGATCGTGGTGAATGACGTCACGGCGCTCGCGCTCTTCCATGCATCCTCGCTGGCGCACGCGCGGGTGCATCGGCTGGCCGCGCTCACGATCAGTACCGGGATCGCGCTACGCACGCTCGATCTCGCTACGGGATCGGTCCCTTGCGGCACCCTCCACGGACTGCAGGGCGAGATCGGGCATCTGCCAGCCAGCTTCGCATCAGGCGGGATCACGCTCCACCTTCCGTGTGACTGTGGCGAGATGGACCACGTCAGCTCATTCTGCTCGGGCCCGGGCATGGAACGGACGCTGGCAATGCTTGCCGATCGGCGAAAAACGAGCAATCTCCCACCGATCCCGAGAGATGTCGGCGAACTGGCAAAAAGCATCAACGAGGGAGGAGGGGACGCCCGCCATATTCTTGACGACATAACAAAGCCGTTGGCGCAAATCCTGCTCAGTCATGCGGCACTGGATCCACAGGTGGAGCTTACCTTCCTCAGCGGTGGAGTCGTGCAAGCCTTCGGTGATGCCTACCGGGACAGCCTTCTCGACAATATGCTGAACATGGGACTGTACCAAGTCACCAACCGGGATCCGGACTATTTCAGACGTCGTATCTCCATTGCCTGCGCGGATCCGCTGGCCGGAATGCGAGGTGCCGGCCTACGCGCAAGAACCGTGGACGCAACTCGGCGGGCGACAAGGGAGACGACATGGGGCGTCAACGCGCTTCAGCCGGTCAGCTACAGCGTGCGGTACACGCCGAATCTGTTCTCGCCACAGAACAAAGCTCTCGCTGAGGCAGCGCAGTTCAATCCCAGCTCGCCAGCAGTACGGATCGCCATCGTGGACGCTGTCGTGGCCGCGCTCTACGGCATACAGATCCGGGCCTACTTTGATAACTACGGAGTGCCGCTGCGCCTGGTCGCGATACCCGCCTCCGAAGCGTCGAAGAGTCTCGGCGCGGTGGAGCGCCTGGTACGGGAATTCGACGCCGTGGGCCTGTCCCGGCGAGACGAACCGGTTGTCGCGATCGGTGGGGGCGTGCTTACGGATATCGTGGGGCTGGCAACAAGTCTCTACAGACGTGGCGTTCCCTACGTGCGCATTCCGACCACCCTGATCGGGCTTGTCGACGCGGGGGTGGGCGCGAAGACAGCCGTGAATTTCGATGAACACAAGAGCAGGCTCGGGAGTTACCACGCGCCCACGTACTCCCTGCTCGACCCGGGCTTCCTGGAGACGCTGGACGCGCGATCCATAAGCAACGGCCTCGGCGAGATCATAAAAATCGCCCTGGTCAAGGACTGTCACCTGTTCGAATTGCTCGAAAAGCATGCCACGCACATGGTGAACGGTAAATTCAAAGAATGCGAAGCCGGCGATACCATCATCAGCATGGCGGTGGGGAATATGCTCGAAGAGCTTGAGCCGAATCTCTGGGAGACCGATCTCACGCGGCTGGCCGACTTCGGGCACTCGTTCAGTCCAGCCATCGAGATGCGTGCACTCCCGGAGTTGATGCACGGCGAAGCGGTCGCGATCGACATGATCTTATCCTGTTGCATCGCGGCTGGACGCGGCATGCTTTCAGACTGTCATCTGTCCCGCATCCTGGGCGCGATCGAATCGTGCGGTTTGCCCACGCGTCACAAGCTTCTCGACGATGCCACCTTCCTGACCAACGCACTGATCGACACCACCCGCCAGCGAGGCGGGGCACAGCGCCTTCCCCTGTTGACAGGCATCGGTCAGGCGGTGTTCGTACACGACGTCTCGGAGTCCGAGCTCAAACAAGCCGTTGGAAAGCTCGATGACGTGCTCGCGGTGGTGAGAGCGTGATGACGTCGGTAGAAGCCATAGCCGTCCGCGACGGTCGCGGTGGGGTGCACATGGTGACCGTGCCCGTATCGGCATCGTCCGGTACGCCGCTCACCATCCTGCGCGCCGGGATCTGTGGCACGGATCTACAGATCGCTTCTCGCGTCCGCGAGGACCGCGCCGGCATCCTGGGCCACGAGGCGCTCGCTGTCACCGAATCGATCGAACCGGTGATCCTCAACCCCGTGGGAATCAAAGACCAAGACTCAATTCTTGGCCACGACTACGACGGAGTATTCCGGCAACGATGCCAGATCTCGAGTTCTGAGGACGGTGGGCCGACGCTGGTGCCCGCGAACGCAGAACTGATCGCTGACCTCGCCCCACTCGTAGAACCTCTGGGCGCGGCGCTTTACGGTTGGGAACTCGTCGAGAAAGCGCTGTGTCCGCGCCGCGTCGGTATCTGGGGCGGCGGGTTCCTCGGGCTCGCCTGCGCCACGATCGCAGGCCTGCACGGCGCAGACGTCGTGGTGTTCTGCAGCACGGACAGCCGGGCAGCGTGGATCCGCCGGCGCCTGAGCCTCCGGGCCGAATCGCTGCCTTCCTCCCCGGAGATCGGAACTCTGGATGCGGCCTTCCTGTGTGTACCGCGCACCTCAGCGGTCGAGGCCCTCGACCAAGCAGCACAAGTCATATGTTCAGACGGAGCGGTCGACCTGGTGGGCGGCGTTCCCCGCGGCGTCGTGGTCGGATCCAATCCGGGTGCGGACGCTACCGAACTTCGTCGCGGGAATGTTCGAGGCGTCAGCAACACCCCGAATGGAACAACTCGAGTTCGGCGGGAAGACGGTCGATGGTTGCACGTGACGGGCCACCGGGGGACATCAGACGGTCACCTGCTCCAAGCACAGGAGGTCCTGTCGCAACATTCCGCACGCTTCAGCCGGATGATCTCCCATGTCGTATCTCTTCGCCAAGGAGCACGCATGATCAATCAGCTGTGTCTGGGGCGTTCCCGAACCGATGCCGTCGGCGAGGAGATCGTCAAGGTCGTGATCGATCCCGGCCAAACCGTGGAGCGCCGCGACCTCGATCCAGGCGTCAGCATCGGACATCTGCTCCTGGCAGCGTAGGCATGTCACTGTCCTCGAGCACCTACCGCCGAATCGAGCTCACCGGTCCGGGCACCCTCGAACTCGTCACCGCCCGGGTCCGAGGCAGCGGGCCCAATGGATGGGCCTTGATCGCGCCGAGGGAGGTAGGTGTCTGCCGGTCCGACCTGAAAGAGCTGCTGGGAGTTCGCGAAGTACGGCAAGACTTCGGCCACGAGATCGTTGCGGACGTGGTCGACTGCGCCAACGCGGGGCGCCTGGAGCCGGGCGACGTGGTGACTTTGGACCCACACGTCGCGATTACCAGGACGCCGGGTTTCGCCGAGCTGATCGAGCTGCACGGTCAGCCGGAGCTGCTGGATCGCGCTTTGCTGCGCTTGAGCGCCACCCTCGCTTCCGGCCACGGCATCTTCGTAGAACCGCTGGCGTGTGCCGCTCGCTGCGTGCGTCGCGTTCACGACGCCGTCGCTACGCTCACCGCCCGGCCAGGCGCCATCGCCATTGTCGGTGCGGGTACCTTCGGTGTCCTCATCGCATCCCTCATGAGGGTCGCCGGCAACGACGTACACCTCCTGAACCGCTCCCGCGGTCGGCTCGATTTCCTCGACCGACAAGGAATATTATCCGCACTCGACCTCCGCACTCTTGAATGCGCGCAGCGACATCGGTTCACCAGCATCATCCTGGCGACCACCTTTGCGGAACCGGAGTTGGTCACCTGGTGCGCTGAGCACGCCGACGAGGCGGCGCTGATCACGATATTCGGCGGCACCCGCGGTGGCATGACGGTGGGAGACGACGGAGTCGACCTCGATGCCCTTCGCCGCCGGGAGGAGCTCCGCCAGGTTCGCATCGGCGGCCGTCCGTTCTGGTTCGCCGGGTGCCACGGCGCCGAGCGTCAAGACTTCAGCGCAGCGATGGCCGCATTGGAGAAGGACCAAGAAGTGGCGAACACAGCCGCTGGACTCCGCGGTGCTGAGCTCTCATTAGGAGAAGCCGTTCAGGCGCTGCCGAGATACGCGCATACGCCGACTTTCGGCAAGCCCGTCGTTCGACCGTCGCAGCGGGCCCACACACTGTGAAACTCGGGACATCCGAAGAGAGCACTGAAGGAAAGGAGATCGTCATCAGAGTCCCCCGTTACAACTATGTCGCGCAGTTTGACGATATCGACGCACTCACCGACGATCTCCGGACGGCACTCGTCAGCGGGGATTATATCTTGGGCGAAACCGTTCGAAGCTTCGAGGAAGAACTCGCGGAATTCTTAGGTTGCCGATACGCCGTCGGCGTCAACAGCGGAACAGACGCGCTGATCATCGCCCTCCATGCGCTAGGGATCGGACCCGGTGACGAGGTCGTGACCGTGGCGAACACGTTCCACGCGACGGCCCTCGCCGTGCTGCGTGTCGGCGCGACCCTGCGACTCGTGGACTGCCGTTCCGATGACTACTCAATGGACCTGGATCAGCTGGAGGAGATCGTCACCGAGAAGACCAGCGCGATCGTCGCGGTTCATCTCTTCGGCCGGGTGCTGGATATAGATCGGATCGTCACCATCGGATCGGCGGTGGGAGCTCGGGTAGTGGAGGATTGCGCCCAGGCGATCGGAGGCATCACGCCCGGCGGCTCTCGCGTCGGGACGATCGGAGATGTCGGGTGTCTCAGCTTCCATCCGAGCAAGAACCTCGCCGCAGCCGGTGATGCCGGCGCTCTGGTGTGCAACGACGCCGGCACGGCAGACCGTGCTCGATGCCTGCGCAATCTCGGCCAAGTCGAGCAGAACAGGCACGAGAGGATCGGGCTGAACAGCAAGCTAGACGTACTGCAAGCGCTCGTACTCCGGCACAAGATCGGGCGGATCGATCGCGACAACCAGAGTCGGCGCCAGGTGGCCCGAGCGTACGGCAGTTTCCTGGCCGATTCGGGTATACCTCATCCACTCCTGGACCCTCATACCGATCATGTTTTCCATCTGTATCCGATCGAAGTCCCCGAGCGGGCCAGGGTTCTTTCCGCGCTGCGATCCGCGGAGATTGACGCCGTGGTACGTTATCCGGTTCCCATCCATCGACAAGAAGCTTTCCGTGGGCGAGCCCCGGCCGGACTTTTTCCATGCAGCGAGCACCAGGCGGCGAACACGCTCTGCCTCCCCATACGCCCGGATCTGTCACACCACGAGATCAATTACGTCCTCTCCGTACTCGCGGACGCCACTGGAATCCCAGGCACACGCAAGGAACTTACCCCATGAGCTTTTCAGTCTTACGCCGTGGCGTTGCCCCGGCTTTACTGGGCGCCCCACCACTGGAGTTCGGTGCGGCCATCTCCGACATATGCGCATCGAGCGCCTGCGCCCTACATCTCGATATCATGGACGGGGTCTACGCGGGAAAAATCAGTTTCGGGTCAGATCTCGCCCGTGCGGCCAAGACAGCCAGCACCCTTCCGGTTCAAATTCACCTGCAGATACACGACCCCGCAGCCACCGTTGGTGTTTACGCAGGTATCGGTGACCTCGTGATCGTGCATCAAGAAATCGACGCGGACCCTGCTGCACTTGTCACTGCGATCCACGATGCGGGGTGCGCTGCAGGCATAGCACTGGCCCCAGACACCGGAGTAGAAGCCGTCTACCAACTACTCCCGATCCTGGACGCGATCCTCGTGATGACCAGCCCTCCAGGCACGAGCGACTACCAAGAGCGCACCCTTTCCAAGTTGACGGAACTAGCGAGTATAAGACAAAAAGAAAAACGAGACTATCTGATTATCGCAGATGGTGGAATTACCAATGATAATGCGGCAGCGATCTGGGCGGCAGGGGCCGATCAACTAGTGGCCGCCTCGGCGGTGTTCCGGCATCCCGATGGCGTCAGCGCCGGCGTACAGGCACTGGAGAGGAGGATGAATGACCATTAAACTCGATATATCGCTCTACGCGGGAGCTCGCGAATTCACGTGCGCCGCAGTCTTATTCGATCTCGACGGTGTCCTGGTCGCATCGCAACCACTGATCGAGCGCCAGTTGCGCTCGTGGGCAGACTTCCAGGGGCTGGACGCGGCAACCGTGGTACGGCTTTCTCATGGCCGGACGGACGTCGAGCTGGTACGCGAAGTAGCACCCCATCTTGATGCCGCAGAACAAGCAGGATTCATGGCCGAGCGCGAGGCGCTGGATACCTACGGATTGAAACCATGTCGTGGCGCGGCGGAGATCATCACATTGCTACCGGCACATAAATGGGGAATCGTTACTTCCGGTCATTCTTCGGTAGCCCGCGCCCGTTTATCGGCAACGGGGCTACCAGAACCACAAGTTCTTGTCACCGCGGAGTGCGTTCAGCGGGGCAAGCCGGCTCCCGACGGCTACCTGCTAGGAGCACGCCTACTCGGAGTGGATCCGAAAGACTGCGTCGTGGTCGAAGATGCCCCCGCAGGGGTTTCAGCGGCAAGAGCCGCGGGTGCGCAAGTCATCGGTCTCGATCCGACGAATGAGCTGGACCTTGGGGCGGACATCGCGGTCACAGGGCTGGAAGCCATTCAGGTCAAGTCATATCTGGGACGCCGGCCGTGAGAGGAAGTGCTGATAACTTGGTCGCGTCACAGAGCACAGCTACAGTCATCGGCGCGGGGCCTGCCGGTATCGCCGCAACGAAGGAGTTGGCGAGAAGGCGGGTGGACGTCGTGTGCCTCGAGGGATCTGATGATCTCGCTCCTCATTGGCGACTATCGCCGCCAGAAACGTCCTCGCCGGTATATGAGAGTCTCCGGATCAACAACTCACGAGGGCGAATGCGGTTTCGCGAGGCAGCGATGCCCACGTCGACCGGTACCTATCCGTCATACGTCCAAT
>OBLV0100000615.1_pt1 | contig 10873 bp, 10 predicted proteins | sample 1520071 | NCBI WGS metagenome assembly OBLV01 (sample SAMEA3888446, study PRJEB22518) | metagenome | reverse complement strand
ACGGCATACGAGGTAGTGATGTGACTGGAGTTCAGACGTGTGCTCTTCCGATCTCCGGAGCGTTCCGCGCATCATCACCGACGACGCGGTCGCGGCCCAGGCGTTCCTCGACATCGCCGTGGCCGCCGGCCATGAGGGCGTGATGGTCAAGGCCGTGGCCTCGCGCTACGAGGCCGGCCGGCGAGGTCAGGCCTGGAAGAAGGTGAAGCCGGTCCGCACCTTCGACCTGGTCGTGCTGGCGGCCGAATGGGGCCATGGCCGGCGTCGGGGGTGGCTGTCCAACCTCCACCTGGGCGCGCGCCGCGCCGATGGCGGCTTCGTCATGGTCGGCAAGACCTTCAAGGGCCTGACCGACGAGGTGCTGCGCCGGCAGACGTCGCGGCTGCTGGAGCTGGAAACGGGCCGCGACGGAATCGTCGTCCACGTACGCCCCGAGCTAGTCGTCGAGATCGCCCTCGACGGTGTCCAGGCCTCGACCCGCTACCCCGGCGGCGTGGCGCTGCGCTTCGCCCGGGTCCGGCGCTACCGCGACGACAAATCGGCCGCCGAGTCAGACCTGATCGACGACCTCCGCGCCCTGCTCCCAGGGAGCGGGGGCTGACGCGAAGGTGGCCCCCCAACGCTGGGGGGCCACCTTCAATCGGCAGGAAAGCGTGACTAGCCGATGTAGTCGCTCGGGCCTCGGGCGCCGGTGGTCAGACCGAACGAGTTCGGCACCGGGTAGTTACCGAGCACGAAGTTCAAGATGGCGGCGTGCTGCATCTCTACCGGCTGGATCGTTGCCGCGATCCCGATGGCTTTGGAGGACATCAGGGCGTTCTGGATCCCGTTCAGGTAGGTGGCAGCGGCCACATTCTCCAAGCCGAGGGCGAAGCTGGCCAGGCTGGTCGCATCGGTCACCTTGGCGAAGCCCGGGGTGACGACGGCGTTTTTGACCGTGGTATCGACTCCGGTGATGCCGGTCATGCCGGCCCCGGTGATGATCGAGTTCCACGCCTTGGCGTGATCGGAGTGCTGCGACATCGCGGTCGTGGCGAAGGTGACCACCGCCGGCGGGATCACGCCCAGCTTGTTGGCCTGGGCGGCGGCAATGCCGGCGCCGTAGGTCTGGACCGCCAGGTTTTCCAGGCTGGCCGCCAGGGCGGCGATAGCCAGGTCCCCGGTGTAGGGATTGGCCGTTCCTGGCGGGGCCGTGGTGGTGGTGGCCGTGGCGGTCTTCTTGCTCGACGAGCAGGCGGCCAGGAGGACGGCCCCGAGGCCGGCGCCGGCACCGACGAGGAAGCCTCGGCGGCTCGGGCCCCGGCGAATGGCGGGAGCCGGCTCGTCGTCGGCCTTGACGTCACGCTGCATCTCGGTCCAGTCGGCAACGGCGGCGTGCATGACCGGCAGGGTGGCGTGATGCATCTCGTCGAGATCGTTGGTCATGATGATGAGCTCGCGCTCACTGATCTGCATGTTGTTGTCTCCAAGTGTGGTCATGACAGCGCTCCCTCGGCGGCGGGACGAGCCATGGTCGTGCCGTAGAAGGAGTTCGGGAAACCGAGCGACCCAGCGGCAGCGGGCAGGCTGGCTGCGGGCGGCGGGATGGTGATGAGCTGCGGAGCGCCTGCGGTCAGCAGGGCGGAAACGGCCAGCAGGACCGACACGTGCTGGGCCTCGACGCCCATGATGCTGGAGAAGGCGTTGCGCAGGCCCTTGTCGCTGACCGCGGAGGTCTCCGCCACATAGGTCTGGGCGGCGATGGCTTCCAGCGCGGCGGCGAAGTTCACCACCTTCAGCGGGTCGGTGAGCGTGGGCAGTGCCGGCTTGACGAGCCCGTTGTAGGCGACCATGTCCAAGCCGGTCTGCGCTGCTCCGCCGAGGTTCTTGACGGCAGCATTGAACGCCGCGGCGTGGTCGGTGTGCTGCTTGATCGTCATCGTGACGAACGCCACGACCGTCGCCCCGGCGGGCGAGCCAATCGCGCTGGCCGTCATGAACGGCAGGCCGGCGGCCACCGTGTACACCTTGATCGCCAGGTTCTCGATCGAGGCGGCGGTCTGGCCGGCTTGGATGTCCATGGACGAGTCGGCGAAGGCCGGCGAGGTGACCATCTCGTAGATCCCGGCGCCGAGGGTCGTGCCGCCGATTGCCCCGAGGCCCTTCAGGCTCGTGGCCAGTAGGCGCCGGCGCTCGACCTGATAGGCCCGGGTCTCTTCGAGGTCGTAGCCTCCGGCCGCCTTGCGGTCCAGCCCCTGTTCGACGACCCCGGCCAGACCACTCTTGGTGGTCCGCATGGCGTCGGACTGGAGATCTCCGGACTCTTCGATCAGCGACCGAAGAGCCCCATCATCTATTGACACAGGGTTCCTCTCTTTTTCTGGGGGGAAAGTTTTTTTGGGGAAAGCCTTTTGGTGGGAAATCGATGGCCGGAATTATCAGGCCGGAAGCCAAGGCCCGGGTGGCAGTCGTTCGATCCCCCAAGGGGGAGCTTTCGTGTCATCCGCCGTGTCTTCGACACCACCCGCGATCCTGGATGACAAGTCACCCGTCGGCGGCGAGAGACGAGTCCGGGGGCTACCGGCCGCCATTTTCTCCACCCCTGCTCGCTCCGTATCGCGGCCGGTGCGGAACAATGGTAGCGACGATTGTGAAAGGATTCACATGACGGACCAACCGCTGCTGGGCGGCGACGCAGTTACAACCCTCACGCAGTACCTGGCCCGCGACGGCGGCGCCGGGTTGACCGAAGCCCGGCGGCTCGGGCCGACGCTCGCGATCCGCGAGTTGCGACTGTCTGGCCTACGGGGTCGGGGCGGGGCGGGCTTCCCGACGGCCAAGAAATGGGCGTCGATCCGGGCCGCAGCCGACCCCGGGGATCGCACCTACGTCGTGGCCAATGGCGCCGAGGGCGAACCGGGCACGTTCAAGGACCGGGCGATCCTGCGCCACAACCCGTACCAGGTCATCGAGGGCCTCGCCATCGCCGCCTACTGCGTGGGCGCGACCCAGGCGTTCCTCGCCATCAAGAAGACGTTCCACCGCGAGGTCGCCCTCGTGACCCGGGCGCTCGACGAGATGACCGAGGCCGGCGTGGCCGGCGACGTCCCGATCACGGTCGTGTTGGGGCCGGACTCGTACCTCTTCGGGGAGGAGAAGGGCCTGCTCGAGGTCATCGAGGGGGAGGACCCGTTGCCTCGACGCTTCCCGCCCTACGTGCAGGGCCTGTTCACGAGTGGGCCGCAGATGGGTTGGTCGGCGCATAGCGCCGGCGGCGGTCCGAGCAACCCCACGCTGGTCAACAACGTCGAGACCCTGGCCGCTGCCGCCCACGTCCTGGCACGGGGACCGGAGTGGTACCGCGCCCTCGGAACGCCCGCCTCGCCCGGCACCATGGTCTTCACCGTCGTCGGCGACGTGGTCCGCCCGGACTACGCCGAGTTGCCCCTCGGCCTGCCGCTACGCCAGGTCATCGACACCGTCGGTGGCGGCCCCCGGCCCGGGCGCACGATCAAGGCCGTGTTCTCCGGAGCGTCGAATGCCGTGATCACCGGCGCCGACCTCGACGCACCCGCCAGCTATGAGGGGTTGCAGGCCGTCGGGAGCGGGTTGGGTGCCGCCGGCTTCATCGTGTACGACGACACCGCCGACATGGTGGCGGTGGCTCGCATGTGGTCCCGCTTCCTCTACGTGGAGTCCTGCGGCCAGTGCAGCGCCTGCAAGCTGAACAGCGGCGAGATCACCGATCGGCTGTCGCGGCTGGAATCCGGGCTGGCCTCGGTTTCCGATGTCAACGAGATCGGCGGGCTGTTGCAGCAGGTGACCGACCAGAACCGGTGCTTCCTGCCTGAGGAGGAACAAACCGTCGTCAGCAGCATCATGCGCGCCTTCCCCGACGAGTTTGTCGACCACCTGGAGCGGCTCATGCCGGCCCGCCGTGGGTATCCGGTACCGAAGATCGTCGACCTGGCCGACGGTCGGGTGGCCTACGACAAGCACGTGGGTCTGAAGCAGCCGGATTGGACCTACGAGACGGTGCACACCCTGGCGGGATAGTCCATCGCCGGCGGGCTCAGGCGTCTTTGTTGAGGATGACGGCGAGGGTGGGGCAGGCGTCGGCGGCTCGCCGGGCGTGGGCTTCGAGGTGGTGTGGGATCGGCGCCGGGTCGATGATCGGGTAGCCCCACTCGTCGAGGCTGATCCGCTCGGGGAACAGCTCGGCGCACAACCCATGGCCCTTGCACTCAATCCAGTTGACTGCGATCTTCACCGTCGCCCTCCAACCACCGCGGACGCGGAAGGTAGCAGGTTCCTCGGGGTGCCGGCCCGGCCCGACCAGCCCGGCCGCAGCGGCCCGATGAACAGCCAGACGACGATGACAATCGGGACCGCAACGCTGGCGACGGCGGCCCACCCACGCACCCACTCGTAGCCGGGCACCGGTGGCCACCCCTTCCACAGCCGCCACCACACGGCGGCCAGCACAGCCGCGAGGCTCCCCAGGCTGAGGAATAGGACCCAGCCGACCGGGGTATCGGTCCCGGTCCCGAACCCGTGGACCAGGGCGATCGGCCAGCAGGCGTAGCTGAGCCAGTGGACGGCGCGCCACGCCGGGTAACCGAGTCGCCGGCGGAGAAGGCTCGTGACGATGACCGCCAGCAACAGGTCGAAGGCGACCGCACCCAGCCCGAGCCAGATCGGGCGGTAGGGCGACGCGAAGGGGATCACGGCGTCGAGCCAGCCGATGGGGGCGTAGCCGTCCAGCACGGCGGTGGCGATGTGGGCGGCGAGGAAGACCACGACCAGCAGGGAGACGTTGCGATGGAGGCCGGCGATGACGAAGCGGGGCCAGCGCGGGCGTGACCAGCCGCTCGTTTCGACGATGCCGAGCACCACGCTCGCCGTGAGCAGCACCAGCGCGACGAGGCCGGTGCCGCGCGTCAGGTACCACAGGGTTTGCCCGCTCGTGGCGGCGATCACGCCCGCCATTGTCTCCGGTGACGCTGGGTATTTGGTGAGCCTCTCCTAAACGGGCGCTGAGAACGCTAGTGGCGGCAGGTCACAACGGTACGGTCAAGGCGCAAAACGCCGCCTTGACGGTCGCCCCGGAGACGCCGGCGGTGATCTTCCGAGTCAGGCGGTCGAGTCCGAGGCATTGAGCGCAGCCGAGGGGTCGTCGTTGCGGCGGGCGGCCACATAGGAGACGATCTCGGCGACGGCGTCAGCGATGGGGACGAAGTTGCGTTGTGAACCGTCGCGGTAACGAAACGAGACCGTGCCGCCCGCCTGGTCCTCATCGCCGGCCAGCAGCATGAAGGGGACCTTGGACTTCTGGGCGTTGCGGATCTTCTTCTGCATCCGTTCGTCGGACGCGTCGAGCTCGACCCGGATGCGCTCCGCCCGCAGCGAGGCGGCGACCGACTCCAGATACGGGACCTGGGCCGCGGTGATGGGGATGCCGGTCACCTGCACCGGCGCCAACCAGGCCGGGAAGGCGCCGGCATAGTGCTCCACCAGGATCCCGAAGAAGCGCTCGATGGAACCGAACAACGCCCGGTGGATCATGACCGGGCGCTGGCGGGTGCCGTCGGGCGCGTCGTATTCCAGCTCGAAGCGCACCGGGAGCTGGGTGTCCACCTGGATGGTGGACATCTGCCAGGTGCGGCCGATGGCGTCGCGCGCCTGGACCGAGATCTTGGGTCCGTAGAACGCCGCCCCGCCCTCGTCGAGCACCAGGTCGAGGCCGGCGGCCTCGGCCGTGGTCCGCAACGCCTCGGTGGCCAACTCCCAATCCGCATCCGAGCCGGCGAACTTCTCCTTTTCCGCCCCGCGGGTCGAAAGCTCCAGGTAGAAGTCGCTGAGCCCAAAGTCGGCGAGCAGATCGAGCACGAACTGCAACAACGAACAAAGCTCGTCCACGACCTGGTCCTGGGCGCAGAAGATGTGGGCGTCGTCCATGGTCAGGCCCCGCACCCGGGTGAGGCCGTGGATCACCCCGGACTGCTCGTAGCGGTACACGGTGCCGAACTCGAACAGCCGCAGCGGCAGCTCCCGGTACGACCGCCCCCGATCCCGGTAGATGAGGATATGGAAGGGGCAGTTCATCGGCTTCAGGTAGTACCGCGCCCCCTCCAGCTCCATGGGCGGGTACATGTGCTCGGCGTAGAAGCCCAGGTGGCCCGAGATCTCGAACAGCTGCGCCTTGGTGATATGGGGCGTGTTGACGAACTGGTAGCCGGCGTCTTGGTGGCGGCGCCGGGCGTGCTCCTCGAGTACCAGCCGGACCGCGCCGCCCTTGGGGTGGAACACGGCCAGGCCGCTGCCGATCTCGGTCGGGAACGAAAACAGGTCCAACTCGGCGCCGAGGCGCCGGTGGTCGCGCCGTTCGGCCTCGGCGATCTGGGCCACGTAGGCATCCTGGGCTGCGACCGACGGCCAGGCGGTACCGTAGATGCGCTGCAACTGGGGGTTGTGCTCGCTGCCGCGCCAGTAGGCGCCGCCGGTGCGCAGCAGCTTGAACGCCGGGATCCTCTTGGTCGTGGGGACGTGCGGGCCTCGGCACAGGTCCTTCCAGCACAGCTCGCCGGTGCGGGCATGGAGGTTGTCGTAGATCGTGAGCTCGCCCGGGCCGACCTCGACGCTGGCCTCGCCATCGCTGGCGGAACCGCCCTTCAACCCGATGAGCTCGAGCTTGTAGGGCTGATCGGCGAACTCCTCCCGGGCGGCGTCGGCGTCGCTCACCCGGCGGGAAAAACGCTGGCCCTGCTTGACGATGTCCCGCATGCGCTTCTCGATCGCCTTCAGGTCCTCGGGGGTGAAGGGGACCTCGACGCCGAAGTCGTAGTAGAAGCCGTTTTCGACCGGAGGCCCGATCCCGAGCTTGGCGGCGGGAAACAACTGCTGCACCGCCTGGGCCAGCACGTGGGCAGTGGAATGGCGGAGGATGTAGAGGCCGTCGGGGCTGTCGATGGCGACCGGCTCGACCCGGTCGCCGGCGGCGAGGGCGGTGGCCGAGTCGCGTAGCACGCCGTTGATCCGCACGGCGACGACTTCAGAACCATCGGGGAAAAGGGAGCCCGCGGTGGTCCCGGCCTCCACCTGCCGATCAGACGTGGTGGCCGAAGGTTCGTGGACGGAGATTGAGACGAGCGACGGTGCTGACATAGGGCCGGGTTTCAGCTTACGGCGAGGGGTGTGACCGCCTGCCTGGGATTTCGGCCCGGCGGGTACGGTTCAAGCCGTGACCTCGATCGCCAAGCGGCTCTTGCTCGGACGGCCGCTGGCGACCCACGAGGCCGACGAGCAGCGCCTGCCCAAGCTGTTCGCCCTGCCGACGTTCTCGGCCGACGCCATTTCGTCGACGGCCTACGCCACCGAGGAGATCCTGGTGGTCGTGGCCGCCGGCGGATCGAGCCTGGCCCTCGGCCTGGCCAAGCTGGTCCCGATCTCGATCGTCGTGGCGGCGCTGCTCGTCATCGTGGTCAGCTCGTACCGCCAGACGATCTACGCCTACCCGAGCGGCGGTGGCAGCTACATCGTCAGCCGGGAGAACCTCGGCCGCCTCCCGTCGCTCGTGGCCGCGGCGGCGCTGCTGATCGACTACGTGCTCACCGTCGCCGTGTCGATCTCGGCGGGCGCCGCGGCCATCGTCTCGCTGCCGGCGTTGCAGGGGCTCGGCTCGGACCTGGTCGGCGTGTGCGTGGTCGCGATCGCGGTGATCACCCTGGCCAACCTGCGCGGCCTTCGCCAATCCGGCGCCGTCTTCGCCGTCCCGACCTACACCTACATCGTGATGATGGTGCTCCTGCTCGCGGTGGGGCTGAGCCGTACGTTCTTCGGCCACCTGCCGGCGGTGCCCTTCGATGCCAAGGCGTTCCTGGGCACCCACGACATGGGCGGCGAGCTCGGCGTCTTCTTGCTGCTCAAGGGTTTCTCGTCCGGCGCCATCGCCCTGACCGGCGTCGAGGCCATCTCCAATGGCGTTCCCGCCTTCCGCTCGCCCGAGCCGCAGAATGCCGCCCGGACGATGGCGTGGATGGCAACCATCCTCGGGACGTTGTTTTTCGGCGTCTCCGTGCTGGCGCACCATCTGAAGCCCTACCCGAGCCGGACCCAGACCGTGGTTTCGGAGATGGGACGGGCGGTGTTCGGGTCGGGGCCGCTCTACGTCCTGCTCCAGGTGGCCACGGCGGCGATCCTGACGCTGGCAGCCAACACTGCCTACGCCGATTTCCCCCGGTTGGCGTCGATCCTGGCCAAGGACGGCTTCGTCCCCAAGCAGCTGGCCCATCGCGGTGACCGGCTGGTCTTCTCGAACGGGATCCTGACCCTTGCCGCCACCGCCGCCGCCTTGGTCCTCGTCTTCGGCGGCAAGACCAACGCGTTGGTGCCGCTCTACGCGGTGGGGGTTTTCACTGCTTTCACCCTCAGCCAGTCCGGGATGGTCCGCCACCACCGCCGCGAACGCGAGGGCGGTTGGCAATGGCGCCTCGCCATCAACGCCATCGGCGCGGTTGCTACCGCCGCGGTGACGCTGGTGATCGCGGTGACCAAGTTCACGAGCGGCGCATGGGTGCCGGTGGTGGTGATGCCGATCGTGGTCAGCGCCTTCGTGATGGTCCGGCGCTTCTACGACCGCATCGAGACCGCCCTCGACGTCACGGCCGAGCTGGCCGAACCCAAGCCGGTCCGCCTGAGCGTCATCGTGATGGTCGGCCAACTCCACCGGGGCGTCCTCAACGCCTTGAATTACGCGCGGGGTATGTCCCCTGAGCACCTCGTGGCCCTGCACATCTGCGCCGAGGACGACGACGGCGAAAATCTACGCCAGCAGTGGGACGCCTTCGGCATCGAGGTGCCCCTCGAGATGGTCACCGCTGACTACCGCAACCTCGCCCCGGCGGTGGAAGCCCACATGCGCGAGGTCAAGGCTCGCTGGCCCGATACCGAGCTCACCGTCGTCACCAGCCAGTACGCCGCCGGCGGCCTCCTCGACGACCTCCTTCACAACCAGAGCCTGCTGCTGCTGCGTGAACAGCTGATGGTCGACTGCGACGTGGCGGTGGTCGCGGTTCCCTACCGCATAACGTGAGCCGCTCTGGCAAGCTGGGACCATGGCACTCTGCGACCATCTCGAGTTCATACAGGTGGTGAAACCGTCGTCGACGGGGTGTGAGGACTGCCTGCGAGCCGGCAAGCACGACTGGGTCCACCTGCGGCTGTGCATGTGGTGCGGCCACGTCGGTTGCTGCGATTCCTCGCCCGGCCTCCACGCATCCAAGCATGCGCCGGCGGCCGGCCATCCGGTCGTCCGCTCCTTCGAACCGGGCGAGGATTGGTTCTGGTGCTACGTCGACGACGTGATGTTCGAGCTCGAGGGCGCCCCGCCGGCCTTGCACCACCCGTAACGCCCCTGCCGGTACGAATCCGACATTTCGCTGAAATGTCGTCTAGGTTTCTTCTCCTCGCAAGGACACAGATGGGGGGATGAACATGGGGGATCCGGCTTTCTACAGCCGGCGAGCCTTCCTGGCTCGCATTGGGCTGCTCGGCGCGGTCTTGGGGGCGGGCGGGGTGGTGGCGACCCTGCCGGTGTGGGCCAGCGGCACCTCCACCACGTCGACGACACCGGGCGACCAGGCGCTTGAGGGATTGGTCGATCTGATCCGCCCGCTCCTAGAGGCGCTGGCGCTCGACACCATGATGGGCCTGGCGGCCATGGCCCTGCCTGGGACCGACAGCTGGTCCGTCGTCCAGGGCACCCCCGAGACCACCGACGGGGGCGTCGCCGCCAAGGGTGGCCAATTCCTCGTCAATGCCTTGGATAACTTCGTTCCCTTCCCCGACGAGCTGGCCCGCCCGATCGCGGCGGCGTTCTCGACCGCGCTGGCCGACCTCCAGCTCGGGTTGCCCAATCCGATCCAGGTGCTGCCGACCGAGCTGGTCGACAACGTCGACTCGGCCCTGTCGTTCCTGCTGCAGAACGACCAGACGATCCCGTTGTCGCTGGCGGTGGCGCTACTGCTCAACATGCTGGCCACCCAGGTGAACCCGCTCGGAGCCATCCCGCCGTTGGGTACCCAGATGACCCCGTTCTCCCGGCTTAGCTATTCCGAGAAGGCCCAGGCGTTTGCCCTCATCGAGGACAGCGAGTCCGATCTCGTCCACGCCCTCGACATGGAGTTGCCGGAACCTCTTCGCGACTCGGTGTCAGGCCTCCTCAAGTACGTCGGGGGATCGCTCCTCGAGTTCGCGGCCTTCGGCGCCCTGAGCGAGTTCGGCGTCTATGACCCGGCGACGAGGGTCCTCGAGTCCACGCCGGTGGGCTGGACGCTGTCAGGGTACGTGGGCCAGCAGGACGGGTGGGACGAGTTGAAGGGCTATTACCAAGGCCGCCAAGAAGTGACCGACATCTCGTAGGGGGCAACAACGCAATGACTGACGTGATCATCATCGGAGCGGGCGGTGGCGGTGCCGTGGCGGCCAAGGAGCTGGCCGGGCGAGGCCTCGACGTCGTGCTGCTAGAAGCCGGGCGACGCTGGGACAAACCCCGGGAAGAGTGGACCCATCTCGAAAACGACGCCAACAACCCGCTGACGGGCTACTTCCGCTTTGGGCCGGGCGACCGGTCCAAGCCGGCCTGGTTCCGAGAAACGCCCCAGAACTCGTTCCTGTGGCAGCTTTCTGGGGTCGGCGGCACGACCCAGCACTACTACGGCAATTGCCCGCGGGCCTATCCCGGTGTGTTCATGGGCTACGACGGCGCCGACGCCGCGGCGTACGACATCGCCCATCTGTTCCCGTTCCCCTATGAGGAGCTGGTTCCGTACTACCAATGGGTGGAAGCGACGCTGCCGGTCCAGACCGCAGCCATGGGGACCAAGGAAGTGGCGTG
>OBLV0100000614.1_pt1 | contig 10875 bp, 10 predicted proteins | sample 1520071 | NCBI WGS metagenome assembly OBLV01 (sample SAMEA3888446, study PRJEB22518) | metagenome | reverse complement strand
ACCACCGAGATCTACACTCTTTCCCTACACGACGCTCTTCCGATCTCGCTACTCCCGTTCGTACCGGAACCGCCCGTCGTAGCAGGACCGCCGGTCGTTTCGGGTGACGAGGACACGTCTTAGAGGTTAATCAAGGGTTCTCTTCTAGCCGCTGGCGAAGGTTCGTTCGGATACTCGGGCGGCTGGCAAAGACCAGCAGGAACGCGGCTTCGCGTGCCAAGCGCTGGGGGTGCTGGTCGACGATGACCGACCGGCTGCCCGTGGCCACCACCAGATCGGCCGCGGCCCGCACCGCCAAGGCCGACGCCGCTGCTCGCGCCGCCGGCAGGTCCTCGGCGGCGGTGGTGGCGGCGCGGTCGAGGTCGTGGCGGCACGCCACCAGCTGTTCGTCGAGTGGGCTCGGGCCGATCAGGGCGCAGCAGCGCGCCGTGACACCGAGGGCGAGGGAGCCGTTGTTGCGCAGCCTCCGGGCGTCGCGTTCGGCCCAGTCGTCGTAGCGCTCGATGCTGGTTGTGCGCTCCGCCGCCACGAAGTGGTCCTGGAAGGAGACGACGACCGTTGCGCTGGCCTGGACCGCGACCAGGTGCAGCCGCTCGACGCTCAGGGTGGGCGAGACGGTTGCGTCGACCAACGTCCAGAGGATGGTCCCCTCCGGCGCATGAGCCGCGGTGAGGATGATGTCGATCATCCCCCAGCCCGTCACCCACGGCACCGTCCCCGTAAGGAGCCAGCCGCCGGCCACCCGCCGGGCCGAAACGCCGGCGGCTCCCGGCCGGATCCCCGCGACGGCAATACCGGCACGCCAGTCTCCCCGGCACATGCCCGCGAGGCGTTGTTCCCGTAGCTCCAGCGTGGTGCTGTCAACGACCGCCCGGAGGGCGGAATGGTGCTGGATCCACACGAAGGTCGTCGCCAGGCAGCCAGCCGCCAGGGTCTCCACGACGCGCCACCCGGTTGCCGGATCGGCGGCCAGCCCACCAGCGCGCTGCGGGCCGAACAGCCCGTACAGTCCCGCCGCCGCCAACCGAGCGAGGTGGCCGGCGGGGATGGCGTCGCTGGTGTCGGTCACCAATGCGGTGGGAAACAGCAGGTCATCGGCGATGGCCGTAGCGGCTTCGATCGGGGAAAAGGAGGCCGTCACAGCTATCGCTCTTCTCTGCCATTTCCGCCCGCGGAACTGGGCTCCACAACCAGTGGCGGAGATATGGGCATGGTGTGATGACTCTGGCACACCATGCTTCGGGCGTTCACGCCACGCTGGTTGTGCCGCCGCAATCCCGATCCCGATCCCACGCCCAGGGCGCGGCCACCGGGCACAATGGGGTGTGCCCAAAATCGGACTCGAGGCCCGCGAATCGCGCCGCCAGGAATTGATTGACGCGGCCTGGCGTTGCGTCGACCGGGTCGGCTATCACAACTTGACCATCGACGAGGTGTGCATCGAGGCAAACCTCAGCAAGGGCGCGTTCTACACCTATTTCAAGCAGAAACTCGATTTGTTGGTAGCCCTGCTCGACGAGGACGCGGCCTCGCTCGAGGGTCTCATCACCGATTTGGGGAGCGCTCACACCTCTGGCATCGAGCGGATCCGCCGATACCTGCGGGCGGTGCTCGAACGTGGCGAGGACAACGCAGTTGTCCAGATGCGAGCCGATTTGTGGGCGGAAGTCCGCGACGATCCCGAGGTGCAACGTCGTTTCACTGAGACGGTTCGTCAACGCCGGGCGCTGCTGGCCGGATGGGTTGAGGAGGCAGTACGTAGCGGCGAGATGGTCGACATACCCGCGAACGCGTTCGCGTCGATACTGCTGGCCTTGGCGGACGGCCTGATGCTGCACAACTCCATCGATCCGAGCGGGTTCCGCTGGACAAACATCCGAACCGCGATTCGCCTCCTCCTCGACGGGATAGCCGCTCCTGGGTTTGGCGACGCCGAGTAAGACCGAGAGGTCATCCACCCTCGACTCGGTCCTCGTGGTCATCGAGCCAGCTGCCCGCGTCGTTACCTGTTGACCGTTTGCCCTAACCGGCACTACGCTAAAACCGACCGGTCAGTCGTCAACAAGGGTCAGTCGTCAACAGGAGCGCAAAGCGGCAGAGAGGTTCGTAGGCAGCCGCGAATTGTCGACCTGACCGGATCGGGAAGGCAGGTACCAAACGGTGGAACGGCCTTGGACTTCAATCGGCTCGACGGTGTGGCGTCTTGCGCGATCGGTGGGCTTCGCACCATGACCACCCCCGATGATCGCCACTGGGACGAGGTATGCCGGGCGACGCGCACGATGGTCGTCTCTGAGGATCGCTCACAGCGCCGAGATCGGGATGGCGTGCGGCAAATCCGACTTCGGTGCGCCGCCGGGCTGATACGCGTCGCGATGCGAGTGGCCGGGCCGCTCACGGTCGACAGCCTCGTGGGACGAGGTTGAGCGTCGATGTTGCAGAGACCTCCGGACGGAGCATCGAAGAACGCGAACTGCTCGCAGGGTCGTGGCGATCGCAGCCCGCCTCCGACACCTCGTCACGTCCCGGGTCCTTTGCTCCGAGGTCTGTTACGAGCGCCGGCGCGGCTGTATGACTGGCATCTCGGCTGGCTGCTCGGGAACCGGTTTCTCCGTCTCACGCATCTCGGTCGGCGCAGCGGCCGGACCTATCAGACCATGCTCGAGGTGGTCGGAACCTGCCCGGGCACCGACGAGGTGATCGTGATGGCGGGACTCGGCTCGACCGCTGATTGGTACCGCAACGTGCAGGCCCGGCCGACCCTCGAGGTCGCGATCGGCCGGCGCCGGTTCCCTGCGACCTGGCGCAGGCTCGACGAGGGCGAGGCGGTCAAGGTGCTTGCCAGCTACGAGGGTGGCCATCGGTTGGCGGCATCGGTCATCCGCCGGGTGCTGAGCTGGCTGGTCGGTTGGCAGTATGACGGCAGTGCGGCTGCGCGCTCGCGCCTCGTAAGCCAGCTTCCCGTGGTGGCATTCCGGCCCGCCGACGCGGCGTGAAGCGCGGTATCGTCCCGAGGTTGTTTTCTGGAGATCACGAACGCGGGCCGGCGCTGGGGCCGTAGTCGTCGGCTTCGTCGAGGATTTCCTGCAGCGCCAGGATGGCGGCGATGCTGAGCATTCCCTGGTAGCGGCCGCCGGCGTCGACGACAGGCAGCACCTCGACATCGGCGGCCTCCATCGCCGCCAGCGCATCGCGGAGGGTCCATGTGGTCCGGCCGACCGGGTGGTCGGCCCGCATGGCGTCGCGCACCGGGGTGTCCGCTCGAGCGAGCCGCGGTGTTTGCTCGGCGTTGGTCACATCGATGACGCCGAGCACCCGTGCAGCCTCGATGACCGGTGCGGCAACCGCGTGGCGGCCGACGACCCAGTCGCGCAGGAAATCGGCGACGCTGATATCGGGGGCGACAGTCGGTGCGTCGGTGGCCAACGCGGCGGTGACCGGGAGCCGGAACCGCTTCTCGAGGTGGCCGGAGCGCGCGATGAGCTGTTCGGGGGCGACCGAGCGTGGGCCCATGACGAGGTGCGCGACGACCGCCGCCAGCAAGGCGGGTACGACGAAATCGGGTCGCCCAGTGGTCTCGGCGACGAACATGACGGCGGTGAGCGGGCAGTGGTAGCCGGCTGCGAGAAATGCGGCGATGCCGAGTACGGGGAACAGGGCCGACGACGAGGCGCCAAAAGCGCCGCCCAGGATCCGCCCGAGGAGGGCACCCTCCACGACTAGCGGTATGAACAGCCCGCCGGTCCCGCCACCGGCCACGGTGGCCAGCACCGCCACAGCCCGAAGTACCAGCAGAACCGCCACGGTGGCCAGCAGCTGGCGGGGTTCGAGCGCCCAGTCGATGGCGCGGTACCCCGGGCCCAGGGTCAGCGGCTGGCCGGCGACCCGCATGGAAACCACGGCCAGGGCCGCCAGCATGGCGCCAGAGGCAACCACCCGGGCCGGCAGGAGGCCTCGCTGGGCGATCCTTTTCGTGGCCCGAAGGGCCCAGGCGAAAATCCGGGCGCCGACCCCACACGCCAAGCCGATCAGGGCAGCTCCGGCCAGGTCGACGAGGTCAAAGGGGGGTGAACCCCGAACCGGTAACAGCGGGGCGGTCGAGCGCATCGCCGCGAACGTGGCGTAGCTGACCGCCGACGCGCACAGGGCGGGAAGCACGAAACGGCCCGCCAGGTCCTCCTGGAATGGGACTTCGATGGCGAACACGGCGCCGGTTGCCGGGGCCTTGAAGATGGCGGCCAGTCCCGCCGCGGCTCCCGCCACCATCAGCGTCTTGGCATCGTCACGGGAGAAAAACCGGGCGAGGAGCGCCTGGAGCCCCGAGCCGATGGCGGCGCCGGCATAGATGGAAGGCCCTTCGAAGCCCATCGCGCCGCCCGAGCCCAGGGTGGCGGCGCTGGCGATCAGGCGGCCGATGACCGGCCGGCGGTCAAGGCGGTGGTGGCGGTCGTGAAAGTTGCGGATGTACTCGTCGCTGAGGTCGGGCGTCGCCCGATGCCCGACGGTCCGCAACGCCAGGGCCGCGATCGCCAGGCCCACAGTGGGTGCGGTTGCCTGGAGCCACAGCGGAGCCGTCTCTATCCGGGCCAGAAGCTGCTGGTTGACGAGGAACTCGAAGCCGGCGATCACGGCACCTGTGACCAGCCCGGTCAGCGCCGACAGGATCAGCACCCGGTGGGATCGGCGGCCGAGACCGATGAGCTCGAGCCACCGCAGCAACTGCGGCGGCCACCGCCCGAACCGGGATCCTGCGTTGCCTTCCGTGGCCACCTAATCGCCTCCCTGAGACCTGTCTGTGGACAGAACGATCGGGCCGCACGGGCTCCCGGTCGGAGCGGAGGATGTGGAGCCTGGGCTCAGATGGCGATGACGTGCTGGCCGAACAACACGATGACCACCGCGACGGCGATCGCTACCAGGTAACCACGCCGGTAGCCGCCCTCGGAACGTTCACGCTGCACGTCATACACCGTGGATCGCCCGCTCAACCAGTACGCCAGCGCGTTGGCACCCGCCATCGGCAACGCGAGGGAGAAGTTGGCGGTCGCCTCGCAGAGCAACAGGAGGCTGGCGATGGGCACCTTGCCGGCCGCGGCGTAGGTCGCGCCCATGGCGATGAGCACGTAGGCGGCCTGATGCGGGAACTGACCCGGCCACAGATAGTTGGCGAGCGTTGAGGCCAGCCCGCCCAAGGCGGCGCCCGTGAACATGGCAGGGAACAGCAGCCCCCCCACACCGCCGGTCCCGACCGTGAACGACGACGCCGCGATCTTGGCCAAACCCATGCCCACGAACAGCGCCGCCACGGCGAGCATGGCGTGATTGGTGAACAACCGGCCACTCGCGGTGTCGCGGATGGCTTGGTAGCCAATCCCGTAGACCTCTGGAAAGGCGAGCATGACCAGCCCCGCCAGCAGGCCCCCGATCCCCGTCTGGCACCACTTTGGGATCCGCCCGCCCTCCTCATGGAAGGCCCGGCGGACGAGGTTGTGGAACCCGTTGAACGCCCCGGCGAACAGTCGCCCGACGAGCGAGCCGGCGACCGCGATCACCAGCACCAGAGCCCACTCGGGGGCGCTCAGGGAGTGAACGATCGCTACCGACAGCAGCCGCTGGCGCCCGACGACGGCGAAACCCACGGCGTAGCCGCTGAACGACGAAACCAACGCGGGCCAGAAAAAGCTCATGTTGACGTCGCGCCGGTAGGGGACTTCCACTGCGAAGATCGCGCCCCCGAACGGGGCGGAGAACACCGCCCCCAACGCCCCGGCGGCGCCGCACAAGGCCAACATCCGAGTGTCCGCGGCCGACAGGTCCAAGAACCGGGCGACACGCCTCGGCGAGCGGTCCCGGACCCTCTCCAACACGGCGCCGACCGTCGAGCCGAGGCCGGAGCCCGTATAGATCATTGGGCATTCCCGGCCCGAACTGCCGCCGAAGCCGATCGTCAACCACGCCCCAATGATCCGAAGGATCGGGACCCGAGGCGATATCCGACCATCGGCCTCCTCGACCGCGTCGATGAAGCTGTCGGTGCCGCATGCTGAGACGAAGGCAACCCGATCCGTCTGCCACAGCAGGTACCCGACCGCCGTGGCACCGACGGTAGGAAAGAGGAAGATCAACCACCACGGCAGCGCCCCACGTGCCGCGTCGACCCCACGGATGAGAAGGTTCAGTCCCGCGATGAACAGCGACGCCCCAAGTCCCGCTGCCGCCCCCGCCAGGCAGGCCAGAACGGCCCAACGCGCCGCCGACCCGATGAACCGGCGCCAGCCCAGGTGCCCCCGCAGATCGAGTTCGTCGGCCGGCGAAAGAATGTCGGGCAACGTTGCGACATCGACACGCTCCTCGGAGCCAATCGGCTGAGGGGGCTCCTCCACCGCGATCACATCGTCGTCGAAACCGTCAGTCTCGGCCTCCGACGTGCCGTTCTGCGGTTGTGCTGCCATCAGGACTGCGCCCCTCTTCCTTTCCTGCACCGGAGGCGAGACGGGCTCGCGAACAAAAACTGACTGGTCGGTACCATGCCACTCTACCCAAGTTGCTGGTACGCAGAAACCGCCACTCACGACGGGAGGCGACAACGCTCGGGTCAAGGGTCGCCCGGGGGGGTATAGCCGAGTTCAGACAAGATGGCGGCGACCTCGGCGCGGCGATCACGGCATCGTTGGCAGTTCCGGAGGTGCATAGCCACCTCGCGCTGGGCCCGGTACGAGGGGAGCCGGTATGCCTCCTGGCACAGCACTTCGCTCACCTGGGCGCACATTCCCTCTGCCGGCCAAAGGTGCTGGCCGAGGAATCGCTGGCCCGCCGCCCGTCGCGCCTCGACACATTGCCGGCGTATCGTGCCGGCGGGCCGGCCGAGGGCCGACGCGATGTGAGACACGGACATTCCAGCGTCGTAGCGCAGGTACAGGAGCAAGCGCGGCTCAGGCGGAAGCTGGCGCCATGCAAGGGCCATCGAACGCCGCTCGAGCACCGATATCGCCGCCTCGGCGGCCGACTCGGCAGGCGGCAGCGACCGGCCGGTCAGCACCTCGATCTCAGCGGATGGCTGGAGCCGAACCTCCTTGCGCGACCAGTCCAAGGCGCAACGCACCACGCAGCGCAGCATCCACGATTCGACCTTGGCCGGGTCCCGCAACTGGTCGAGGCACCGCAGGGCTCGGCACAGGCCTTCGGCCGCGGCGTCGTCGGCGTCGGCCTCGCGGCAATAGGAGCGAGCTACCCGGCGGGCACGACCGTGGGTTCGGCGAAACAGTTCGCCGGCAGCATCGGGGTTGCCGGTCCGGGCGGCAATGGCAAGGTCGGCGGACGGGCTAGCCGAGAGCGGACGCCATCGAGGGCGCGTCTCGGGGGTGAGGTTCGGTGTGGTCGGCACAGCCGAGACCTTCTCGACGGCCCACTTCGGCCGCCTGACCCGGTCCTTGCAAAATCCTTGCAGCGGGAAATTCCGCTTGGTCGGCGACGACGAGACACGCCCGCCGGTGGGTCGTTGCACGGTAGGAACCGATCGTTCATCATGACGACATGGGCGAACCGGCGTATCCCATGTCGAAGCCTCCCCCGCCCGGGACGGTGATCGCCGCAGCCATCCTGCTCGGCGTGAAGGTCGTGCTCGGGATTTGGGTCGCGCTCATCTTGTTCTCCGCGACCCGGTTGCACCACCGCCGCTTCCTTGGTGCGGTGGTGCGTCGCCACCACCCAGGCCTCGGGGTCTTGCTGCTGGTCTTCGTCGCCGTGACCGTCGCAGTGATCATCGGCCTCGTGACCCTTTCGGCGTGGGCGCGGATCGCGGCCTTTGTCTTGGAAGGCGTCACCATCGTGGCGGCGCTCATCGAGATCGCGTCCCGTCCGGGAGTCTCGCTGTTCTCGGTGGTGTTGAGCCTCATTGTGATCGGCTTGCTCGTGACCCGCCCGTCGTCCGAGGCATTCACAAAACGCACCCAAGGACCCGCGTAGTCTCGGGGGGCCTAACCGCCCGCCGGGTCGGTTACGAAGTCGAGAAGCCGTTCGACGGCGCCCACCAGCGCCGGATCGAGGTCGGCATAGCTGCTGACCGAGGCGAGGATTCGTCGCCAGGTCTCCGCCGGGGCGGGCAGACCAAGCTGCCGGCAGACCTCCGTCTTCCAGTCGGTGCCCCGTGCTGCGAGGGGCCAGGCGGCGATGCCGACGACCGACGGTTTGATCGCTTCCCAGACATCGATATACGGCGTCCCGGTGACGAGGACATGGGGGTGCGCGACGCCGGCGGCGATGGCGGACTCCTTGCTGCCGGGGACCAGGTGGTCGACGAGCACACCCAAGCGGTGACCGGGGCGTGGCGCGTACGCCGCTACCACATCGGCCAGGTGGTCGATGCCGTCCAGCCGCTCCACAACGATGCCTTCGACCCTCAGGTCATCGCCCCACACCCGCTCCACCAGGGCCGCGTCGTGGATCCCCTCCACCAGGATGCGGCTGGCCTGGGCGACGCGAGCCCGCTGCCCGCGCAGGGCAACCGACCCCGAGGCGGTGCGGGCCGCGGTGGGCGACGCAGTGGCGGCAGGGCGGACCAGGGTGACCGACCGACCGGCGACCTCGAAGGCGCCCGGCGAGGCCCGGAAGACGCGGATCGTGCCGTCCGGTCGTCGGATCTCGACGGCGTCTCGCTCCCAGCGGACGAGCACCCCTCGGAACCGGCTGGCGCTATGGACGATGGCGAGGCCAGGGGCGGCTATTACCTTGGCGTAGGTGGGCGATGGCCGGGATGGTTGAGTCGGCTCCTCCAAGATGTCGGCCCACGGATTCCAGGCCCTGGTCATCGACGTGACGGTACTGGTGAAGACGCTACGAGTGGCGGACGCACCTTTTCCCCGATGGGTTCCTAACAGTACGTTAAACGGTATATACTCCCGAGCATGGCACCGGAGATGCGGGAGACGACCTACCTCATCCTCACCGCGCTGGCCGGTGGCCCACTGCATGGGTACGCCATCATCGGCGACGTCAAGGCGATCTCGGATCACCGGGTGACTCTGCGGGCCGGATCCCTCTACGGCGCGCTCGACCGGCTGGTGGCCGAGGGCCTTGTTCGAGAAAAGGGGGAGGAGATCGTGGGCGGCCGGCTCCGCCGCTACTACCAGTTGACCGAGCGCGGCGGCACCGACCTTGCGGCCGAGGCTCAACGGCTGGCGGCGAGGTCGCATGAGGCGCTGCGGCGCCTGAACGTGTCGCCCCGACCGGCATGAGGCCGCCGAAACGCCGGCTCGAGGCCGCGTGAAGGGACACCGGGACGCGGGGTCCGGTAGGCCCAAGATGTCCATGGCGCCGCTGGAACGTCGCTTCTCGCGCCTGCTGCTGCTCTACCCAAGGGCGTACCGCGACCAGCGCGGCGCCGAGATCTTGGCCACGGCCATGGAAGCCGCCGGTTCGGACCGACGGTGGCCGTCGCCCGCCGAGGTGGCCGACCTGGCCGGCCATGCGCTGCGCCGCCGGGCCGGGCTCTGCGGTGAGCAGGCCATGGGCCAACTGGTGGCAGCCGGCGCCCCGGCCGGGCTCCTCATCGCCGCCGTCTTGTCGGTCGTGGCGTTCGCCTTTGGCGAATGGGCGCCCTGGCTGCCGACCCACGTCGCATTCCGGGGTGACCTCGGGCCGTTCGTGACCATTGGCCCGGTCATCTACGCCGGGTGGCTCGGGGCGGCAGCCGCCGGCGCGCTCAGGCGGCCCCGCCTCGCCCGGGCGATCGCCGCGGTCAGCCTGGTGGTGACGGTGGCGTCGATTCCGGCCAGCCACCTGCTCGCGGTCGGGCGGCCACCCCTCTTCCTGCTCGCCACCCTGGCCTGCCTCGGTGGGTTCTCCATCGTCGCCCCGCTACCGCAGTTCGGCCGGTCTGATGCCCGACGGTGGCGGCAACGATTCGGCCTCGTCGTTCTGGGGGTGATGGCAACGGCGGCGTTGGTGTTCGGCGTCCGAGCTGTTTTCTACCTCGACTTCGACCCGCGCATGGCGTTCTACCGCCTCGGCCTGGGCACGATCGCCGAATGGGTGCCCGGTCTGGCGGCTGTTTGCCTGGCCCTGGCGGTGGCGGCCCGGGCGCTGGGTCGTCCGGACCTCTCCGCCCGGCTCGCCCTTATGGTCGGCCCGTGGCTGGTGTTCGCGCTAACGGCCCGTCCCGGTCCGCGCCTGGCCGATCGAGAACTCTGCGTGCTCCTCGGCGTCGCCGTCGTGGCCTTGGCGGTATCGTCGGCGCGCGCCGACCACGTGACGGTCCGGAACTAGACCGGCCCCCGTCGCGAGGCGTGACCGTGCGGCCGGAAGGGCGCGGATGCGTACCCTCCCGCCACCTCGACCGGCTGTACGTTCGCGGCCGAGCGTCTTACCAGCAACCGGCTCGCGGCCGACCCAACCACCGTTGGCGCGACGGTCCCTAGAGTCAGTGCCGTGTCGTGGCCGCGCCCCGTGCCCCTCGTCGGCGATACCACGTCAGCCCGCCAGCGGAGGGACGACCCGAAGGCCTGGGCCCTCCCCGAGGATCAGCGCGACGCCCTGTGGTCCGTGCTCGAGGGCCGCCGCGACATTCGGCGCTTCCGACCCGACCCCGTACCGGACGAGATCCTTACCCGGGTCCTCTCCGCCGGGCATCTGGCGCCGTCGGTGGGCCACAGCCAGCCCTGGCGCTTCATCGTGGTGCGCAGCCCGGCCACCCGAGAGCGCGCCGCGTTGGTCGCTGACCGGGAACGCTTCGCCCAGGCGGCCCTGTTCGGGCCGGACTCGGCCCGCCAGTTGCTGGACCTTCAGCTCGAGGGCATCCGGGAGGCGCCGCTCGGGGTGGTGGTGTGCTGCGACCGGCGCACGCCGGCAGCGGGCGTGCTGGGCCGGGCCACCTTTCCC
>OBLV0100000613.1_pt1 | contig 10881 bp, 6 predicted proteins | sample 1520071 | NCBI WGS metagenome assembly OBLV01 (sample SAMEA3888446, study PRJEB22518) | metagenome | reverse complement strand
GCCTGTACCTGTGGCTCGACTACCCCGACCTCGAGCACGAGCTCGAGATCGTCCGGCTGCACGCCCCCGAGCTCGACGAAACGGTCGCGAGGAAGCTCACCGAGATCATCCACCAGGTCCGCCAGCTCGACCTCAAGAAGCCGCCGAGCATCGCCGAGTCGATCGACTGGGCGCGCACGCTGCTGCTGCTCGGGGCCAACGACATCGACCACGACACGTTCATCGAGACGATGAGCGTGATCGTCAAGCACCGCACCGACCTCGACACGGTCGCCGCGCGGGTCGGCGTCGCGCTCCAGCAACAAGATGCCTCCGCCGCCTGAGAGGGCATCTCGGAACGCCGCGATCTACGGCGGCATTCCCGAGCACCCGCCCGGCAACCTCGACGGCCAGCTCCTCTCGTTCGCCGAGGACCTCAGAAGCGAAGGCATCGCGATCGGCACCTCCGAGATCCTCGACGCGTTCGAGGCGCTGAACCTCGTCGAATGGACCGACCAGCGTGACTTCAAGGAAGCCCTCGCCACCACCCTCGCGAAGTCGAACGACGACCGCCGCGTCTTCGACCTCGTGTTCGACCGGTTCTTCTTCCGCGCGACCGAGGCCCAGGCGGCTCGCAAGCGGGTCACCGAAGCCGATGCCGGTGGCCAGCCGCCTGGGGACATCAACCTCGACACGCTCCGCCAGCAGATCGCCGCCGCGCTCCGCGACGGCTCCGACGCCGCGCTCAGAGATCTCGCCCGACTCGCGATCGCCGCGTTCGGCCGCGGCGAGGGCAGCGGCGTCCTCGGCGTCGATGTGCAGCGAATCAGAAGAGCGCTCGGACTGAGAACCGAGCCGCAGCCAGATCTCCCAGACGACGACCCCCGCCACGACGGGCTCCCACGAGACCAGCTCAGAAAGTTCGAGCAACACCTCAGACGCGAGCTCGAACGAAACCTGATCGAGCGCACCGCGAGCCTCCCGCCCAAGCGCCCGCTCAACGAGCTCGACCGCGCCCTCCCGAGCGGCCCGATCCAGGACCTCGCGGCCGTTCACCGCGTCGTCGCCCAGCTCAAAAGAAGACTCGCGACCCAGGGGCACGAGCTGAAGGGGCACAACCGCCACGCCCACGTCGACTTCCGCCGCACGATGCGCGCCTCGCTCCAGACCGGCGGCGTCCCGATCGCCCTCAAGTACAAACCCAAGCGACCGAAAAGACCCGAGATCTTCGTGCTGTGCGACGTGTCGACCAGCGTCACGAGCGCATCCACGTTCTTCCTGTCCGTCCTGCACGCCCTCCACGACGCGTTTCGCAAGCTCCGCTCCTTCGTGTTCATAGAACGGATCTCCGAGGTCACGGAGGTATTCGAAAGGGAAAGAGACTTCCGCGCCGCCAGCGAGGCCATCTCGAGAGACGCGGGCGTCGCCGACATCTCCGGTTACACCGACTACGGCCGGGTCTGGCTCGAGTTCCTCACGACCATCGAAGACGAGCTACACCCGCGCGCCACCGTGATCGTGCTCGGCGACGCGCGCACCAACGGCCGCCCGCCACGCGACGACATCTTCGCCGCGATCACCGCAAAGGCGGGACGCACGTTCTGGCTGAACCCCGAGCCGCGGCTGTACTGGAACTACGGCGACAGCGTGATCGCCGCATACGAGAAGCACTGCATCGCGTTCGAGTGCTGGCGCACCGACCAGCTCGAGGAGTTCGTCAAGGCGCTCACGCGCCCCGAAGTGGCCTAAACGGGCTGGGCCACCGCCTCCAGGAACAGGTTCTGGAGCCCCGCAGCGTCGGTCTCGCGGGCCTCGGCCAGCGACATACCCGACCCATCGAACAGGCCGTCGACCTCCCAGCGATCCGGATCCAGCGACACCGCGTACGGGTTGATCTTCACGTCCTCGCCCGGCGCCGCGTCGCCCAGGTTCTGAGCCGCCCGCGAGAACGCGAGCACCGCAAACGCCTCCATCATGTCCGCGGTCGCGGCAAGACGGGCGCGAACGCCGTCGTCGTCGAACCCGCCGGCCATGTCGACGTGGCGCTGGAACATACCCGGGAAGGCCTGTGTCGGGACGATCGCTCGGCGCCACTCCCGGTTCTCCAAGACGTTCCACTCGCGGTACATCGCTTCCAAACGCCGCGTGATCGCCCAGATCCGCTCGAGATCCGGCCGCACCGACGCCATGAACTCGGTATCCGCGTACTTGTCGTGGAAGAACAGCAGGCACTCGGTGCCCCAGTACAGGATGTTGTTGGCGCAGATCTTGACGGTCATCACCATCGCGTTGTGCCAGAACTCGTACTGACCCTCGTACTGGGTCAGGTTCACCCGATACGTACTCAGGTACAGATCGTCGAACGCACGAGCCCTCTCAACGACATCCTCACCATCCAGGAACCGCGTGATCAGATCGGCGGTGAGCGTGTTCGAGATCGCGATGAAGTCAGACCCCGGCGAATAGAACGGGTCCAAGAACGCTCCCGCTTCTCCCACCAGCGACCAGTGTCCATCGCCGGAGAAGCACTGCTTACACCCGTAGGAGAAGTCGGACACCTTCAGGAAGTCCTCGACCTGGTCGAGCCGCCCGTCGAGTGACTCAGCCAGCTGCGGCTCATACCGCCGGATCCAATCCAGCGCCCCGTCCAGCGTCTTCATTTCCTCGTACGGGTGGAACCGCGGGTCGGCGACGATCCCGATCGAGATCGGTCCCGACGAGAGCGGGATCATCCACACCCAGTATCCCTGGCCGCACAGGTGGTTGGTCGAGAACTTGCGCAGACCCTTCTCGGACATCCGACCGAAGAACTCCTCGTCGTCGGGGTCGGCCCAGTCTTCGATGTCCAAGCCCCCGTCGAGCCGGAACCACGCCGAGTTCACGATGTGGCCGTTCTCTTCCAATAAATCAAGCTTGCGCTTCAACAAGAACGAGCGTCCTGCAGCATCCACGACCCACCGAGCCCGAACCTCGCGGTCCTCGCCGTCATAGGTCACCTTGATCACATGGGGATCCACCGAGACGTCCACGTCCTGCACGCGACAGTTCCCGAACAGGTCGACACCCGCCTCCAGGTTCCGCTCGCCGAGGTAGTTCTCGAAGCGCCCGCGGTCGAGCTGGTAGCTCGGCTCGGGGAGCGGCTTATTGATTCCCCGCTCGATCCGCTCCGCGATCGACGAATTGCCCGCGGCCGGGAACCACCACCGCAAGCCGAACTTGTGCAGCTCGTCGTTGTCCATGTGCTCGCGCGCGCCGACCTTGTCGGCGAAGTAGTGCGCCGACACCTCGACGGTCGACTCGCCGACCTTGAACGCCGCCTCGGGCGCCGGGCCCTTGCGCTTCTCGGCGATGAAGATGCTCGTCTCGGGGCGCGCCTGCTTGAGTTGAAGCCCGAGAGTCAACCCGGCCAGGCCGCCGCCGAGGATCGCCACGTCGTAGCTGTCAGCCGGCTGCCTATCAGTGCCCACGTTGCTCTCCTTGTTGCGAAGTTTTCAGGTTCACGCTCGACCTAAGCCGCGACCACGGCCCCACGCGCCTCGAGGTCCATCTCTTCGATTCCCGGCAGCATCTCCAGCGCCTGCGCCAGGGTGATCCCGTCGTCGGAATAGAGGCCGTCGGCCTCCCACCGCTCGGGATGCAGGCTGATCGCCAGCGGGTTGATCCCGCGAGTCTCGTCGGGCGGGTCCGGGAGGTTTCGCGCGGCACGGTGGAATATCCACACCGCGAGCGCTTTCAGATACTCCACGTTCTTCGCCGAGTTCTCGAACACCTCGTCGCCGTCGGCCGCGTGGGCCATGTCGACCTGGGCCTGGATGTACGGGGTGAGCGTCTTGGGCAGCACCGAGACGCCCTCGAACGGAGTGTTCTCGAGCGCGTTCCAATCGCGAAACAGCTCCTGCATCCTCGGCAGCATCTCAATCGCGGGACGCAGTACCTGCCCCAGGCGCTCGATGTCCTCGGGCTTGCGCATCCGCTCGTGACACCACGCGTTCCCAATCCCCGAGAAGTAAGTCGACGAGTCGAATACGAACTTCGCGACCATCACCTGCGGGTTGCCGAACAGCTGGAAGTTGTCGCGGTACAGGTGAGCCGTCGTGTTGAACAGCGATAGGTAGAAATCGTTGTAGAAGTCGCACAGCTCAGAGACGTCCTCGCCGTCCAGATCGCGCTCGATCAGCTCGCAGCTGAACGTGTTCGAGAACGCGATGAAGTCAGAGCCCGGGGAGTACAGAGCGTCGAGGAACGCTCCCGCCTCGCCGACCAGGGTCCAACGCTCGGGTGAGAAGAACCGCGTCGACCCGTACGAGTAGTCCTGGACGCGGAGAAAGTCGAGCACGTCCGCACGGCGATCGTCGAGCGCCGCGTGCAGCTGCGGCTCGTTGCGCTTCATCCAGTCCATCCATGCGTCGAAGCTCGAGATCTCCTCCCACGGGTGAAAGCGCGGGTCCGCGCACACGCCGATCGAGATCGGTCCCGACTCGAGCTGAATCAGCCACAGCCAGTATCCGGGCTGGATCAGATGCGAGGTTGAGTGGATCCGCAGGCCCTTCTCGGGCATCCGCCCGAGCCACTCCTCGTCATCGGTCCAGTCCTCGAAGTCGAGCCCGCCGGCGAGCCGGATCCACGCCGCGTTGCAGTGGTGGCCCGTGTCGACACCTTCACCGACGCCGAGCTTGCGGCGCAGGATGTTCGCGCGCCCGGAAGCGTCCACGACCCAGCGAGCGGTGGCGATGCACTCCTCCCCCTCCTGGGACATGAGGATCGTGTGCCGGTCCGCGCCGAGGTTGACGTCCTGCACGCGCCAGCCGCGGAAGGCATCGGCGCCGGCCTTGCGCGCGCGCCGGAACAACTCGTTCTCGAACCGCCCGCGATCGATCTGATGGGTGAACGCGTCGAGGTGACCCGGCGTGCAGAACTCGACGCGCTTGGTGATGTCCGAGTTGTCGCCCGCGGGCATGTAGAACCGCAGCCCGAGCTTGCGCTGCTGGTACTTCTCGAGATGGTCACGCATCCCGATCATCTCGCGGTAGTAGTAGGCGCCGATCTCGACGCTCGACTCGCCAACTTTGAACGCCGCCTCGGGCGCCGGCTCGTTGCGCTTATCGGTGACCAGCACGCGGGTCTCGGGGCGCTCGCGCTTGAGCTGAATCGCGATTGTCAGCCCGGCGAGGCCGCCACCAAGGATCGCCACGTCGTAGTGGCCGCTGGGTGCATCGATCGGCATCAGCTCGAGCATCGACGCCGAACGGTCGTCTGCCATCAGCTCCTCCTCGCTAGATCAGGGTCGCCAGTGCATTCCCCCGCGCGCCGACCACGTGCGGTCAGCGTGTCCAAGCCCCGGTTACAACCCCCTCGTCGGTCCACGTCCACGGCGGATCATGACGGAACCCCGACGCCGCTGCAACTCGTCCCCGTCCGCATTCACAGCCCGTTCATGGGCCGCGCTGACGCGCGTCGTCCCTGGGGCCGGTTCCGCCGGGCATCCATGCCCGTCGGCCACAGTGATCGCTAAAACAGCTGGTTCTCGCCGCCGAACACCGCGCTCACGGACCCGTCGGTGAAGATCTGGCGGATCGTGTCGGCGAGCAGTCCGGCGCACGACAGCACGACGACCTTGTCCGGCGCGCCGTCGTGCAGCGGGATCGTGTCGGTGACCACAACCTGCTCGAACGGCGACTCGGACAACCGCTCGTAGGCTGGTCCGGAGAACACCGGATGCGTGCACGCAGCGAACACACGAGCGGCGCCCTCATCGAGCACGGTCTGGCCGGCGGCGATCAGCGTCCCCGCGGTGTCGATGATGTCGTCGAGGATCACGGCCGTCTTGCCGCGCACGTCGCCGATCACGTAGCCGACCTCGGCGACCTGCTGGGCCGGCCGCTCCTTGGTCATCAGCGCCAGGTCGGCGCCGAGCATGTCGGCGAACTTGTGGTTGAGCTTGACGCGGCCGACGTCGGGGGCGACGACCACCAGGTCATCGAGCTCAAGGCCGGAGAAGTACTCGGCGATCAAGAGCAGCGCGGTCATGTGGTCGACCGGCTTGCGGAAGAAGCCCTGGACCTGGCCGGCGTGGAGATCGACCGTGAGCACCCGGTCGACGCCAGCCGTCTCGAGCAGCTGGGCGACCAGACGAGCTGTAATCGGCTCGCGCAGCGCCGACTTCTTGTCCTGGCGCGAGTAGCCATACCACGGCATCACCGCGATCACCCGATGCGCGGACGCGCCGACCGCGGCGTCGATCATCACCAGCAGCTCCATCAACGCGTCGTTGGCCGTGACCCCGGTCTCGCGGTTCGAGCAGGTGGGCTGCACGATGAACACATCGGCGCCACGCACGGACTCATCGAAGCGGCAGTAGACCTCGCCGGCCGAGAATGTCTTCAGCGTGATGTGACCGAGCTCAATCGCGAGCTTGTGCGCGATCTTCGCCGCCAGCTCGGGATTGGACCGCCCGGCAAACAGCATCAGCTTCTTGCCGGTGACGATCGGCAGGCTCCCAGATGCGCCCCGCGCCTCGCTCGTGTCCATAGCCGGCGTGAGTCTATACGTGCGAGCAACACCGCCTGTGAGGATTTCGCCGCCCTTGACGAGGTGTCTCGATCCGGCTTACGCTCCCGCCCGAATGACATCAGGGCGCACCTAGCCACATGGCCCGCCAACCCGCACTCGGCGGCAGCCGGCTGTTCGAGGGACTGAGCGACGACCAGCTCGAGGTCGTCGCCGCGCGCATGCGCCCGCATCAGTTCGCGCCCGGCGAGCAGCTGTGCGAGGCGGGCGACCCGAGCGACCGCATCTGGCTGATCACGGGCGGACTCGTCATCTGGACCGCCGGCACCACCGCCGGCGGCGGCGAGATCGAGCTGCGGATGCGCAACGGCGACGTCATCGGCGCCCAGGACGCGATCACCGGGACCGAGCGCACCGCGACCGTGTCGGCGAGCACGATCACCGACACGCTCGAGCTCGACGCCGACGATCTCCTCGAGCTGGCGGGACGTTTTCCGCGCATCCTCATCAACGTGATCCAGACCCAGCGCGAACGGCTGTTCCGGGCGAGCGCGCGGAGCGCGGCGCTGTTCAGCGCGAGCGTGCGCTCGAGCTCGACCCGAGGCGAGGAGATCGGCCTGATCGCGGGACCTTCGCTGAAAGGCGTGATCCCGGGCCTGGTCGCCGCGGCGCGCATGGCCAGCGCTCAGCCCGTCACCGTGGCCGACCGCTCCCTGTCCTTCGCCGGCGCACTGACCGCCTCCGACGAGCTGGCGAGCGAGCACGCCACCGTGTTGATCCCGAGCGAGTTCGATCCCGACACCGTCGGCGTGCTGCTCGACGAGGCCGACCGAGTGGTGGCGCTGGTCGGAAACGCCGAGGAGGCCGCTCGGCTCGGGAACGTCGCCCAGGCCGCCGAGGGCCGGCGACTGGAGATCGTGCTGGTCTCCGACGAGGCGCGCCAGGCCAGCCAGATGTGGCCGATCGGCGCTCTCAACCTGGTCGTGCGCGAATGCCCGCGCCAGCGCGATTTTCCGCTGACCGACGCCGACACAACCTGGATCGCGCGTCACCTGACCCGCACCAAGCTCGGGCTGGCGCTCGGCGCCGGTGGCGCCAAGGGCTACGCCCACGTCGGCGTGCTCGAGGCACTCGAGCGAGCCGGTTACACCGTCGACTATGTCGGCGGCAGCAGCATCGGCGGCTTCGTGGCCAGCCAGATCGCGCTCGGGTACGACGCGCGCGGGGTCGACGCTCGCTTCCGGGAGGCGTTCAGCACCGAGAACACCGCCCAGCTGTTCAAGTCGCCACTCGTGGGAGCGGCGGGCATGGAGACCTTGACCGGCCTGCTCAAGGAGGCGACCAAGGGCGCCTTCTTCTCGCACACTCAGGTCCCGCTCGTGATCATGGCCGTCGATCTGACGGCTCGCGCGCCGGTGGCCCAGCGCCGTGGACCGCTGTGGGAGGCGCTGCTGGCGGCGCTCTCGGTGGCGGGCGTGTTCCCCACTCAGGAGCGTGACGGGCATCGTCTGATCGACGCGATCGCCCTCGTCCCGGTGCCGACCGCCGCCGTGATCGAGGACGGCGCGGACATCGTGGTGTCGGTCAACTTGCTCGGAACCGAGACACTCGAGCGCTGGCCGGGCGTCCCCGACGAGCCCGAAGGCGAGCCCGCGAAGCCAAGGCGCCGCGGACCGCTCGACACGATCCTCGAGGCGATGGACCTTAGTCAGCTCGACACCAGCGCCCGCCACGCGGCGCTCGGCGACGTGGTGATCACCCCGCGCTTCGGCCCCGCCGAATGGCGCGACTTCCACCAGGCCGACCTGTTCCTGGAGGCCGGCCGCGTCGCCGCGAGTGAGCAACTCGCAACGTTGCAGGCGTTGAGCAGGCCGATTGACCTGGTGGCGGCTCGCCGCGAGGCCAGCCTCGTCTGAGCAGCCGGCCCGGCGCCAGCCGTACTGCGCGAGGTTGTGCGCGTTGCCCTAGCTGTCCCGGAACCACGCGAACCTGGTGGATCCGAACCACACGATCCGGTTCACCGTCGTGAAACCCGGACAGCTACCTCGCGCAGCCGGTAGACCTCCGCCGTGACCGAATGCCTCCGGTCAGAGCGTGATCGTGGGGCACGATCGTAGTTCAGCGATCATCGGCCGCGTCACCGTGCAAGTGGCGTATCGCCTTCTCTAAATCGTCACATTCGCCACGACCATGCGCTACTCTGCGCGGCGATACGGGGCGCGGAGCCGGGCGCTAACAACTCTTCAACGGAGGGCTAGATGGGACGAAATGCCATGAAGGGCGCGCGACTGGTGGCCGTGGCGGCTGCCGCTGCCGCGTTGCTCATACCGGTGCTCGCGGGCGCCGCGAATGCCTCGGGCACGCAGGGCGGCGGCGGGGGCTGGGTCTTCACCGCGACGAACAACCCGAGCGGTAACGCCGTGTTTGTGTACCAGCGCGGGGCCAACGGCCAATTGACGCAGACCGCGACCGTTCCGACGGGAGGGAAGGGGATCGCCAGCCAGCCACCGTTCGGCTTCCCGATCGTCGACTCGTCGGGCTCGATCAACCTCACGTCGAACGGGAAGCTGCTGTTCGTGGTCAACGCGGGATCGAACACGGTCACCTCGTTCCGAGTTACGAGCTCGGGCCTGACTAAGGTGTCGGTCGCCTCGACGCACGGAAAGCTCCCGATCAGCCTGGCCTCGAGCGGTAACACGCTCTACACGGTCAACGAGATCAGCAAGAACATCTACGGCTGGACGTTCACGTCGAACGGCGTCCTGCACGGGATCGCCGCATCGAACCGGAAGCTCACCGCGGTGACGCCGACGGGCAAGAAGGACAAGGTCGGCGTCGCAGCCGGGATCGGCTTCACCGCCGACGGAGCGGTCGTCGCCGTCACCCAGCGCGGCCTGCCGCGCACCTACGGCGAGATCGACACGTTCGCGATCGGTCAGGGCGGCGGAGCCGGGAAGTCCCAGGCCTACGCGACCAAGGGCGTGGCCAATCCGTTCGGGTTCTCGGCCGTCGGCAAGTACCTCGAGGTGAGCAACGCGGGCCTCGTCAAGACGCCGTCGGGCGCGATGCCGAACCCCGCGGACTTCACGCAGTTCACCGGTACGGTCACCACCTACAAGGTGTCCGACAGCGGCAAGGTGACGTTCGTCCACAACACGCTGAGCGGCGGCCGGGCCGCCTGCTGGCTGATCATCACCAAGAACGGCAAGATCGCGATCACGACCAACACGCTGTCCTCGGGGACCCCGCCGACGGGCGGCCCGACCAGCGGCCAGGGCGCCCTGGCGACCCTGTCGGTCGGCGCCAACGGCAAGCTGACGCTCCTGAAGCAGGCCAACACGAGCCCCGGCTTCCCGGGCGACGAGGCGCTGAGCCGTGACAACAAGTACATCTACGTGGACGACCCGAGCATCATCGTGCCCGGTGGCAGCCACATCGAGGCCTACAAGCTGGGCCCGGGTGGGAGCATCACCCCCATCCAGACACTGCCCAGCACATCGCCCAGCACGTACCCGCCGAACCTCTCCGGCATCGCGGCGTGGTGAGCATCAGTAGATAGCTGAACCATTCGGGGGCTGAGGTGCGAGCACCTCAGCCCCCGTTTCTTTTCTGTTCCCCCTCAGGGGTTGCCAGCGACGATCACAACCGGTTAAAGTCCCGGACCAGGGCGAGGCTGGCGCGTACGTGGTCGGAGTCCGCACAACCGCAAAGGGGGAAATTCATTTCGTGGCCTTGCTGAGCGGGAGCCACTCGGGGCAAGCAAGTGGGACCGGGAAAACCTGTGTGAAGGTGTGTGGGATCGTCGAGTCGACGGAGCTCGAGGCTCTCTCCGCACACCAGGTTGATCTCGTGGGCCTGTGGCTGGCCGTCCCCGGAGGTCCGCACGACCTTCCGCTCGACCGCTGGCGCGTGCTCGCCGAGCGCGCCGCCGAGACCGAGGGAGGCCCCGAGCCGGTCCTCGTCACCTTCGCCAAGGACGCCGAGCTTCTGCGCGGCGCGCTGGAGTCGGCGCCCGTCCACTGGGTGCAGCTGCACGGCTACCCAACTCCGGGGTTCGTGCGGAAGGTCAAGGGCCTCGGCCCCGACGTCCGCGTGATCAAGGTCCTGCACATCAAGGGCGGCGAGTGCGTCGAGGCACCCCTGATCGGGTCCTACGAGAAGGCCGGGGTCGACGTGTTCCTGTTCGACGTCGTGACCGAAGACGGGCGCGTGGGCAGCACCGGCCAGGCGCTCGACCCGGCGGTGGTCGCGCCGCTGCTCGACAAGCTGACGCGGCCCTTCCTGCTCGCCGGTGGAATCTCCGACGCCAACCGCGGCGACTACGAATCGCTCGCCGCGCATCCGTTGTTCCTCGGCGTCGACGTCGACACGAACGCTCGTGACGCGGGCGGGAAC
>OBLV0100000612.1_pt1 | contig 10892 bp, 11 predicted proteins | sample 1520071 | NCBI WGS metagenome assembly OBLV01 (sample SAMEA3888446, study PRJEB22518) | metagenome | reverse complement strand
TTCAGACGTGTGCTCTTCCGATCTAGGTATTGGGTGTTCAGATACCAATCGGCGTCGGCCAGAGATGAGATCCCAGATTCCCAAGCGATATTTTCGCCAGCCGTCTTGTAGGTGACATGCCAGGTCGGAAAGTACGACGCGAATACGGTGACACCGCAGGGGGGAATGCTGTGGGAGAAGTAGTTTCGCCCGAGCATGTCCTGTGTTCGGTCGCCGATGGTGCCGCTACTGTTGCACGGCGACGAGGCGAGGTTGTAGCCAAGTCCGTTTCCTTCGATGCCGTCCAGGGTGCTATTCTCCGCGAGCGGCGGAATACCGTGCTGGATACGGTCGAAGTTCATGAGATCGTCCATGGCGGATCCCGCGGTGGCCCGGTTGAAGGGCGGGTCCCTCCAGCTGGAGGTGGGGTTGAGAGGCACGACGTCTCGCACGATGTCCCACGAACCCCAGTTCGGCATCCCGGACCAGTTGATGCCCGGCGGGTTTCCGAGCCGATCGACGATCCCGAGCTTTCCGACAAGATAGGCGCCGGTGACCCCATTGTTCGTCACGTGGAGTTGCCGCCAAAACGCATATCCGGTGAAATAGTGGCTCCCCGGGAGATTTCCGGCGGCCCCAAATGGATGCATGCCGCCGTACGCATCCAACGTCCAGCCCCCGTCCGGGACGCCCTTTACATTGTAGTGGATATCGAGACCGGTCGCGATGTCGTAACCCCAGTAGGGTGCGCCGTAAAGGACCGGGGCGGCGCCGAAGTTGTGGACCCCGCCGTAGCCGTCGAGCACGTAGCCGCCAGTAGCTCCAGGCAGGACGACCAAAGCTCTGGCTATGTCCCAGCCGTTCCAATACGGTGAGTTCGTGGCGTTGAGCTGAGGCGGCGCACCCCACGGGTGGATACCGCCATAGCCGTCGAGGGTCCATCCACCTGAACCGTTGGGGACCACGGAGATCGACCGTGCGATGTTCCACGACGGCCAGTACGGGGCGCCAGCGGTATTCACAACGGCCCCTCCAAACGGGTGCAACCCACCATAGCCGTCGAGGACGATTCCGCCGCTAGTAACTTGACCAGCCAAAGCCGGACTACGACCGACGCCCGCGCCGATAATGATCGCCATCAGCGGAATCGCAGCTGCGACAAATCGCACCCCATACCGAAGTCCGCTCGCGCGGCCGGGACTGACACGCATCTTTGACCTCCCGTACTCATCAGTCAGATCAGAACCCACGCCGCTTCAAGGCGGGATATTCTGCGAACGTGGCCGGCGGCGGATGACACCGCCCATCGGAAAGGTGCCTGACATAGCAGCCTCGAGTCAAGGGAACATTTTCCCTACACGTCCGTGACGCGCACCGTAGAGTTCCGTATACGACCATTACAGACATCGAGGCCGTGACCGACTTTCAGCCACACTCGTTCCGAACAACCTCGAGGAAGGCCGGTCGCGTCCCGGCGGGGGTGAAGGTTCGGGCGATGCGGGCGTTGGCGGCCGCCGAGTGGACCGGCTCAGCGTTTCGGATCTTCAACCTGGCCACCACCGACCACCGCTTCGATCGCACCACCAGAATCCACGTCCTCTTCGCTGCGATGGTGGCGATCAATACCGCCACCCTGATTTTGTCGCTGCGCCGCCGCGGGCCATTCACCTGGGGGCGAGCCGGGGTGGTCTTCGAGATCGCCGAATCAGCCGGCACGATGCTGCTGCTCGCCATCCTGCTCCCAGCGCGCAGCTACCAAAGCGGCCTGCCCGGCCAGCTGCCCCTGGCCAACTATCTCTGCCCCCTGGCCGTCCTCTTGGCCATCTACCGGCGGGCGGCCGCCGGCACCGGCCGGGCGTGGCGGGCCGTGCTCTCCGACCTATTCCTGATGGGCCTCCTCGTCCCCTACTTCGCCCTCCTCGCCGTCGTCAACGGCTACCGGCCCGACCAGATCCGCTGGGACAACCTGGCCTCACAAGCCGCCCCCACCGTCCTCGCCGTATTCATCGGCTACGGGCTATGGCGCGTCGTGCGCGACTTCGCCGACGCCGAAGTCCAAGCCGCCGACGCCCAACACGAAGCCTTCTCCGCCTGGCTCCACTCCGAATTGCTCGGCACCCTCGCCGCCCTCCGACTCCTCACCAACCCCACCACCACCGCCACCGCCAGAACTAGAACCGCCGCCATCACGGCCGGCCTCGAAGACCTCGACCAGGCGGTACGCTCCGCCCAGCACCACCTGACCCTCGACCAAGACAGCGTCGCCGTCGCCGACCTCATCGCCCACCAGGTGCGACGCTTCCGCACCGTCGTCCACGTCGACTCGCCCGGCATGGTCGGCGGCTGGCGCCTCGACGGCCCCGCCGCCCGCCACCTCGACCGCCTCCTCGGCGACGTTTTCACCAACGCCACCCAAGCCGGCGCCACCCGCATCAACCTCACCGTCGACCGCCACCGCCACCACTACCTCATCCAGGTCACCGACAACGGCCCCGGCATCCCCGACGACGCGCTCGACCACCCCGAAACCAGCCTCGGCCGGCTCGCCGCCGCCACCGCCGCCCTCGGCGGCACCCTCACCGGCCGCCGAAACAACCAGGGCGGCACGCGCATCACCGCCACCATCCCCACCCCCAAATCCCGCCCCCGCTGATGGCCCACATCCTTGTCGTCGACGACCAGGCCAACACCGCCCAGGGCACCAGCGCCCTTCTCCAACAGCTAGGCCACCGTGCCCAGGTATGTGCCTACCTCGAAGACCTCCCCGACCTCCAAACAGCCCACACCGCCGACCCGTACCGCCTCGTCCTCCTCGACCTGGTGTACATCGGCCAACCCCTCGACGTCCTCGACGCCCTCCAAACTCTCGCCACCTGGACCCCGCCGCCCCCCGTCGTCATCCTCACCGCCGGCGGCGAAAGCCGGCGCCATTTCATCGAAGCCGCCCTCGAATCACCCGCCGTGCGAGGGGGCATCCCCAAAGCCGCCCCTGCCGACCATCTCCAGCGCTGTATCGACACTGTCCTCTCAGGCGGCGAACACTACGACCACGAAATCGCGGCATACCGGCCCCCCTCCCACCGTCCCCCCACCGACGACCTCCTCACCCCCAACCTCCACGCCCAAATCTGGTTCGCCCTCGCCAACGGCCACACCAGCCACCGAGACATCGCCATCTACACCGGCCACCGCCCCAAAACCATCCAAAACGCCATCCGCACAATCGGCGACACCCTGGCCGACCGTGGCCTGTCCGCCAAAACCAAACCCAACCTCGCCGACCTCATCCACTACGCCGCCCGCCACCACGACTACTTCATTACGATGGAACGCCGATACCAACGACAAATCCCACCCACAACCGGGTAGCGCCATCGATAATGAGGTGGGCCGCTGGCTGTTCTGTGCGCACGAATCCGCCGGGCTCAGTCCCGGTCGTATCCGGTCCGGTCGCTTGTTCCGTCTCGTCCCGGCGAAAGCTCTACCACCGGCCCCCGTAAAGGAATACCAACGGTTTTCCCGTGCCGGCTTCTCGATATCGTTCGCCTTCGAGCATTCGCCGGGTAAGGCTGCAGTGGACGAGCCCCGTAGTCGGCGATTGATCCGCTCGATCATGTCGTCGGGCGCCACTACAACGACGCGATGAGTTTCTCCACCCGCTCGTCGCGCGCCTTGAAGGGGTCCTTACACAACACGGTCCGCTGGGCCTGGTCGTTGAGCTTCAAATGCACCCAATCAACGGTGAAGTCCCGCCGCCGCTCCTTGGCCTTGCGGATGAACTCCCCCCGCAGTCGGGCACGAGTGGTCTGGGGCGGCTCGTCAATAGCGATGTCTATTTCCTCGTCGTCGCACATCCGCTCGACCAGGCCCTTGGATTGCATGAGGTAATACAGCCCCCGCTCCCGGCTGACGTCGTGGTACTGCAGGTCCATGAGCGCCACCTTGGGGTGGGTAAGAGGCAGGTTGTTCTTCTGCCGGTACCCCTCGATCAGGCGGTGCTTGATGACCCAGTCGCACTCACGATCGAGGCCCCACGGGTCCTTGTCGATCTGGGTCAGGCAGTGCTCCCACATGTCGAGCGCCTGGTCCTCGAGCGGGGAAAGCCCCTTCTTCTCCTGGTAGCGCCGGGCCCGGTTCAGGTACTCGGACTGGATGTCGAAGGCGCTGGCCTCCCGGCCGTTGGCGAGGCGGACGCGGCGCTTGCAGGTGGTGTCGTGGCTGATCTCCCGGATGGCGCGGATCGGGTTCTCCAACGTCATGTCCCGCAACACGACCCCGGGATCCTCGAGCATCCGCAACAGGACCGAGGTCGCCCCCACCTTCAGGAACGTGGCGTACTCGCTCATGTTGGAGTCGCCCACGATCACGTGCAGGCGCCGGTACTTCTCGGCGTCGGCGTGAGGCTCGTCACGGGTGTTGATGATCGGCCGGCTGCGGGTGGTGGCCGACGACACACCCTCCCAGATGTGCTCGGCCCGCTGGCTGATGCAGTACATGGCGCCCCGCGCCGTCTGCAACACCTTGCCGGCGCCGGCATAGATCTGCCTGGACACGAAGAACGGGATCAGCACCTCCGCGTAGTGCCCGAAGTCGTCGCGCCGGCTGGTCAGGTAGTTCTCGTGGCATCCGTAGGAGTTGCCGGCCGAGTCGGTGTTGTTCTTGAACAGGAAGATGACACCCCGGATCCCCTCCTCCCGCAGCCGGGCCTCGGCCGACACGACGAGGTGTTCGAGGATCCGCTCCCCCGCCTTGTCATGGACCACGAGGTCGTGGATCGAGTCGCACTCCGGGGTCGCGTACTCGGGGTGGCTGCCCACGTCCAGGTAGAGACGGGCACCATTTTCCAAGAAGACATTGGACGAGCGACCCCAGCTCACAACCCGCCGGAACAGGTACCGAGCCACCTCATCGGGGCTGAGCCGCCGCTGGCCGCGAAGGGTGCATGTAACCCCGTATTCATTTTCCAGGCCAAAGATGCGACGGTCCATTGCCTACGCACGCTACCGTGGCTGATGATGCCCGGGGCCGAAATGGTGCACCTGCGGACCGTGAACACTACCTTTCACGCCCGGGTCATCGCCGCTCGCCTCGGTGCCGACGGCATCCCGACCGAGTTGCATGGCAGCGTGGACGGTATCTATCCGCTCGGCAACGTGTCGGTGTGGGTATCGGCCGACGATGCCTCGGCGGCTCGGGAATTGCTGCTGGCCGACGAGGTCGAGGCGGCCTTCGACCTCCCCGACGAGGGTGAGCCGTGGGAGGACCGCAGCCGCCGGCCGCTTCTGCTTGGCCTGACCCGAGTCCAGCTGCTGGCCGCCATCGGGATCGCCCTGCTGTGGTCGGCGGCCATGGCCCGCTTCCTTGCCTGAGGGGCCGCTCTCCGGCATCACCGTCGTTGACCTCTCCCGGGTGCTCGCCGGGCCGTACTGCACCATGGTCCTAGCCGACCTCGGCGCCCGGGTCATCAAGGTCGAGCGCCCGGGCGCGGGCGACGACGCCCGCCAGATGGGACCGTTCATCGACGGTCACTCGGCCTACTTCGCCTCGGTCAATCGGGGGAAAGAGTCGGTCGCCCTCGACCTCTCGGTGCCGGCGGACCGGTCGGTCTTTGAACAGCTCCTCGACGGCGCCGATGTCTTGGTCGAGAACTTTCGACCTGGCGTGCTCGGTGTCTTGGGATACGGATGGGAAAATGTGGCCCTCCGTTGGCCCAGCCTGGTACTGGCATCCATATCTGGTTTCGGCCAGACAGGTCCCTACGCTGGCCGGCCGGCGTACGACATGGTGGCCCAGGCGATGGGCGGGCTCATGAGCATCACGGGTGATCCGGGCGGGGAACCGGTGCGAGTGGGCAGTTCGATCGGCGACCTGGCCGCCGCGCTGTTCTGCGCCATCGGGGTTGTCAGCGCCCTGTACGAGCGCCGGGTCTCGGGAGTAGCTCGCCACGTCGATGTGTCCATGCTCGACAGCCAGGTCGCGCTGCTAGAGAACGCCATCGTGCGTTACGGGGCCAGCGGCGTGGTCCCCGGGCCGCTCGGCGCCCGTCACCCGTCGATCACGCCGTTCGGCGCGTTCCGCGCCGGCGCCGGCACCCGTCTCGTGCTGGCGGCGGGCAACGACGAGATCTTTCGCCGCCTGTGCCGCGTCCTCGATCTATCGCCCGAGGACCCGCGTTTTGCCACCAACGAGCTGCGATGCCTTCACGAACCCGCCTTGTCGGCTGCGATCGAATCGGCCCTGGCCTCCCGAGAGGCGAACGAGTGGCTCGACCTGCTCGCCGCCGCCCACGTGCCGTGCTCCCCCATCAACGACGTGGCCGCAGTGATGGCTGACCCGCAGGTGGCGGCCCGCCGCATGGTCATCACGCTCGACGACACCACCCTGCCGGGACTACGGGTGGCCGGCAACCCGATCAAGCTGAGCGGCGTCGCCGACCCGCTGGTGCGACCCGGCGCGCCCGAGCTCGACGGCGACCGGGCCACCATCGTCGACCGCCTTCGGGGCATCGATACCGCCTCATGATCCTTCTCAGTGCCCGTCGGTGCCCTCCACCACGACCTCGACCCGCCGCGCCGGGCCGGCGAGAGCGGACTCCTCGTGGGCCGACCGATTCCTTGGTGACATACGAATTCCGTGGGGACTTACCGTCGTGGAGCAACGGTAAAGCCCCACGGTTCGTGTAAGTCACCACGGTTCGGGCTCACCTGGGGCCTGACGGGCTCACGTATCGACTTGCTCCCGGCTGTTCCGGCCCCTCGACCGACCGAGGCGCGGATCAGGAGTCGAAGCGGTAGCCGATCCCTCGGACGGTCTTGATCCAGCGGGGGTTGTCCGGATCGTCCTCGATCCGCTGGCGTAGCCGACGGGCATGCTCGGTAACGGTCCCCGGGTCGGTCCTTTGCGCCGACGATTGCCACACCCCGGCGAGTAGCTCCTCGCGCGAGAACACGCGCCCCGGCGCGGCGCTCAGGTAGGCCAGCAGGTCATACTCGCGAGGCGCCAGCTCGACCGGCGATCCTCGGAGCGTGACCTGGCGGCTCATCGGGTCAATCTTCAGTTCGCCGAATTGTCGCGCCCCACTGGCAGGCGTCCGCTCGGCCCGCCGCAGCACCGCCTCGATCCGGGCCAACAGCTCCGCGGTCGAGAATGGCTTGACGATGTAGTCGTCGGCGCCCGAGCGCAGCCCTACCACGCGGTCGCCCTCGTCGCTCTTGGCTGTCAGGAGGATGACCGGCATCGTGCTGGTCTTGCGGATCTGGGCCAGCAGGTCGAGCCCGTCCTGGCCCGGCATCATGACGTCGACGAGCATCAGGTCTGGGCGGGCCCGGCCGACTTCGACCATGGCCGCCGGTCCGTCGGGCGCCTCGTCGACCTGGTAGCCCTCCATCGCCAGCAGCCGGCGCAAGAGGGTCCGGGTTGGCGCGTCGTCGTCGACCACCAGGATTCGCGCCATTGATGGGAGGGTAACGCCACGACGCCGTCGCAGGGGCCATGCCCCAAAAGTGCGCTATTTCCGGCGTGAATCGCGGCGATTTTTCCGCGCCCAACGGACGATCAACGAAAGGCCAACAGGATCACTTAACCGGCTCTCCGGTGCCACCGATGCCCCCGTTGTTGCCGGACAAACCCAACAGCCGGCCAACGCTCCTCACCCGAGGAGGCAACCCATCCCACTGTGGAGGTCACTGAAATGCGCAAGTTGATCCCGGTTCTTGGTCCCATCCTGGCAGCGGTTCTCTCCGCTATCCCCGTTGTCGGCCCCATCCTGGCTGCCGTCGTCGCCTGATTTTCAGCTCTTGTCGTGACCGCCATGGCGACCGCCAACTCCACTTCTCCACCGCGCTGGTCGCTGGTGGGTGCGCAGGTGGCGGCCGCCGTGGCGGTCCTGGCATGCGTTGTGGCCCGACCCTCCGGCGATCTCCTTGGGGCGGTCGGGCTGCGAGGCTGGACCGCCGCTCTCGTCGGTCTCACGGTGCTGGTCAATGCCGCCCGGGCGCTGTCCCAGGCACCCTTCATGCTCGCAAGTCGGACCACCTCGATCCGGCGCTGGGCCGGCGACCAGGCCAAGGCACTGGCTGGCGCCATCGTGGTCGGCGCCGCCCTGACTATTCCGTTGTATGCCCTCATCCGGGCCACGCCCGAGTGGTGGCTGTGGGCGTGGGCGGGCTTCGCCTTTGTCACCGTGGCCGCTCAGGCCGCCATGCCGGTATTGGTCCGGGTCCAGACGGGCCCACTTTCCCCGGCCTCTCCCTCATTGGCGTGCGGTATCGCGGCGATCGCAGCACTCGCGGGCGTCGACCTGGCCGGCGGCGTGCTGGTGGCCGATCACGTTGTCAACCGCGCGCCGCGCTGCAACGCCTACGTCGTTGGTTGTGGCCGGTCCCGACGGGTCGTGCTCGAGTCCGGCGTCGCCTCGTGGCCGGGTGACCTGCTCGATCAGGTCATCGCCCATGAGATCGGCCACTGGCACCTCCGTCACGGCATCCGCCGCCTTCCGGTCACCCTCCTGGCCCAACTCGGGACCTTCGCCCTCGCCGCCGCCCTCCTGTCGTGGCGGCCGCTCCTCGCCTGGGCCGGCGTGGCCCAACTCGGCGACCCCCAGTCGTATCCCCTCCTTCTACTCCTCACCACGGTGATCGTGCTCCCGGCACGGCTCGCGTTGGCGGCCTACGACCGGGCCCAGGAACGCCAGGCCGACCGTTTCGCGCTCGCCTTGCTCGGCAACCCTTCCCGATTCGCCGCCATGCTCGACCTCGCCGCCCGCGACGGCGGCGCTCCCCGCCACCTCCCCTGGTGGCGGCGCCTTACCGCCAGTCACCCACCCATCGACGAGCGGATTCTCGCCGCATCAACCAGGAGTCCTTCATGAGCCACAAAGCGTCGTCACTCCCTTGGCTGGCCGGCGCCGTGATCGGCGTCATTGGGCTGGCCCTGGTGGCCCTCGCCCTCACCATGGCCAGCAACCATGCCGGGGCAACGGTCAACGCTCCGGCCCATCAAGCCGCCCCGGCGGCGGTCCCTCGTTTGCCCGCGCCGACCGTTCCCACCTCTGCACCCACCGTTCCGCCCTCAACCGTGGCGCTCCCGCCTCCGGCACCGACAACCGCTGCCACCCACCACCCCGCGACCACTACAACCACCCCGACGACCCGGCCCGTATCGACGACTCTCGCCCCGGCCACCGGCCCGTTACCGGCGGCGCCTGGGACCTACCGCTACCACCAGGTCGGCTCGCTGCCTGGCACCCCGTCGGTAGGAACCCTGGTCGTGGCGCCGGTATCGGCGTCGGGCACTCAGACCTGGACGCGCGTGGTGGGGGGAACGGTGGCTCCCAGCACCACCGTCATGCTCTTCAATACGACGGGGGTGTACTTGGTCGACCCCGGAGCGTCGGCGGCCGGCGCCTCGGCCACCTGCACGTTCTCGACCCCCGTCGCCTGGCCCCCGTGGCCGACAACGGTCGGCGCCGGCGCTACCGGCCAGGCCACCTGCTCCGCCCCCGTGTCGTCCTATCAGGTGACCGTCCGAGTTGTGGGCTCGGCCATGCTGCCGTTGGACGGCGCCACTGTCGAGGTGGCCGAGGTTCTCAGCACCATCGTCATCGGCGGCAACTACGACGGCAGTCCGCTCAACGTGACGATGACCGAGACCGACTACTACGCCCCTACCCTCCGTGTCCCAGTCGAGACCGTCACCCACGTGTCCGGGCACGTCCTGGGATTGTCCGTGACCACCAGCCGGACCGACACGCTGCTGTCTGCGACGCCTTAGTATTCGCGGCCACCTCCCCGGGAGGGAGATCGGCCAGCCGCCGGTCTTGTCAGGCTTCGCGCGGGCATCGGGCGGTTGGGGCCACGGATTCGCCCCGAGGTTTGACTCATCTCCTGACCGCCGCCGTCCTGGTCGTCGGTACCCCTCAGGCTACTCGTCGGCTCTCCCCAGAATGGATCTGCGAAACGCCTACTGGCTGGTAGGAGCGTCGGGCTGACGACGAATCCGTCGACGGAACCCCAAAGGTCGGCCGCGGCTACCCCAGGTGGACGCGCCTACGGCTTCTAGGGCTTCGTGTACGTCAGATATGCGTCACGCCTTTTGACCGTAGGTGCCGTATCCACCGCGGGTAGTCGGGCCTCAACACGTCAACCGACTGAGCAACGAGCCCCGAGCGAACAAGGAACGCCTCGATGCGATCCTCCTCGGTACTCATCGCCCACAATCGAAGATCCGCCACCTGCACAACCGTCCAGGTCGTGGTTGTCCCCGCCTCGTAGATGCCGTGTCCAGTGGCCCGATGGCTCATGGACCACCTTCCAGCTTCTCTGTGCAAAGAAAAAGAATGAAAAGGGTTGACACAGCGCGTCACGCGCCGTAGTATACGAACACACGTTCCCCTCTCGACCTTCAAACCCGTACCGTCGGCCGGACTGCGACCACCGCACCCGCCTCTGCCGCCCCCGTGCGGCCTGTCCCCACTACGCCCATGTGCCATCAGCTCAACACGCTCAAAGATTCGATCGTCGGCTACGCCGGCCGGTTCGACACCCGGTTGTTGTCGCCGTCCCAGGCGGGCGAGGTGGTGGTGTTGTGCGCCCGGATCGAGGCGTCGGTGACGTCGATGAAGGCGTTGGCGGCGGCGCGCGCCGCCGAGGGCCGGACCTGGAAACGCGACGGATACCGTTCCCCCGCCGACCAGTTGGCCCACCAGGCCGGGATGAGCCCGACAGCGGCCAAGAAGGCCTTCGACACCGGGCGGCGCCTGGCCGACCAGCCCAAGGTCGCAGCGGCGGCGTTGGCCGGCGACCTGTCGGCCGAGCAGGCCGGCGCCGTGTCCGAGGCGGTGGCGGCCAACCCGGCCAAAGCCGAGGAGCTGCAGATCGGAAGAGCACACGTCTGAACTCCAGTCACATCACGAT
>OBLV0100000611.1_pt1 | contig 10897 bp, 16 predicted proteins | sample 1520071 | NCBI WGS metagenome assembly OBLV01 (sample SAMEA3888446, study PRJEB22518) | metagenome | reverse complement strand
AGATCGTGATGTGACTGGAGTTCAGACGTGTGCTCTTCCGATCTTCGATCGCGCAGCAGGCGAGGCCGAAGGTGAGGGGGAAGATCGAGTTCGAGCGGGCCCAGTTCTGCAGGTCCTTGAGCTTGGTCGTGACGACCCGCTCTTCGACGTAGCGCTCCAGCTCCTCGCCCTCGAGCTCGCCCTTCAGCATCTGACGCGCGGTCAGCTGCTTCGAGCGCATCGCCTGTCGGCGCTCTACCTCCAATCCAGGGCCCCCTTGCGCCAGACGTAGACGAAGGCGATCAGCAGCAGGACCACGAAGGTGACCAGCTCGCCGAGCACGAAGACGCTGTCGGCGCCCTTGAGGATGACCCCGAGGGGGTAGAGGAAGACCACCTCGATGTCGAAGAGGATGAACAGCATCGCGATCAGGTAGAAGCTCACCCCGAAGCGCAGGTTCTTGGCCGCGACGACGGGGATCCCGGACTCATACGGCTCTTCCTGGCGGCGGCTGGCGGAGGTCGGCCGCGCCGGCTTCTTCGGCCCGACCAGGTGGTTGAGGATCATGAACACCCCCCCGACCGTGAGGCCGAGGAAGGCGAAGACCAGGATCGGGAGGTAGCTCTTCAGCACTGGGGGTGTGTTTGTCCTACCCCGGGCGCGGCGGCCAAGCGCCGTCTCCACGCCCGTAGCGCTGTTATACAACCACATTGTGACAACTTGCTACATAGTGATTTTCCGCATCAGCAAGCCGAATCCCGACCCTTTTGGGCGGATTTCAACCGCGTTTGGCGCTGCCATCGGGAGCGCGGCGTGACGGGCCGGCTCCCGGCCGGCCGGAGCGCGGCCTGATGCCCGAGGCCCACCTCGTCGTCGGCTGCACCCTGATCGTCCTCAACCTGGCCGCCGGGCTGGTCGGCGGAGTCGCCTGGTTCCGCGACCGACCCTCGGTCCCGTTCTGGTACCTGCTGCGCGCCGCCCAGGTCTCGGTCGGGCTCCAGGCGCTGCTGGGCCTGATCCTGGTGATGACCAACCACGAACCCGCCGACAAGCTCCACTACCTCTACGGGATCGCCCCCCTCTTCGTCTCCTTCCTCGCCGAGGGCGCCCGTGCCGGCGCCGCCCAGCGCGAGCTCGGCGAGCTCGACTTCGAATCCCTGCCGGGGGAGGAGCAGCAGACGATCGCCCTCGCCATCGTCCGCCGCGAGATGGGCATCATGGCCGTCAGCTGCTGGGTGATCTTCTTCCTCGCCCTCCGCGCGGCGAGCACCAGCGGCCATTTCTAGCGACGCTTGGTCACTTGTGCGCCTATATGACGCACAAGTGACCAAGTGATTTCAGCTGTCAGAGGTCATTCCCACCAGGCGGTCGCCATCACTTCGCCGGGGTCGGTCTCTCCTGTGATCAGGGTGTTGCCTGTCCAGTATTTGGTGGTGTAGGGCTTCGACGGGTCCAGCAGGATGCACTGCGCTTTGGTCCCGTCGACGGTTGCCGTGAGCTGGATACCCAGCCCGAACGCGATTGTTATTTCCGTTCCCCCAGTGTTAGTTATTTCCAGGCCGGCAAGTGGCCCCTGGGAAGGAATTGTCAACTTGCAGCCAGTTGCAACGATTTCCATTTCGATCGCTTTTTTTTCGGGGCAGGAAATGGAAAGGGTTCCCGCAGAGGCGATGCGATAGTCGCAGCCGTTCATCCTCACAGCTGCTTTTTCATTCGTAGAGAAGTCGATGCATTCGTCATACGCGACATTCGTGAATGTGAGTTCCGAGCTTGTTTTGGTGCTCGATGTCGCTTCGCCTGTGACCTGGTTGCATGTAAATAAGAGGAATTCTTTTTCGGCGTTTTCCACTCGGAACGAGTGGTGAGGGCCTTTCGTGCCCACCGTGCCGTCCGGCTTGAATCTGTATCTGCACGGTTCGACCGAACAGTGGAATTGAGCCCCCTCCGCTATTGAGGAGTGAGCGCTGACGGCTACAAGTGCCGCCGTCAGCGCCAGCAGGTAGATCTTGGAAGGACGAGTCATCGGTCTTCCCATCTGTCGCCGGTGCCCGCACCCACGCTCGTCGCCCTCCGGCTCCCGGTGGCAAGAGATATAAATCGTCTCGACCTCATGGTCAAGAACATCAGAGTTGGTTAGGTGTTCCCCGATCCGGCCCCAGGCCAGCGCTTGTCGCTCAGGCTCGCGGCTCGATGCGGAAGACGGGGTGGTCGGGGGCGATGGCGAGCAGCTGCTCGTCGCTGGAGTCGGGCCCGACGCCGTCGAAGAAGGCGCCGACCTCCCATTTCCACTTCTTCAGGTAGGCGCGGAGGATCGCCGGGCGCTCGGCCTCGGGGACCTCGGTGGCGCTGAACTCCTCGGTTCCACGGCCGACCAGGCGGCCGCCGCCGCTGACCCGCATGTTGCGGACCCACTGGGTGGTGCCGCGGGGGGCGACCAGGTAGCGCTCGCTGCCGATCGACAGCGGGTTGACCGGCGTCTTCCGCCACTCACCGCTCTTCCGCCCCTTGACTTCGAGCACGCGCGAGCCGGCGATGCTGAGGCCGCGGCGGCTGAGCCAGCCGACCAGGGGATTGAAGACGGTGCGGGTGAACCAGCCTGGTTCCTGGAAGCGCGGCGACGCGTCGCTCATCGGCGCATTGTGGCAGCAGTTGGCTGGCGCCGATGCTCGATCACGTCGGCCTCGCGGTCAGCGAATATCACCGCGCCAAGGCGTTCTACGAAGCGGCGCTGGCGCCGCTCGGGGTGAGGCTGATGGGGATCGGCGGCTCGGCCGCCGGCCACCGGGCTCCTTAGCCCGGTCGGTCCGTCGCGGGGGAGAGTTCAGCGGCGCCAGGCCCTTGGCCTTCGTATGTTTGCGACCTCACCAGCTCGACCATTGGCTACCATATGGCCAGTGTCTCGCACCCAGACTCTGGTCCAGCTCAGCGATGAGCTCTTGCGGCGCCTCGACGAGCGCGCCGCCCGCGAGGGTCGCTCGCGTTCCGCTCTGATCCGCGAGGCGATCGAGGCCTATCTCTACGACGAGGAGAACGCCCGGATCGACCGGGAAATCCGCGAGGGGTACGAACGGATCCCGACGACCGATGAGGAGCTTCGGGAAGCGGAGCGTTCAGCACGTGAAGCGATCAGGGAAGAACCATGGTGACGCGCGGCGACGTGTGCTGGGTGGAGACACCAGACGACGGGCGACGGCCGATGCTGATTTTGAGTCGAGCAGAGGCGATTCCAGTTTTGCGTGAAGTAACTGCGGCGCTCGTGACGCGAACCATTCGTGGCATCCCCACCGAGGTGCGTCTCAGTGTCGACGACGGAATGCCAGAGGAATGCGTCGTCAACCTCGACAACATCCGGAACATTCCACGTGCCTACCTCACTGGCGCGATCGCGAGCCTTTCCGGGCCGCGCATGCACGAGGTCTGCCGCGCCCTCGCCATCGCAACCGGCTGCAACTGAGGCCGAGGGCAGCGGCTCAGCCCAGCGGCCGGTACTTGCCGCCGTGGAAGACGAGCGGCTCGCCGGTGCCGACGGCGAGGTCGGTGACGGCGCCGGTGACGATCACGTGGTCGCCGGCGGCGATCACGTCGCGCAGCTCGCAGGCGATCCAGACGAGGGCGCCTTCGATCGCCGGGATCCCTTCGCGCTCGCTCCAGGCGACGCCGGCCCACTTGTCGGCAACCGGGGCCTTGGTCGCGAAGGAGCGGGCGATCTCCTCCTGGCCGTCGTGGAGGACGCTGATGCCGAAGCGGTCGGCGGCCTGGACCGCGAGCAGGGTGCGGGAGCCGCGGTCGAGGGCGGCGAGCATCAGCATCGGCTCGATCGAGAGCGAGCAGACGGCATTGGCAGTGGCTCCGGCGGGTCCCTCGGCGCCGCTGGCGGCGACCACGGTGACGCCCGTCGGGAGGCTCGCCATGGCGGCGCGAAAGCTGGCTGGGTCCGGCGGCGGCATCGTCAGGAGGGCTCGATCGTCGCCAGACAATATGATGCCCGCCGCGTGCGTCCCGTACTCGTCATCGCTCTCGTCATCGCCGCGGCCCTCGGCCTGGCCGCCTGCGGCTACGGCGAAGAAAGCGTCGCCGTCTCCAAGGACAGCCCCAACTACGAAGGGGCTGAGCTCTTCGCGACCCACTGCGCCGGCTGCCACACCCTCTCCGCCGCCGGCACCCAGGGCAGCGGCAACCGCGGCGAGCGCACGCAGGGGCCGAACCTGAATCAGCGAACCGAGACCTATGAAGACGCCCTCTTCGCGATCCAGAACGGCGGCTTCTCGGGCGCGATCATGCCCCAGAACATCGTCCTCGGCAAAGAAGCCGAAGCGGTCGCCCGGTTCGTCGCCAAGTACGCCGGCGAAGACGCCGAATCCTCGCCGCGTCCCGGCCAGACCTCGCCCTAAGCGAGGCGACCGTGCTTGACCTGAAGCTGATCCGCTCCGAGCCCGAGCGGGTCAAGGCCGCGCTCGCGCGCCGCGGCGCCGGCGACGACGTCGACGCCCTGCTCGCCCTCGACCGCCGCCGCCGCGAGCTGCTGCCCGAGGTCGAGAACGCCCAGGCCGAGCGCAAGGCGCTCTCGAAGCAGATCGGCGAGGCGAAGCAGCGCGGCGAGGACGCCGCGGCGCCGATGGCGAAGGTGGCGCGGCTGAAGGAGACGATCGAGTCCGGCAAGGAGGAGCTGGAGCGGGTCGAGGCCGAGCTCGGCGAGCTGGCGGCGCGGCTGCCCAACCTGCCCGACCCCGACGCCCCAGACGGGATGACCGAGGAGGACGCGGTCCTCGTCCGCGAGGTCGGGACGCCACCCGAGTTCGACTTCGAGCCGCGCGACCACCTCGACATCGGCACCGAGCTGGGCTTGATCGACGTCGAGTCGGCGGCGCGGCTCTCCGGCTCGCGCTTCGCCTACCTGAAGGGTGACCTGGTGCTGCTGGAGATGGCCCTGATCCGCTTCGCCCTCGAGGTGGCCGGCGCGGAAGGCCACCTGCCGGTGGTGCCGCCGGTGCTGGTCCGCGAAGAGGCGCTGGAGGGGACCGGATTCCTGCCCGGCGACCGCGACCAGATCTACGAGATCCCGAAGGACGAGCTCTTCCTGGTCGGCACCTCGGAGGTGGCGCTGGCCGGCCTCCACGCCGACGAGATCCTCGCCGCCGAGCAGCTGCCGCTGCGCTACGCCGGCTTCTCCAGCTGCTTCCGCCGCGAGGCCGGCGCCGCCGGCCGCGACACCCGCGGCATCTTCCGGGTCCACCAGTTCGACAAGGTCGAGATGTTCTCGTTCGTCGAGCCCTCGCAGTCGGGGGCCGAGCACGAGCGCCTGCTGGCGATCGAGGAGCGGATCCTCGGGGAGCTGGAGATCCCTTACCGGGTGGTCAACGTCGCCGCCGGCGATCTCGGCGCCCCGGCGGCGAAGAAGTACGACTGCGAGGGCTGGATCCCCAGCCAGGGCCGCTACCGCGAGCTCACCTCCTGCTCGAACACGACCGACTACCAGGCGCGGCGCCTCGCATGTAGGTATCGGGCCGCCGACGGCGAATCACCGCAGGCGGTGCATACGCTCAATGGGACGGCGGTGGCCGTGGGACGGACGATGATCGCGCTGATCGAGAACCGACAGGAGCGGGACGGGAGTTTCTCCCTACCCAGTATTTTGCATAGTTACGGTTCGCCTGAGAGAATCGGCGCCCGATCATGAGCACCAGCGTGCGTGAGGCCAAGCGTGTGGTCCTTTGCGATGACCACGAGATCGTCCGCGAGGCGATCAAGTCGCGGATGGCGAACTCGCCGATCGTCGAAATAGTCGGCGAGGCGGGCGACGGCCGCGACGTCGTCGACGTGGTCAAAGAGCTCGAGCCCGACGTCCTCATCATCGACGTCGAGATGCCGAAGCGGGATGGGATCGAAGCGACGCGCGAGGTGCTGAAGGCGCGTCCCCGCACCAAGGTCATCATCTTCACCGCTCACGCGCAGCCGGATCTGCTCGCGCTGGCGCTGCGGGCCGGCGCCTCCGGCTACGTGCTGAAGTCGGCTCCGGCCGAGGACATCGCCCGCGCGGTCAAAGCGGTCACCGGCGGCGGCACCTTCCTCGGCGGCGACTTCGCCGGGGGCAAGCCCTCCGAGGTCGAGAAACTGCTGGAGCTGTCGCCGCGGGAGCGGCAGATCCTCGAGCTGCTGGCCGAGGGGCTGCGGGTGAAAGAGATCGCCGAGCGGCTCGCGCTCAGCCCGGCGACCGTCCACACCCACGTCCGCAACGCGATCGCCAAGCTCGAGGTCGATACCCGGACCGAGGCGGTCGCGCTGGCGGTGAAGTTCAGCTACCTGGGCGCTGGGGGGAAGGCTTGAGCTCCAGCGCGCAGCCGTTGATGCAGTAGCGCTGGCCACCGCGATCGGCGGGCCCGTCGTCGAAGACGTGGCCGAGGTGGGCGTCGCAGTGCTTGCAGACGACCTCGGTGCGCCGCATGAAGAGGCTGTTGTCCGGCCGCAGCTCGACGTGCTCGAGGTTGGCGGGCTCGGTGAAGCTGGGCCAGCCGGTGCCCGAGTCGAACTTGGTCTCGGAGGAGAAGAGCTCGGCGCCGCAGCCGACGCAGTGGTACATGCCCTCCGTCTTCTCGTCCCAGTAGGGGCCGGTGAAGGCGCGCTCGGTGCCGGCCTTGCGAGTCACCTCGTACTGCTCCGGCGTCAGCTGCTCGCGCCACTCCCGATCGGTTTTCTGGACCTTGGTCGCCATCTTTCTCCTTTCGTCTCTGTGTCCAGGGTACGCCCACTTCCTTACGCGCCGGTGACGGCGGCGGCCTAGGCTGGGGGAGTGAGACGAGCGCTGGCAGGAGTCGCGATCGCGGCAGCCGCCCTTGCGGTATGCCCAAGTTGGGCCGGCGCAAGAGGCGGGCCCGCCGACGCATCGGGGGCGGCCTCGCGATCGCTGGTCGCCGCGATCGAGGCGCCGGTCGCGGGCCGCGCATCGATTCGCCGGGGCGGTCCCGCCCGCTTGGTCGCCTCGGCCGCGACCTGCCCAGCCGCCGGTGCCGGCGCGATCGCCCAGGAGCGGCAGATGCTCTGCCTGGTCAACTTCGCCCGCCGCGGCGCCGGCAGGCCGGCGTTGGTCGGGACGGCCGGCTTCCATCTCGCAGCCGTCCACAAGTCGGCCGATGTCCTCCGCTGCGACGAATTCAGCCACGAAGCCTGCGGCCGCGAATTCGCCTACTGGGTCGAGCGCTTCACCGACTGTCGCTCGGTCGCCGAGAACATCGCCTGGGGGACGGGCTCGCTCGGCGGTGTGCGAGAGATCTTTGAAGCCTGGATGCATTCGCCCGGGCACCGGGAGAACATCCTCGGCCCCTACCGGCAGACCGGGATCGCGCTGCGGATCGGCACGCTCGAAGGCAACTCCGGCGCCCACGTCTGGTCGCAGGACTTCGGCGCCGAGTGCTGAGCTCGCCTGAGCGGGATTAGGATCGCCGGGTGCCCGACGCCCGCTCCTTCTACGAGCCCGACGGCGACCTCCTCGTCGCCACCGAGTCGACCCGCGGCCCCTGGGACCCCGGCGCCCAGCACGCCGGCCCGCCGGCGGCGCTGCTGGGTCGGGCGCTGGAGGGGCTCGAGGAAGCCGAGGCCTTCCAGGTCGGGCGGATCGGCTTCGACATCCTGCGCTCGGTGCCGATCGCGCCGCTGCGGGTCGCCGCCCGCGTCCTGCGCCCCGGCCGGCGGGTGCAGCTGGTCGAGGCGGAGCTGAGCGATACCGACGGCGAGGTGCTGATGCGGGCGACCGCCTGGCGGCTCCGCACCGCGACGGTCGAGATCCCACCCGAGCTGGCCGCCCCCGACCCGCCGCCGCCAGGTCCCGAACAGGGCGCCAGGGTCGAGTTCTTCCCGACCGGGCAGGACCGCGGCTACCACACGGCGATGGAGGTGAGCTTCATCTCCGGCGGCTTCGTCGAGCCGGGCCCGGCGACGGTCTGGCTGCGGATGCTGGAGCCGCTGGTCGCCGGCGAGGAGACGACGCCGCTGCAGCGGACGCTGGTCGTCGCCGACGTCGGCAACGGCGTCAGCGCCACGCTCGACTACCGCCGCTACCTCTTCATCAACGTCGACCTCACCGTGCAGCTGGAGAGCCTGCCGGCGGGGGAGTGGGTGGGGGTCGACGCGCGGACGCTGCCGCGCTCGAATGGGGTCGGCACCGCCGAGTCGGTGCTGTACGACGAGCGCGGCCGCATCGGTCGCGCGGCCCAGACGCTGCTGGTCAGCGAGCGCTGAGAGCGCCCGCCCTCAGCCGCCGGCCCCGGCCGAGCCGACGTGGCCGTGGGCGCGGTGCAGGGTGGTGAGGATCAGTGCCGCCGAGCCGACCGAGACGAGGGCGGCGAAGAGGAAGGCCCCCTCGTAGCTGCTCAGCGCCGCGACCGCCCCGGCCAGCGGCGCCCCGAGGCCGACGCCGGCGTCGAAGAAGGCGGTGAAGGTCCCCATCGCGGCGCCGCGGGCGCTTTCGGAGACCCGGTCGACGGCGATCAGCATCAGCGACGGGTTCAGCAGCGAGAAGGCCGCTCCCATCGCCATCGCCCCGAGCAGCGCCGCCGGCAGGCTCTGCGCGAAGGCGATCGCGACCAGGCCCGCCGCCTCGCCGAGGGTGGCGCCGATCGCGACCCGGGCGGCGCCGAAGCGGTCGGGGAGGTCGCCGGCGACGAGGCGCGTGACGACGATCATCGCGGCGAAGGCGCCGAAGGCGAGGGCGCCGTTGCCGATCCCGCGGGCTTCGAGGTGGAGGACGATGAAGGTGGCGACCGCCGCGTAGCCGAGCGAGGCGAGGGCCACCGCGAAGCCCGGCCCGACCGCCTCTCGCGAGATCAGCGGGTGCGGTTCGGCATGGGCCAGCGGCACGAAGGGATCGGCGAGGCGGCTGGCGATCAGCGTCCCGATCAACGGCAGCGCCGCCGCGAAGATCCAGACCGCGCGGTAGCCACCGGCGTGCAGCAGCAGCTCGCCGGCCAGCGGGCCGACGCTGAGCCCGCCCCAGACGGCGAGGCCGTAGAGGCCGAGGACGCGGGCGCGGCGGGCCGGCGGCGCCATGTCGATGATCCAGGCCGAGCCGGCGGTGTAGACGGCGCCCTCGCCGGCGCCGAGGAAGAGCCTGGCGACGATCAGGCCGGCGAGGCCGACGCTGGGCAGGTAGAGGAGCCCGCTGAGGCAGACCAGCAGGGTGCCGGCGATCACCGTCGGCTTGCGGCCGCGGCGATCCGCGAGGCGGCCGGCGACCGGCCGCAGCAGCAGGCCGGTGACCGCGTAGACCCCGATCACCACCCCGACGGCGATGTCGCCGGCGTGGAGTGGGCCGTGCACGTAGCGGGGCAGGACCGGCAGCACCGCGCCGATCGCGATCAGGCCGCAGAAGGTGACGGCGAAGATCCCGGCGAAGCTGACCCCGGGCCGCTGCGTGGGGGCGGTCGGCGCCTCGGCGACGCTCACCGCAGCAGCGCCGCCAGGTCGGCAACGGTGTGATCGGGCCGTGGCTCGGCCGCCGCCGCCTCCTCGGCGCCGGTGGTGCCGCTGAGGACCAGCACCGTCGCCAGGCCGGCGTCGCGGCCGCCGGCGATGTCGGAGCTGACCCGGTCGCCGATCATCGCCACCCGCGCCGGCGGGCCGATCGCCTCGAGGGCGATCTCGAAGAGGTGCCGCTCCGGCTTGCCGGCGATCTCGGCGCTGCGGTCGCTGGCGGTCTCGACCGCGGCCAGCACCGCGCCGGTCCCGGGCCACTCGCCGCCCGGCATCGGCATCGTCGGGTCGCGGCTGGTCGCGATCAGCGCCGCGCCGGCGTCGAGCGCCCGCTTCGAGGCGAGCAGCTCGTCGAAGCCGAAGCCGCGGTGGCCGGAGACGACGACAACGGAGGCTTCGCCGCCGTGCTCGACGTCGAGCACGTTCCCGACCGCGGCGGCGACCATCTCCTTCAACGGCTCGGCGCCGATCACGAAGGCGCTGCCGCCGCCCGCGACCTCGCCCGCGAGCCGGGCCGCGACCATGCCGGCGGTGACGATCCGCTCGGGCCCGACCTCGATGCCCATCCCCTGCAGCCGTTCGGCGTAGACGGGCGGCGGTTTGGTCGGGTTGTTGGTGACGAAGACGATCTCCTTGCCGGCCGCCAGCAGCTCGCGCAGCGTCTCGGCCGAGCCCGGGACCGGCTCGCGGCCGATCCAGACGACCCCGTCGAGGTCGATCAGAAGTCCATCGAAGTCGTCGGCGAGGGCCACGGTCGGCAGGCTAGTCGCTGCTCTCGATACGGTGCCGGGGCGTGAGCTCCAACGGACAGGTTGTCGTCGCCACCGATCTCACCCGCCGCTATGGCGAGGGCGATGCCGCCGTCGATGCGCTGGCCGGCGTCAGCACCGGCTTCGAGCGCGGCCACTTCACCGCGATCATGGGCCCCTCGGGCTCGGGCAAGTCGACCCTGATGCACATCCTCGCCGGCCTCGACAAGCCGACCTCGGGCACGGTCGAGCTCGACGGCACCGAGATCACCGGCCTCGACGACGGCGAGCTGACCAGGCTGCGCCGCGACAAGCTCGGCTTCGTCTTCCAGTTCTTCAACCTGCTGCCGGTGCTGACGGCGGAGGAGAACATGCTGCTGCCGCTCTCGATCGCCGGCCGCAAACCGGACCAGGAGTGGGTCGACCGCCTGATCCGCACCGTCGGCCTCGAGGACCGGCGCACCCACCGGCCGGCCGAGCTCTCCGGCGGCCAGCAGCAGCGGGTCGCGGTGGCGCGGGCGCTGGTCTCGAAACCGGCGGTGGTCTTCGCCGACGAGCCGACCGGCAACCTCGACTCGAAAGCCAGCGCCGAGGTGCTGACGCTGATGCGCCAGGCCGTCGACGAGTTCGGCCAGACGGTGATCATGGTCACCCACGACCCGGTCGCCGCCGCCCACGCCGACCGGCTGATCACGCTGCGCGACGGC
>OBLV0100000610.1_pt1 | contig 10919 bp, 8 predicted proteins | sample 1520071 | NCBI WGS metagenome assembly OBLV01 (sample SAMEA3888446, study PRJEB22518) | metagenome | reverse complement strand
CCATGACTACGGCACGCGCGGCGATCTGGGCCAGCCGCGCCGCACCGGCCCGCCTGCCGCGGAGCCCGGGCCGTCGTCCGCGGAGCCCGGGCCGTCGTCCGCGGAGCCCAGGCCGCCGTCCGCAGAGCCCGGCCGGCCGGCCGGCCGGGGACGGCCCGGCCCGGTCGCCCGGCACCTGCTCGTCCTTTGCGGCTACCTGGCGGCGAGCGTGGTGCTCACCTGGCCGCATGCCCGGTGGCTGGCCGAGCACCGGCTGCCCGCGACGCTGGACACCGGCAGCTACGTATGGGGGCTGTGGTGGCTGGCGCACTGCGTGACGCATGCCACCCTGCCGTGGTCGACGGCCTTCCAGGCGGCGCCGGCCGGGGCCCAGCTCGGGCTGCACTCGCTGATGCCGCTGGTAGGCGCGGTGTTCACCCCGGTGACGCTCGCCTTCGGGCCCAGCGTGTCGTTCGACGTGCTGAGCATCGCCATGCCGGGCCTGCTCAGCTATGCGATGTACCGGGTGGCCAGGCTCTGGCTGCCCGGCCAGATCGGGCCGGTGGCGGCGGGCGGCCTGTTCGGCTTCTGCGCCATCCTCAGCTACCAGTCCGGAACCCACGTCAGCCTGGCCGCCGGCGCGCTGTTCATGCCGATGGCGCTGGAGGCGGCGGTCCGGCTACAGCGGCGGCCCGGCGCGGCGCGGGCCGTCCTGCTCGGCGTGGTGGTCGGGGCCAGCGTGCTGGTCGACCAGGAAACCGCGGTTCTGACCGGCCTGACCGCCGCCGGAGCGCTGCTGCCGTGGCTGCTGCGCCCGGCCTCCGGCGGGCGGCCCGCCACCGCTGTCACCGCGGCTGCGGCCCGGTCGCCGAGGGCGCTGGCGCGGCGGTTGCGGGCGGCATGGCCGCGCGCTGACTCGTGGCTGGCCCGCCCGCTGCTGGCGGCCCTGGCCGCGGCCACCGCGCTGGCGGTCGCCAGCCCGCAGCTGGTGGCGATCTACCGTGCACAGCAGGCGAATGGCCGGCCCGAGATCCGGCAGGCCATCCGCGGCTACCTCACCGGGATGCGGCTGCCCTTCATGTTCGAGCCGTCGCCGCGCGTGACCGTGCTGGGGCTGGGCATCCCGCATGGCAATTACGCCTACACGTTCGGGACGGTGCTCATCCTGCTGGCCCTGACGGGCCTGATCCTGGCGCGGCGACGGCTCACCGCCTGGCTGCTGGCGGTGCTCTGGCTGGCCGCGGCGGCGCTGGCGCTGGGCTCGAGCCTGCATCTCGGCTCGCACACCTACACGCCGGCGCCGTACCTGGTGCACGGCGTCAAGCTGTCCGGGATGCTGCCCTTCAGCTACCTGGTCCGGCTGCCGGGGATGGCGCAGTTCCGCGAGCCGTCCCGGTTCGCCGAGCTCGGCCTGGTGCCTGCCGCGCTGCTCGCCGGATACGCGGTGACCTGGCTGCGGCGGCACGCCAGGCCGGTGCTGGCCGTCGCGCTGGCGCTCGGCGCGCTGGAGCTGGGGCAGGCTCCGGCGGCTGTGGCCACGATGTCCGCCACGATGCCCGCGGTGGACCGCCCGATCCAGGCCGACCGGTCCGCGTCGGTCGTGCTGGACGTGCCATTCGGCCTGCGCGGCGGCATCGGAATCCTCGGGCACGCCTTCCCGCCGCAGACCGAGGTCCTCGCCACGGCCGACGGGCATCCGCTGGCCGACGCCTATCTGGCCCGCGTGCCGGCGCAGACTCGGACCGCGATCTTGGCCCGGCCCTTCTACCGCGACCTGATCGACGTGCAGAAGCATCATTACCGGTGGTCCGGGGCGGAGCTGGCCGTCGCGGCCAGCTCCGCCCGCCGCATCGGCATCGGCTGGGTGCTGGTGTGGACCAAGGACCCGGACGTGCGCCGTTACCTGACGCATACCGGCTTCCGCTTCGACTACCGGGCAGGCCGGGCGCTGGTCTACCGGCCCGCCGGCCGCCCAGCGTCCCGGGGGTAAACCCCGTCCCGGGGGCAAGCAGCCTTCGGGTGACGAGCCACGCCGCGATCACCCCGCCATGGCGGCGAACGTCTCCGGGTCCACGTTGCCGCCCGACAGCACCACCCCGGCCCGCCGTCCCGCCACCGGCACGACCCCGGACAGCACCGCGGCGAGCGGCACCGCCCCGCTCGGCTCGACCACCAGCTTGAGCCGGGCGAAGCAGAACAGCATCGCCGCCGCGATCTGCTCCTCGGTCACGGTCACCACATCCGCCAGCAGCCGCGCGTTGATCGCGAACGTCAGCTCGCCCGGCTGGGCTGCGCGCAGCCCGTCGGCGCTGGTCTCCACCCGCTCCAGCGCCACCCGCCGCCCCGCCCGGAACGACCGCGCGGTGTCATCGGCCCCGGCCGGCTCCACCCCGATGACCTGCACTCCGGGCCGCAGCGCGGTCACCGCCGTGGACACCCCGGCGGCCAGCCCGCCGCCGCCGACCGGCACGAGCACCAGATCCAGCCCGCGGTCCGGTCCCGGGCCGGGCTGGCCGGCCTGCTCGGCCAGCTCCAGCCCTACGGTGCCCTGGCCCGCCATGATCTGGTAGTCGTCGAACGGCCGGATGACCGTCAGCGACCGCTGCGCGGCCAGCCCGGCGGCGACGTCCTCGCGCTGCTGGCGGGCCGGGTCATAGCGGTGCAGCCGGGCGCCGTAACCCTCGATGGCGGCGAGCTTGGCGGCCGGCCCGTTTGCTGGCACGACGATGTCCGCCCCGACGCCCAGCAGCGCGGCGGCCAGCGCGACCGCGCCGCCGTGATTCCCGGAGGAGTAGGCGACCACGCCGTGCTCCCGCTCGGCGGGGGTGAGCTGGCTGAGCCGGTTGTAGGCGCCGCGGAACTTGAATGAGCCGGACCGCTGGAGCGGCTCGGCCTTGAGCAGCACGGTGCCGCCGCACATCCGGTCCAGGGTGGCGGAGGTGAGCACCGGGGTGCGGTGCGCGACGCCGCGCAGCCGCCCGGCTGCGGCGCGTACCTGATCCACGGTGAGAGCGGGGCTGGCCTGCGCGTCCGGCCTGTCCTGCCGCGTGCTCACGATCACCTTCCCGGCGTGGCGGTCTGCAGCCGAAGCTGGGGAAACATGCTAGCTGACGTAGGCTTTGCGCCATGGCAACCGACCCTGCGAGCGAACTCGCGGAACTAGCGGCGACGCTCGCCAGCGTGGAGGCTGTCCTCGGTCCCGACGCCATGCGGAAGGAGGCCGACGACCTGCGGGAGCGGTCGGCTGATCCGAAGTTGTGGGAAGACCAGGAGCAGGCCCAGGCCCTCACGCGGCGACTTGCGTACCTGGACGGCGAGCTGTCCCGGCTGGCGGACCTGCGCCGCCGGATCAGCGACACCGAGGTCATGTTCGAGCTGGCCGACAGCGAACATGACGACGCGGCCCGGGAGGAGGCGACCCGTGACCTGGCCGCGCTGCGCAAGGAGATCGACCAGCTCGAGGTCCGCACCCTGCTGTCCGGCGAGTACGACGCCCGGGAGGCGCTGATCACCATCAACGCGCAGGCCGGCGGCGCGGACGCCGCCGACTGGGCGGAGGGCCTGCGGCGCATCTACCTGCGCTGGGCCGAGCGGCATGGTTACCCGACCGAGGTCTTCGACACCTCCTACGCCGAAGAGGCGGGAATCAAGTCCACCACCTTCGCGGTCAAGGCGCCCTACGCCTACGGCACGCTGCGCGGCGAGCACGGCACGCACCGGATGGTGCGCATCTCCAAGTACGACAACCAGGGCCGCCGCCAGACCTCGTTCGCCGGGGTGGACGTGATCCCGGTCGTGCAGCAGGCCGACCACATCGATATCGGTGAGGATGAGATCCGGGTCGACGTGTTCCGCTCGTCCGGCCCCGGCGGCCAGGGCGTGAACACCACCGACTCGGCGGTCCGGCTCACCCACCTGCCGACCGGCATCGTGGTCTCCTGCCAGAACGAGCGCAGCCAGATCCAGAACCGGGCCAGCGCGATGGCCGTGCTGCAGGCCAAGCTGCTGGAGCGCAAGCGCGAGGAGCAGGCGGCGAAGCTGAACGAGCTGCGCGGTGACGGCGGCCGCAGCTGGGGCACCCAGATCCGCAACTACGTGCTGCACCCCTACCAGAACATCAAGGACCTGCGCACCGGCTACGAGACCGGCAACACGACCGCGGTGATGGATGGCGAGATCGACGACTTCATCGAGGCGGAGATCCGCTGGCTGCGCCAGCAGGGCCAGTAGCCAGGCCGGTAAGCGCTAGTGCGCCAGGCGGTCAGCCGCCAGCATCAGCAGCACGAGCACGACGAGCATGGCCGCGATCAGCGGCGGGCTCAGGTGGAAATGCGAGTGATGCACGTGGCTCCGGGCGGCCCGGCAGGCCGGGCACCGGCCTTCGGCCACCGGTCCCGCGCACTGGGCGCAGATCAGGTGCTCGCAGCTCATCACGTTCCTCCGGGGCCGGAGCCTACCCGGTCACTTCGACGATGTTGGACGCTGTGAACCAGTTTCCCCCCTAGACTGGCCCGAGGCCAAACCGGGTCGGGTGATGGCCTGGCGGGCCGCCGTGCCAACGCGGCCCGGCGAGGCGCATGCAGGCTGCAGTCGCCCCGGAGCAGGCCCTGACCATCCAGTCTCCCCCGAATCGCGTGTGATGGATAGTGATCCACTTCGACAATGTCACTAAGACGTACCCGAACCAGAGCCGAGCCGCCCTGGAGAACGTCGACATCGACGTCGAGAAGGGCGAGTTCGTGTTCCTGGTCGGCCCGTCGGGGTCGGGCAAGTCGACCTTCCTGCGGCTGGTGCTGAAGGAAGAGCGGCCGACCGACGGCCGGATCCAGGTGGCCGGCCGGGACCTGGCCCGGCTGACCAACTGGAAGGTCCCGCAGCTGCGCCGCCGGATCGGCTGCGTGTTCCAGGACTTCCGGCTGCTGCCGAACAAGAACGTCTACCAGAACATCGCGTTCGCGCTCGAGGTGATCGGCAAGCCGCGCCGGTTCATCCGCAAGGTCGTGCCCGAGGTCATCGACCTGGTCGGCCTGGAGGGCAAGCACGACCGGATGCCCGACGAGCTGTCCGGCGGCGAGCAGCAGCGGGTCGCGATGGCCCGCGCGTTCGTCAACCGGCCGATGATCTTGCTGGCCGACGAGCCGACGGGGAACATCGACCCCGCGACCTCGATCGGCATCATGAAGGTCCTCGACCGGATCAACCGGACCGGGACGACGGTCGTGATGGCCACGCACGACGCGGCCATCGTGGACTCCATGCGCAAGCGCGTCATCGAGCTGGAGTACGGCAAGGTGGTGCGGGACCAGTCGCGCGGGGTCTACGGCCAGGCGTACTGAGCGGCCGGCGAGGGACGACTACCGAGGAATCTGGCGGTTATGCGCGCGCAATTTGTGCTTCACGAGGTCTGGATCGGCCTGCGGCGGAACCTGACCATGACGATCGCGCTGATCGTGGTCGTCGCGATCAGCCTGTCGCTGCTCGGCACCGGGCTGCTGTTCGTCAAGCAGGTCAACAACACCCGCACGTTCTGGCAGAGCCGGGTGCAGCTGTCGGTGTTCCTGTGCGGCGGCGGCGACCTGCAGGACCCGCAGTGCAAGAGCGGCCCGGTCACCGCCGAGCAGCGGGCCGCGCTGATCGCCGAGCTGCACAAGATGCCGCAGGTCTCGCACGTCAGCTACCTGTCCTCGCAGCAGGCGTTCGCGCAGTTCAAGCAGGACTTCGCGCAGACCCCGTCGTTCACCAGCACGGTGTCGGCGTCGCAGATCCCGCCCACCCTGGAAGTCAAGCTCAAGAACGCCGAGTCCGACGAATCCACGGTGGCCGCGACGGTGACCGGCGCGCCGGGCGTGGACCAGATCGGTGACAGCGCGGCGATCCTGGACAAGTTCTACCGGCTGCTGGACGGGGCCAGGAACGCGGTCGTGGTCATCGCGATCATCCTGATCATCGCCGCGATCTTGCTGGTCGCGAACACGATCCGGCTGTCGGCGTTCTCCCGCCGCCGGGAAACCTCGATCATGCGGCTGGTCGGCGCGTCCAACTTCTACGTCCAGCTGCCGTTCCTGGTCGAGGGCATGATCGCGGGCCTGTCCGGGGCGCTGATCGCGGCCGCGCTGCTGATCGGGGTCAAATCGCTGTGGCTGGACGGCCTGCAGCAGTACTTCACCTTCAACGTGCAGCTGTCCAGCACCGACCTGGTCGAGGTCATGGTCTTGTCGATGGTCATCGGCGTGCTGCTGTGCGGCACGACCTCATTCCTCACCCTGCGGCGCTACCTGCGGGTATGACGCCTGCGCAGCAGCGGAAGCCATCCGGCGCCGGCCATCAGATCGTGGCCAGGAACCGGCGGGCGCGGCACGACTACCAGATCGAGGACACGGTGGAGGCCGGCCTGGTGCTGACCGGCACCGAAGTGAAGTCGCTGCGCGAGGGGCGGGCGTCGCTGACCGACGGCTTCGGCCAGATCTCCGACGGCGAGGCCTGGCTGCACGCGGTGCACATCCCGCAGTACCTGCAGGGCACCTGGACCAACCACGAGCCGCGGCGCACCCGCAAGCTGCTGCTGCACCGCAGGGAGATCGACCGGCTGGCCCGGGCGACCGCCGAGCGCGGGCTGACCCTGATCCCGCTGTCGCTGTACTTCAGCGACGGCCGGGCCAAGGTCGAGCTGGCCGTGGCGCGCGGCAAGCGCAGCTACGACAAGCGCCGTGACCTGGCCAGCCGGGACGCGGCCCGCGAGGTCGAGCGGGCGCTGCGCCGGCGCACGTCCGGCCGGGCCCGCTGATGGCGCCAGACAGCCCGGCGCCGGACGATCCCGCGCGAGGCAACCCGGTCCGGGGCAACCTGGCGGGCGGCAATCCGGTCCTACCCAACGGAGCGCCGGTACGAGACAACGCGGGCCGGGTGCCTCAGGATAGGACCACGCGGCCTGGGCAGCAGGCCGCAGTCAAGCACGCCGGGAACAGGCGGGTCGGGATACCAAGGGTGCAGCGGATGCGCCTTCGCGCCAGCAGGGGCAAGGTCGCGGCCGGGGTCCTGGTGGCGGTCGTGGTGGCCACCGGGGCCGCGGGCGGCTTCTCGCCTGCGCCGTCGGCCGAGCCGACCGTGCAGGCGTTCCTGCTCGCCTGGCAGTCCGGCCACTACCGGCAGGCCGCGGCGATGACCACCGGGCAGCGCGGCCGGGTGGCCCGCTCGCTGGCGGCGATCTACCAGCAGCTGGGCGCCACCGGCCGGTCGCTGCACCTCGGCCCGATCGACCAGGACGGCGACGCGGCGGCGGCCACCTTCAGCTCGTCCATGACGCTGGGCCGCGGCGGGCTGCCGTGGACCTACTCGGGCCGCTTCACCCTGGTTCGCTCCGGGCCGGGCTGGAAGGTCCAGTGGAGTCCCTCCGTCGTCGTGCCGGGCCTGCGCGCCGGGCAGCGGCTGGCGGTGCGGGTCAAGATGCCGGCCCGGGCCCAGCTGCTGGACGCGGGGGGCAGCCCGCTGACGCTGCCCTCGGCGGTGTACCTGGTGGGCGTGCGGCCGAGGGCGCTGGCCAGCCCGCGGGCTACCGCCGCAGCGCTGTCGGCGATCATCGGCGTCGGCCGGGCCGACCTGCTCGGCCAGATCGAGGCGGCGCCGGACGGCGCGTTCCTGGAACTGGACCGGCTGACCCCCGCCGACTACCGGGAGCTGTCGGTCCGGCTGCGGACGGTGCCCGGGCTGATCGTGCGGCGCACGATGATGCGGCTGTTCCGCAGCGTCGTCCCGTCGATCACCGGCAGCATCGGCACCGAGACCGTGCGGGCCGGCGACCAGCCTTACCGGCCGGGCAGCACCACCGGCCTGTCCGGCCTGCAGCGCGCGTTCCAGCGGCGGCTCACCGGGTCGGCCACCACCCAGGTGGTGGTCGACGGGGCCGCCGGCCGGCAGATCCGGGTGCTGCACAGCTGGCCGGGCCGGGCCAGTGCCCTGGTCCGCACCACTATCGACGCGGGCGTGCAGCGGGCCGCCAACCAGGTCGCGACCAGCCAGCGGCGGTCGGCTGCGATCATCGCGGTCCGGGCCGGGTCAGGCGACATCCTGGCCGTGTCCGCGCACACCGGCCAGGGGCTGCCCTCGCTGCAGCCGATGTCCGGCCAGTACCGGCCCGGGCAGGCCTACACGATCGTGTCGGCCGCCGCGCTGCTCGGCACCGGCTTCAAGATCAGCACGCCGATCCCGTGCGACGCCACCACCACCGTCGGCCAGCAGGTGTTCTCCAACGACCCGGCGGACCCCGGCCTCGGCGGCCAGCCGGCGTTCAGCACCGACTTCGCGCACGCGTGCGATACCGCGTTCGTCGGCCTGTACCTGCAGCTGCACCCGGCGGAGCTGGCCAGGACCGCCGCGGACTTCGGCATCGGATCCGGCTGGAAGCTGCCGTTGCCCGCGTTCTCCGGCGCGATGCCGGCCCCCTCGGACAACGCCGGGCTGGCCGCGGACACGATCGGGGACGGCGACGTCCGGGTCAGCCCGCTGGCTATGGCGCTCGCGGCGGGCGAGATCGATTCCGGTTCGTGGCATCCGCCGTCCCTGGTCACCGATCCGGCCGGAACCGGCCTGAAGCCGCGGGCCGGGCTCAGCGCGCAGGTCCTGGCCGGGCTGCGCACGCTGATGCGCGACAGCGTGACCCGCGGGGCCGGGCGGGCCGCCGCGGCCGGCTCTCCGGTCTACGGCCAGGTCGGCACCTCGGCCATGTCCTGGCGGGGCAAGCGGATCCGGCTCAGCTGGTTCGTCGGCTACCGCGGCACCGTGGCCTACGCGGTCCTGGTGGCCGGCGCAGGCCACAGCCAGGTGGCCGCCCGGCTGGCCGGCCAGTTCGCCCGCCAGCTCCGCCCGCACTCCTGAGCGCCTGCGCGCCTGCGCGCCCGGGTGTCCGCGTGCCTGAGCGCCCGCAGGCCGGAGCGCCGGTGCATCGTTCCGGAGACTTCTAACTACTTACCGTGATGTTGACGGGCCTTTTTCGGAACTTTGATAACTGAGAGCAACCGTCGGGGCGAGGCCAAGCGTCTTTCCTAGTGATTGCGGCGACACTTGGGGGGGTGCGCCGCAGTCAGGGAAGGAACCAGGCCTCACTCGGGGGAGGCCTGGCGCCAGGACCGGCTCGACCCTGCCGGTCACCCCCGTGGGCGCGTCTGGCCACCGCCGGCGCCCACGGGGGTATTTTCTTGCCCGCTGCCTGCCCGCACGCGCGCGGGTTGCCGTCCGCCGCGACCGGGTACCCTAGGAAGATCAGCCATCCGCAAGGGGGTGACAGGCTTCGACTTCGGTAGTTGACCCAGGGGAAGCGGGTCGAGGGTCGCGGTGATGACCTCGTTAATCCTGTGACCGCAACCACTAAGTGCCAACACAAAGCGCACTCACCTCGCCCTCGCGGCCTGACCGCGAGTTAGGGGTTGTCAGCCCGGGAGCGCCTCCGGCCCGGTGACTGGCATCAGCTAGGAGGATCAACCGTCTGGCCCGGCCGCGGGACCAGGCGGGACATCAAACAGCGGCTAGGCCCGGTCGGCGGCTTGCCTGCGTGACCGCCGGGGCCGACGCCACCACAGCAGGCTGCACCCGGAGAAGCCCTGGCGAGGTACTGAAGGACGCGGGTTCGATTCCCGCCACCTCCACCTCGTGCCGAGCCCCTCAGCTGCAGGATCCTCAGCTGAGGGGCTCGTCGCGCCCCGGGCGCGGCGACGCAGCGTTCCGGGCGGCCGCCCGCCGTGCGCTGGACAGCCCGCCGCCGCCCTCCCTATCCTTAACTGTATGCTCAGTCAGCACTCGTACCCGCATGCCCCGCTGGACCCGGCCGGCCTCGCCGACGCGGTCAGGCCCTTCGGCGAGAGCCGGATGCTGCCGAGCGCCGCTTATACCGACCCGGACGTCTTCGGGTGGGAACAGCGCCACTTCTTCGGCGGCGGCTGGACCTGCGCCGGGTTCAGTGCCGAGCTGGCCAGCCCCGGTGACCAGCGGGCCGAGCGGCTCGGCGCGGGCAGCGTGCTGCTGACCCGCGACGACAGCGGCGCGCTGCACGCGTTCGCCAACTTCTGCCGGCACCGCGGGCACGAGCTGCTGCCGTGCGGCTCCGCCACCCAGCGGCCGGCCATCGTCTGCCCCTACCACTCGTGGGCGTACGAGCTGACCGGCAAGCTGCGCGCGGCGACCGGGTTCAAGGGCCAGCCGGGCTTCGCCGATGCGGACTGGGGCCTGGTCGAGCTGCCCGCGGCCGAGTGGCACGGGCTGATCTTCGTCGACGGGTCAGGCCAGGCCGGCCCGCTGGCCGATGCGCTGCACGGCCTGGATGAGATCGTCGCCCCGTACGAGCCGGAGCGCCTGGTCGTCCGCGGCCGGCACGTCTACGACTCGGCCGCGAACTGGAAGATCCTCACCGAGAACTACCACGAGTGCTATCACTGCCCGATGATCCACCCCGAGCTGTGCAAGGTCAGCCCGCCGCGCAGCGGCGAGAACTACGCGGCCGGCGGCGCCTGGGTCGGCGGCTGGATGGACCTGCGCGACGGCATGGAGACCATGTCGCTGGACGGGACCAGCCGGGGCGTGCCGCTGCGCGGCCTGGACGCGGCCGGGCTGCGCACCGTCATCTACGTCAACGTGTTCCCGAACGTGCTGCTGTCACTGCACCCCGATTACGTGATGACGCACCGGCTCACCCCGGTCGCGGCCGACCGGACCATGATCGAGTGCTCGTGGGCGTTCGCGCCGGAGGCGCTGGAGCGGCCCGGCTTCGACCCGGGCTTCGCGGTCGACTTCTGGGACATCACCAACCGCCAGGACTGGGGTGCCTGCGAGTCGGTGCAGCGCGGCCTGTCCTCCGAGCACGCCCGGCCCGGCCCGCTGTCCCCGGACGAGGACGCGGTGTACCAGTTCGAGATCGGAAGAGCACACGTCTGAACTCCAGTCACATCACGATC